>Ga0208398_100891_pt1 | contig 14474 bp, 15 predicted proteins | sample LakWasMe79_HOW10_2_FD_183905 | JGI IMG/M metagenome (GOLD analysis project Ga0208398, IMG submission 183905) | Freshwater sediment methanotrophic microbial communities from Lake Washington under simulated oxygen tension - Sediment Metagenome... | ecosystem: Environmental > Aquatic > Freshwater >...
TCCCAGCGTGTCCAGGGCCTCCGCCGGCATCGGCAACTCAGCGGCCAGCGCGGCCAGGGTTTCCAGCACCCAGCCGGGGTGGGTGGGGCAGCCCGCCACATTGACCACCGGCAGCCCCGACGGATCACGCCACTGCGCACCCAGCGCGCCACCGGGGTGGTCGCCTTCATACTGCAGCCCGCAGGCGTCGGTCGGGTTGATGCCACCGGCGGTGATGCCGCCAAACGCGGCGCAGCTGCCCACTGCCACCACATGGTGGGCCACGGCGCTCAGGCGCTCCACCCATTGCAGCATCGGCTCCTGGGTGCCGGCCAGCATGTGGAAGCGCCCGCTGCCCTCAGGCCCGCGCAACACCGCGCCTTCCAGACACAGCGCATGCAGCGGCACTTTGCCACTCAGGCAGTCCTTCAGGATGGCCAGCGACTCGTCCCCCGACTCCAGCGACAGCGCCGGGTGCCACAGCAGGTTCACCCCGATCTGGCGCAGCAGGCCCCGAAAATCGGCCGTGTCGGCGCACAGCAGCGACATGCTGCAGCCGCCGCAGCCGCCGGATTGCAGCCACAGCACGTTGAAGCGGGGCTCAGCCATCGGCCTGGCCCTCCAGCCCAAAGCGCGCCAGTTTTTGGCGCAGGCCGACGCGCGACAGACCCAGCTCCTTGGCGGCGTGGGTTTTGTTCCAGCGCAGGCGCAACAGGGTCTCGCGCAGGATCACCGCCTCAATGGCGTCCAGCCGCTCCTGCAACGTGCCGCCCTGGGGCAGGCCGTTGCCCTGTGGCTGTGGCGTTGCCATGCCGGGCTGGCCATGCAGCACGCGCTTGGACAAGGTGCTGGCAGTCACGGTCAGTCCGTCGGACAACGCCACGGCGCGGTAGATCTCGTTCTTCAGCTCGCGGATATTGCCCGGCCAGGGGTAGGCCAGCAGGTTGGCCCGCACGTCGCTGGCAAAGCGCACATCGGGGCGGCCCAGCTCCTGGCCGGCGCGCACCAGCAGCATGTCGGCAATCGGCAAAATGTCGGCGCTGCGTTCGCGCAGCGGGGGCACCGACAGCGTGATGCCGGCGATGCGGTAATACAGGTCTTCGCGGAAGCGCCCCGACCGCACGTCCTGCTCCAGGTCCCGGTGCGTGGCGGCAATCACCCGCACATCGACCAGCACCGGGCGGCTGGCGCCCACGGGGCGCACCTCGCCCTCTTGCAGCACGCGCAGCAGCTTGACCTGGAAGGCCGGCGAGGTGTCGCCAATTTCATCCAGAAAAATGGTGCCGCCATCGGCGCGCTGGAACAGGCCCACATGGTCCTCAAAGGCGCCAGTAAAGGAACCGCGCTTGTGGCCAAACAGTTCCGATTCCAGCAGCGTGTCGGTCATGGCGGCGCAGTTCTCCATGACGAAGGCGCGCTCGCAGCGGGGGCTGGCGTAGTGGATGCCGCGCGCCAGCAGTTCCTTGCCCGTGCCCGATTCTCCTGTCACCAGCACCGCCAGGTCGTAGCGGGCCACGCGGGCCGCCATCTCGCACACGGCGTTGAGCGGGCTGTTCTCCGAGCGCTCCAGGCTGTCAAAGTCAAACGCGGCGCGCGCCGTGGCCAGCGTCTCGGTGCCGCGCCGGCGCAGCACCGGGGTGCTGGTGCGCAGCTCCAGGTTCAGGCGCTGGGTCTGCATCTGCAGGCTGCGCGCCTCGGCCGCCTTGGCCACGGTGGACAGCAGGTGCTCGGGCACCCAGGGCTTGAGCACGTACTGGTAAATGCCCGCGTCGTTGATGCCGGCAATGATGTCCTGCGAATCGGTGTAGCCCGAGATGATGATGCGCACGGTGTCAGGCCAGGCCTCGCGCACCTCTTTCAGAAACTTGACGCCGCTGGTGCCGGGCATGCGCTGGTCGCACAGGATCACGCTGACCTCATGGCGCTCCAGCAGGCCGCGCGCCTCGTCGGCGGAGCTGGCCGTCAGGATGCGGAAGTCTTCCTCCAGATTGCGGCGGATGGAATCCAGCGAGCGCGTCTCGTCATCCACCACCAGCACCAGGGGCAGGGAATCGTAGGGGTCTGGCAATGCGGGCGGGGACATCGGGATGCTCTTGTTTTGATAGCTACTTAGGCAATATTGACGAGGGCTATCGGCTGTTTTTATCTATGAACTGCCAGGTGGCGCGGGGTCCAGGCATGGGGTTTGCGATAGACAAAATGGTGCCGCGCCACGTGGTAGCTGGGGTCGAAGCCGTAAAAGTTGCGGTGCATGCGTTGCAGTTCCTCGGCGCGGTAGTTGGCCAGCGGTTTGTGGGCCTCGTCCTGTTCCCGTTGCGCCTTTTTTTGCGCCAGGCGCTGCGTCAGATTATGCGTCGCGGCCAATGCCAGGGCCTGCTGCAGAACCTGTTCGCCAAAGTCCTGCGCGCCTTCGCCGAATGCGGCGTCCAGCAGGCCGCGCGACACCGCATCCGCGGCGGTGAGCGGCAGGCGCTCCTGCATCAGGGCGCGGCTGGCGGCCTCGCCAATGCGCCGGGGCAGGGAATAGGTCCAGTACTCCGAGCCATACAGGTTGCCCATGTTCTTGTAGTGCGGGTTCAGCACCACGCCGGCGTGCGCCCACACCAGGTCGGCGGCCAGCGCCAAAAAGCAGCCGCCGGCGCCTGCGTTGCCGTGCAGCGCCGCGACGGTGAGGCGGTCCGTGAACGTGAGCACTTCCAGCGCCACGTCGTCCATGGCGTTGATGTTGCGCATGGAGGCATCGGCGGCACTGTCACCGGCCACACGCTGGGCGGCTTCGATGTCATGCAGGTGAATGCCGTTGGAAAAGAACTCCTGCCCCCCGGCCAGCACCAGCACCTGCGTGGACCGCGTGCGCACCCAGCGCAAGGCATCGCGCAGCCGCTGGCATTGGCGCTCGGACATGGCGCCGTTGTGGAATTCAAAGTCGAGCCAGCCGACGCGGGCGCCTTCGGGGCCGAATTCGCGGTAGCGCAATTCGTCCCACTCGCCGTCCTCGCGCATCAGGGGGACGGGCAGTCCGGGCAGGGTGGCGGATTGGGTGGCGAAGACGCGGGTGGCTGCTAGCTTGAGTACGTTGGCGGCTGGGGACTGGGTGGGTGTTGTCGGGGCTGGCGTTGGCGTGGCATCGTCTTCCTGGCGCACGTGGCCTATCCAGATGGCGCCGTCTACCGTGCGGCGCAGTAATGCTGGTCCGCGACGGGCCAGCACGGTGCCGGGTTTGCTTTCTGAAAACACGGCCACGACTTCTGCGCTGGCGGGGTGGGCGTCGAATAGGCGGCAGGGGTGGTTGAAGAGGGCGTCGAGCACGCCGGGGGAGCCGTCGGCGGCGGCGATTTTTTGGAGGATGGTTTGGGTGGTGTCGGTGGGCCAGTGGATGCGTCTATCGGTTTGGCGCATCAGGGGGTTCCAGGTGCCTTCAGGTTGTGGATTTAAGTCCGCTTGGTTGGTGCGCCCCGGTTTATTGGGGTCAGAGTCCAAAATCCACTGCCCTTCGGGCATCCCTTGCGGGTGCTGCGCATGGATATTGGAATCCGACCCCAATAAGCCTGCTGCCTTGGGTACCAGACTGCCGGGTTCATGGCGCTGGAGAGCACGCAGCACGGCTTGTATTGCGGCCTGGGTGACTTCGCGGCGGTACAGGCTGGATTTGGTGGCGCCGGGGCGCATGGCGAAGGGCTCCCAGGCCCAGACCTCGCCGGCGTCCATGTCTTCCACCGCCTGCAACACCGTCACGCCCCACTGCGCGTCGCCCCGGTGAATGGCCCAGTCCAGCGCGCTGGGGCCGCGGTCGCCGGGGATGCCGGGGTGAACGACCAGGCATACGGTGCGCGCCCAGACGGTCTCGGGAATGCGGCGCTTCAGAAACGGCGCCAGCACCACGTCGGGCCGGAACATCGCCACCGCTTCCTCGGTCACGGCGTCGGCAATGTCCAGCTCCACCGAGACGATATGGCCCAGCGCTTGCAGCACGCCGAACAGGCGTTGGCTCAGGCTGTTAAAGCTGTGGGTGAGGAGGAGGATGCGCATGGGGCAAGACTTAGCAGATGCGCGGTAGCTGCTCGCCACTCAACCAATCCACCACCCGCCGTCCACCAAAGCGCGTATTCATCTGCACAAAACAATGGGCGTCTTGCGTGACGGAGCCGATGCGTTGCGCGCCTTGCCCCAGCGGATGGGCGCGCATGGCGGCCAGCAGTTGGTCGGCCACTTCGGGCGCGCAGATGGCGATGAGTTTGCCTTCGTTGGCCACGTACAAAGGGTCCAGGCCCAGCAGCTCGCAGGCGGCCTCCACCTGCGGCAGCACCGGAATCAAAGCTTCCTCAATGGTCATGCCGACTTGTGACTGCGTGGCGATCTCGTTGAGCGTGGTTGCCAGCCCGCCACGCGTGGGGTCGCGCAGCACGTGCAGGGCCGTGGGGTCGGGCAAGGCCTGCAGCATGGCGTGCACCAGCGTGTGCAGGGCAGCGGTGTCGGACTCGATGGCGGTCTCGAACTCCAGCGACTCGCGCAGCGACATCACCGCCACGCCGTGCTCACCCACCGTGCCGGAGACCAGAATCACATCACCGGCCTTGGCCTGGCGTCCGTCTATGCACAGGCCATCCGGCGCCACGCCCACGCCGGTGGTGCTGATGAACACGCCGTCGCCCTTGCCCTTCTCTACCACCTTGGTGTCGCCGGTCACGATGGGCACACCCGCATCCCGCGCAGCCGCCGCCATGGATTCCACAATGCGCTTCAGATCGGCCAGCGCAAAGCCTTCCTCCAGAATGAAACTGGCCGCCAGATACAGCGGCTTGGCCCCCGACATGGCCACATCGTTGACCGTGCCATGCACCGACAGGCAACCAATGTCACCGCCTGGGAAGAACAGCGGCGAGATGACATGGCCGTCAGTAGCCATCACCAGGCGCCCGCCCGTGGGGAAAGGCAGCAGCGCCCCATCGTGCCCCTGGCGCAAATACTCATTGTCAAAGGCACGGGCAAACAGCTCGTCCACCAACTGCGCCGCGGCCCGCCCGCCGGCGCCGTGCGTCATGTCGATGTGCCCATGCTTGAAGTCGATGGGGCGCAGGTAGTTTTTCTTCGGTGTCGTCATGGTCATGCTGCCACCACCGCGATGTCGCGGAAGCGGCCGTAGGAATAGTGGGCGGCGCAGGCGCCTTCGTTGGACACCATGCACGAGCCCATGGGGCTCTCCGGCGTGCACACCGTGCCAAACAACTTGCAGTCTTGCGGGCGCTTGACCCCGCGCAGGATGGCGCCGCATTCGCACTGCTTGTGGTCGGGCACGCTGGCGTAGTGCAGGTCAAACTTGCGCTCGGCATCCCATGCGGCAAAGGCCGGGCGGATCTTCAGCGCGCTGTAGGGCACCTCGCCCAGGCCGCGCCATTCAAAGCTCTCGCGCAACTCGAACACCTGCGACACCAGGTTTTGCGCCGCCAGATTGCCGTCGCGCGTAACCACCCGCGAGAATTCGTTTTCGACCACAGCCTGCCCCGCATTGACCTGGCGCACCAGCATCAAAATGCCCTGCATCACATCCAGCGGCTCAAACCCGGTGATCACCACCGGCTTGCGGTACTCCTCGGCAAAGTGCTCGTAGGGCTGCGAGCCAATGATGATGCTCACATGCGCCGGCCCGATAAAACCGTCAATCGGCACAGTACCCAGCTGGCGCACTTCGGCCGATTCCAGAATGTGGGTGATGGCGGACGGGGTCAGCACATGGCAGCACAGCACGCTGAAGTTTTTGACAGCGCGCGCTGCCGCATCGCGAATAACCAGCGCCGTGGGCGGCGTGGTGGTCTCGAAGCCGATGGCAAAGAACACCACCTCGCGCTCCGGGTTTTGCTCGGCCAGCTTGAGCGCGTCGGCGGCGGAGTAGACCATGCGGATGTCGGCCCCGCGCGCCTTGGCCTTAATCAGCGAGAGACCATCCGATGCCGGCACGCGCATGGTGTCGCCATAGGTGCACAGCATCACGCCCTGTTCCAGGGCGAGGCGGATCGCCAGATCGACGCGGCCAATCGGCAGCACGCACACCGGGCAACCCGGCCCATGGATCATGCGCACATTGGCGGGCAGCATGTCCGCAATGCCGTAGCGCGAAATGGCGTGCGTGTGCCCGCCGCAAAACTCCATGAAGTTGTAGGCCACATCGGGGCGCACTTCGGCGGAAATATTGGCGGCGATGTGGCGCGCGCCATCGCCATCGCGGAATTCGTCGATGTACTTCATGGCTGGCCTTCTTCCTCCGCCTGCGCCAGTTCGGCAAACAGCGCCAGCGTGCGCTCTGCCTCCTCGGGATCAATCTTGCCGATGGCGTAGCCCACGTGGATGATCACGTAGTCGCCCACCTGCGCGTCGTCCACCAGATCAATGGACACCTCCTTGCGCACCCCGGCCAGATCGACCACGGCACGCAGAGCGGGCAAGAGTTCCACCACACGGGCGGGAATGGCTAGACACATGATGGGTTCCTTAGTGTGCTATTGAAATGGTAGCTGCTTGCGTTTATTCCACGGGGGCTAGCGGCTTGTTTTGTTGTTGATGTTCCAGTGGTGCAGGGTTTTTGGGGGCGGATTCCAATATCCATGCGTAGCACCCGAAGGGACGCGCAGAGTGCGGTAGCTTTCCTGCAATGAAAGGTAAGAATTCATCTGTGCCTGCGAGCTATAAGGTCGGCGGAAAAGTCTCAACGGCGGTGATTGCGACCGAAGAGCTCGGGTCAATGGTGTACTGGCCCTCACCGAGGTAGCAGCTATGGGCGTTTGGAGGAGAAATGATTGCGGCAGCCTCGAAGAGGCCTCGCAGTAATACACCACCGGACGATACCGAATTTAGCCCCTGACCAAACATTTTTGCTACTTCAATGTCGGCTGTCCATGCCATGCCTATCTTTCCAGCCTTCCATCTCTCGATGTTCTCACCGCGAAACAACGTAAGCGCGCCCCCGGAATAAGCTGGCAGCATGTGCCGCAGTAAGCAGACCAAAAGGTGATCGTCGGCGATTTGCTCACGGATGTTGTGGCCTCCTTCAATCCAGTAAGTGCCAAACTGTTCAGCAAGCGCAGACTGCGGCTTTGGATTGCTGAGCAACACCAACGTGCGTGAGCCCCAGCCCCCAGTCTTTGTGGTCTCGCGGAAGTCGTCGAGAGTCATAGCGATGAAATCTAACGTGATGCATTTGAGCGCCCATCTTGGAGATTCCAAGCTAGACGACCAAATAAGCTGGCTGTTGAACGACTTCGCTGATCGTGTTTACAGTCCATGGGTCGCTGGTGGAGGCTCTTAGGTTTCATGATTTTGCTATTGAGTTAGTAGCTATCTAAGAACATTCCACGAAGGCTACAGCCGAATCTGATGCAGCACTTGCGCCCGTTGACACCCTGCGGGAAGCAACCCACGCCTGACCCAGCGCCAGCCCGGCATCGCCACACGACAGGCTCTTGGTCTGCAGCACATTCAACCCCGCAGACCTCAGTTGCGAAACAACGCGCTGCGTCAGGATGCGGTTGAAGAAACAACCGCCGCCCAAGGCCACATCACGCACTTGGTGAACGTGCGCTTGGGCTACTGCGTGGGCGCTCAGGGCGTCGGCCAGCGTCAGGTGAAAGCGCGCGGCGGCTTCATCCACGGCGGCGGGGTTGTGGCAGTCGGTGGCGATCAGTGTGGAGAGCAGCAGGGGGCGCACTTCGATCTGGCCGTCGGGTGTCACTGCCCAGTCGCTGGTGCGGACTTCCAGCGTGTGGGACTGCAGGTAGCGCGCTGCTGCCTGCTCCAGGGCGATGGCCGCCTGCGCCTCGAACTCTTGGCGCACGCTCAAACCCAGCAAGCCCGCCACTGCATCAAACCAACGCCCGGCGGCCGTGGTCTGCGGGCAGTTCAGGCCGCGCTGCAGCATGGTGTGGATGGTGCGTGCGGCTTGTTCGCCCACGGTCGGTGCGAAGCGCGGCACGATCTGCTCGGCCATGCCACACGCGTGCAGCGCAGCCGCCGCCATGCGCCAGGGTTCGCGCGCGGCCGCGTCGCCACCGGGCAGGGCCAGGGGGCTCAGATGGCCGATGCGCGTGCACTGTGCGCCATCCACCAGCAGCACTTCGCCGCCCCAGGCCACGCCATCGGTGCCCAGGCCCACGCCATCCAGCGCGATGCCGATGACCGGGCGCGCCATGTCGCGTTCCGTGTCGCTTTCCTTGTCGTGTCTTGCGCCATGTTCGGCCAGCACTGCCGCGATATGGGCGTGGTGGTGCTGCACGGCAATGGCGCTGACCCCGTGTTCGTGCGCCAGCCGCAGGGCCAGGTGGGTGCTGAAGAAGTCCGGGTGCAGGTCATGGGCCACGGCTTCGATGGGGCCGCCTGCCTGCGACAGCAGCGCGCGCACGGATTGCTCCAGCGCCTCGCAGGCCGCAGGGTCGGACAGGTCGCCATGCTGCGCGGACCACAGCGGCTTGAGAGGCGCCTCTGTGTCGAACAGACAGGCGGCGTTCTTGAGGAACGCGCCGCATGCGAGGATGCGTGCCATGGCTTAGGCGGACTCTGCCCGCAGTTGCGCCAGTTCGGCTTCCAGCTGCGCAATGCGGGTTTGCCGCGCATCCGGGGCGTGGTGGTGATGGTGCGCAGGCTCATCCAGCAGCCAGTCCAGCCAGGCCTGCATGCCTTCACCCGTGGTGGCGGACAGCTCAAGAATGGTGATGCCGGGGTTGACGCGACGCGCGTAGTCCTTGCAACGGGCCACGTCAAAGCGCAGGTGCGGCAGCAGGTCGATCTTGTTGAGGATCATCAGCTGCGCGGCGGCAAACATGTCGGGGTATTTGAGCGGTTTGTCCTCGCCCTCGGTGACCGACAGGATGGCGACCTTGGCCTCTTCGCCCAGGTCCCACAGCGCCGGGCACACCAGGTTGCCGACGTTCTCGATGAACAGCAGAGACTGGGTGGCGTGCGTGTGGTGGTCGTGCCCATGGTCGTGATCGTGATGATGGCCGTGCCCGTGTTCATGCCCGTGATGGTGGTGGTCATCATGGGAATGTTCATGTGGATGCGCATGGGGGTGTTCATGCGCATGCTCGTGCGTGGCCAGTTGCGCAAACGCCTGCGCCACCATGGGCGCGTCCAGGTGGCAGCCCTTGCCGGTGTTGACCTGGATGGCGGGCGCGCCGGTGGCACGGATGCGGTCGGCATCAAAGCTGGTCTGCTGGTCGCCCTCGATCACCGCAACGCTCACATCGGGTGCGTGTGCTTTCAGCGCATGGATGGTGGCGCACAGCAGCGTGGTCTTGCCCGATCCGGGGCTGGAGACCAGGTTCAGCGCACGCACGCCATGCGCGGCAAAGTGGGCGCGGTTTTGCGTGGCAACGGCGTTGTTGGCGCCCAGCACATCTTCTTCGATCTTGATGGTGCGCTGTTGGCTAAGGCCGGGCACCGACACCCGGGCCGCGCCCGCGCCGAAGTGCAGATCGCCGGTGGTGGGGTGAACTTCAGGACGTGAATCCGGTTTGCTGGTTCCGGTATTGCTGCAGCCGCAAACGACGCACATGGCATGTTCCTTTGGTATTCGTGAGTAAGTTTAGACAACCTGCATGTCCACCACGCGCAGCTCGGTGCCGCCGGTGGGTTGCAGTTGGTGGCCACCGCACAGGGGGCAGGGGTCCAGACGGGTAAGAATGGCAACGCTTTGGCCGCAGGGCAGGCACCAGGCGCTGCCTGGCGGCTCGTCAATGTCAATGTACGCGCCTTCCAGGCAGGTGTCAGGCGCTATTGCCTGCAGTGCGAAGCGCAGCGACGATATTTCGACGCCGCACAGCGCGCCAGCCTCCAGGCGCAGGTGGGTGACGCGCTCGAACGGGTCGCGGGCACGGGTCTGCTCCAGCACCTTGAGGATGCCACCGGCCAGGCTGAGTTCATGCATGGGCGGGCTCCTCCGCGGTGGTGGTGGCGCCCAGCACGGTGCAGTCCACGCAAGGGTCGTAGGCTGCGGCCAGGCACCAGGCGGCCGCGGTGTCGTGCGAAGGCAGGGCGGTAAGGGCATGGGCCAGCGCGCCGTCCGCATGAAAATTCCATTCGGTGGGGGCCATCACGCGGTAATCGTCCACGCGGCCCTGCGGGTCCAGCTGGACCCAGTGCAGCAGCAGGCCGCGCGCCATTTCGCACCAGGCGATGGCCTGGCCCTGGCCGAGCGATAGCGCGCCGCTGTCCAGCAGCGGATCGCGTTGCCCATTGGCGGTGAGCGGGTTGGCGGCGGTGAGGTTCACAAGTTCCATCCAGCGTGCACCCAGCCGGGTCCACGCGTTGTGGATAAGCGTATCTTGTTCGGCCTGGTGGCGCAAACGGGTCCAGACGCCGGTTTCCGCGCACTGGCCGCGCCACAGCGGGCGTTGCACAAAGTCGGGGTCGGCGGCCATGGCCTGTGCGATGGCGCGCAACTGGGTGGACTGCACGGCCGTGTCGGTGTTGAGCAGGTCTAGGCCGCGGGTGTGGGGCGTCAACGTGCTGGCCAGCGGGTGCCACGCGGCAAGGCAACGCGCCGGACACAGATCGTGCGCACGGCTGTTGCACCAATCGGCGAATGCATCGGAGTAGCGGTGGTGGTTCTGCCACGCCTGCACCGGCTGTTGCAACAGGCCTTCCAGCCAATCGCGCAACTGCGCCAGCGTAGTCACGGCTTCTTGTGGCGCGCAGGCCTGCGCGGGGGGCATCAAAGGCAGCGGGCAATCGCGCAGCCAGTGCAGGTCTGGCGCGCTGTGCGCGTCAGAGGGCTGGCGCTGCGGCCAGTCCAGCGCCATGCTGCGCAGATGGTCGCGTGCCGTTTCCAGTCGCAGCAGCACGGGAGCTTCTACCGGCAACACGGTGTTGGCGTGCGGGCAGGCCGCGTGCAGGGCCAGGCGCGCGGTGCGCCGGTGGGCGTGGGCGCACAGGGTGAACACATTGCCCAGCGTGCGCACGACGGCCTCGCCCTGCTGCCCGCGCAGCACCCGGCCCAGTCGGCCACCGCCCAGCACCGGGCGATGGCCCGTGATGCTGGCGCGCAGGCCAGGGCGCAATGTGTAGTGCCCGGACAGGGCCATGGATGGGGTGTGCACAGTGCTGGTGTTCATGCGCTGGCTCCGGCGCGCGGGCCACCACGCCCAAACAGGAAACCGCGTCGGCTGGGGGCCTCCAGCACGGGAGCCGCTGGCGGTGTCGGTGCTGGCGTGCGCAGCAGGTTCAGCACCTCGCAGGCGGTTGCCACTGCGGCCGCGTGGTCCGCAAATTCAAACATCGGCGAGAACAGCGAGCAGCACGCAAAGGCGCCCAGCCCGTCTTCGTGCGCGCCGATGAATTCAAAGGTCTGGTTGCCAATCTGGCGGCTGGCCTTTTGCCCCACGCCCGGCACGGTCTCGCCGGCACGGGCCAGGTCCATCGGCAGGCACACCAGGTTCATGAACCAGGGCGTCACCAAGATGCCCAGCAGCCATTCGCCACCTGCTGGATCGGCCTGCGGTGCAAAGCCCACGGCCTGCACGCGCAGGGCCGGGTTTTGCACCGGCACATCGCGCATGCGGGTGGCGGCGATGTGGGCAAACACCTGCTCCAGTGTCTGCACGCGGCTCTGTGACCAGGCGCTCATGGCAAGACCAAAAACTGATCGGCCGCGCCGTCGCACTGCGGGCAGCGCCAATGGGCTGGCAGCTCGGCAAAGGGCGTGCCGGGGGCGATCTGCCACTGCGCGTCGCCCTCGCCGGGGTCATACACCCACCAGCAGATCTTGCATTCCAGGCGGGAATCCGGCGGCAGGCGCGTGCGGTCACCCAGGTAGCTGCCTTCGAATTGCTGTCCGTTGATGCCGCTCATGGTTCGTCCTTGTGTGCCCCGGCGCTCAGGCCTTGCGCACCCACTTCAGCACTTCGGCGACGCGCTCGGCGGAGTCGCCCAGGTCCTCGGGCGCAGCGCAGGCCACGTCGGGCATGTCGGTCACTTCGACCGAGTTGAGGATGACCGTGTCCATGGAGTTGTAGTACACCACACGCCAGGTGTTGGGCACGCAGCAGTTGGTGATGCGGCAGTTGCCATAACCGCGCGACAAAATCAGCACCCGGCCGGTACCCAACCGGTAGTCCAGGTAGGCAATGTCTTCGGGCGTCAGGGGCAGCAGCGTCAGGTTGACCACATGGGCCAGGTCGCCCGCGCGCCAGACACGGCGCTGGTCTTCCAGCTCCACCAGGACGCTGGGCACGTTCATGACCTGTGGGGGAACCGGCAGCGCTTCGGGCACCGCGCTGGCGCCGTCCATTCGGGCCGCCTCGCGCAGGGCCTCGGGTACGGCGCCCACTTCGATGTAGTCCACCGGGTAGCCCTCGGGGCTGCTGCCCAGCACGCGCCAGACACCGGCAAACACCGACTCCTGAATCTGCAGCGTGGGTGGACCATTCGCGGCCAACACTTGGGCGCTGACTTCGCCTTCGCCCAGCACCTGGTTGATTAGCGTGACATCGGCGCTGGTTAGCCCGGCGAGCGAGACGCGCTCTGTTGCACGTTGTGGATCAGCATCCTGCACGACCTGCTGCAGGGCCTCCAGCACCTGCTGCAGCACGCGCACCGCGCCTTCGCAGGCTGCTATGTCCTCGGGCTCGGGCAGGATGGGTGGCTGGTACATGGCCATGCCCTGCGGCATGGCGATGTAGTCCAGGGTTTCATCCTCGACCATGCCGCCCGGGCCGAGTGCGGCCACCACGGGAACAGGAAAGGGCCGGATTTCGCGCAATGGATTCATGGGGTCTCGCAGTCGCTCAGGAAGGGTTTAAGGGGAGTCAAACAGGGAGGCAGCAACGCATCAATGGCAGTGGCTGGCGCCGGCATTGCTGCTGACCACCGGGATGCCAATGGTGGGCGCGCGGCTGGTCGGCGCATCCAGCGCCTCGGACACGCGGGTGAAGTAGTCGCTCCAGTCATGCATGCCGGACACAGTAGTCACATAGTGGCCCGCGCGAAAAAACATCAGCGTCGGCCAGCGCTGCGAGCCGAACTTCAGTGCCAGCGCCTCGGCACACTCGGGCACCGCCACGGCCATGCCAAACGTGCGCCCGACTCCCGCGCAGGCCCGTTGCAACTCGGGCAGCACCACGGCCACGTCCAGCGCCTCGGGAAAACGCACCGGGTCGCCGGCAAACAGCAGAACCTGGTCGCCCTGCTGCTGGGCCAGCCACGCGTCAAGGTTGTCAAAGTCCACCCACTGGGCCTGGTGCTTGGTTACCAGCTGTACCAGCAGGGGCGGGGCGGCGATGTCGCAGGTGTGCATGAAAAGCTCCAAGTGTTCAGTGGTGAAAAATTCAGTTGCCGGTCAGGAGTTGCAGTGCGCTACGGTCCATCGCAGACGGCAGGACAAAGCCGGCGCGTTCGTCGTCCGGCAGGCTGCCAGTGGCAATGACGGCTTGCAACAGGTCCAGCGTGGCGTTCACTTCCTGAGCCCGCTGGGCGTCTATTACTTCACGCGCATCGTTCAGGAACACCAGCAGCCATTGGCCGGCCACGCAGTCGCCCACCAGCAGCGTGCTGACGCGCCGCATTTCGCCCCGGCCTGCCACCTGGGCAAAGCCCGGCTCAACGGATAGCACCTGCATGGGAATGCCTATGCACATGTCAGGCTACCTTGGGGATAAAGCGCTCATCGCCGATGCGGCAGGCCTGCTCCACGCTGGGGCGCTCGGCTTCGTAGCGCTCCAGGGTCAGCATGGCGCCGGTCAGCGTGGCGTCTTCGGGCAGGGGCTGGGGGCGCTGCTTTGGCTGTGCGCCCCATGCACGCAGGCGTTCAATGCCCAGCGCCAGCGCCTGGGGCAGGGTCTGCTTCACGATGTCACGCAGGCTGCCGCCAAAGTCTTCCAGTTCCTCCGGCTGGCAGCCAATCAGCAGCACCTGCGACGGGTAGTGGCCGGTGAACTGGGCCAGGCACAGCACCTCCTGAAAACCGGTCTGGTGCAGGCTCATCTTCTTGGCACCCATGAAGCGCGGCACGTCGTCGTCTTCGATCAGCTTCAGCGTGCCGGGCGCCAGGCCGTAGTCGATGGCGTCAAAGATCAGCAGCTTGGTGGCCGATTGCACGTTCTCGATCAGATACAGGCCCTGCGTGCCGCCGTCGATCAGGTCCACATGGGGTGCAAAGGTCCACTCGCGTTGCAGCGTCTCGACGCAGCGCACGCCAAAGCCTTCGTCGGCCCACAGCACATTGCCAATGCCCAGCACCACGATGTGCTCGTCGCTCGGGGTGTAACCCGGGGGGTTACAGGTGGTTTCGGGTGTGCAAGTGCTCATAAGGGTGTTGCGCAAGTTGCGTCTGGGTTAGAGAGGAAGGGCGGGGCGATGCGGCGCGTTGGTGGCCACATCAGGGCTGTGGCGCAGCGCGCGCCAGGCGTGGAAGCTGTCCCAGTTGGCCTGCAGCGCCAGCCAGAAGTCGGCCCGCACGCCAAAGGCCACGGCGCAGCGAATGGCGGTGTCGGCCGACATGGCGCGCTGGCCCT
>Ga0208398_100892_pt1 | contig 14465 bp, 16 predicted proteins | sample LakWasMe79_HOW10_2_FD_183905 | JGI IMG/M metagenome (GOLD analysis project Ga0208398, IMG submission 183905) | Freshwater sediment methanotrophic microbial communities from Lake Washington under simulated oxygen tension - Sediment Metagenome... | ecosystem: Environmental > Aquatic > Freshwater >...
TTGACCTGTCGCAAGCCCCAGGGTTTTGGAGCATGGGGAAGGCCTGCGCGCCTCACTAGCATGGCTCATCGATCCCCTTGGAGTTTGTGATGCCCTCGACCCTGGCCTTGGATGAAGTTCTGACGACGCTGCCCGACCGCAAGGCCATGCTGGAACAACTGGAGCAAGCCGCCACGCAAGCGCGCAGCAGCGGCAAGGTGCTCTCGCTGCTGACCCTGGACCTGGACCATTTCAAGGCCTACCAGGACAGCCAGGGCGCCGAGGCCGCGCAAGCCGTGCTGCTGAAGCTGGCCGACACCCTGAGCGGCGCCATCCCTGCGGGTGCGCAGCTGAGCCATCTGGGTGGCGATGAATTCGTGGTGCTGCTGCCCGGCCACGACGTGGTCGCTGCCTCGGCCGTGGCCGAGCAATTGCGCGCCGCGGTGGAAGCCGCCTTTGCCAGCGACGCCGGCACCGAGGGCCCGGCCCGCCTCACCATCACCCTGGGCGTGGCCGCCAGCCCGGCCGGCAAGGACTGGAGCGCGCGCAGCCTGCTCTCGCTGGCCGATGCCCGCATGACCTTTGCCAAGAAGCGCCTGCTGCCGCACCACAACCTGGTGTGGGCCGGCACCCTGCCCTCCGACTGGTACACGCGCCTGGATGTGCAGGCGGGGGTCTGGCCGAGCGTTTGAGCGCCAGCGCCGCTCAGTCGGCCCGCTGCAGCACCGCCACCTCGACCTCGGCGCGCTGCACGAAGCCCAGGCCCTCGTAGAGAGCGATCGCGGCCCGGTTGCTGGCCCAGGCGTGCAGAAAGGCCTGCTCGCCACGCTGCTGGATGGCCGCCGTGACGGCCGCCGACAGGCGCCGCGCCAGCCCGCGGCCGCGGAAGTCCGGGTGGGTGCAGACCCCGCTGACCTCGGTGGCGCCGGGAAAGCGCATGCGTTCGCCGGCCATGGCCGCGAGGCGACCTCCGATGCGCACGCCCACAAAGCGGCCCATGCGGTGCGTACGCGCCAGAAAGGGTCCGGGCTCGGTCAGACGCGCCAGCGCCAGCATCTCGGCGGCATCACCATCGCCGAGCGTGACGACGCCCTCCTCCTCGGCGGCCAGCGCCCGCCCCGCCAGCAACTGCACCCCCTTGGCCTCGCGCACGGCCACCAGCCCGGCCGGCACGCGGATGGCGGGCACCTGCAGCAGGTAGACGGTGTCGCCCGGCCGGACCAGCTCGCGCAGCGCAGCCAGGCTGGCGGGGCTGTCGTCGCGCGCCGAGGCGAACAGATTGACATCGCGCTGAAAGCGCAGCGCCAGCTCGCCACCTTCGGCCAGCTGCGGCGCCTGCCTGAGCGTGGCCCAGACGGGCCGATCGAGATCGTCGGTGTTCATCATGCTTGCGCCCTCCCGCGGCGCTGTGCCCGCTTGGGCGTCGACAAAGGGATGCCGGCACGCTGGTGCAGCGGTGCCGCGCTGAGCGCCGCCTCCAGGCCCGCCAACTGCTCCAGCAGGGGGCCATGCAAGGTCGCGCAGGCCTGCGCCACGGCCGCCTCGATGGCCGGCCAGACCTCGGCCTGGGCACGCCGCACCAGCAGCTGCCCCTTGCGGCTGAGCCGCACGCTGCGCATGCGCAGATCGCCCTCGACGCTGGCGGACTGCACCAGCCCTTCGGCTTCGAGCCCACGCAGCGAGCGGCTGACCACCGGCTGGCTGACACCCACCGCCTGGCCCAGCTCGCCGACACCCAAGGGCCCCAGCCGGTCCAGCGCGGCCAGCAAGGGGAAGTGCGAGGCCGGCATGTCCATGCCCGCCGCCGCCAGCAGCGCCTGCGCCTGCGCCTGCAGCTGATCACCGATGCGCTTGAAGCGCGTGCCCAGGCTCAGATGGCCGAGTTCCTTGACGATGTCCTGCACCATGGCTCATTTCACATAGCTAGCTATATACCATGCTATGTAATTGAACAAGACCCGTCAAGGCCTGGCCCATGCCGATCAGGCGCCGATCAGGTGCCTCATGGCGGCGAGCTGCTGCGCGTCCAGGCGCCCGGCCTGCTCCGCCAGCAGCAGTTGGCGCCTCGACAGTTCGCGGTAGAAGTCCGCATGCGCCGGACCCATGGCCTGCAGCGCCTGCAGATGGCCGGCCACCACGGCCGCATCACCGCGCGAGATCGGGCCCGAAAGCGCGCCCGCCAGGCCGCGTTGCTGCGCCGCCGCCAGGGTGCCACGCGAGAGCGGCAGCAAGGCCTCCAGCGCCTGCTCGGCCGGCAGACCGGCCGCGGCCCAGACCTGGCAGGCCTCGTCCAGCAGCGAAAGCAGAAAGCTGGCCGCCAGATTCGCCGCCGCGTGATAGGCCGCGCGGCTGCCCGGCGGCAGCGCAAAGGGTTTCATGCCCATGTCATGGGCGAGCCGATGCAGCAGCGCCTGCAAGCCTGCTTCGGCCTCGATGGCCACGCTGGTGCCGGCCAGCAGCGCTCGCGCGGTTTCGGGGTCCGAAAAGATCTGCAAGGGGTGAAAGCCGCCCACCAGCGCGCCGGCGGCATGTGCCGCGTCGAGCGCGTCCAGCGGCGTGGCCCCGCTGCAATGCACCACCATCTGGCCGCGCCGCCAGGGCAAGGCGGCCACCGTGCCGGCAATCGCGTCGTCGGCTGTGGTGATGAAGACCAGCTCGGCCATGGCCACCGCCTGTGCCATCGGCAAGGCCTGGCAGTCTGGCAGGCGCGCGGCCAGCGCCAGCGCGCTCTCGCTGCGCCGACTGCCCACCGCCAGCACCGGCCAGCCCGCCGCTGCGAGCGCCGGTGCCAGGCTTTGCGCCAGGCGGCCGGCACCGATGAAGGCGATGCCAGGGCGATGCTGCATGGGCGCGCCTCAGAAGGCGGCGATGCCCGTCATCGCGCGGCCCAGGATCAGCGCATGGATGTCGTGCGTGCCCTCGTAGGTGTTCACCACTTCCAGGTTGACCAGATGGCGGGCGATGCCGAACTCGTCGCTGATGCCGTTGCCGCCCAGCATGTCGCGCGCGGTGCGGGCGATGTCGAGCGACTTGCCGCAGCTGTTGCGCTTCATGATGGAGGTGATCTCCACCGCGGCCGTGCCCTCGTCCTTCATGCGGCCCAGGCGCAGGCAGCCCTGCAGGCCCAGGGTGATCTCGGTCTGCATGTCGGCGAGCTTCTTCTGCACCAGCTGGTTTGCGGCCAGCGGCTTGCCGAACTGCTTGCGGTCCAGCACGTATTGGCGGGCCTTGTGCCAGCAGTCCTCGGCGGCGCCCAAAGCGCCCCAGGCGATGCCGTAGCGGGCGCTGTTCAGGCAGGTGAACGGGCCTTTGAGGCCGCGCACCTCGGGGAAGGCGTTCTCCTCGGGGCAGAACACCTCGTCCATCACGATCTCGCCGGTGATCGAGGCACGCAGGCCCACCTTGCCGTGGATGGCGGGGGCGCTGAGGCCTTTCCAACCCTTTTCCAGCACGAAGCCGCGGATCGCACCTTCGTCGTCCTTGGCCCAGACCACGAACACATCGGCCACCGGGCTGTTGGTAATCCACATCTTGCTGCCCGAGAGGCTGTAGCCGCCCGCCACCTTCTTCGCGCGGGTGATCATGGAGCCGGGGTCGGAGCCATGGTTGGGTTCGGTCAGGCCGAAGCAGCCGATCCACTCGCCCGTGGCGAGCTTGGGCAGGTATTTCTGCTTGGTGGCTTCGTTGCCGAATTCGAAGATAGGCACCATCACCAGCGAGCTCTGCACGCTCATCATCGAGCGGTAGCCCGAGTCCACGCGCTCGACCTCGCGCGCCACCAGGCCGTAGCAGACGTAGTTGAGGCCGGGGCCGCCGTACTCGGCCGGGATGGTCGGGCCCAGCAGGCCCAGCGCGCCCATCTCGCGGAAGATCTCCAGATCGGTGCGCTCATGGCGGAAGGCCTCCAGCACGCGCGGCGCCAGGCGCTCCTGGCAATAGGCGGCGGCCGCGTCGCGCACCATGCGCTCGTCGTCGCTGAGCTGCTCGTTCAGCAGCAGCGGATCGTCCCAATGGAAGCTTGCCTTGGTGGCCATGATGTTCATCTCCTGTCGTCGTCTCTGTGCTTGCACCGGGGCGCTGCCCGGTGCCTGTCTGGTGGGCAAGTATTCCCTGTGCGACGATTCGTGTCCAATACTCTCTAGCCATTCAACGATAGGCACAGAATATGGTCACTTCCGCCGCGGCAACCGCATCGGCCGCCCTCTCCCGCGTGGAACTGCGCCACCTGCGCTACTTTCTGGCCCTCGCCGAGGAACTGCATTTCGGCCGCGCGGCCCAGCGCCTGGCGATGTCGCAGCCACCGCTGTCGGTGGCGCTGCAGCAGCTGGAAGCGGCGGTGGGCGCGCGCCTGCTGGAGCGCGACAGCAAGGGCGTGCGCCTGACGCCGGCAGGCGTTAGCTTCCGCGCCAGCGCCCAGGCCCTGCTGGGGCGCTTCGAGGATGCCTGCGCCCAGGCGCGCGAGATGCATGCCGGCGAGGTGGGCCGGCTGCGCCTGGGCTTCGTGGGTTCCACGCTCTTCCATGGCCTGCCGGACTGGCTGCAGGCCTTCCAGTCCTCGCATCCACGTGTGGAAGTGGTGGTGATCGAGCTGAACTCGCAGGACCAGATCCAGGCCTTGCTGCAGGAGGAGCTGGACCTGGCCCTGCTGCACACCGACCGCCTGCCCCCGGCGCTGGCCTGCGAGGCGCTCTATGACGAGCCCTTCCTGGCCTGCCTGCCCGAGACGCATGAAGCCGCCGCCAAGCGCCGCGTGGCGCTGGCCAGCCTCAGCGACCAGCCCTTCATCCTGTTCTCGCGCCGCGGCTCGCCGGACTATCACGCCCGCATCGTCGAGATGTGCCGCCAGCAGGGCTTCTACCCGCGCCTGCAGCACGAGGGCCGGCATTGGCTGTCGGTGGTGTCGCTGGTGGCGCGCGGCCTGGGTGTCTCCATCGTGCCGGCGGCGTTTCGCGAGGCCGGCATCCAGGGCGCGGTGTTCAAACCGCTGGCAGAGACGATGGAGAGGAGCCGCGTGTTTGCGGCCTGGCGGCAAGACTCCGCGCCGGCTTTGCGAGAGGCGTTTTTGGCGGCGAGACGGGGGGGATGATGGGGGCGGCAGGGCTTGGTCGTGGTTGAGCACCGCACTCGTGACAGATAGACCACGGCACAGACCGTGACGTCACGCGGTTGGCAGCTTGGCGGCGTGTACTGCCGCTCGATCCGGGGTTGCAGTCTCAAGGTGTCGGCAGGACTGTTGCCATCGAGGGCGATGCCCAGCGACGGAATCAATAACCGTTGCACGGGTTGCCGCAGACATGCCGAAGTGTCGGCGGCGGCGACCGCCCTTGCCGCCCAGCCCAAGCCCTGCCGCATAAGCCCGTAACTGATGCCGCCGACGCCGAGCTGTCATTTAGATCGCACCGCGGACCGCCTGTACGACGATCCAGCTCTGCATGGTCAGGAATACACCAAAGGCAACAAGAGCAATCAGATAGAGGCCGCTGGCAAAGAGACGCGACCAAAGGTTTTGCCGCCCCTGCCAACCTGCGACAGCCTCGGCCAGTCGTTCGACACCAATCACCTCATATAAGGTGCGCAAGCCGTGTAGGTGCTTTACTGCTACCGGGGTGTCGGAAAACGCATCAGGCTTGAGCTCAAATCCGCGAGAGTGCCAACCGAGGACGAGAGCTCCCGGAGGCGCGCCCTTTGGGCCGTTAGGAGGATACTCGTCTTCGAGGGATGGCTCAGCTTGGCGCCCCCGATAGCGCTGCTGTTCCTCCTCCGAGGCTTGGCGAATCCATAACGACACGACATATGGCTCGCGTCCTTCGAGCACCTGGCCCGGCGCCTTGATTCGGGACAGGGACCGCTCGGGTGGTGTCGATTCTTCGTAGACCTCAAGTCCTCGCTCGTGTGCGCAAGTGACGATTACCTCTTCAAGCCGGCAACGGCCGAACGAGCCAAAGCCGCTTTGATGTGGCTCGTGCCCCCCCAAGAACAGTTGCCGTGCCTGTTTCGAATTCTCACCGGGCAAGTGATCGTCGAAAGCGAGTTCCATGGGGTAGGCCCTGACCGAGACCAGCGCGCGAATCTCTTCCTCGATCAGAACTCGCCAATGCGGTTTACGTTCGGGATCGTAAACGGCCTGCCGCTCAAAGACCTCCTTGACCAAATCCGGGCAACGCCAAGCCACCCACGCGCAAGCCAGCACATATCCAAGGCCGGAGAAGTAGAGGAAGCCCAACTGGAGGGGGAAGGCCTGCGCATGTGCCGGCCCGCTGTGCAGCACGATCCATGCGACCAGCGGCGCCATCACGATGCCGCCGAGGCCGAGCTGATACATCCGTTCGCTACGCTTGCGAAGAAGCGCGAACCACGAGAACCGTCGCACGAAGCGAGCTCGAGCGGCTTCCAGCTCTGGCGGCAGGGGGAAGCGGTGATAGTACTTGCCGAACGGATCCGGGTGCAATAACCATCCCAGCCAACTCTCCTCCATGAAGCGATGCAGCCGTTCTCGGCGTTGCCGTCTTCGACGGTCCTGTTCGATTTTCAGAAGCAGCTCTATAGAGGGCATGGAGGAATTGGCATTGCGATCAGCCCCGTCAGAACACGAATCCTTCCCCGTGCTCTTAGCCGTCTCGTCGGAAATGTCGGGGTCTGCAATCGTTGCCTCGTTGTTGTTCTGGGCTTGTTTCGTGTTGTGCACCAAGCGAGTTTCCCTTACAGCTTAAGTCGACCTGCGAGCCGCCACTCATATTGCCCGACGGAGGCCAGGCTATCGCCGCATCTTTTCCAGACTCGGGAAGCTCAACGTGATGTTCATCGCGTTCATCTGCTTCGCACTGATCGCAGATGGCTTGCAATAGTGTTAACAGGCCCTAGCCCGAATTGATCAACCCGGGCGAGTTTTCGAGGTACAAAATCCTTGCGCGTTTTGCGACAGCTGGCACGCTGGCGGGCATTCCGAGCGATCAGCTCGGGGCACAGCCGGGTCGTCGTTCTACGGCCCATCTGCGACGAAACATCCGCACAGGTAAGCGCCATCAGATCCCATCAATGCGCTTCCCTTCGCACGCAACAAGTTCATGAGAGGGCAGGGTCGTGACTACGGTCCCTTCTTGGGTGGAGCTGGCGGAATCGGTGGTCGAACCGTTGGTGCAGGTGGATTGATGTTTGCTTGCCTCTGTGACGGGGCCGGGCTGGGGGGGGATTGTGGCGCTGGTGGCCTGCTCATGACTGTTCCTCTGGTTGTCTTGCAAATTCGACCCAAGATACATCCTTGGCATCAACCAGAATGCCTTCCAGATGCGCAAGGTCTTGATCCTCGTCGTCCACAGTCCTAGATGCCGACGTGATGAAGAAATGCCCTGCCCCAGGTTCTGATGGCCATACCTTGGGCCAGCCAAAAATGCGACTCCCATCCTTGAGTTGGAGAACTACAAAGCGGGGGTAGTCTTTGAATATTCCAAACCACTCGCAAGGATGGGATGTCCTGCTTGTGATGCCTAACTGTCTGCTCAGGCCGTGCAGCGAGTCTGCATTGGCGCATGCCGACAAGGCGACGCCAAGGCCAAGCGCCGTCAGCAGCGCGGCTAGAAGCGCGCTGCTGTCTGTCCATTGACCGACAACAATCCAATGCCCCAGCGCCTCCGCGACAATCTTCTCGCCCGCAACGAGGAGCTGAATGACAACTGTGAAGATGAGCGCCTGAACCACGCGCTCAAACTGCGACGGCTTGTTGTGCGAAGTGAGACCAAAAAATACCCACGCGACAACCAAGCCTGGCGCCAAGTACTGCAGCAATGCAACAAGATCTTTGGACAGTTCCGGCATGTCAAATGGGGTTGGGCTCTACCTATGCCGCACTGAGTGCTCTGCGCAGCCCACGGCGACGATAGAAGCGGCGTGACGCAAAGGCTGCGGTATTTCTACAGGCGCTTCTCGTTAACCAGGCGCCAGTATTGATAGCCAAGCGCGGTCAGGCGGCAGGACTTCGAGTTGATCGCCGCGAAATACATGAAATCCTCATCAACAGGAACAACCAGCCCGACGCCTTGCAATTTCTGCAAGTCCTTGAACATCTTGACCTTGGCGGGATCGGGCGATGGCTCGGTGTCCTCGTAGCTGGGATCAAGCTTGTGCTCGGCCTCCGGGGTGCTGAAGTACTGCGTTATGCGCCTCATCACCTCAAACGGAACCTTCGGCGGGAGCTTCCTCAGCGTGGCAAAGCTTGTCACATTGGTCTTAAATATCGGGCGCTGATCCCAGGCGCCAAGGGCCTCGTCCACATAGGCATAGAGAGACCCGGGCGTGATGTTTCCGCGCAGGTCGGCAGCCCCGCCCTGTAGAGCATCGGAAAGCAGAGACGTGAATACCCCTGATCCGTTCGCTTCGAGCGCACCTTCCGAATCTCGGCTGGCAGTCAGCACCGAGAGCCCTTCTGACAATTGCGCGATTCCGCTGTTACCCAGCGTCGGGCTGCCCATGGCTCCAGAATGGCAGCAGTCCAACACGATGACCTTGTTCTTAGCCCTAGACTGGTTGGCGAGATTCAGGATCTCGTCCATGGAAACGCCCTCGTCGTACTTCTTCGCATCGACGGTGACCAGATAGCCGCCCGTGCTCTTAACGTACCCATGTCCAGCGAAAAACAGCAAGGCCATCTCCGAGTCGCCGGTAAATAGTTGCTCGATAGCTTCGCGGAGCACCGGTCGCGTGACCTGTGTGTCCGGGCAGGTGATTCGGCGCACGCTGAAATTCGGCGATCCGTCACCATGAGTTTCAAGCAAGGTCGCCACAGTGGCGGCGTCATTGACGCAACCACTTAGAGGCGACGACGGATAGGCATTGATGCCCACGACAAGCGCTTTTCGCATGGTGGCCAGTTACGCCTTGTTCTTGCCTTCACCCATCATCTGATCGATGGCATCGGCAATCTTGGCCCAATCCCACGCAATTGTTCGATTGCGCTGCAGACCATCAGGCAAGGTGCTTGCGGTACCGGCCCCGTCGACATAAACGCCAAAGACTGGAACGTTCTGATCCTTGGCCATCTTGATTTCTTTAACAACGCCACTGGCGCTGCTCATGCTCTTGCCCACCAGAACGACCAAAAAGTTGCACTTGTTGATCTTCTCCTTGATCAGCGCCTCCCATTGGGCCTGCGGGAGCGGCGACTTGGACGACCAATCTTGAATCGAGAAAGGGGTTCGTGAGTTCTTTGCTTGCCCTGCAAACAGCACCTTGTCAGTGCTGTTGTGGTCGTAGTCAAAGCTAATGAAAGCGCGAGGGTCTGCCATATTTCTTCTCCCATTTGAGTTGGGGCAGTCTATGTCAGCAACCTAATGCCAAGAATCAGTACTTCACCCGTGCCGTGCAGGTTCAAGCTGCCGATCGAACTATCGATCAAGATACGCAGGATTCCCAAGCTGAGATTTGTAGGATATCCCGCGTGGCCAGATTCATGCAGCGCCCACCGTCTGAAGTGCTGAGCTCGGACGGCAGGTATCTGCGGCCGCCTCAGGGCAGCACGGCCGTGACCTCAATCTCCACCTTCGCACGGTCTTCCATCAGCGCCGCCACCTGCACCGCGCTCATCGCCACCCCATACTCGCGGCCCAGCACCTCGCGGTAGGCCTGGCCGACCTCGCGGCCGCGCGCCAGATACTCGCGCTTGTCGATCACATACCAGGTCATGCGGCAGACGTGCTCGGGCCCGGCGCCGGCCTCGGCCAGCACGGCCTTGATGTTGATGAGGGTCTGGCGCACCTGCGCGATGAAGTCATCGCTCTCGAACTGGCATTGCGCGTTCCAGCCAATCTGCCCGGCCACGAAGACCTGGCGGCCCGTGGCGGCCACGCCATTGGCATAGCCCTTGGGGGCGGCCCAGCCGGCGGGTTGCAGGATGGTCTTGTCGTTGCTTTTGCTGCTGTTGCTGCTGTTACTGCTCATGGGGTCACTCCTTGCGCACGTTCAAGTGCGGCGCGCAGGTCATCGGGAAATTGGATGGGCCGGTGGGTCGCCAGCGAGGTGCACACCAGCACTTGTTGAAAGGCGACGCGCTCATCATCGTCTTCGCCATCGGCACCGGCAAAGCGCACATCCAGCGTCAGCGAACTGCGGCCCAGTTTCACGATGGTGATGGTCTGGGTGAGCTGATCGCCCATGCGGCTGACGCGCTTGAACTCGGTATTCAGCTGCACCGTGGGCATGCCCACGCGGCGCGAGCCCAGCAGTTCGGCGTAGTTGATGCCCAGGCCCAGCGTGAACCAGTCCTCCACGCAGGCGTTGAGCATCTCGAAATAGCGCGGGTAGAAGACGATGCCGGCCGGGTCGCAATGGCCGAAGCGCACCAGTTCCTGTCGTTGGTAGCTCATCGTCAGACTCCCAGGTAGCGCTGCCAAAGCGTGTGATCGGCATCGAGGGCCGCGGAGTCGCCGCTCCACACCAGCTGGCCGCGCTCGACGATGTGGTGCTGGTCGGCCAGCGCGATCAGGCGCTTCACGTATTTGTCCACCACCAGAATGGTCTGGCCGGCCTCGCGCAGGGTGCGCAGGCAGCGCCAGATCTCCTCGCGTATCAGCGGCGCCAGGCCCTCGCTGGCCTCGTCCAGCACCAGCAGGTGCGGGTTGGTGATGAGGGCGCGGCCGATCGCCAACATTTGCTGCTCGCCGCCGGAGAGCTGGTTGCCCATATTTGCGCTGCGCTCCTTGAGGCGCGGGAACAGCGCGTAGACGCGCTCCAGATCCCAGGGCTCGCGGGCGGCGCAGCGGTTGCCGGCAAAGGCCTCCAGGTTCTCGCGCACGCTCAGGTTGGGGAAGATCTGCCGGCCCTCGGGCACGATGGCCAGTCCCAGGCGCGCGATGCGGTCGGCGCTCCAGCCGGTCACGTCCGCGCCGGCAAAGCGGATGCGCCCGCCACTGGGCGCGAGCCAGCCGGTCAGGCATTTCAAGAGGCTGCTCTTGCCCATGCCATTGCGGCCCAAGAGCGTCACCACCTCGCCCTGCTGGATGCGCAGGTCGATGCCGAACAGCACCTGGCTGCTGCCATAGGCGGCCTCCAGGCCGTCGATCTCAAGCACCGTACCGCCGCTCATACATGCTCCAGTTCGTCACCCAAGTAGGCTTTCCGGACTTCCGGGTGCTCGCGGATCTCGTCCGGGCTGCCGGTGGCGATGACGCGGCCGAACACCAGGGTGGAGATGCGGTCGGCGAGCTTGAACACCGCCGCCATATCGTGCTCCACCAGCAGCAGCGTGTGCTTCTCGCGCAGCTGCTGCAGCAGCGCCACCATGCGCTCGGATTCATCCGGCCCCATGCCGGCCATGGGCTCGTCCAGCAAGAGCAGGCGCGGCTCGGCCGCCAGCGCCAGCCCCAGCTCCAGCTGGCGCTGCTCGCCATGGCCCAGGCTGCCGGCGGCACGGTCCAGCTGGGTGGTGAGGCCCACGCGCTGGGCCAGGGCCTCGGCGCGCGCATGGGCCACATGGTCCTTGCGCGCCATGCGCCAGGCGCTGCGCTGGCCGCCCTGGCGCGCCAGCACCGCCAGCACCAGGTTGTCCAGCACGCTGAAGCGTTTGAAGATGCTGGTGATCTGGTAACTGCGCACCAGGCCGGCGCGCACATGGGTGTCGACGCTGGCCAGGGTCAGGTCTTGCCCCGCGAACATCACGCGGCCGGCATCCGGGCGCAAGGCGCCGGAGATCTGGTGGATCAAGGTGGTCTTGCCGGCGCCGTTGGGGCCGATCAGCGCATGCACCTCGCCGCGGCGCACCTCGAACGTGGCGTGGTCGGTGGCGGCCAGGGCGCCGAAGCGCTTCACCAGGCCTTGGACTTCCAGCAGCTCAGCCATGGCGCGCCCTTTTTCTTTGCATCAGGCCGGTCAGGCCGGCAGGCGCAAACAGCACCACCGCCAGCAGCAGCAGGCCCAGCGCCATCTGCCAGTGCAGCGTGACCCCCGACAGCAACTCCTCCAGCAGCAGCAGCGCGGCCGCGCCCAGCGCCCCACCCCACAGCGCACCCGCGCCGCCGATGATGACCATGATCATCAGCTGGCCCGATTGCGACCAATGCATCAGGTGCGGCGTCACCAGCCCGTTCAGATTGGCCAGCAGGGCACCCGCCAGCCCGGCGATGGCGCCCGCCAGCACAAAGGCCTGCCATTGCAGGGCAAACACGCGCGTGCCCACCGCCGCCATGCGGGTCTCGTTCTCCTTGATGCCTTGCAGCAGCCAGCCAAAGGGCGAGTTCAAGAGGCGCTGCACGCCCGCCATCACCAAGGCGGCCAGCAGCAGCACGGTGAAGTAAAAGGTCTGGTCGTCCTTCAGGTCCAGGCCAAGCAGGGCCGAGCGCTGCGGCAGCGGCAGGCCGTCGTCGCCGCCATAGGCCTTCAGCGAGACCATCAGGTAATAGAACATCTGGGCGAAGGCCAGCGTGATCATGATGAAGTAGACGCCGCGCGTGCGCAGGCTGATCGCGCCAATCAACGCCGCGGCGGCGGCGCTCGCCAGCATGGCCGCCGGCCAGGCGATCCAGGCACTGCTCACGCCCGCATCCATCAAGATGCCCACGGTGTAGGCGCCCAGGCCCACAAAGGCCGCATGGCCGAAGCTGACCATGCCGCCGAAGCCCAGGATCAGATTCAGGCTGGTGGCGGCGATGGCAAAGATCAGGATGCGGCTGGCCACGCCGGTGTAGAACTCATAACCCAGGGCCGTGAGCGCAAAGGGCAAGGCGGCCAGCGCCAGCAAGAGGGCCAGCGAGCCCCAGCGGCCCAGGCCGGCGTGGTGCAGCGACGCGGAAGAAGAGGAACTGCTTGTTGCTTGACTCATCACGCATCAACCCCGAGCAGGAAAGAGGCCCTGCGGCTTCCAGAACAGGACCGCCGCCATCAGCACATAGATCAGGATCGACGCCAGCGCCGGGCCCAGATTGGAGGCCACCTCGGGCGAGGCCAGCTGGCGCATCACGGCCGGCAGCAGGGTGCGGCTGAGGGTGTCCACCAGACCCACCAGCAAGGCACCCACCAGGGCGCCGCGGATCGAACCGATGCCGCCGATCACGATCACCACAAAGGCCAGGATCAGGATGCTTTCGCCCATGCCCACCTGCACCGCCAAGAGCGGCCCCAGCAGCGCACCGGCCAGTGCACACAGCGCCGCACCGAAGCCGAACACCAGGGTAAAGAGGCGCTTGATATTGACGCCCATGGCGGTGGCCATGGCGCGATTCGAGGCGCCGGCACGCACCCACATGCCGATGCGGGTGCGCGTCACCAGCAGGTACAGCAGCAGGGCCACGGCCAGGCCCACAACGATGATCAGCAGCCGGTAGGCCGGATACATCATGCCGGGCAGCAGCTCCACCGGCCCCGAGAGTGCAAGGGGGGTGTTGAGCATCAGCGGCTGCTCGCCCCAGATCATGCGCACGCCCTCGTTGCTGATCAGGATCAGCGCAAAGGTGGCCAGCACCTGGCTGAGGTGGTCGCGCTGGTAGAGGCGGCGCAAGAGCGCCACCTCCAGCAGCATGCCCAGCAGCGCGGTGCCGAGCACCGCGGCCGCCACGGCCAACACAAAGGACCCCGTTGCCAGCGCCGTGGCGGCGGCCAGATAGGCCCCCACCATGTACAGCGAGCCATGGGCCAGGTTGATCATGTCCATGATGCCGAACACGAGCGTCAGCCCGGCCGCCAGGAGGAACAGCATCAGCCCGAACTGCAGGCCGTTGAGGGCCTGCTCGGCCACGAGGATCCAGTCCATCGGCGCTCTTCTTCAGCTCACTTGGCCATCTTGCAGGACGCCGCGTAGGCGTCCGCATGGTTCGAGAAAATCTTCCCGAGCGTCTTGTTGGTGACACGGCCCTGAGCGTCCTTGCCGATCACGCGCAGGTAGTAGTCCTGCACCGGGTACTGGTTGTGGTTGAACTTGAAGGCGCCGCGCACCGAGTCGAACTTGGCCGCCTTCAATGCCTTCAGCACCGCGGCCTTGTCCTCGATCTTGCCTTTGACATCGCGCACCGCGGCATTGATCAGCTGCGCCGCGTCATAGCCCTGGCTGGCGTACAGCGAAGGCAGGCGGCCATAGTCCTTCAGGAAGTCGGCCACGAACTTCTTGTTGGCGGCGTTGTCCAGGTCATGCGCCCAGTGCGAGCTGTTGAACATGCCCAGCATGGGTTCACCCACCGCCTTGATGACGTCCTCGTCCGCCGAGAAGCCGGGGCCGAACAGGGTGATGTCGCGCGACAGGCCGGCGCCGACGAACTGCTTGATGAAGTTGATGCCCATGCCGCCGGGCAGGAAGATGTACATCGCATCGGGCTTGGCGGCGCGCGCCTGGGCCAGTTCGGCCGCATAGTCCAGCTGGCCCAGCTTGGTGTAGATCTCCTCGGCCACCACCGCATTCGGCCCCTTGTAGAAGCGCTTGAAGCCGGTGATGGCGTCCTTGCCCGCGGGATAGTTGGGCGCCAGCACCACCACCTTCTTGAAGCCCTTGTCCAGCACCGTCTTGCCCACCG
>Ga0208398_100894_pt1 | contig 14431 bp, 10 predicted proteins | sample LakWasMe79_HOW10_2_FD_183905 | JGI IMG/M metagenome (GOLD analysis project Ga0208398, IMG submission 183905) | Freshwater sediment methanotrophic microbial communities from Lake Washington under simulated oxygen tension - Sediment Metagenome... | ecosystem: Environmental > Aquatic > Freshwater >...
CCCTCGGCCGGCTCGCGTGGCGGCGCGATCAGCATCTCCACCGCCGCGCGCGCCATCTCCTCCATCGGCTGGCGCACCGTGGTGAGCGGCGGCCACACCAGGCTGGCGGCGGGCGAATCGTCGAAGCCGGCGATGGACAGATCGGCCGGCACCGCCAGGCCCAGGCGCTGCGCCGCGGCCAGCACGCCCAGCGCCATGTCGTCGTTGCCGGCGAATACCGCGGTGGGGCGCACGCGCCGGCTCAGCAGCTGGTGCGCGGCCTCCACGCCCGAGGGGAAGGTGAAGTCGCCGCCCCACACCAGCTCGGCGTCCACCGCCAGCCCATGCGAGAGCATGGCGCGCTCGAAGCCCTGGTAGCGCATGCCCGAGGCGGCCTGGTCGTCCGGGCCCTTGATGAAGGCGATGCGCTGATGGCCCAGGCTGATGAGCAGGTTGGTGACCTCCTCGGCCGCACGCACATCGTCGATGCGCACGCTGGGCTGCGCCGCCGAGACCTCGCGCGGCGACATCAGCACGCAGGGCGTGTTGGAATCCAGCAGGGCCTTGAGCACGCGCGCGTTGTCGCACAGCGGCGGGGTCAGGATCATGCCGTCGGGGCGCAGGGCCGCCACCATGCGCTCGACCTGGCTGTCGATGTCGGGCGCGTCGTTGTGCAGCGACTCCACCACCAGGTGGTAGCCCGATTCGCGGCAGCGCAGCGTGGCGCCCTTCTGCACCCCGGCCACAAAGGCCGCGCTGGGGTCGTAATAGAGCAGGCCGATCAGAAAGCTGCGCGCGCCGGCGAGGCTGCGCGCCGACAGCTTGGGCCGGTACTTCAGCTCGGCCACCACCTTGAGCACCTGGGCGCGCGTCTGCTCGTGCACACCGGGCTCCTGGTTGAGCACGCGCGACACGGTCTTGATCGACACACCGGCCTGGGCGGCCACGTCGATGATGGTGGGGGCTGAACCTGCTTTGGCGCTCAATGCACTGTCCTCGTGCCATTTCTGGGAGTCGAGGCCGCACTGTGCCACAGGCCCATGCGCGCATGCCGGCCCAAGCCGTGTACTTTTGCCACAGAGCCGCGCGGCCGGCGCCCGAGTTTGCGCGCAAGCCGCCCAAGCTGGCTAAAGTAGCCCGCAATCTTCCAACGCCTTGAATCGACACCACGGGATGAGTTCCGCCCCCCTGCCAGATCCCCAGCACAGCGACCAGCGCAAGGCCGAGGCCGCGCTGCGCGAGGCCGACGAGATCTGGAAGCTGGCGCTCGAAGCCACCGGCGATGGCGTCTGGGACTGGTGGGTGCAGGAGGGGCGCGAGACCTTCTCGCCCGGCTACCTGGCCATCTATGGCTATACGCAGGCCGAGATCGAGGAGAGCCCGGAGAGCTTCGACACGCGCACCCACCCCGACGACATCGCCCAGATGGAGCTGGACCGGCAGGCCCATTTCGAAGGCCTGACGCCCAGCTATGTGAACGAGCACCGGGTGCGCTGCAAGGACGGCAGCTGGAAATGGATTCTGACGCGCGGCATGGTGATCGCCCGCGACGAGGAAGGCCGACCGCTGCGCATGGTGGGCACGCATACCGACATCACGCACCGCAAGGAAAGCGAGGCGCTGATCTGGCAGCAGGCGCATCTGGACAGCCTCACCGGCCTGCCGAATCGCCGCATGCTGCGCGAGCGCCTGGAGCGCCAGCTCGAGCTCTGCGGCGGGGCGGGCCAGCAGTTGGCGGTGCTGTTCGTCGACCTGGACCATTTCAAGGAGGTCAACGACACGCTGGGCCATGGCAAGGGCGACGCGCTGCTGCTGCAGGCGGCCCAGCGCATCCGCACCGTGCTGCGGCCGCAGGACACGGTGGCGCGCATGGGCGGCGACGAGTTCACCGTGCTGATGCCCGATGTGGGCGGGCGGGCCGAGGTGAATGCGGTGGTCGAGGCGCTGATCGCGGGCATGGCCGCCGTCTACCTGCTGGACGGCGAGCGGGCGTTCGTCTCGGCCAGCGTGGGCATCGCGCTGTTCCCCGAGCATGGCCGCGAGATCGAGGCGCTCTTCAAGCATGCCGACCAGGCGCTCTACGTGGCCAAGGACAGTGGCCGCAACCGTTATCACTACTTCACGCCCGAGCTGCAGGCGCAGGCCCGCATGCGCGTGCGCCTCACCAACGATCTGCGCGGTGCGGTCGAGCGCGGCGAGTTCAGGCTGGTCTACCAGCCCATCGTGGAACTGGCCAGCGGCCGCATCCTCAAGGCCGAGGCCCTGCTGCGCTGGCAGCATCCGCAGCTGGGCCTGATCACGCCGGGCGAGTTCATTGCGCTGGCCGAGAACAGCGGCCAGATCGTCGAGATCGGCGAATGGGTGTTCCGCGAAAGCGCGGCGCAGGTGCAGGCCTGGCGGCGCACGCTGGCGCCGCAGTTCCAGCTCAGCATCAACAAGTCGCCGCTGCAGTTCCGCGCCGAGACCGGCGTGCACTCGCTGTGGGTCGCGCAGCTCGAGGCGCTGGGCCTGCCCGGTTCGGCGCTCGCCGTCGAGATCACCGAGGGCCTGCTGCTGGAGCGCCACAGCCCCGCGGGCGAGCAGCTGGCGCATCTGCGCCGCGCCGGCATCAGCATCGCGCTGGACGATTTCGGCACCGGCTATTCATCGCTTTCCTATCTGCAGCGCTACGAGCTCGACGAGCTCAAGATCGACCGCAGCTTCGTCAGCAATCTGCAGCCGGGCTCCAAGGATCTGGCGCTGTGCAAGGCCATCATCACCATGGCCCATGAGTTGGGCATGCGAGTGGTGGCCGAGGGCGTGGAGACGGCCGCGCAGCGCGATCTGTTGCTGGAGGCGGGCTGCGACCTGGGCCAGGGCTACTGGTTCGCGCGCCCGATGGCCGCACCGGCGCTGGAGCGCCTGCTGGAAAACAGCATCGGCTAGGGCGAGGCGGGCCATGACTTGCACCGTCACCACCTTCGTCCGCCGGCTCGCCCTGCTGGCCGGCCTGCTGCTCGTCGCGCCAGCGGCGCTGGCCGAGCCGGCGGACGAGCCCCAGACGGTGTGGGTGGGCGGCTATGTCTTCCCGCCCTTCGTCGACAAGTCCGCCGGCGTCACGCATGAGCTGATCGGCGCGATGAACCGATTCCAGCAGGACTATCGCTTCCGCTTCATTCCCACCTCGTCCAAGCGCCGCTATGCCGACCTCGCGCGCGGCGCCTTCAGCGTGATCCTGTTCGAGAACATCGAGTGGGGCTGGGACCGCCAGCAGGTGGAGGCCAGCAAGGTCTATCTGCAGGGCGATGGCGAGGTCTATGTGGCGCTGAACAAGCCCGGGCGCGACCAGCGCTTCTTCGAGGACCTGAGCCAGCGCAGCCTGATCGCCGTGACCGGCTATCACTACGGCTTCGCCAGTTTCAACGCGGATGCCGCCGAGCTCAGGAAGCGCTACCGCATCACCTTCAGCGACGACAACGAAGCCAGCCTGCGCATGCTGCAGCTGGAGCGCGGCGAGGTCGCCATCATCACCCGCTCCTATCTGCAGCACTATCTGCAGGCCCGGCCGGCCCTGAGGGAGCGCCTGCTGGTCTCGGAGCGGCTGGATCAGGCCTATGCGCACACCGCCCTGGTCAGAAAGGGCAGCCGCCCCAGCGCCGAGGAGATCGACGCCCTGCTCGGCCGCATGGCGGCCAGTGGCGCGCTGGCCGAGGTCTGGCGCAAGTACGGGCTGGAACCACGCCCTTAGCCATGCCAATGCCACCGCAGGGACTTCGCCACACACGTCCTCCACGTTGATGAGGCCACGCTGCCCGAAGTGCCCATCCTCTACAGAGTTGTGGATGGCACGGTGGCACCATTCTCCTACGCTTGGCCGCGATGCCTAGGAGTTCGTCATGGTCAAGAGCCCGCTCCCTCTCACCCGTGTGTCCAGCGGCGTCGCAGCCGCATTGTTCGCTTTGGGCGCTTTGCCAATACGTGCAGACGTCACCAGCAATATCTACGTCGATCCCTGCATAGGAACGAGCTTCATCGATCTCTGGGAGGGCCAGCGCTGTGTAGCCAGCGTGGCCGATCTCAAGCTGCGACACATCACAATTGGTGTGCCGCGCCACAAGGAACCGGGGGTCGAATCGCGTGTCCCCGGCTCCCTGCGAGTTTCAGACGATGTACTCGAGGCCCGTAGCATTACCGTGTCGCACCTGGAGGGTCCATCAACGCTCTTGATGGGCAACAGCCTGGTCAAGCTGGGTGCACTGACACTGCAATCCAGCAAGATGCTCCTGGACTCCGGTAGCCTCGAGGTTGCCGGACAGCTGATTGCGTCTGGCAGCAGCAGCATCGACATCAACGCCGGCACGCTGAGTGCAGGATCTCTATACCTTGCCGGAGCGACGCCTTACATCCCCGGAAGCGCCAGCATGACCGTGGACACGCACAGGGCCAGCCTGCAGATCGGCTCGGTGGGCGTCAGCGGTGTACTGACGCTTGACGGTACTCGAACACCCAACCAACCAGTGCTGTGGTCCGCACTGGGTCAATTCGACGCCAGCTCCCTGGGCCGCATTAAAGCCCTGGACAGTGCACTTAGCTTTAGCACTGCGGCAGCGCGCTCGGGCGGCATCATAGAGTTGCTGAATTCGCGGCTCAAGGGTGACGGATCCGCTCCCTGGTTGACATTGGAGTCCTGGGATCCAGGCTCGCAGCTACTGCTGAGCAACGCAAGGATTGACGCAGGTAGCGTGCCTGCTCTGCTCAAGGCCTACGACGGCGGACTGATCACCGTGCAAGAACAGTTCACCGCCGGGAACCTGCCCATCAAGACCGATGTATGGGGCGGGGAACTGCATGCCGTAGACGGCGTCAAACTACATCTCGACGCGAGCATTCAGCGCCGCCAGGCCAGCGATGGTGTGCAGCGACCTGGGCTGCTGAGTGTCAGCAGCGGCGCCGAAGTAAGCGGCTTGTTGCACGTCGGCGCGGGTGGAACCGTACTGGTCGAGAACAGTGGCAAGCTCGGTAGCGCCGGGCGATCCACATCCATACGTTTGGAAGGTGGTGCTGCGGCCGCCCGGCTGGCGCTGGAAGATCTTGGCAAAGCCAACGTTGGCAAGTTGGAACTGCACGGCAATGCCTGGGCTAGCCTAGCGGGCCGTTCCAGCCTCCAAGCCGACCAGATCTACCTGTACGGAGGCATGGCGGAGCCACAACTGAGCGTCGACAGCTCGGAGGCCTATCTCCGAACCCCCCAAATCACTCTGAATTCCGGTAGCCGCCTTGTGATGCAGGGTCAGAATCCGGGCGGGCTGTGGCAAACCCAATCCAGCATAGGCACGCTGCGTGCTGCAGGGGGACTGGCCAGTATCGGCCAAAGCAGCCTGGAGACCCAGTGGTTGGACGCATCGCTTGGCGGCGCCATCGACATCGAACTCAGCACCATCCGAACGCCCGGCAGCTCACACACGCTCCACCTGGAGGCCAAGGGGGTCGGCTCTGCCCTGAGTATGAGCAAAGGCACGCTGGCGCTGCTGGACACGCCGCTGCAGCTCTATGCCGATGCGGGTGGCAGCATTGCTCTTCACGATATGGTGCTCAACACGGGACCCACGAGCCTGACGCTAGACCAGGCGCGCCTGCAATGGCTGAGCAGCGGTACACAGCAACTCACAAGCCTGAAGCTGGACGGGGTCGACGCCCTTGCACAGCTGGAAGGACTGCAATCCCTCAACAGCCTGCCAACCGAACTGGCCGTCAGGCAAGGTCAGTGGCAACTCCGCAATTCCTTCATCGCTGCGATACGAGGGGAAATAGGCTTAGGCGCGCGCGTGGATATCTATGGTTCCACCGTTGGTGCGCTCAGCCCAACTGGATCGACCGGCAATGCTCTCAGCGTGAAAGGTAAAGACACAAGGCTGAGTCTGCATGACACGAGTGCCTGGTCGGTGGATCGATTGCTGCTGGCCGACCGCGCGCAGCTAGAGATTCGCAGTGGCTCGCGCTTGCTCGGCACAGAGCTGCATGCCCAGGGCGACGCCGACCTACGTCAGTTTGACGGCCAGCTTGCTTTTGACAGCGTGCGCTGGGGCGGCGGCGAATGGCAGGCCGGCCCGACCAGCAGCATTGCACTGAAGGGGCGCAACGCGCTTCAGGTCTTCGCCGGTGAGGTGGATCTGCGCGACGCCCGATTGCAGATCCTGCAGACGAGTGCGGGGCCTGCCCAACTGACCGATACCAGCTTGCCAAACTATGGTGGCACGCTGATGCTGCGCGGTCGACTGGATGTGCTCCCCGCTCAAACGCCGCAAGACTACTGGAATCTCAACGAGCGGGCGCCCATTCCGTTGGTGAGCGCAGGCAGCATCTCGTTGGGCAGCGGCGGTTATGGCGCCAACCAATGGGTCGATGGGCGCTGGCACACCCGCATCGCTGAGCTGGACGTATACGTTCCACCCGCACAACTGTCTTGGATCGCCAGGCTGCCACTGCCGCTCAGCTATGGCTGCCGCCAAGGTGCCTCGGCGGGCGCACGGTGCGAAAGCAGCACGCTGGCCCTCCTAGACATCAGCACTGGCGGCAATGACTTCGGGCGCCGCTCGGTCTTGCCTGCCGTGGCCTATCCCCATCTTGCCTATGCCGAGTTCCTTGCGCATCGCGACCCGGATAGTCTTGATCAGCTCAAGCTGAACCACGCGACTCAGTCCGACAGCTTCTGGAACCAGGGCGCCATCGGCAACTACACGCAGGTCGCTGTGCTGCAGCTGGATGGCTTGCAGGCCATGGCACTCAGCTCCAAGCAGTGGGGCGGCATTGACATCGTCGTGCGTGCCAACGACAAGCTGCTGAGTGCAGGCAACATCGCAATAGCCTGGGACCTGGGTGGCAACCAACACAATGCGCCACTGGGCGCCTATCTGAGCAATCTGAGCGCCTTCGTGGGTGCTGTGCATGCGGCAAACCCACAGCACCGGGTCAACCTCAGCGGCACCGGCCTGGGCGGGGTGCTGGCAAGCGTCGTCGGTCACAGCGCAGGCATAGACACACGCGTCTTCAACACACCCAGCGTCGGGGGTATCCACCAAGAGTCCGGCGGTTTGTACCGCTCACTACTGCAGTACGCTGAGGGCATCGCCGGTCCGCCCGACGCGGATCGCGTGCTCAACTTCCGCCTAGCCTACGACAGCAGTACCAAGCTCGCCGACACACCCCCGTTTGGCCAGACCATCACGCTCATGGGCGACCCCTTCCTGTATCTGAGCAGCCGCGGCCTGCCAGCCGGCTTTGCCAATGGCGTTGGCTTCGCACATGGATTTCTTCCATCCGATGCCCCCTCGTACACCCTGCTGGATGCCATGCAGGATCCCGGCAATCCTGTCGTGAGCTACCAGTACCAGCTTGGCCAGGAGTGGTACACCCTCAAGCCAGCCACAGCCGCCGAAGACACGGCCCGCGCCATGCTCACAGCATGGACGCTGCGTCCTCAGCGAATTGACGCCAATGGGAGCAGCTTCGTTGCCCAGGTCAAGGCACAGCAGAACTACCTGCTGGATCCGGTGGTGGCGAAAAGCTATCTACTCGAACAGTTGGAGGGGCCTAAACTCCAAAGCATTCTGTTCCCTCATTTTGAGGGCCAGGAAATTGACTACCAGATCGATGCACTGCGCGACGGCCAGTGGGTGCCGCTTGGTGAGATTGGCTCGGGGGAGAGCCTTGTACTGGACACCGACGCCAGCTTGCGGATCAGTCTCCATCCAGATGCAGGCCAGCTCTTGCCCTACGGCAGCGAGATGTACTTCAACGTGATGTTCGCTGCCAGCGGAACGGCACGGCTGCACCTACGCGAGCTGGAGTTCGGTACTCCGCCGGTTCCCGAACCGGCAACATGGCTGCTAATGGCATGCGGCAGCGTGCTGCTTTGGCTGCAGACGCGAAAGCGTAGCCTGCCTAAGCGCTAGGCCCGCGGGGCCTAGCTTCACGAGCCACTAACGCAAAAGGCCAGCACTTGCGTGCTGGCCTTTCTTGTTTGGTGCCCAGGAGAGGACTCGAACCTCCACGGAGTTACCCGCTAGTACCTGAAACTAGTGCGTCTACCAATTCCGCCACCTGGGCTTTGCCTTCTTTCTTCGCCGTTCTTGCTGCTGCTTGTTCAGCGAAGAGGCCGGACTATAGCACGCAATTTACAGGTTTCAAGAACTTTCTTCCGCGTCGCCGGTCCCCCAGTCCGTCAACCCCAGGCGGGCCGCCGGATCGAACAGGCGCTGCAGCCGGCCCGACCAGTCCAGCAGCGCGGCCTCGCTGAGCTGGCGGTAACTGGCCTGCAGCTGCGGGCCGATGCCATGCTCGGCGCTGAAGCTGCCCTCGAAGCGCTGCACCAGGGCATAGACGCCGGCGCGCAGGCGCGCCTCGTCCAGCGGCGGCGCACCCACGGGCCAGACCAGATTGAAATGCATGCCGCCATCGCCGAGATGGCCGAAATCGGCCAGCTCGGCGGGCGCGAACTGCTCGGCCAGCCAGGCGCGGCCGGCCGCACGGAAGGCCATGAAATGGCGGCGCGGCAGCGCGACATCGAAGCCCACGACCTTGCCGCGCGCGCGCAGGCCCTCGCTGATGTGATGGCGCAGGGCCCAGCAGGCGGCGTCGGCGCCCAGCACCGCATCGGCCACGCGCTCACCGAACTCGGCCTCCAGCCAGCCTTGCAGCAGCGCCTGCAGGTCCAGCTGTCCAGCCGGCAGATCAGAGGAAAGTTCGATCAGCAGCGCGTACTCGGGCAGCTCGCCACCGAACCAGCGTGCGCGCTCACCGCCGCCGCAGGCCAGCGCCGCCTCGAAGGCCGGGCGCGAGATGCCCTCGCAGGCGCTCACCAGGCTGCCCAGCTCGTCCATCAGGCGCTGGTAGAGCGGCATCACCGCGGCCACGCTGCTGGGCGCCACCAGGGCCACGGCCTGCTGGCGCGGGCAGCGCGCGAGTTTGAAGGTCGCCTCGGCGATCACCCCCAGGCTGCCCGATGAGCCGATAAAGAGCTGCTGCAGCGGCAGGGCGGCGTTGTCCTTCTGCAGGCCGCGCCCCAGGCGCAAGACCTGACCCTCGGCCAGCACCACGGTCAGCGCCAGGGTGTTGGCGCGCACATCGCCGTAGCGCAGCATGCGCGTGCCGCCGGTGTTGTGCGCCAGCATGCCGCCCACGCTGGGATCGGCGCTGAGGTCGATCGGCAGCATCAGGCCATGCGGGGCCAGGCGTTCGTTGATCTCGGCGAGCCGATAGCCGGCCGAGACGCGCAGCGTGCGGTCCAGCGGGTCCAGCTCGAAGACCTCGCGCAGGCGCTCGGTGGCCAGCAGCACGTCGCGTGCGGCATCCTCCGGCGTGGCCGCGCGCACCAGGCCGGTGTGGGCGCCCTGCGGCACCAGGCGCAGGCCATGGCGGCCGGCCAGCGGCAGCAGCAGCGCCAGCTCGGCCGTGCTGGCCGGGCGCAGCAGGGCCGCGGCCCGGCCCGGCGCATAGCGGGCCGGCTCCAGATAGCGCGGCTCGATGGCCGCGCCGGCGGCGACATGGGCGGCGCCGCAGATGCGGGCCGCTTCGCGCAGAAAGGCCTCGATCATCGTGCTCAGCAGGCCTCGGCGGCCTGGGCCGTCATCTTGAAGATGCCGGTGGCATTGCCGGCATCGAAGCCCAGGTCCAGCTCGCCGCCCACGCGCTCGCGCTGGATGAACTCGTAGAAGGAACCCGGCACCTCCAGGCTCAAGACCTGACCCTGATGCAGGAACTGGCGCTGCACCTGGGCGGCGCGGAAGGCAGTCTGCCTGACGCGGCCCGAGGCCGAGACCTCGATGCGCGCCTTGAGCGGGCGCGCCAGCGCGCGCTGCGCGCTGGCCAGGGCCTCGATGTCGGCGACGCGATCGGTGGCATGGTTGAAGGCGGTGCCCTCGGTGGCGATCCAGGCCATCTCGGCGGATTCCAGCAGCAGGGCCTGGTAGTCCTCCAACGCGATCAGGCCATGCTGGCGATCGAAGCAGGCGATCAGATGCGGCAGCAGGGCCAGGGCGGCCGCCCAGGGCAGGGCCTGGTCGCGCGCCAGCTGCTCCAGCCAGGCCATGTCCTGCGGGCTCAGCGGGTCGCGCGAGCTGGAGAGCACGCGCGTCACCGCGGCCTGGAAGCCGTTCGAGAAGCGCTCGGGGTGCAGCTCGGAGACGAAGAACTGCGCGATGTCCTCGGGCAGGTCCTCATGGCACCAGGCGCGGCCGGTCATCTTCAGCGCCGGCAGCGGATAGGTTTCGGCCAGGGCAAAGCCCAGGGGGCGCAGCACGCGGGTGATGGCGGCTTCGCCGGGCGGCAGCGCACCGCTGGCCCAGGCCACCGTGCGCAGCGCGCCATGGTCGAAGCTGAGGCGCTGGCCGGCTCGCTGCTGCTCGGCCACATAGGCCGCGGCGGCGGGCACGCGCAGCGTGACGTCGCGGAACAGCGCCATATTGAGCGCCTGCGCCAGCTCGGCGCGCGAGACGGTGTCGGTGACGGGCCGATGCAGGGCGGGCGCGACCTGCAGTTGGGCAAAGGTGTCGGACGCGGCGGCCACGCCAATGGCGCTGCCGAGCAGGCGGTAAAGACCGGATTCCAGCATGTTGATGTTCAAACTCCAGGCAGGGCAAAGCAAAGCCCGGGCATGCCGGGCTTTGTGCCATCAAGAAACGAGGGGGCTTAGATGTCGAACTTCACGCCCTGTGCCAGCGGCAGCTCGCGCGAATAGTTCACCGTATTGGTGCTGCGGCGCATATAGGCCTTCCAGGCGTCGGAGCCGGACTCGCGGCCACCGCCGGTTTCCTTCTCGCCGCCGAAAGCGCCGCCGATCTCGGCGCCCGAGGTGCCGATATTGACGTTGGCAATGCCGCAGTCCGAACCGCTCGCCGACATGAAGGCCTCGGCCTCGCGCACATCGTTGGTGAAGATGGCCGAGGACAGGCCTTGCGGCACCTCGTTCTGCAGCGCGATCGCCTGCTCCAGGCTCTCGTACTTCAGGGTGTAGAGGATGGGCGCAAAGGTCTCGTGCTTGACGATCTCGGTCTGGGCCGGCATGCGCACCAGGGCCGGCACGGCATACCAGGCTTGCGGGCAGGCATCCGCCAGCGCACGCTCGCCACCGCTCACCGCTCCGCCCTGCGCGCGTGCCGCGGCCAGGGCCTGTTGCATCGCGTCGAAGGCCGCCTGGTCGATCAGCGGGCCGATCAGGTTGCCGGCTTCCATCGGGTTGCCGATCTTGAGCTGGGCGCGCGCCTTGTCGAGGCGGTTCACCAGTTCATCGTGGATGCTGCCGTGCGCGATCACGCGGCGGGTGGTGGTGCAACGCTGGCCGGCCGTGCCATAGGCGCCGAACAGGATGCCGCGCACCGCCAGGTCGAGGTCGGCGCTGGGGGTCACGATGATGGCGTTGTTGCCGCCCAGCTCGAGCAGGCAGCGGCCGAAGCGCGCCGCCACGCGCGGGCCCACGGCGCGGCCCATGCGGGTCGAGCCGGTGGCCGAGACCAGGGCCACTTGCGGGTGGTCCACCATCGCCTCGCCCACCGCCGCGCCGCCGTTCAGCAGCTGCGAGAGATGCGCGGGAGCGCCGCCGCCATTTGCCTGGTAGCGCGCCACGGCCTTCTCGAACAGGGCCTGCGTGGCGAGCGCGGTCAGCGGCGTCTTTTCGGACGGTTTCCAGATGCAGGTATCGCCGCAGACCAGGGCCAGGGCCGAGTTCCAGGCCCACACGGCCACCGGGAAGTTGAAGGCCGAGATGATGCCCACCACGCCCAGCGGCAGGTACTGCTCCATCATGCGGTGGCCGGGACGCTCGCTGGCGATCGTCAGGCCGTGCAGCTGGCGCGACAGACCGACGGCGAAGTCGCAGATGTCGATCATCTCCTGCACCTCGCCCTCGCCTTCGCTGGAGACCTTGCCGGCCTCCAGCGAGACCAGGCGGGCCAGCTCGGCCTTGTGGGCGCGCAGCTCTTCGCCGAACAGGCGCACCAGCTCGCCGCGCTTGGGTGCCGGCACATTGCGCCATTGCAGGAAGGCTTGATGGGCGCGCGCCACGGCGGCGCGCATGTCCTCGGCCGAAGCCTCGTGCACGGCGCCGAGGGCGGCGCCGTCGATGGGCGAGCGCACCTGCAGCGTACCGCCGGTGGTGGCCGAGGAGGGAACGCCCAGGGCGTTCAGCAGATCAGTGGTTTGCGTGTTCATGCCGGGATTCTCGCTCTCTCGGCTCAACCGATGGACTCGACCTGGCGCGACTGCTGATAGGCCTTGCCGAACTCGTTGGCCAGGAACTCGGGCAGCGAAACCTGCTCCTGGGCCACGAAGCCGGACTGCGGCAGCTTGCCCTGGCGGAACAGATCGACCGCGGCGCACATGCCGGCGGCGGTGGTGATCTGGATGGCCGAGAGCGGACGCACGCCGTCGCGTTCGGCAAAGATCTTGCGCGCGAACACTTCCTGCACCAGGCGGCCGTTCTTCATGCCCGAGACGGTCACGAACACCAGCACCACGTCCTGCATGGTGGCGGGCATGCTCTTGCGCATGATGTCCTTGAGCAGTTCCTGATCGCTCTTCAGCGCCAGATCGCCCAAGAGGAATTGCATCAGGTCGCGGTGGCCGGGATAGCGCACCGTCTTGTAGTCGAGGTTCTTGACCTTGCCTTCCAGGGTCTCGCACAGGGTGCCCAGGCCGCCCGAGGTGTTGAAGGCCTCGTACTCGGTGCCGTCCAGCGAGAAATGCTCCAGGCCTTCCAGCGGCAGCGCGTCGATCTTGGCGCCGTCGTGGATGCACTCGCAGGGGTGGCAGTACTCGTTGATGAGGCCGTCCACGCTCCAGGTCAGGTTGTACTTGAGCGCATTGGTGGGAAAGGCGGGCAGCGCACCGACGCGCATCTTGACGTCCTGCAGGCTGTCAAAGCTCTTCGCCAGGTGGGCGGCAACGATGCCGATGAAGCCGGGCGCCAGGCCGCACTGCGGCATGAAGGCGGTCTTGGCACCCTCGGCGATGCGCATGATTTCCTTGGTGGCGGCCACGTCCTCGGTGAGGTCGAAGTAATGGCAGCCTGCCTCCAGCGCCATATGGGCGGCGGGGATGGCCAGTTGGTAGGGCAGCGCGTTGACGATGGCGGCAAAGCCGCGCACCAGGGCGGCCGAGGCCGGGCCCACGCTCTCGATGGTCTGCACCTTGATGCCTTCGGCGGCCAGCGGCTGCAGGGCGGCGGCGTTCTTGTCGAACACGGTCACGTCGTAATGGCCCGAGCCATGCAGCAGACGTGCGATGGTTTCACCGATATGGCCTGCGCCCAGCAATGCGATCTTCATGGAGTGCTCCAAAACAATAGGGGTAGATGGGCCGCAGTCTAGGAAGGCAGGCAGACGAATGAAAGCGCGAGTTCGTCGAAACTTCTTGTTGTCTTGACGATTCGTCGGACAATTCTGCCGATTGGCATCAAACAAGGGTTATCCATGAGCACCCCCAAGGACCAGGTCGACCGCCAGCTGATCGCCCTGCTGCAGGCCAACGCGCGCGAGAGCACCGCTAACCTCGCACGCAAACTGGGCGTGGCGCGCACCACCGTGGTGGCCAGGCTGGCCCGCCTGGAGGCCGAGGCGGTGATCGTGGGCTACACGGCGCGCCTGGGCAGCGAGGCCCAGGACCGCGGCGTGCAGGCCTATGTGGGCATCAGCCTCAGCCCCAAGGCGCAGCGCGAGGTGATCAAGAAGCTCTCGCGCCTGCCCGAGCTGCGTCAGCTCGCCTCGGTGAGCGGCGAGTTCGACTACATGGCCTTGCTGCGCGCCGAGACCACCATGCGGCTGGATGCGCTGCTGGACGAGATCGGCGAGATGGAGGGGGTGATCAAGACCACCACTTCGGTGGTGCTGGCCTTGCGCGTCGACCGTTCGGCCTGAAACAAGATGTCGCGGCTGTCGGCCTGGCACGCGGCTTGCTCGTTGTGTGTGTATCTCGTTCAGGAGTGCACCATGAAGCATCATCTGCATAACGGCCGCGGCCACCACATCGTGACGGCGCTGAAGGCCCTGGTTCTGGTGGCCGCCGTCTGGGGCGTGATGTATCCCGCCCTGCTCTGGAGCCTGGAGCGCGCGCTCGCGCCCATCTGAGCCACGAGCCCATCATGAGCGTCCTCGGCATGACCCCGCCCGCGGCGCTCTGGCGCGTCGTCAGGGCCCTGCTGCTCTGGGGCCTGCTGTTCCCCCTGCTGCTGTGGCTGGGCTTTGCCCTGCTGAGCGAGCTGGAGGGCGATGTGCGCCAGGTGCAGTTGGCGCCTCCGCGCGGCGCCGCCCCGGCCACGGCTTACGCCTGAGCGAGCCCGAAGGGGTCGTCGACCGAATGGGCCGGCTGGCTGAACCAGCGCGGACCCTCGGCCGTCATATAGACATGGTCCTCATGGCGCACCCCGAACTCGCCCGGGCAGACGATCATCGGTTCGTTGCTGAAGCACATGCCGGGCTCCAGC
>Ga0208398_100896_pt1 | contig 14402 bp, 9 predicted proteins | sample LakWasMe79_HOW10_2_FD_183905 | JGI IMG/M metagenome (GOLD analysis project Ga0208398, IMG submission 183905) | Freshwater sediment methanotrophic microbial communities from Lake Washington under simulated oxygen tension - Sediment Metagenome... | ecosystem: Environmental > Aquatic > Freshwater >...
CACGATGCGCAGCTTCTTGAACACCAGCGAGATGCGTTCGGTGAACACGTCCTCCTGCTGGGCCAGCGGCTTCACGAAGCTGATGGGGCCGGTCTGGCGGCAGGCGATCGAGGCCTCGCTCTTGTCCTCGGCCAGGCCCAGGGCGCCCTTGATGCCGCCGGTCTTGGCGCGCGAGACATAGCAGGTCACGCCCTGCACCTTGGGGTCGTCGTGCGCATCGACGACGATCTTGTGGTCGGGGCCGATGAACTTGAACACCGTGTCGACCTCGCCGATGGGCTCGGCCAGGGCGGGCAGGCTCAGCAAGGCCAGCAGGAGAGGCAAGGCGGTTTGGATGCGCATGGGTACAAGCGTATCAGGCGTGGAAGCTGCGGCTGTCGTCCGGGGCCTGCGCGCGCTCATGCAGGCCGTAGTCGCGCAGCACCTCGGCCACGCGCAGCCGGTAGTCGCTGAACACGCCGGCGCGGCCGGCGGCCTGGGCGGCGCGGTGCGATTCCAGCCGGCGCCAGGCCTGCACGGCCGCCTCGTCGCGCCAGAACGAGAGCGAAAGCAGGCGCGCCGGATCGCTCAGGCTCTGGAAGCGCTCGATGCTGATGAAGCCGTCGATGGCCTGCAGTTCGGCGCGCAACGCCGCGGCATGGTCCAGATAGGCTTGCAGGCGCCCCGGGGCGGGGCTGACTTCGAAGATCACGGCAATCATGGGCGGCTCACAGCGGCAGTTCGGGAATGCGGATATTGGGCAGCGGCAGGTAGGCGGCTGCCAGCTGCGGCGGACGCGCCGGCGCGTGCCGCAGGGCGATGCTGGCGATCTGCATGGCCAGCTCGCGGCCGGGGCATTGATGCCGGCCATGGCCAAAGCCCAGCGCCGGCTCGGCCACCAGCAGCAAGAGCACGCAGGCGCCACGCGCCAGCGTGGTGCCGGCAAGCCGCAGCTCGGCCTGCGCGAAGCGGCGCGTGTGGTGCACGGGCGGGGGCTGTCCGTCCGGCGCCGTGCCGGCCAGCCAGGCATTGCCGAGCAGGCCGGCGCCGGCCTCGTAGCCCTGCCACAGCAGGGCCATTTGCTGGGCGTCGAGCTGGGCGTCGAGCCGGCCCAGCTCGGCCACCGCGGCGTCCGCGGCATCCAGCTCGGCGGGCGTGGCACCGGGCTTGAGCGCGGCGGCCCAGCTGGCCAGCTGCCGCAACAGGCGGCGCTGCGCGGCCAGATCCGGCAACGCCAGGCCCAGCAGGCCGGCGATGCTGCAGGGCAGGCTGGCCCATTGCCAGTGGCGCGGGCCGCCGCTGGCAGCCAGGCGGCTGGCCGCCTCGGCATGCCGGTTTAACTGCGCGTCCGTCCAGCACGCCAGCGCCGCGTTCAGGGCCGCCTTCTCGGCCGCATGGCCGGCGTCGTCGCGCATGCGCAACCAGCGCGCGTAGACGGCGCCGAAGGGCCGGCCCAGCAGGGCCCGCGGCACGGGATCGTCGGGCGGGCGCACGCCCAGGCCGGGGTGGGCCAGCAGCGCGTGTACCGTCGCCGCGTCGGCGGCCATCCATTGCGCCGATGCGGCATCGAAATGCAGGCCCGGGCGCGCGCAGGCCGTGCGGTAGAAGGCCCAGGGCTCGGCATGGTGCGCGGCGTTCAGTGCCTGGATGGGCGTGTGGGTGGTGGCATGGGGGCAGCTCATGGCGCGACTGTGAACCGGCCGCGGCGTTCATGCTTCGCTTAGCATCGAAGCATGGATGCAGACAGGAATTTCGCGGACAGCGCCCTTGCCGAGGTGGCCCAGTGCATGGCCGAGCCGGCGCGCGCGCGCATGCTGTGCTGCCTGATGGATGGCCATGCGCGCACCGCCACCGAGCTGGCCGCGGTGGGCGAGGTCGGCGCCTCCACCGCCAGCGCCCACCTGGCGCGGCTGCAGGCCCAGGGCCTGCTGGACTGCCAGAGCCAGGGCCGCCACCGCTACTACCGCCTGGCCGGCGGCGAGGTGGGCGCGGCGCTGGAAGCGATGCTGGTGCTGGCCGGGCGCAGCGCGCCGCGCTTCGAGCCAAGCACTCCCGTGCGGCTGCGCGAGGCGCGGCGCTGCTACGACCACATGGCCGGCCGCTGGGCGGTGCGCCTGCACGACCATGCGCTGCGCCAGGGCTGGCTGCAGCCCGACCTCAGCCAGGCGCGCGCCTATGCCTTGAGCGCGCGCGGTGCGGCCGCGCTCGGGGCCCTGGGCCTGGACGTGGCGGCGGCCGGCGCCAGGCGCCGGCGCCTGGCCTGCGCCTGCATGGACTGGAGCGAGCGCCGCCCGCATCTGGGTGGGGCGCTCGGCGCCGCCTGGCTGCAGCTGCTGCTGGAGCGCCGCTGGGTCGAAGACGAGCTGGACAGCCGCGCCCTGCGGCTGACGCGCCGCGGCCAGGCGGGCTTGGAACAGCTGCTCGGTTAAACCCGCATGTGCTGATTTCGGCGGCCGCGCCGGCGGCCCGCATCAAGACGGGCGGGGGCGCGCTTCCTAAGCTTCGGGGCTTCAGAAAAGCAAACCCCGAGGAGACCCGTGAGCAAACAACAAGACCTGACCCCCATCGCGCTGGCCGCCGCCCTGGCCCTGAGCGGCTTTGCCGCCCAGGCCCAGGAAGGCGCCAAGGATGCATCCGCCACCACGCTGAACCGCGTGGTCGTGACCGGCTCCAACATCAAACGTACCGACAGCGAGACCTCGCAGGCCCTGCAGGTCGTCTCGGGCGACGAGATCAAGGCGATGGGCGCGCTCACCGTCGGCGATGTGCTGGCCAATCTCACCACCAACGACGGCAGCGCCATCAGCGATCTGGGCGGCGCCAACTCCTGGGCCAGCGGTGCCTCCGGCGTGTCGCTGCGCAATCTGGGCACCGGCGGCACGCTGACCCTGCTGAACGGCCGGCGCCTGGCCAGCTACGGCTTTGCCGACGGCCTGCAGCTGAACTTCACCAATATCGACGCCATCCCCGCCAACATCATCGAACGCGTGGAGGTGCTGAAGGACGGCGCCTCGGCCATCTACGGCTCCGATGCGATCGGCGGCGTCATCAACATCATCACCAAGCGCGACTACAGCGGCGTGGGCGTGGCAGTGAGCGCGCAGCAGTCGCTCAAGCGCAGCTTCCTCGCGCAAGACCAGCAGGGCTCGGTGACGGTGGGCCATGGCAATCTCGATAGCGACGGCTTCAATGCCTACGCGCACCTGGAGCTCTACAAGCGCGGCAGCTACAAGGACAGCGAGGTGCGCCCCTTGCTGCTCGACTGGTATCTGCTGGAGAACCCGGCGCGCGGCCAGCGCTCGGCGGGCTCCTTCCCGGGCAATTACACGGGCAGCTACCCGGCCGACTACAAGGATCCGGCGCTGGCCGGCAAGCGCATCAACACGCCGGCGCCCGGCTGCGCGGCTGAGAACCTGATCGGCGGCGTGTGCCAGTACGACTACTGGAAGGACAGCGACGCCCGCCCGGCCACCGAGCGCGTCACCTTCCTGGCGGGCGCGCGCCTGCAGCTGAACAAGGACCTGACGGCCTTTGCCGAACTGCAGGGCGCCGACATCAAGGCCAAGTACTACACCAGCATCCCGCGCAGCAACCCGGGCGCGGTGAGCAGCTGGTACAACTCGCTGAAGGGTGAGCTGCAGCGCTTCACCGACCCGCTGCTGCCGGCCGGCCATCCCAGCAATCCCTATGGCTTCCCGGTGGGCCTGGCCTACCGTTTCGTCGACGATCCGGAGATGTTCAAGAACGTCGGCGCCTCGCGCGACTACCGCCTGCTGGCCGGCGTGGAAGGCACGGCCTGGGGCTGGGACATCGACAGCGCGGTGGGCACGATGCGCTCGCACGCCACCCAGCGCCAGCATCTCTACAGGGACCGCTACGCCTATGCCGATGCGATCACCAGCGGCGCCTACAAGTTCGGCCAGCAGAACGCGCCGGAGCTGCTCGAGAAGATGTTCCCCGAGATGGGTTCCTCGGGCACCTACAGCCAGCATTTCGCCGACTTCAAGGGCTCGCGCGAGATCGGCAGCCTGCCCGGCGGGGCGCTGATGATGGCGCTGGGCGCCGAGCTGCGCCATGAAAGCTTCGAGCACCGCAGCATGGACAACATCCTGGAGGGCCGCGTCGTCGGTTTCTCGGGCGTGGACATCCAGGGCCGGCGCGATGTGGCGGCGATCTTCACCGAGTTCAGCGCCCCCTTCACCAAGCAGATCGAGGCCACGCTGGCGCTGCGCGGCGACAAGGTCTTCAACGGCTTCGGTGCCATCACGCCCAAGGTCCAGCTGGCCTGGCGCCCGCTGCGCGAGCTGATGCTGCGCGGCACCGCCAGCCAGGGCTTCCGCGCGCCCAGCCTGCCCGAGACCGGCAATGGCGGCGCCTCCTGGTTCAACAACGGCTACCTCGACCCCAAGCGCTGCGACACCGCGCGCCAAATGCGCGATGTGCTGAAGACCGGTGACGCGAACGACAAGCTCGACGCCACCGCGGTCTACAACTCGGGTTGCTCGATCAGCTTCCCCTCGGTGATCACGCCCAACCCCGGCCTCAAGCCCGAGCATTCCAACAACGCCTCGCTGGGGCTGGTGTTCCAGGCCAGCCAGAACATCAGCGCTTCGCTGGACTACTACAACATCCAGCGCCGCGACGAGATCGGCACCCTGGACATCAACGAGGTGCTGACCAACGAGGATGCGCACCCCGGCCTGGCGCCGCGCGATCCGGTCAGCGCGCAGGACAAGGACTACGCCAAGCGGGTCAAGGAGCTGTCGGGCAAGGACATCGGCTTTGCCGTCGGCTCCATCCGCACCGTGGGCCTGCAGTACCAGAATCTCAGCAAGACCAAGGTCTCGGGCCTGGACCTGGACCTGCGCAGCCGCTGGAAGCTGGGCGAATGGGGCACGCTGGACGTGAACCTGGAGACCAACGTCAAGCTGGGCGTGCGCTACTGGGACAGCTTTGCCGCCGACTACACCGAGAACCGCGTGGGCTATCGCGGCACGCCGCGCCAGAACTCGGTGCTCAAGCTGAACTGGGCGCGCGCCGACTGGAAGCTGGGCGCCCGCGTCAACTACAGCAGCGCCACCAAGCTCGCCGCCGCCGACTGGGACAGCGACAACCTGCCCGAGGGCTGCGCCGCCCGCGGCGTGGCCGAGGGCGACTGCCGCATCAAGGCCTGGGCCAGCACCGATCTGTGGCTGCAGTACGGCGGCTTCAAGAACCTGACGCTCTCGGCCAATCTCTTCAATGCCTTCAACCAGCCGAGCCTGATCGAGTACCGCCCGAACTCGGCGCTGCCGCTGGCGGGCCGGGTGCTGAAGCTGACGCTGGAGGCGAAGTTCTGATGCGCGCGCGCTGGCGGTGCCTGGCCTTGCTGCTGCTGGGCCTGGGCGGGGCGGCGGCGGCCGAGGAAGACCCCTATCTGTGGCTGGAGGAGGTGCAGGGCGAGCGCGCGCTGGCCTGGGTGCGCGAGCAGCAGCAGGCCGCCGAGCAGGCGCTGCAGGCCCGGCCCGGCCAGGCGGCGCTGGCCGAGGGCCTGCGCGAGGTGCTGGCCTCGCCGCAGCGCCTGGCGCCGGCCCAGCAGCTGGGCGGGCAGCTCTACAACTTCTGGCGCGACGCCGCGCATCCGCGCGGCCTGTGGCGGCGCACCACGCTGGCCTCCTACCGCAGCGCGGCGCCGCAGTGGCAGACCGTGCTGGACCTGGACCGACTTGCGCAGGAGGAGGGCGAACGCTGGGTCTGGGGTGGCGCCAGCTGTCTGCCGCCCCAGGCCCGGCGCTGCCTGCTGAGCCTCAGCCGTGGCGGCGGCGACGCCCATGTGCTGCGCGAGTTCGACACCGTGAGCGGCCGCTTCGTCGACGTCGCCGCGGGCGGCTTCGCGCTGCCCGAGGCCAAGGGCGGCGCCAGCTGGGTGGACGCCGACACGCTCAGCGTCTACACCGATTTCGGCCCCGGCAGCATGACGGCCTCGGGCTATCCGCGCCAGGTGCGGCTGTGGAAGCGCGGCACGCCGCTGGCGCAGGCGCCGCAGCTGTTCGAGGCCGGCGCCGACGACGTCGGCGTGTGGACCTGGGCCGACGATGCGCCCGGCCGCGCCACCCATCTGATCGAGCGCCGCACGAGCTTCTTCGCGGGCGAGCAATACCTGCTGCGCGCCGGCCGGCTCGTCAAGCTGCCCAAGCCCGACGACGCCAGCGCCACGCCCTTTGGCGATCAGCTGCTGATCGAGCTGCGCTCCGACTGGGAGGTGGGCGGCCGGCGCCATGCGGCGGGCTCGCTGCTGGCGATCGCGCTGGAGCGCTTTCTGGCCGGCGGGCGCCAGTTCCAGACCCTGTTCGCGCCCACGCCCGGCAGCGCCCTGCAAAGCCACACGGTGCTGCGCAGCGCGGTGCTGCTGCTGCGCATGGACGATGTGAAGCAGCGCCTCAGCGAGTGGCGCTACACGCAGGGCCGCTGGCGCGCGCGTGCGCTGCCCGCCGGCGAGCTGGGCAGCCTGAGTGTGACGGCGCTGGCCGGTCAGCGCAGCGACCGCTATCTGCTCACCCGCAGCGACTTTCTCACGCCCGCCACGCTGGAGCTGGCCGAGGCCGGCCGCGATGCGCGCCAGACCCTGCAGCAGCTGCCGGTCTTCTTCGATGCCAGCAGCCACGCGGTGGAGCAGTTGCACGCGCGCTCCCGGGACGGCACGGCCGTGCCCTACTTCATCGTCAAGCCGCGCGGCGTGCCGCCGCCCGCCGGCGGCTGGCCCAGCCTGCTGTACGGCTATGGCGGTTTCGAGATCTCGATGAAGCCGGGCTACAGCGGCGTGCTGGGGCGGGGCTGGCTGAGCCAGGGCGGCGTGTATGTGCTGGCGAATCTGCGCGGCGGCGGCGAGTTCGGCCCGCGCTGGCACCAGGCCGCGCTGCGCGAGCACCGCCAGCGCAGCTTCGACGATTTCATCGCCGTGGCCGAGGACCTGATCGCGCGCGGCATCACCAGCCCCAAACGTCTGGGCATCATGGGCGGCAGCCTGGGCGGGCTGCTGACCTCGGTGGCCCTGGTGCAGCGGCCCGAGCTGTTCGGCGCGGTGGTCAGCCAGGTGCCGCTCACCGACATGCGGCGCTATCACCGCCTGCTGGCCGGCGCCTCCTGGATCGAGGAATACGGCAACCCCGACCTGTCCGAGCAATGGGCCTATATCTCCAAGTACTCGCCCTATCACAACAGCCAGGCGGGCGTGGCCTACCCGAGGGTGCTGTACACCAGCTCCACCCGCGACGACCGCGTCCATCCCGCCCATGCGCGCAAGATGGTGGCGCGGTTGCAGGCCCAGGGCCATGAGGTGCTGTACTGGGAGAACACCGAGGGCGGCCATGCCGGCGCGGCCACGATCGAGCAGCAGGTGAAGCTGTGGGCGCTGAGCTACGGCTTTCTGGCGGAGCAGCTGATGCGTTAGCGCGCCGCGCTCAGGCGCCGGGCGCCACCCCGCGCTGCAGCGCCCGGTATTGCGAGGGCGTCATGCCGGTGGTGGCCTTGAACTGGCGCGCGAAGGCGCTGTGGTCGCTGTAGCCGCAGCTGGCCGCCACCGCGGCCACGCTGAGCCCGGGCGCATCGAGCAGCAGGCGGCGCGCCTCGTCCAGGCGCGCCTGCAAGAGCATCTCGCGCGGGCTGAGGCGGAAGATGCGCTGGAACAGGCGCTCCACCCGGTCCAGCGAGAGCCCGGCCCGGCGCGCCAGCTCGCCCAGGTTGACGGCCTGGTCGTAATGGGCGCGGATATGCGCGGCCAGCTCGGCGATCTGGGCGTAGACGGGATGGCCCTGGTCGGGCAGGCCCAGGTCGCGCGAGATGCCGGCCACGCCCAGCACGGCGCCCGCGTCGCACAGCGGCAGCTTGTGGGTCAGGCACCAGCCGGCGCCGCCATCGGCATAGAGGTGCAGCTCGAGCTGGCGCGGCATGGCGGCGCCGCTGGCGATCACCGCATGGTCCTGGCGCGCGAAGGCCTCGCCCATCGCGCCGGGGAAGACCTCGCGCGGCGTGCGGCCCAGCAAGGCCTGCTTGCTGCGCAGCGCGCTGCGGCGCACCAGGGTCTGGTTCACCGAGAGATAGCGGCCATCGCGGTCCTTGACGAAGAACACCACGTCGGGCAGCGGGTCGAACAAGGCCTCGACCAGGCTCAGCTCGCAGCTGCGCAGGGCCTGTTGCAGCGCCAGCATGGCCAGGGCCTCAGCGCAGCAGGAAGCCGGCGCCCTGCGGGTCGTCGGGGTCCAGATAGAAGCGGTGCCGGCCGGTGTAATGCGCGCTGCCGCCCACCTCGGGCCGCACCGCCGCATGCGAGCCGAAGGTCTCGGTGGCGGCCACGCGCACCGTCATCAGGCTGCCCAGGATGCTTTCGATGCAGAGCGTCTCGCCCAGCGCCAGCTCGCCGCGCGCATGGTGCAGGGCGGCGCGTGCCGACACCCCCGAACCGGTGGGCGAGCGGTCCACCTCGCCGTCCGCAAAGATGCAGACATTGCGGCTGTGGTGGGCCGGGTGCTGCGCCGGGCCGGTGAAGATGGTGCCGTAGAGAAAGCCCAGCTCGGGCTCGAAGGGGTGCTGTATCGGCACCGCCGCCATCACCGCCTGCTTGATGCGGCGGCCGGCGTCGATCAGCCGGCTCTGCTGCTCCGGCAGCAGCTGCAGACCCAGCGGTGCCGCCTCCACCAGCGCGTAGAAGGCGCCGCCATAGGCGATGTCGAAGCGCACCGCGCCCAGGCCCTCGACCTCGACGCGCTGCCCGGCCAGATAGACGAAGGAGGGCACGTTGACGAAGCGGATCTGCTGCGCCAGGCCGTCCACCAGGCGGGCGCTCGCCTCGACGCGGCCGGCCGGCACCTGGAAGCTGATGCGGTGCAGGCCCTGCGCATCCGGCGCGCCGCGGTGCAGGCCGGTCTCCAGCACCAGCTTGGTGAGCGCAATGATGGCGTGGCCGCACATGGTGCTGTAGCCCTCGTTGTGCAGGAAGAACACGTCGAAGTCGGCGCTCTGCGAGCGCGTCAGCACCGCGCCGTACATATCGGCATGGCCGCGCGGCTCCCACATCAGGGCGCGGCGCAGATGGTCGAGCTCGCGGCTGAAATAGCGGCGCTTGTCCAGCACGCTGGCACCCGGCAGCTCGGGCAGGCCGGCGGTGATCACGCGCAGCGGCTCGCCGCCGGTGTGCATGTCCAGCGTCTGCAACTGCTGCCAATGCGCGGGCGGCTCATGGTGCCAGTCGGAAAACAGCGGCGTACTCATGGCGGACGGGCCTCGTCGAAGGTTGTTTTGAATTGAAGTATATGATTAATATATGAGTGCGCATGCTGGGGTCGACCCAGGGGCATGGCAGGGATGGCGCGGCGGCCCGCTTGGCTTAGGATGGCGCATCAACGATGCCGGGAGGGCCGATGCGGCGAAATCATGGCCTTGCGCTGCTGAGCCTGTGGGTGGCCGGCGCGCAGGCACAGCAGCGGGACGAGGATCTGGCGCTGGCCTATGACGAGGCCGCCACCATCAGCATCGCCACCGGCAGCAGCCAGCCGCTGCGCCGCGCGCCCGCGGTGGCCAGCGTCATCACCGCGGCCGATATCGCGGCCATGGGAGCCACCAGCCTCGACCAGGTGCTGGAGTCGGTGCCGGGCGTGCATGTCTCGGTCAACGCGATCAACTATGCGTCGATCTATGCCGTGCGCGGCATCTTCAGTGCGCTCTCCACCAACCCGCATGTGCTGCTGCTGCTGGACGGCGTGCCGATGAAGGGTGCCTACAGCGGCGACAAGGGTTCGCAATGGTCGGGCCTGGCGCTCGAGTACGTGGCGCGCATCGAGGTGATACGCGGCCCCGGCTCGGCGCTCTACGGTGCCGACGCCTTCTCGGGCGTGATCAATGTGGTGACCAAGAGCGCGGCCGACATCGGGGGCAGCGCGGCCGGTGTGCGCCTGGGCGCCTTCGGCAGCCGCGAGGCCTGGGCGCAGCATGGCGGCAGCGTCGGCCCGCTGCTACTGGTGGCCTACGCCCATGCCGGGCGCAGCGACGGCCAGCGTGAACTCATCACCGCCGATGCCGCGACCCGGCTGGACAAACTCTTCGGCACCCATGCGAGCCGTGCCCCCGGGCCCGTCAACACCTTCCACCGCGACCTCGACCTGGGCCTGAAGCTGAACTGGGGCGACTGGCATCTCAACGGCAGCCAGCAATGGCGGCCGCGCATCGCTACCGGCGCCGGCGTGAACGCGGCCCTGGACCCCGACAGCTACACCAATTCGCGCCGCAGCATCCTCGAGCTGGGTTGGGCCAGCACCAGTCCGGACCGCGACTGGCAGCTGGGCGCCAGCCTCAGCCATACCCGCTACACCGAGGAGTCGCCGGTGGGCCTGATGCTGTTCCCGCCCGGCACGCGCATCGGCCCCAATCTGTTCCCTGACGGCATGATCGGCGGTCCCTGGCGCTGGGACCGCCAGACCCGCCTCTCGGTCCATGCCGGCTATACGGGCTGGCAAGGCCATGTGCTGCGCGTCGGGCTGGGCCATGAAGACATCAATCTGTTTGCCTCGCGCACCTACAAGAACTTTCTCCTGAGCCCCACCGGCGTGCCCATCCCGACCGGCCCGGTGATCGAGTACAGCGCGATCCAGCCGCATATCCCGCCCTCGCGGCGGCGCAATCTGTTCGTCTTCGTGCAGGACGAATGGCAGCTGGCGCCCGATTGGGCGCTGACCCTGGGCCTGCGGGATGACCGCTACTCGGACCTCGGCAGCACCGTCAACCCGCGCCTCGCGCTGGTCTGGGATGCCGCCTACAACCTCACCGTCAAGCTGCTGCACGGCCAGGCCTTCCGCGCCCCCGGCTTCAACGAGCAGTACACCGTCAATCCGGTGGCCACCGGCAATCCGCAGCTCAAGCCCGAGCGTATCGCCACGCATGAGCTGGCGCTGGAATGGCAGGCCCACAGCACGCTGCAGCTCAAGCTCAACGTCTACCGCTTCGACATGCGCGACCAGGTGCGCGTGGTGCCCAATCCGGCGCCGGCCACCGGCGCCAGCTACCAGAACCAGGGCCGCCTGCGCGGCCAGGGCCTGGAGATGGAAGCGCATTGGCAGGCCTTGCGGCAGCTGCAGCTGACGGCGCAGCTCTCCCTGCAGCACACCCTCGACGTGGCCACGGGCACGGACGCTGGCTATGCCCCGCACCACCATCTGTTCGTGCGCGCCGACTGGCGCCTGACGGGCGAGGCGCTGCTGGGGGCCCAGTTCAATGCGGTGGGCGGCCGCGCGCGCGCCGCCGGCGATGCGCGGCCCCCGGTGGCCGATTACCGCACCCTGGATCTGCAGCTGCGCCACGGTGGCGAGCAGCGCGGCCCGGGCTGGGCGCTGGCCCTGCGCAATGCCTTCGACGCCAAGCCACGCGAGCCCAGCCAGTCAGCCATCAATCTCCCCGGTGACCTGCCGCTGGCCGGGCGCTCCTGGTATGTCGAGGGCAGCTACCGCTTCTGACGCTGTCATCTGCGCGGCAGCGCGCCGCGCCGGCCCGGGCTAGATTGCGCCATGTCCAAACAAACGCTTGAGGCGCCGATGACGGCGCAAGTGCTGGCCTGCCTGGCCGCGGCCGGCCAGGCCCTCGCCAAGGGCCAGCCCCTGCTGGTGCTGGAGGCCATGAAGATGGAGCACGAGCTGCCGGCCCCGGCGGATCTGGAGCTGCTGGAATGGCTGGTGGCCGCGGGCGACTGGGTGCGCGAGGGCGAGCCGCTGCTGCGTTGGCGCGCGCAGGCACAGCCGGCCGCCGCTGACACCGCTGAAGCCACTGAAACCGCTGACGTCGGCGCGCCCGCGATGGCCGGCCCGCGCGCCGACCTGCAGGCCTGGCGCGAGCGCGAGGCCTTGCTGGCCGATGCCGCCCGCCCCGAGGCCATCGCGCGCCGCCATGCCCAGGGCCTGCGCAGCGCGCGCGAGAACCTGGCGGCGCTGTGCGACCCCGGCAGCCTGCGTGAATACGGCGGCCTGGCCTTTGCGGCCCAGACCGCGCGCCGCCCGGTGCACGAGCTGCGCGCCCAGACCCCGGCCGACGGCATCGTCACCGGCCTGGCCGAGGTGCAGGGCCGGCCCCTGGTGGTGCTGGCCTACGACGCCACCGTGCTGGCCGGCACCCAGGGCCTGCGCAACCATCAGAAGACCGACCGCATGCTGCAGATCGCCGCCGAGCGCCGCCTGCCGGTGGTGCTGTTCGCCGAGGGCGGCGGCGGCCGGCCCGGCGATACCGACATGCCCGTCGTTGCCGGCCTGCATGTGCCCACCTTTGCCAGCTTCGCGCGCCTGGCCGGCCAGGTGCCGCTGATCGGCATCGCGGCCGGGCGCTGCTTTGCCGGCAATGCGGCGCTGCTGGCCTGCTGCGATCTGCTGCTGGCCACGCGCGGCGCCAATATCGGCCTGGGCGGCCCGGCCATGATCGAGGGCGGCGGCCTGGGCCGCTACGCGCCCGAGCAGGTGGGCCCGGCGCCGCAGCTGGCCGCGGCCGGCGCGCTGGACCTGCTGGTGGCCGACGAGGCCGAGGCGGCCGCGTGCGCGCGCCAGCTGCTGGGTTGGCTGCAGGGCCGGGCGCTGCCGGCGCAGGCGGGCGCGGCCGCCGACCAGTTGGCGCTGCGCGCGGCGGTGCCGGAGAACCGCGTGCGCGGCTATGCCATCCGGCCCATTCTCGAGACCCTGTTCGACCGCGCCAGCCTGATCGAGCTGGGCGCCGGCCATGGCGCCAGCGTGCGCACCGCCGCGGCCCGGCTGGACGGACGGCCGGTGGGTGTGATCGCCAGCGACTGCAGCCAGCTCGGCGGCGCGGTGGATGGTGCGGCCGCGCGCAAGCTGGCGCGCTTTCTGCGCCTGTGCCAGCGCCAGGGCCTGCCCCTGGCGGCGCTGATCGATTGCCCCGGCTTCATGGTGGGCCCCGAGGCCGAGGCCAGCGGCCAGCTGCGCGATGTGGGCGAGCTGTTCCAGGCCGCCGCGGCGCTCGACGTGCCGCTGGTCTCGGTGGTGCTGCGGCGCGCCTATGGCCTGGGCGCGATGGCCCTGGCCGGCGGCAGCCTGCACCGGCCGCTGGCCAGCCTGGCCTGGCCCAGCGCCGAGTTCGGCGCCATGGGCCTGGAGGGCGCGGTGCGGCTGGGCTACCGCAAGGAGCTGCAAGCCCTGCCCGAGGGGGCCGAGCGCGAGGCCTTGTTCGAGCGCCTGCTGGCCCAGCAGGTGGAGCGCGGCCGCGCCCTGCACATGGCCGAGATGCTGGAGATCGATGCGGTGATCGACCCGGCCGAGACGCGCGCCTGGCTGGGCCGGCTGCTCGGCAAGACCTGACACCGGGGGCTTGACCGCGGCCGTGGCGGGCGCATCATCGCCGCCATGAGCCCAGCCGCCGTGCATGTCCAGCGCCTGCATCAGATCCTGCTCTGGCCGCTGCGCCTGATGCCGGTGGGCGACAGCCCGGGCGCGCCGCGCCGGCCCTGGGAGCTGCTGCACGGCCCCGGCCACGATTGCCCCTGGCGCGAGGTGCAGGACGAATACACCGGCGAGCCCGGCGCTTTCCACGAGCGCCATTACCAGGAGTTCGTGACCTTTCTGCCCTATGTGCAGCGCGTGCTCTACGGCGAGGGCCGCTCCGGCCAGGGCGCCGGCGATGCGCTCGGCGAGTCGGGCATGAAGGTGTTCCGGCGCCACGACATCCGCGCGCTGCGCGCCTGGCTGCGGCCCGAGGACGCGCCGCTGCGCCTGGAGCTGGTGCATGTGGATCTCTACTTCTTCTTCGACGTGGACGTGGTGATGCTCAATGTCGAGCTGGCCGCCACCGATCTGCCGCTGCACCAGGTGCAGGAGCTGCTCTACCGCCTGGGCCGCGCCTACCCCTCGGGCTGGGACGCGCAGGGCCAGCCCCTGCATTGCCTGGCCGCTGCCGAATGGCTGGGCGAGGGCGACGCGGTGCTGGCGCGCTCCGACACGCGCGAGCGCGAGCGCTTCATCTCGCATGTGCAGGCGCACCGCGCGCCGCGCATCGCCGCGCACTGGGACTTCGTGCTGCGCCCGCTGGTGAGCGAGCATGGCGAGGCGTCCGGACAGGCCGGGCAGGCCGGGCATGAGGGGCTGCTGCGCTACCGCCAGATCGAGTACTACCGCATGCCGGTGATGGCCTATCTGGCGCTGGACGATCCCGGCGCGCTGAGCCGCAGCGATTTCGTGCGCCTGGGCCTGGTGGCGGGGGCGGGCGAGGGTGGCCTGCCCTATGGCGAGCAGCACCTGCAGGACTTCGAGCAGCGCTATTGCTACGACCGCTTCTGGGCCGCCGGCGGTGCCGCGCCACACACGCGTTATCTGTGCTGCGGCCACGCCCTGGTGGTGCTGGGCCGCGCCGACGCCGCCTTCTACGCCTGCCGCGACCGCGGCGTGCTGGCGCAGTTCCGTCACCAG
>Ga0208398_100897_pt1 | contig 14380 bp, 17 predicted proteins | sample LakWasMe79_HOW10_2_FD_183905 | JGI IMG/M metagenome (GOLD analysis project Ga0208398, IMG submission 183905) | Freshwater sediment methanotrophic microbial communities from Lake Washington under simulated oxygen tension - Sediment Metagenome... | ecosystem: Environmental > Aquatic > Freshwater >...
CCGGGCAACCGCGTGCCGCACCTGGCCTTCCAGCACGACGCGCTGGCCGACACCCGCATCCTGCCGATCGACGAGGTCATCACGTCCTTCTACCTGCGCCTGCAGGTGGCTGACCAGACCGGGGTGCTGAGCAAGATCACCACCATCCTGGCCGAGCACGACATCTCGATTGACGCGGTGCTGCAGCGTGAAAGCGCCGAGGGTGAAAAGCAGACCGACCTGATCATCCTGACCCACGACACCGTGGAAGGCCGCATGCGCCAGGCGCTGGCCCAGATGCAGGCCCTGCCCACCGTGCTGGCGCCCATCGTCAACGTCCGCAAGGAAGAGCTGTCGTGAAGTACATCAGCACCCGCGGTGACAAGACCGAACGCGGCTTCTGCGAGATCCTGCTGGAAGGCCTGGCGCCGGACGGCGGCCTCTACCTGCCCACGCACTACCCGAAGATCGACGACGCCACGCTGACCCGCTGGCGCGGCCTGGGCTATGCGCAGCTGGCCTACGAGATCCTGTCGCTGTACATCGACGACATCCCGGCCGCCGACCTGAAGGCGCTGGCCGAGAAGACCTACACCCAGGCCACCTACGGCACCGACGCCATCGTGCCGGTGCGCCAGCTGGAACCCGGCCTGCACATCGAAGCCCTGTCCAACGGCCCCACGCTGGCCTTCAAGGACATGGCCATGCAGCTGCTGGGCAACCTGTTCGAGTACGAACTGGCGCGCCGCGGCGAAGAGCTGAACATCCTGGGTGCCACCTCGGGCGACACCGGCAGCGCAGCCGAATACGCGATGCGCGGCAAGCGTGGCGTGCGTGTGTTCATGCTCAGCCCGCATGGCCGCATGAGCCCGTTCCAGCAGGCGCAGATGTTCAGCCTGCAGGACCCCAACATCCACAACATCACCGTCGAAGGGGTGTTCGACGACTGCCAGGACATCGTCAAGGCCGTCAGCAATGACCTGGCCTTCAAGCGGGCCTACAAGATCGGCACCGTCAACTCGATCAACTGGGCCCGGCTGCTGGCCCAGGTGGTGTACTACTTCGCGGGTTATTTCCAGGTCACCCAGCGCAATGCCGAGCGGGTCAGCTTCGCCGTGCCCTCGGGCAACTTCGGCAACGTCTGCGCCGGCCATGTGGCGCGCATGATGGGTCTGCCGATCGCCCAGCTGGTGGTGGCCACCAACGAGAACGACGTGCTCGACGAGTTCTTCCGCACCGGCCACTACCGCGTGCGTGGCAGCGCCGAGACCTACGAGACCTCCAGCCCGTCGATGGACATCAGCAAGGCCAGCAACTTCGAGCGTTTCGTGTTCGACCTGCTGGGCCGCGACGGTGCCCGCGTGGCCGATCTGTTCGGCGCCGGCCTGGCCCGCGACGGCGGCTTCCAGCTGTCTGCCGACGAGACGGCGCGCATCGCCGGCTTCGGCTTCGTCTCGGGCAAGAGCACCCATGCCGACCGGCTGGCCACCATCCAGGCCACCTGGTTGACCCACCAGGACATGATCGACACCCACACCGCCGACGGCCTGAAGGTGGCGCGTGAGCACCTGCAGCCGGGCGTGCCCATGATCGTGCTGGAGACGGCGCTGCCGGCCAAGTTCGCCGCCACCATCCAGGAGGCGCTGGGTCGCGAGCCACTGCGTCCGGCCGGGCTGGACGGCATCGAGGCCCTGCCCAAGCGCTTTACGGTGATGCCGGTGGATGCAGCGCAGGTCAAGGCCTACATCGAGCTGCATTGCCGGGAATGAACGTCGTCGGCTTCTGCGGCACGTCCGGCGTGGGCAAGACCACGCTGATCGAGCAGCTCATCGGCGAGCTCAAGGCGCGTGGCCTGCGTGTGTCGGTGATCAAGCATGCGCACAAGCGCTTTGACATCGACCGCCCGGGCAAGGACAGCTTCCGCCACCGCGAGGCCGGTGCCAGCGAGGTGCTGGTGGCCTCGGCCCAGCGCCTGGCGTTGCTGCGCGAGTACACCGTCGAGGGCCTGCCCTCGGTGCATGCGCTGATCGCCGAGCTGTCGCCGGTGGACTGGGTGCTGGTCGAGGGCTACAAGCACGCTGACCTGCCCAAGGTGGAGGTCTGGCGCGCCGCGCTGGGCCAGCCGCCGCTGTACCCGGACGACCCCTTCGTCACCACCATCGCCACCGACGTGCCCGCCGCGCTGCCGGTGCCCACCGGGCGCCCGGTGTTCAACATGGCCGCGGCCGCCGCGCTGGCATCGCACCTGGTGGACACTGCGCACCGCTACGACTACCGCCCCGAGACCCATGGCCGCTGAACCACAACGCCCCGCCCTGTTGAGCCTGGATGAGGTGCTGACCCGCGTGCTGGCGGTGGCGCGCGACCGGGTCATCACCGACGTCGAGAAGCTGGACACCTTCGACGCCCTGGGCCGGGTGCTGGCCAAGGGGGTGGTCTCGGCGCTGGATGTGCCGCCGGCCGACAACACCTCGATGGACGGCTACGCGATGCGCGTGGTCGACGTGCCCACCGCCGGCACCGTGCTGCCGGTCAGCCAGCGTCTGCCGGCCGGCGTGGTCGGCCAGCCGCTGCAGCCGGGCACGGCGGTGCGCATCTTCACCGGCGCCCAGGTGCCGGCGGGTGCCGATGCGGTGGTGATGCAGGAGCAGTGCGAAGCGCTGGACGGTGCAGGCCTGGGCCGGGTGCGCATCGACGCCGTGCCCCTTGCCGGCCAGTGGATCCGCCGCCAGGGCGAGGATGTGCAGCACGGGGCCGAGGTGCTGGCCGCCGGCACCCGGCTGACGCCACAGGCCCTGGGCCTGGCCGCGTCGGTGGGGGCGTCGCGGTTGACGGTGCGCCGCCGCCCACGCGTGGCGCTGTTCTCCACCGGCGACGAACTGGTGATGCCGGGTGAATCGCTGAAACCCGGCGCCATCTACAACAGCAACCGCTTCACCCTGCGTGGCCTGCTGCAGGCGGCGGGCTGCGAGGTGCAGGACCTGGGCATCGTGCCCGACAACCTGGCCGCCACCCGCGACGCGCTGCGGCGTGCTGCCGCGGGCAATGACCTGATCCTGACCTCCGGCGGCGTGTCGGTGGGCGAGGAGGACCACATCAAGCCGGCGGTCAAGGCCGAAGGCTGGCTGGAGGCCTGGCAGGTGGCGATGAAGCCGGGCAAGCCGCTGGTGTTCGGCGCGGTGCGCCGCGCGGACGAGGCCGGCAGCGAGGCGCTGTTCATGGGCCTGCCCGGCAACCCGGTGTCCAGCTTCGTGACCTGCCTGCTGGCCGTGGCGCCGCTGCTGCGCGCCATCCAGGGCTGCCCCGAGGCCATGCCCAAGGCGGTTCAGGTGCGCGCCGATTTTGACTGGACCAAGCCGGACAAGCGCCGCGAGTTCCTGCGCGCGCGGCTCAATGCCGAGGGTGGTGTCGAGCTGTTCCCCAACCAGAGTTCGGGCGTGCTGACCTCGGCGGTCTGGGCCGACGGCCTGGTCGACCTGCCGGCCTTGCAGCCGGTGCAGCGTGGTGACCGGGTGCGCCTGTTGCTGCTGTCCTCCTTGATCGGCGCCTGAGCATGAGCATCCCCACCGCCAGCCCCTTCACCATCACCGTGCGCTACTTCGCCTCGCTGCGCGAGGCCCTGGGGGCCGGCGAAGCCGTCGAACTGGCCGGCGGCACCACGCTGGGCCAGCTGCGCGATGCGCTGATCGCCCGTGGCGGCCGCCATGCCGACGCCCTGGCCCGCGGCCGGGCGCTGCGCTGCGCGCTCAACCAGGTGATGGCCGACGAGGCCACGCCGGTGCCGGTCGGCGCCGAGGTGGCGTTTTTTCCGCCCGTCACCGGCGGTTGATGCGCCCACGCGCCGGGGCTGGCCGCCCCCCCGTGCGCTGAGCCTTTTCACCCCGCCCTGCGGCGTAAGCCGGCATGAGCCCGGTGCTGGGCCCGCCTGCCGCGGATGCCAGCCGCTCGTCTGTGGCGGGTCGGCGCTGCGGTGTGACGAGGGGAACGGGATGGGGATGCGTGCAGGGATCGTGGGCCTGGCCTTGGCCGGCCTGGAGGTGGTGCCGCACGAGCAACTGGCCGCGCTGCCCGATTTCCAGAAGCTGAAGGACGCCGGCCAAGCCTCGCCGGTGGAGGACGAGAAGTTCATCGGCCACGGCGGCTGGACCTTCAGCCCGCGTGGCCTGCCGGTGGTCTGGGACAGCGACGACGAAGAGAGTTTCATGCAGTCCAGCCGCGACCCCGACCCGCGGGGTGAGCAGTACCGCTCGGGTGGCAGCCTGCTGGGCGGCAACTCGACGGCGCACGCTGGGCCGAGTGGGGCATCGCCAAGGCGCTGGACGCCCACCTGCTGAAGGTGCGGGTGACGGTGCCGCTGGCGGTCATCCAGGCCTCGGGTGGGGTGATGTCCGGCGGTGCGTCGGTCAAGGTCACGCCGGCGCCGCGGCTGGCGCGCGACGTCACCCGCTTTGCCTTCCGCCGCGAGCGTGACACCGCGCGCCTGCGGCTGGACCAGCACCTGCTGCTGGCGCCCGAGCTGCTGGCGCTGGAGACGGTCAGCCAGAAGCGTGACAACACCGGCGGCCTGGGCGCCGCGCTGGGCCTGTTGGGCAGCAACAGCGCCAGCGCCGAGTACCGGCTGAACGCCGACCCGGCGCGCTACGAGGCCGAGGTGCTGGCCGCCGCGCGTGCCACCTTCGCCGGCTTTGGCGCGGTGCTCAAGGCGCGGCGCAACCCGTCCTGAGGCGGCGGCACGAGTGGGTGGCCGGACAAACGGGGTCACGCCCCCGCGTCGGCCGCGGCCACCGCCGCCAACAATGCCGCGGTGGTGGCGCAGGCCGCCGGCCACATCGGCGCGCGCAGTTCGTCGGCCAGCCAGCCCTGCTGCGCCAGCACCGCCTTCACCGGCGCCGGGTTGGGCTCGGCAAAGGCGGCGGCCGTCAGCGGCCGCAGGCGGCGCCACAGCGTGCGGGCCTCGGCCAGCTGCTGGTCCTGCATCAGCCGGTGCAACTGCACGAACTGGGCGGTGCACAGGTGGGCGCTGGCGCTGATGGCGCCGGCCGCACCGCGTGCCAGCTGGTCGAACAGCTCATCGTCGTTGCCGGCCAGCCAGGCCAGGCGGCCGTCGGCCAGCACTGCCTCGGCGGCGGCGCGGTCGGCGCTGCAGTCCTTGACGGCGCGGATGCGTGGGTGGTCGGCCAGGGCCAGCAGGGTGGCCGGTTCGATGCGCACGCCGGTGCGCCCAGGGATGTCGTAGGCCACCAGCGGCAGCGGTGTGGCGTCGGCCACGGTGTGGAAGAAGTCGGCGATGCCGGTCTGTGACGGCTTGACGTAGGCCGGTGCCGTCAGCAGCCAGCCGGCCGGCGGACACCGTGCGGCCAGCGCCTGCGCGCGCTGCGCCACCTGCCGCGGCTGCACGCCGGCCAGGCCCATCAGCACCGGCAGGCGGGCGGCAGCGTCCAGCGTGCTGGCCAGCACGGCGGCCTGCTCGTCCTCGTCCAGCATGGCCGCTTCGCCGGTGCTGCCGCAGGCCACCAGGCCGGCCACGCCCTGGGCCGCCAGGTGGCGCACCAGGCGCTGCAGCGCGGCATGGTCGACTGCGCCCTGCCGGAAGGGGGTGACCAGGGCCACCCAGATGCCATCGAATCTCAACATGTTGAACACACTCCAGAACACGACCGTGGGAGGGAACCGGTCGGGCGGGCGCGGTTGCAGGTGGGGCTTGGGGGGAGGGTGCCGGGCCGCGGTGCCACCGGGGCCGGGCGGGGGAGGCCGCCTGTTCCGTCGCTCGTCCGACGACGGAACAGCAGGCTCCGGTCAGACGAGCATCTGCTTTTTCGATTTGTCGCCGGCCAGGCCCGGCGCGCGCACGGGGCGCGATCGCAGGTCGGGGTGGCAGGTCGGCGACATGGTGGAGATTCTAGCGATGCGAGAATTCCGGCCATGAATCCGCCGCCCCGCGTCCGCATCCAGACCGACGATTTTGACCTCTCCACCGAGGTGGCGGCGCTGCGCGCTGGTGATGGTGGCGTGGGCGCGGTGACCAGCTTTGTCGGCACCGTGCGCGACCGCAACGCCGGCCAGCCCGGCGCTGCCGCCGAGTCGGTCAGCGCGATGGAGCTGGAGCATTACCCCGGCATGACCGAGCGCGCCATCGAGGCCATGATCGACGCCGCCTTCCAGCGCTTCGACCTGCGTGGCGCGCGCGTGATCCACCGCGTCGGCCTGCTGCAGCCGGGTGACCAGATCGTGCTGGTGGTGGTCAGCTCGGCGCACCGCGGCGAGTCGTTCAAGGGCTGCGAGTTCCTGATGGACTACCTGAAGACCCAGGCGCCGTTCTGGAAGAAAGAAACCACGCCCGAGGGCGCACGCTGGGTCGACGCCCGGGTGGCCGACGACGCCGCGCTGGCGCGCTGGGGCCTGAGCGCCGGCAACGCCGCATGAGCGGTCTGGGCGGACCGGCGGGCGTCAGCGCCGTGCAGGCCGGCGCCGTGGCGCTGGGCGCGGCGGTGGGGGCGCTGCTGCGCTGGATCGCCGGCATGGCGCTGAACCCGCTGTGGCCGGGCTTTCCGCTGGGCACGCTGCTGGTCAACTGCCTGGGTGGTGGGCTGATCGGCGTGGCCATGGTCTGGTTCTCGCGCTCGCCGGACGAGACGCTGCGCCTGCTGCTGGTCACCGGCCTGCTCGGCGGCTTCACCACCTTTTCGTCGTTCTCGGCCGAATCGCTGGGCCTGGTGCAGCGTGGTGACTGGGGCCTGGCCCTGTTGCACAGCGCCGCCCATCTGCTGGGTGCACTGGCCAGCACCGCGCTGGGTTTTGCCCTGGCCCGGGCGCTGCTGCGCTGAGCCCCCGTTTCACTTCTCCCGGACTGCCATGCCCTTGCCTCCCCCCGCCTGCGAGCGCACCGCCTCGCACCAGCGTTCCATCATCGTCCAGGCCTACAAGCGCACGGACGGCCTGTGGGACATCGAAGGCCAGCTCACCGACGCCTGGCCCGAGCCCATTCCCAAGGCCGGTGGCCTGCTGCCGGCAGGTGAGCCCATGCATTCGATGTGGCTGCGCCTGACGGTGGACCGCACGGCCACCATCGTCGCGGTGCAGGCCGTCACCGATGCCGGCCCCTACGGTGCCGCCTGCGGCGCCATCGCACCGGACTACGGCCAGCTAGTGGGCGTGCGCGTTGCGCGGGGTTACCGCGACGCGGTGCGTCGCCTGTTCGGCCGCACCGCCGGCTGCACCCACATGAACGAGCTGGCCGGCGTGATGGGCAGCGCCGTGCTGCAGGCGATGTGGAACGAGCTGACCCAGGACGAGGACCAGCAGCCCTTCAGCATCGACGGCTGCCATGCGCTGAAGTCGTCCGGCCCGCAGGTGGCCGAGTTCTTCCCACGCTGGTACCGGCCTGCGCCCACCGGCGGCTGACCCGGCCATGCGACCGGTGCCGCCAGGGTCAGCCCGGCTCGGACGCGCCGTCGCCCTGGTCGAAGTGCAGCACCAGCTGCCGCAGCTCGTCACGCAGCCGGTCCAGCTGAGGCGCGCCCAGGGCCTGCAGGCGGCTGGCCTCGTGCGCCTTGGCGGCCTGCAGCAGCGGCGCCACATGCTGCTGGCCGGCGGCGGTGAGGGCCACACGGGCACGGCGGGCGTCGGCGGCATCGGCCCGGCGCTCCACCCAGCCTTGGGCCACCAGCCGGTCCAGCGTCTTGGTCACCGTGGGTTGCTTGGCCAGCACCTCGTTGGCCAGCTGGCCCACCGGCAGCGGCAGGCTGTCGGACAGGGTGGCCAGCACCCGCCATTCCAGCGAGTTCAAGCCGGCCGCACGCAGCTGCGGCTCGAAGCCGCGCCACAGCGCGTGGCTGGCCCGCGCCAGCAGATAGGGCAGGTGCTGGTGGACAAAACGCTCGGGCATGGTGGTGGGGCCGGCAGGGTCGGGTGGCACAGGCGGGGGGCGGGTACATACCGGCTTGCCTCAGATCAATGAATTTTCATACATTAAACCCACGATGAGTGATCCGGACATGCCCGAGCCCGATGCCGCGGCCGCGTTGACGCCCCTGGCGCTGCGCGCTGCGCTGGGGCGTTTTGCCACCGGCGTCACCATCATCACCTGCCGCGACGGCGCCGGCGCGAAGGTGGGGCTGACGGCCAACTCCTTTGCCTCGCTGTCGCTGGAGCCGCCGTTGGTGCTGTGGTCGCTGCGCAAGGTCAGCGCCAGCCTGCCGGCCTTCGAGGCCGCAGGCCATTTCGCCATCAATGTGCTGGCCGAGACCCAGGTCGAGCTGTCGCGGCGCTTTGCCTCGCCGGCGGTGGCCGACAAGTTCGCTGACGGCCTGTGGGCCGACGGCCTGGGCCAGGCGCCGGTGCTGGCCGGCTGCGCGGCGGTGTTCGAGTGCGCCACCGAGGCCCGCCACGACGCGGGCGACCATGTGCTGTTCATCGGCCGCGTGCTGCGGCTGGCCGATCTGTCAGTCGCTCCCCTGCTGTTCCAGGGTGGGCATTACCGGATGTTGGGAGAAGTGCTGTGAGTCAATCTGGAAACGCGCGCATCGAGGCCAAGTGGATCGACAGCTTCTGCGAGGTTTTCCGCCTGTGCGGCGTGCAGCCGGGCGACGCCTGCGCCATCCTGTCGGAGACGCAGTCGCGTGCCTCGCTGGTGCAGCTGAGCGAGCTGGCGCTGGCCCGGCTGGGCGCACGCTGGTTCCATGTGGTGCTGCCCACGCCGCGCCAGACGGCGCCGGTGCCGGTGCGCAGCACCGGCGCGTCCGATGCCATCGGCCGGCTGGCGCCGGTGGTCAGCGCGCTGGCGGGCAGCGTGCTGGTTGCCGACTGCACCGTCGAGGGCCTGCAGCATGCGGCCGAGTTGCCCGAGATCCTGAAGGGCGGTGCCCGCGTGATGGTGGTCAGCAACGAGCACCCCGAGATCCTGGAGCGCACCGTGCCGCTGGCCGAGGACGAGGCCCAGGTGCGTGACGCGATGCGCCGGCTCAAGGGTGTGCGCGAGATGCGGGTCACCTCGGCCGCCGGCACCGACCTGGCCATCAGCCTGGTGGGTGCGCGGGTGGGCGGTGTCTGGGGCTTCACCAGCAAGCCGGGCAGCCTGACGCACTGGCCGGCCGGCCTGGTGCTGGCCTTTCCGGCGGCGGGTTCGGTCAAGGGCCGGCTGGTGCTGGCGCCGGGCGACGTCAACCTGACCTTCAAGCGCTACCTGGCCGACCCGGTGACGCTGCACATCGACGACGACCATGTCACCACCATCGAAGGCAGCAGCGTTGACGCCGAGCTGATGCGTGGCTACTTCGCCGCCTGGGGCGATCGCTCGGCCTACGCCGTGTCGCATGTGGGCTGGGGCCTGAACCGCCGCGCCCGCTGGGACGCGATGACCTTCTACGACAAGGCCGACTTCAACGGCACCGAGCTGCGCGCCTTTGCCGGCAACTTCCTCTACAGCACCGGCGCCAACGAGGTGGCCGGCCGCCACACCCTGGGCCACTTCGACCTGCCGATGCGCGGCTGCACCGTCGCGCTGGACGGCGTGGTGGTGGTCGACAACGGCGTGCTGCTGTGAGCGCCATGCTGGTCAGCGACGCGCCGCTGGCGCACTTGCGCTGGGATCCGCCCGCCGGCCCCGGCCCGCTGGTGGTGCTGCTGCACGGCGTGGGCGGCGGGCGCCAGGCCTGGGGCGATGCGCTGTCGGGCACCGGCCGCGCGCTGGCCGCGGCCGGCTTCACCGCCGTGGCCGTGGACTTTCCGGGCTACGGCCTGTCGACACCGATCGAGCCGTATGACCTGGCCGGCCTGGCCGGCGCGGTCGCCGCGCTGATCGGGCACCTGGCGTTGGGCCCAGCCACCGTCGTCGGCCACAGCATGGGCGGCATGGTGGCACAGGAGTTGGTGGCGTGTTTGCCGCAGGCGGTGGCGGCGCTGGTGCTGGCCAGCACCTCGCCGGCCTTCGGCAAGCCGGGGGGCGACTGGCAGCGGGAGTTCCTGCAGTCGCGCTTCGCGCCGCTGGACGCCGGCCTGGGCATGGCCGGCCTGGCGCCGCCGTTGGTGGCGGCGATGGTCGCACCCGGCACGCCGGCGGATCGCCAGGCCGCAGCGCAGGCGCTGATGGCCGGTGTGCCCGAGGCCACCTACCGCGCCGCCGTGCGCGCGCTGGTGGCCTTCGACCGCCGCGCCCACCTGCCGGCCATCGGCGTGCCCACCCTGGTCATCACCGGCGAGTTTGACCGCACCGCCGCGCCCGAGGTGGCGCGCAAGATGGCCGAGCGCATCCCCGGGGCGCAGCTGGCCATCGTGCCCGGTGCCGGCCATCTGCTGAACATGGAACAGCCCGACCATTTCAACACCACGCTGCTGGCCTTTCTGGCCCGGCGCTGAGCCCTCGACAGGAGACGCCGATGTCCGCCGTGCTCGCATCCCAGGCCGCCGCCACCCCGGCCGCCACGCCGTCCCGCTACCAGCCTTCGCACATCGCCGGCAACCCGGCGCTGCTGACGCCGCTGCAGCGTGAGTTGATCGCCCGCGTGGCGGCGCTCGGCCCGGCCTGGGCGGCGCGGGCCGAGCGCTACGACCGCGAGGCCAGCTTCCCGTTCGAGAACTACGACGACCTGCGCAGCGCCGGCCTGCTGGGCGTGTGCATCCCCAGCGCCTACGGCGGCCTGGGCGCCGACTTCGCCACCTATGTGATGGTGGCCGCCGAAATCGGCCGCTGGTGCGGCGCCACCGCGCTGAGCTTCAACATGCATGTGTGCAGCTGCCTGTGGGCCGGCGAGATCGCCGACGCGCTGGACATGACGCCCGAGCAGCGCGCCGACCACGAGGCCAACCGTGCGCTGCACTTCGGCCGCATCGTCCAGGAGGGCAAGGTCTACGCCCAGCCTTTTTCGGAAGGCGGCGCGGCGGCCGCAGGCGCCGCACCCTGGGGCACCATCGCGCGCAAGGTCGAGGGCGGCTACGTCGTCAGTGGCAAGAAGATCTTCGCCAGCCTGGCGGGCGCGGCCGACACCTATGGCGTGCTGTGCACGCTGGACCGGCCCGAGCGCGCCGGCGGTGGCACGCGGCGCGACTCGATGTACCTGGCGGTGCCGGCCGACGCCCCCGGCGTCAGCGTGGTCGGCGACTGGGACCCGCTGGGCATGCGGGGCACGGTCAGCCGCAACCTGATCTTCCAGGACGTGTTCGTGCCCGAGACGGCGCGCATGATGCCCGAAGGCCTGTACTTCCAGGCCGCCAGCCGCTTCCCGCACATGTTCGCCACGCTGTCGCCCACCTACATGGGCGTGGCCCAGGCGGCCTACGACTTCACGGTGCAGTACCTGCGTGCCGAGGTGCCGGGCATGCCGCCCGTCAAGCGCCGCATGTACCCGACCAAGCAGTACGCGGTGGCCGAGATGCGCATCAAGCTGGAGGCCACGCGCGCGCTGTTCCTGCAGAACGCACGCGACGCCACCATCGACCCCGACAAGGACACGCGCATGCGCCTGTACGCGGCGCACTACACCATCATGGAGAACGCCAACGACCTGTGCCGGCTGGCGATCCGCACCTGCGGCGGGCAGAGCATGCTGAAGTCGCTGCCGCTGGAGCGGCTGTACCGCGACAGCCGCTGCGGCAGCCTGATGCTGCCCTGGACCGCCGAGCTGTGCATGGACCGGCTGGGCCGCGAATGCCTGTACGAGGCCGGCGAGAAGGACGAAGCCATCGAATGAGGCCCCGGCGCTGAGGTCTTCATGAGCCTGCTCTACCAGCGCCTCGTCGCCCCGGCCACGCGCACACCCGACGCGCTGGCGCTGCAGGCCGGCACGCGCCGCCTGAGCCACGCTGACTTCGCCGCCCTGGTCGACACCACGGCCGCCCGGTTCCGGCAGCAGGGCCTGGGCGCAGGCGCCTTCATCGGCTGGCTGGGCCACAACAGCCCCGAGATGCTGGCTGCGCTGCTGGCCTGTGCCCGGCTGGGCGCGGTGTTCGTGCCGCTGAACTGGCGGCTGGCCGCCCCCGAGCTGGCGGCCCTTGTCCGCCATGCCGGCCTGTCGGCCCTGCTCAACACCCCCGAGCTGCAGGACCTGGCCGACGCGGTGCGCGCCGCGGCGCCGCTGGCCGGCCCGACAGAATCGGCCGCAGCCGCCCAGCCCGGCGACGTGATGCTGGTCTACACCAGCGGCACCACCGGCGAGCCCAAGGGCGCGGTGCACACCCAGGCCGGCATGGTGGCCAATATCGACGCCGCGCGGGCGGTGCAGGGCCTGACGGCGGCCGACCGGGTGCTGGCGGTGCTGCCGCTGTTCCATGTCGGCGGGCTGTGCATCCAGGTGCTGCCGGCGCTGGCCGCCGGTGCGGCGGTCAACTTGCACGCACGCTTCGACCCGGCCGCCTGGCTGCATGACGTGGCGGCCTGGCGGCCGTCCACCAGCCTGCTGGTGCCGGCGGTGATGCAGGCGCTGGTCGCGCACGCCGACTGGCCGGTGGCCGAGCTGTCGGCGCTGCACTTTGTCAACAGCGGCTCGCAGGTGGTGCCGCTGGCGCTGATCCAGGCCTTCCATGCCCGTGGCGTGCCGGTGGCCCAGGTCTATGGCAGCACCGAGACCGGGCCATTCTCGATTGCGCTGGCACCTGACGAGGCGCTGGCCCATGCCGGCAGCGTCGGCCGGCCGGCGCCGGGTGTGCGGCTGCGGCTGGTGGGCGAGGGCGGCCGGCCGGTGGCGCCGGGCGAGGTGGGCGAGATCCAGCTGCAGGCGCCCAACCTGATGCGGGGGTACCACCGCCAGCCGGCGGGCAGCGGCTTGGTCGACGGCTGGTTCGCCACCGGCGACCTGGCATCGGCCGATGCCGACGGCTGGGTGACGGTGGTCGGCCGCAGCAAGGACCTGATCATCTCCGGCGGCGAAAACATCCACCCGGCCGAGATCGAGAACCTGGCCGCCACTTGGCCCGGCGTGGCCGAGGCCGCGGTGGTGGGCCAGCCGGATGCCCGCTGGGGCGAGGTGCCGGTGCTGGTGCTGGTGGCCCGGCCGGGCCAGGTGGTGGACCTGGACGCGTTGCGGGGCCACTTCGAGACCCGCCTGGCGCGCTTCAAGCACCCGCGTCGCGTCGTGCTGGTCGAAGCGCTGCCACGCACCGCACTGGGCAAGGTGCAGAAGGCGGCGCTGGCCGCGCTGGTGGCACAGCCGCAGCGCTGAACACGCCGCTGGCGCCACCGCGCCCCGGGGGGAATACTGGCCGGCGCCAGAAAGTTTTTCACCCGCCGTCGATTGCCGGCACCGCCGTGCATCAACGCTGCAGAGGCCCGCCCGTCGCGCGCCTCGCCCACCCACCGGAGCGAACCGTGAAATTCATGCTGATGTTCTTCGACACCGCCGCCAACCAGCACCCTGCGCTCGACGCGGACGGCGCCCGCATGGCCGCCTGGGGCGCCTACGCCGGCGCGATGGGCCAGGCCGGCGTGATCGTGGCCGGCCATGGCCTGCAGGGGCGTGACAGCGCCACCACGCTGCGCCTGCGTGACGGCGTGCGCCAGGTGCAGGACGGCCCGTTTGCCGACAGCAAGGAGCAGCTCGGCGGCTACTTCGTGATCGACGTGGCCAGCCTCGACGACGCGCTGGCCTGGGCCGCCCGCAGTCCCACCGCCACCACCGGCACGGTGGAGGTGCGGCCGACGCTGGTGATGTGAGCCCCGCGGACCCAGCTCCGGCGGCCGGCCCGGCCAGCCACCAGGCCGCCGCGCTGGCGGCGCGCCAGTGCTACGGCCGGCTGCTGGCCTGGCTGGCCTGGCAGTGGCGCGACGTGGCCGCCGCCGAGGACGCGCTCGCCAGTGCGCTGGAGAAGGCGCTGCGCCTGTGGCCGCTGCAGGGTGTGCCCGCGGCACCCGACGCCTGGCTGCTGACGGTGGCCCGGCGTGAACTGCTGCAGGCGGCGCGCCGCGAGCGCCTGCACACCAGCCCCCAGGTGCAGGCGCTGCTGGCGGATGAACCCAGCGCCGAGCACCCGCCGGCGCTGCCCGACAGCCGGCTGCAGCTGCTGTTCGTCTGCGCCCACCCGGCCATCGACGCCGCCGTGCGCCCGGCGCTGATGCTGCAGGTGGTGCTGGGCCTGCAGGCCCAGCACATCGCCCAGGCCCTGCTGACGTCGCCGGCGGCGATGGCCCAGCGCCTGGTGCGGGCCAAGCGGAAGATCCACGACGCCGGCCTGCGCTTCGAGGTGCCCGGCCCGGACGAACTGCCCGTGCGGCTGCACGCCGTGCTGGAGGCGGTCTACGCCGCCTACGGCCTGGGCTGGGACGCGGCCGACAGCGCCGAAGGGGTTGATGCGCTGGTGTCGGGCCTGCGCAGCGAGGCCCTGTTCCTGGCCGACCTGGTGTGCAGCCTGCTGCCCGCCGACGCCGGCCGTGCCGAGGCCGAAGGCCTGCTGGCGCTGATGCTGTTCTGCGAGG
>Ga0208398_100898_pt1 | contig 14361 bp, 10 predicted proteins | sample LakWasMe79_HOW10_2_FD_183905 | JGI IMG/M metagenome (GOLD analysis project Ga0208398, IMG submission 183905) | Freshwater sediment methanotrophic microbial communities from Lake Washington under simulated oxygen tension - Sediment Metagenome... | ecosystem: Environmental > Aquatic > Freshwater >...
CCGCCGAAGCCGGTGTAGTCGTCATGGCGCACCGCCATGGTCAGCTCCAGCTGCTTGGTGATGGGCACCAGCAGCTCGGCGAACTCGGCCTTGATGGTGCGCTTGACCGTGTCCAGCGTGTTGATGCTGTCAAAGGGGGCGTTGAAGATGGCGCCCTGGGTGGCCAGATCGGTGGCGTTGCCGTTGAACTTGTACTTCTCCTGGCGGCCATCAAGGCCCACCGCCGCCATCACCTCGCCGGCCGGCAGCTTGAAGAGCGGGCCGCTGGCGGTGAAGTCGGCCTGGTTGAGGGTGAACTTGCCGCCGTACAGGGTCACGCCGTCGGCGCGCACCGCGTCCAGCGCGCTCATCGCGGCGGCGCTCTGCGTCAGGCTGAAGGGGTCCAGCGTGCCGTTGTTGATGAGCGCGGCAAAGGGCTTGCCGTAGAAGTAGCCGCTGCCCAGCAGCGAGGTGGTGTCGCTGGTGGCCGAGGAGAGGCCGGTCTTGTAGTCCCAGCCGGCGAACAGCGGGCCGTCGGCACCGATCAGGAAGCGCTGGGTCTTGGAGGTGGTCTCGATCTCGCGGCTGCCGCAGGGAATGCAGCGCCAGCGCATCGCCATCGGCTGGCCGCGGTTGGCGGCGATGGTCGGGAAGGTGGCAACCAGGGCGTTGAAGACCTTATCGTAGCTGGCGCCGGTGCTCGGGTAGCCGAGGTTGAAGAAGGGGTTGCTGGCCGAGGTGCTGCTGCTGATCTGGTTGGCCGAGAAGCTCTTGGCCGAGTCGACCTGGGCGCCGACGAACTCGGCGAACAGCTGGTGCTCGCCCAGCGCCAGCGTGCCGTGGGCCACCAGATTGGTCGACTTGACCGGCTGCTGCAGCACCGCCGCACGGCCGGTGTCCCAGGCGCAACCCCATTTGGCGGCGGGGCTGGCCCACAGCTTCTCGTCGTAGGCGTCCATGCCGTCCACCGAGTTGCAGCCGGCCTGGCCGGGCAGGTCCAGGTAGTTGATGCCGTTCATGGCCTGGGTGGTGCCGGGCTGGATCGGGCCGGTGCTGCGGCCGGTGTTGTTGAGGTTGTCGCGGCTCAGCGCGTTGTAGAGCGTGGAGATCGCGAACACGGTGGCGATCGGCGTGCCGCGCGTGTCCACCGAGAGGCCACGGTTGGGCTGGAAGGTGTTGACGAAGTCGCGCTGATCGCCGCGCAAGGCCTTGGAGTCGCTGTGCGCCAGCGCCACCAGCACGTTGAACTTGTCGCGCTCGAGGTCGCCGACGCCGCCCACCAGCTTGACGCGGCCGATGTTGGCGCCGCCGGCCTCGGTGATGTCGGTGAAGGCCTGGGCTTCCAGGCCGTTGTAGTTCTTGCGCAGGATGAAGTTGATGACGCCGCCGATCGCATCGGTGCCGTAGATCGCCGAGGCGCCGTCCTTGAGGATTTCGACGCGCTCGACCGCCGCCATCGGGATCGAGTTGAGGTCGACCACGCCGCCGTTCAGGCCATGCGCGGCGACGCGCCGGCCGTTCAGCAGCACCAGGGTGCTGGCCGAGCCCTGGCCACGCAGATTGGCGGCGGTGGCGCCGTTGTTGCCGCGTGCCTGGCCGGCCACCACGTCGGCATTGCCGGCCAGGTTGTCGAGGCCGTTGCCGTTGGCGGTGAGCACCGAGATCAGCTGCTCGGCCGAGACGATGCCCTGGCGCTCAAGCTCCTTGCGCGAGATCACCTGGATGGGCAGGGCGCCTTCGTCCTGGATGCGCTTGATGCTGGAGCCGGTGACCTCGACGCGCTGAACCTTCTGCACCGGAGCGGTGGACTGGGCGCTGGCGAGCAGGGGGGCGGCCAGACCCACGAGGGCCAGGCAATGGGTGAGCTTGGTCAACTTCATCATGGCGATGCTTCTCCTTAACGACTGAATGCGGGGCGCTGCGGGGCAGGGATGATAGGCAGGGTTGAGGGGCATGATCGAGTAGCCGGCGCCCCTGGGCCATAGGGGCGGGCCGCATTTGTTGCTTTGCCCACAATGAATGCTTGTGCGAACCTCATAACCTGTGGGAATGCGGCCCCCGGGGGCACGCTCGTGCGGGCCCCTCCCTCAGGGCTTGAGCCGGCTGTGCCGGGCGGCCGGCGCCGCTAGAGTGGGGCCATGTCTTGCCTCCCCCCGATCCAGCGCCGCGGCGCTGCTGCCTTGCTGCTGGCCACGCTCGTGCTGAGCGGCTGCGCCGGTCTGCTGCCCGCCAGCCACGAACTCCCCACCCCGGTGCGCGCGGCCCTGCAGCGCGCCGGCCTGCCCGAGCAGAGCCTGGGCGTGGTGGCCTTCCCGCTCGAGGCGCCCCGGCAGGGCCTGCGTTGGCGCGCCGATGCGGCGATGCAGACCGGCTCCACCATGAAGCTGGTGACGGCGATCGTGGCGCTCGACAAGCTGGGCCCCAACCAGCGCGGCCGCACCGAGCTGCTGGCCACGGCGGTGCCGCAGGGCGGCGTGCTGGAGGGCCCGCTCTATCTGCGCGGCGGCGCCGATCCCGAGCTGGACTGGGCCGCGCTGTGGGCCCTGCTGCGCGAGTTGCGCGAGCAGGGCCTGCGCGAGCTGCGCGGCGGCATCGTGGTGGACCGCACGCACTTCCAGCCCGCGCGGCCCGAGCTGGGCCAGCCGCCCTTCGACGAGCAGCCCGAGTTCCCCTACAACGTGATCCCGGATGCCCTGCATCTGAACGGCAGCCTGCTGGACCTGGAGCTGCAGTCCGACGGCGAGCGCGTGCAGGCGCGCCTGAGCCCGGCCTGGCCGGGCCTGAGCGTTGATGCCACGGGCCTGACGCTGAACGAGCTGGCTTGCAAGGATTGGGAGGATGGTTGGCAGATCCCCGCGGTCGAGGCCGGCCAGTTGCGCCTGCGCGGCAGCTTCCCGCGCCAATGTCGGCAGCGCCAGGCCCTCAATGTGTTCGATCGCCAGCTGCTGGCCGGCGCCGCGCTGCGCGCGCTCTGGCAGGAGCTGGGCGGCACGCTGCCCGGCGGTGTCAGCGAGGGCGCCACGCCGGTAGGGGCGCGCCTGCTCGCCAGTCACCAGGGCCGGCCGTTGGGCGAGCTGCTGCGCGGGGTGATGAAGCGCTCGGACAACGCGCTCACCCGCCTGACCTTTCTCAATCTCGGCGCCGCGCACCCGCAAGCCGCCAGCTTCGCCAGCACCCAGCAAGCCGCCGCGGACCAGGTGCGCCAGTGGCTCGCCGAGCATGGCGTGGCGGCGCCCGAGCTGGTGCTGGAGAACGGCTCGGGACTCTCGCGCAGCGAGCGCATCAGCCCCGCCAGCCTGGCCGCCATGCTGGCCGCGGCCTGGCAGGGCCCTTATGCGCCCGAGCTGCTCAGCAGCCTGCCGCTGGCCGGGGTGGACGGCACGCTGGGCCGGCGCCTCAAGGGCACGCCGGCCGAGGCGCGCGCGCGCCTGAAGACCGGCACGCTGCGCAATGTGGTGGGCCTGGCCGGCTATGTGCACGACGGCCGGGGCCGCCCCTGGGTGATGGTGGCCCTGCTCAACCACGACGAGGCGCCCGCCAAGGGTCGGCCGGTGCTGGATGCACTGGCGGCCTGGCTTGCGCAATATTGACGCGAGCGCCACCACGCCAGCCGCTATGCTGGCGCCATCGCAGGGCTTGAACGGGGGCGGAATGGCAGGAAGCTGGGCAGCAGCGTGCATGACGCTGGTGGTGGCGGTGGGCGTTAGCGCGCCGACCCTGGCCCAGCCGCCCGTCAAGCGCTTCGTCACCGAGCATTTCCCGCCCTATACCTATGCGCAGGCGGGCACGGCCGCCGGCCCCATGGTGGACGTGCTGCAGGCCGCCTGCGCGCGGCTGCGCTGGCAATGCGCGGTGGAGGTGCTGCCCTGGCGGCGCGCGCTGGGCCTGGCCCAGAACGGCCTGGTGGATGGCATCTTCACGGTGGTGGACACGCCCGAGCGGCGCAGCTATTTCCACGTCAGCGTGCCGGTGCTGGGGGCGCGCTACACCTTGTTCACGCGTGCCGGCGACGACTTCGTGCTGCACGACCGTGAAGCCCTGAACGGCCGCACCATTGGCGCCTACGGCCCCTCGGCCACGGTGCTGGCGCTGGACGAGCTGGTGGAGGGCCTGAAGGTCGAGACCGTCATCGAACCCGACAACCGCACCGTGCTGCGCAAGCTCGCGGCCGGGCGCTACGGCCCGCATGGCCTGGCGCTGGTGAACGAATACGTGGCCCTGCAGCTGATGCGCGAAGACCAGCTCGGCGGCCTGCAGAGCGCCGGCACGGTGAAGGAATTCGACTACGCCTTCGGGCTCGTGCGCCAGCGCGTCAACGCACGCGACTTCAAGGCCTTCAACGAGGCCCTCGTGGCGCTGTGCCACAGCGGCCGCAGCGCCGAGCTGGTGCGCCCCTATGCGCTGCCGGCCTCGGCCTGCGCGAAGGCGCGCTGATCGCTGTGCGTCGATGATGAAGATGACGTTGTTGCTGCTGCTGCTGGGTCTTGGCATGGCGGCGCCGGCGCAGGCGCAGGCCGTGAGCAAGCAATTCGTCACCGAACCCTTCGCGCCCTATACCTACGAGCAGGACGGCCAGGCCGCCGGGCCCATGGTCGATGTGCTGCAGGCGGCATGCGTGCGGCTGCGCTGGCAATGCAAGTTGCGGGTGCTGCCCTGGCGGCGCGCCTTCGCCCTGGCCGAACGCGGCCAGGTGCATGGCATCTTCACGCTGCTGGAAACGCCGGCACGGCGCGCCCTGTTCCGTTTCTCGAGCCCGGTGGTGGAGGCCCGTTATGCCCTGTTCGCGCGCAGCGGGCAGGATTTCGTCTACGCCGGGCCGGCCAGCCTGGTGGGGCACGAGATCGGCGTCTACGGCCCCTCGGGCAGCTCGGCCTCGCTGGCCGAACTGGTGCGGGGCCTGGACGTCCAGACCCATCTGGAGCCCGACAACCCCAGCGTGCTGCGCAAGCTCATCGCCGGCCGCTATGGCGAGCAGGGTCTGGCCTTCATGAACGAGAGCGTGGCGCTGTGGCTGCTGAAGGAGCACAAGGAGCTGGCCGGTCTGCAGATGGCGGGCACCGCCAAGCGGTTCGGCTATTCCTTCGGCCTGGTGCGCAGCCGCGTCAGCGCCGCCGAGGCCGCGGCCTTTGACGCCGCGCTGCTGGCCAATTGCCGCAGCGGCGCCACCGCGGCCCTGTTGCGGCCCTATGCGCTGCCGGCGGCGCCCTGTGTGGCGCCGCGTTGATGGGGCGGCCGATCAAATCCTTGCGATGAGGGCATCCTGCGAAGGAATCGGTCTCGACGCTGTTGAGAGAGCTTCCCTGGTCGGCCCACCTACACATCCTGAGCCGCAGCAAGCGGGCGGAGGAGCGCGAGTTCTACCTGTGCATGGCCGCGCAACAGCGCTGGCCCGTGCGCGAAGTGGCGCGGCAGATCGACAGCGGCCTGTTCGAGCGCGCCGTGCTCAACCCGCCAAAACTCTCAACAGCGTTGAGAGAAATGCAGCCTCAGGCCGAGCAGCACTTCAAAGATGCCTACCAGCTGGAGTTCCTGGCCTTGCCCCAGGCGCACTCCAGCCAGGGTGGCAAGACCTCGGCAGCGACGAGCCAGGCTTTGAGCACGGCAGGCGATGCCGGCGAGGCCGCACCCGACGCCGCTGGCCACAGGCCCGAGCCGGAGCTGGACCGGCTGAGCAATATCCTGAAGCGCTTCAACGAGCACTTCGGCACCCACTTTGCCGACACCGACCGCGTGGCCAAGCGCATACGCGACGATGTGGCGCCCAAGGTGGCCGCCGACGTGGCCTACCAGAACGCCCAGGAAAACACACCGCGCGCATGGCCCACGACCAGGCGCTGGCCAGGGTGATGCAGCACCTGCTGAAGGACGACACCCAGGTCTACAAGCAGTTTGTGGAGAACAAGTCGTTCAAGCGCTTTGTGGGTGACATGGTGTTCGCGATGACAAGCTCGCGCGCCGCCGCGGGCGCGCCGCATGCGGCGCGGGGCGCTTGAGGCGCGGGCAGCTTGTTCCCATGCGCTCACGCAGAGGGCCAAGAGCGGCCGGCTTGAACTGGGCTCGGGCTTAGCTGCGGCCCGACACCGCGGCATTGCCCAGCGCAATGCAGAGCTTGGCCCAGGCCGCGTCGTCCAGCAGTGAACGGGCCGTGGCCAGCACCGGCGCCCGCGCCTCGGGGGGCAGGCCGGCGATCAGCTGCGCGCGCTCGGCGGGGTTGAGCGCCGGAATCATCCAGCGCAGCCACTGGCTCATCTCCTGCGGACCGATGCCGGCCAGGATGCGTGCTTCGATGGCCTGCAACTCGGCATCGCCGTAGGCCGCCCACAGCGCCTGGTTGTGGCGGGTCTCCTCCACGTCCATGTGCTCGAAGTTCTCGGCGATGAAGGCGGCCAGCTGGCGGTACAGCCGGTGCGCCGTCGCTGGCTCGGGTTCGGCGCGCAGGGTGGCGGCCTGCGCGCGCAGGGTGGCGATTGCGTCCAGGTGTTCCCGGTGTTCGGCCGCGATGCGGTGGCTGGTGCCCTCGCGGCGCAGCTCAATGGCCGGGTGGATGAAGTCGTTCTCATGCTGCAGATGGCAGTTGGTGGCATCCAGCAGCGCGTCGAGCTGGGCCAGGCCGGACGCCAGATCCTGCGCATCGTCGAGATCCAGCCGGCTCAGGGTCAGCAGCGTGTCGGTCATGAACAGGCGCAGGGCCTTGTGGATGGGGGCATAGAGGTCGAAGCGGGGCGTGGTCTGCATGGCGGGCCGAGGGGTGGACACAAGGACGCCAGTGTTGCGAGCCGCGCAGGAGCCGGCATCGCTCCGACGGGCCATTGAGAGCCACGCGGGCATGGCTCTTCGCCAGCCCTGGCGCTGGCCTTTCGGGCGGATGGCGGCCGCCGAGGCGGTCGGCACAGTGCCGTCACCCACCCGACCGGAGCGCCGACCCGGCCGCCCATTGACCTCAAGGAACCATCCACATGAACCGCCTCGCTTCCCGTTTCAGCCTCTCCCTGCTCATCGCCGCCGCGCTAACCGCCTGCGGTGGTGGCGGCAGCGATGCCACCACCACCCCGCCGACGCCGACCACGCCGACCACGCCAACGACCCCGCCGCCGCCCGCCACCGCCGGCTTCAGCTTCACGCTGGACACCGGCAAGGCCATCGTCTGGCAGGGCCAGCAGGCCACCGTGGCCGTTACCGTGCAGCGCGACACCGGCTTTACCGACGCCATCCAGTTCAGCGCCGAAGGCCTACCAACCGGCGCGACCACCGCGGTGCTGAGCCTGCCGGCCGGCAGCAGCACGGGCACCCTCACGCTGCAGGCCGCCGCCACGGCGCCGCACTCGCTGCCGACCAATGTCACGATCAAGGGCGCGGGCGGCACGGCCAATGCCAGCAAGCCCCTGACGGTGACGGTGCGCGGCCAGGCCGGTGACATCGACACCAGCTTCGACGGCGGCACCCTGGTGACGCCGGGTGGCCTCAGCGACGACTATGTGCGCGGCCTGGCCGTGCAGGCCGATGGCAAGGCCGTGGTGGCCGGCTTCGGCGTCTTCAACACCGCGACCGGCACCGACTTCATGCTGCTGCGCCATCTGCGCGATGGCGGCCTGGACCCGAGCTTCGGCAGCGGGGGCAAGGTGGCCACCGCCTTCAACAACGGCGGCCGCAGCGACGAGGCCCAGGCCGTGGCGGTGCAGCCCGATGGCAAGATTCTGGTCGCCGGCAGCAGCGACCAGGACGCCAGCGGCTACGACTTCGCGCTGGTCCGCTACAACGCCGACGGTACGCTGGACACGACCTTCGGCAGCGGTGGCCGCGTGACCACCTCCTTCGGCGCGGGCGCCGACAAGGCCTATGCCCTGCTGCTGCAGCCCGACGGCAAGATCGTGCTCGCGGGCGACAGCAGCCAGGGTGCCAACGGCAGCGACTTCGCGCTGGCGCGCTACAACGCCGATGGCAGCCTCGATGCCGGCTTCGGCAACGGCGGCAAGGTGCTGACGGCGGTCGGCAGCGACGGTGCGCGCGAGACCATCTACGCGCTGGCCCTGCAGACCGTGGGCGGTGTCACCCGCATCGTCGCGGCCGGTGGGGAGGGCGATTTCATCGCCGCGGCCTACCGCGCCGACGGCACGCTGGACTCGAGCTTCGGCACGGCCGGCATCGTGCGCGGCCTGTTCGGCAGCGTGACGGGTGCCGCGCGCGCGGTGCTCGCCACGCCGGACAACCAACTCTTGCTGGCTGGACACCGCGACCACGACTTCGCTGCCGTACGCCTGCAGCCCAATGGCAGCCTGGACCCGAGCTTCGGCACCGGTGGTCGCGCCGTCATGGCGGTCAGCGCCGACAACTGGGACGAGGCCACCGCGCTGGTGCGTCAGGCCGACGGCCGGCTGCTGCTGGGCGGCTGGGCCTACACCGGCGCCGGCTCCAGCGCCGACACCGTGCTGGTGCGCCTGAATGCCGACGGCAGTCGCGACACGGGCTTTGGCCCGGGTGGCATCCGCACGACGGCGGTGGCCACGGGGTCCAAGACCGATGCGGGCCGGGCGCTGGCGCTGCAGCCGGACGAACGCGTGCCCACCGTGCGCGTGCTGCAGGCCGGCGAGGCCAATGGCAGCGACCTCGATGTGGTGCTGATGCGCCACTGGCTGTGAGCCTGGCCCCAGGGCGCGGCATGGCTTCTTAGAATCAGGCCGCCCGACGCCACGCCCATGGACCCACGCAGCACGATTACCCAGGTCAGCAAGTACCGCATCCCGCGCCCACGGCGGGATGCCGTGCCGCGCCCGGCCTTGCTGGCGCGCACGCTGGAGCAGGCCGCGGGCGCGCGGCTGGTGCTGGTGCAGGCACCGGCCGGTTTCGGCAAGACGACGCTGCTGGTGCAGCTCGCCACGGCCCTGGCCACGGCGCCGGGCGGCGAAATCGTCTGGGTCTCGCTGGACGCGGAGGACAACGACGCCAACCTCCTGTTCGCCTCCCTGTTCGGCGCCCTCGCAGCCCTGGACCTGCCCTGGGCCGTGCCGCCCGACACGGTGCTGGCGCAGCTGCAGGACGCCAGCCCGGCCGCGCGCACCGCGCTGGGACCGCTGATCGATGCGCTGGGCGGCCGGCCCGAGGCCCGCATTGCCCTGGTGCTGGACGACCTCCACCACATCACCGATGCCGCGGCGCTGCAACTGCTCGACACCTTGATCGCCCGGGCGCCGCCGGAGGTCTGCCTTTTCATTGGCAGCCGCGTCACGCCGCCACTGTCGCTGGCGCGCTGGCGGGCTGGCGGCGAGCTGGTGGAGCTGGGCTTCGAGGACCTGCAGTTCGACCTCGACGCCGCCCAGGCCCTGTGCCGCCTGCGCGGCCTGGAAGCGCCGACGGACGAAGCGCTGCAGGCGGCACTCGCGCGCACCCATGGCTGGGTGGCCGGCCTGCACCTGATGCTGGGCAGCGCGCGCAGCACGCGCAATGGCGCTGGCCTGCCGGCGCTGATCGGCCCGGCCGCGCATCGGCACCTGTTCGACTACTTCGCGCAGGAGGTGCTGGCGGAACTGCCGGCGCCTTTGCAGCAGTTCGTGCTCTACAGCAGCGTGCTGCCCGAGCTCAGCCCCGCGCTGTGCCAGGCCGTCACCGGCCGCAGCGATGTGGTGACGGTGCTGGACTCGCTGTTCGGCCGCCAGCTGTTCCTGAGCGCGCTGGACGACGCCGTGCCGCTGCTGCGCTTTCACGATCTGTTCCGGGATTTCCTGCGCGGCGAGCTGGAGCGCCGCGAGCCCGGCCTGGCCGCCGAGCTGCATGCCCGTGCCGCTGCGGCCGAAATGCAGGCGGGCCGGGTCGAACGGGCCGTGCCGCATTGGCTGGCGTCCGAGCGCTGGGCCGAGGCGCTGGCCGCGCTGCGCCAGATGGCCGATGGGCTGCTGGCCGTCGGCGGCACGCACCGGCTCGAGCGCTGGCTGGAACAGCTGCCGCCCGACTGGCGCGAGCCGCATGCCGACGCGGCCCTGCTGCGCGGCCTGTGCGCCTGGTCGCGCTGGGACTGGGTGCGCGCCCGCGAGGAATTCCAGCGCAGCCACGATGCCTTCGCGCGCCAGGGCCAGCAGCGCGACCGCCTGGTGGCGCTGAGCATGCTGGGGGCCTGTCATAACGCTCTGGGTGAGCTGGAGCGTGCGGGGGAAGTGCTTGCCGCCGCGGCCGAGGCACAGCTGCCGCGGGCGCTGCAGGCGGCCTTTGACTCGCTGTGCGCCTGGCACGGCGTGGCGCGCGGCGACAGCGCGGCCTTGCTGGCCGGCCTGGCCGCGATGGCGGACAACGCGGCGCTGGCACCGCAGGCGCGCTATCCCAATATCGTGGACATGAGCTACGGGCATTTCATCGGCCTGCCCGGCACGCGCTCGCTGATGGAGCGGCTGCGCCGGCTGTGCCGCAGCGACCGGCTGGGCGAGGTGCAGGTGCCGGCATTGGACGCCTGGCTGGCCTTCTGGCACGGTGAACCCGCGGTGGCCCGCGAGGCCCTGCAGGCCCTGCTGCAGCTGCAGCGCCATGTGCCCGGCGACGTGATGTTGAGCGTCAGCGCGCTGCATCTGCACAGCCTGCAGCTGGCGGCGCAGGGCCATGCGGCCGAGGCGCTGAGCGTCATCGCCCAGGCGCCCGGCATCATGACCCCGGGCTACAGCCGGGGCTGGCGCCGCACCTATGCCCATGCACAGGCCCGCATCCATTGGCGCTTCGAGGATGCGCCAGGTCTGGCGCTGCTGCTGCCCGACTTGGCCCGGCCGCGTTCGGCGGGCGAATGGCCGGTGCTGGACACCGGCGCCGCCCTGGTGCAGGGCCAGCATGCGCTGCTGTGCGGCGACCTGGTGGCCGCCCGCGAATGGCTGGAGCGCGCTGCCGAGCTGCAACGCGGTGGCCGGCTGCCCGCCTTCATGAGCGATGCGCGCTTCGCGCTGGCGGTCTGCCGTGCCGAACAGGGCGAGCTGGATGCCGCCGCGGCGGCGCTGGACGAACTGCTGTCCGAGTCCGTCGACGACGAGGGCCTGGGCCTGCTGCTGGAGCCCCCCGGCCGGCTGCACGCGCTCTGGCAGCGGCTGGAGTCCCGGCTGCGCTGCCCGGCCACTGCGCAAGCCCAGTTGCGCCGCCGCCTGGCGGCCTGGCAAGTCGACGGAGGCGCGCCCGCCGAAGCCCTGCCGCTGGACGACCCGCTCTCGGCCCGCGAGCGCGAGGTGCTGGCCCTGCTGGCCGAGGGCCAGAGCAACAAGCTGATCGCGCGCGCGCTGGATCTCAGCCTGCACACCGTCAAGCGCCATGTGGCCAACATCCTGACCAAGCTCGCGCTGGACAGCCGCACGCAAGCCGCCGCGTACTGGCTCCGCCGCTGAGCCGCGACGGCTGCGGCCATTGGTCCTTCGCGACCCGGCCCATGGCTCCACCGAGCGATGCCGCCGCGGGCACCGATTCCGAAGATGAGCGCCATCGTCATCCACCCGGAGTCTTCACATGCGCTCGCTTCGATACATCGCCCTGCTATGGGGCTGCTCGCTCGTACTCGCCGGTTGCGGCGGCGGGTCCGACCCGACCGCGCCTCAGGGGCCCGGCACGCCCACCACGCCCACCACGCCCACCCCAACAGACCCCGGCGTGCTGATGTCGGCGCTGTCCGGTTCTGCCCAGCACATGAGCATCAGCTGGAGCGGCGGCAGCGCCGGTACCCGCTGGCGGCTGGAACGGCGCCGCGAGGATGGCGGCGACTACCAGCTGGTGGCCGAGATCGACAGCGGCGCGGGCCTGTGGCTGGATGCGGGCCTGGCCGCTGACACCGCCTATGCATACCGCCTCAGCCGCGCCGACGGCAACGTGCTGAGCACGGCCAGCGTGCGCACCGGCACCGAGGCGGCGCTGACGACGGAGGCACCCATGGCCGTCGGCAATGGGATTGCGCTGCCGGTCACGCCCACCACGAGCCGTTTGCGCCTCGACGACGGCAGCCTGCAGCTGGACCTGCCCGCCGGCAGCCTCAGTCAGGCCGGCAGCGCCATGCTGCAGCCCACCACCAACCCGCTGGCCGATGGCATCGGCCCGGGGCTGAGCCTCAGCCTGCCCGAGCGGCCGGCCCGCACGCTGACGCTTTCGCTGCGCTATGGCGCCGACGAAGACGTGGACGAGGTGCTGCAGGACCGCATCGCGCTGCAGCAGGCCGATGGCAGCTGGTGGCTGCTGCCGCTGGCCGCGCACGATGCGGGCCAGCGCCTGCTGCAGGTCAGCCTGCCGCCAAGCCTGTGGGTGTCTGAGCAGAAGGCGTCGGCCTTGCAGGCGCGTCCAGGCATCCGCGCCGCCACCGCCGGCGTGAGAGGCACGTTCGTGCGCGTGAAGGCGCACAAGCTGATGCCTGCCTCGGCCACGGTGCGTGCGCTTGGCCGCCAGCGCTTCGTGCCGGTCAGCGTCTACGTGATGCAGGTATCCACCGGATGCGACAGCCACGACGACGGACTCTGCGTGCCGACGCCGGTGCTGCGTGATGCCACGCTGCAGGTGCTCAACAGCAAGGCCGGTTTCCAGCGCCGCTGGACGCTGGAGGGCAGCGCCACGCCCGATGCCAGCCTGGGCACGCTCAGCCCGGAGCCCACGGCCGGCGTGGTCTACACCGCACCGGCCCAGGTGCCGGCCGCCAACCCGCTGACGCTGCGCTTCGAGAGCCTCAACACCGCCAATGGCCGCCGGCTGGTGCTGACCGGCAAGATACGCGTCGCCGAGGATGCCTGGGTCGGCAAGCTGGCGGCCTATATCGGCAACGACAAGGCGGGCCACCGGTACGAGCTCGACATGCGCTGGAACCTCGATGCCGCGCAGAGCACGGCGACCCGCCGCGTCTACAAGCCTGCCGGCCATGCCGAGCATCGCTACGTCGTGGAGGACACGGTCTGCACCCATACCGTCTCGCCCACGCGCCTCTCGCTGGCGCAGGCCCGCAGCAACGGCCAGCTGGTCGTCGACGAAACCACCAGCCCGGCCAGCTACACGCTGGACCTGCAGGCCTTGTGGGACGCGGTACTGACCGTCAGCTGCCCCACCGGCACCACCAGTGCGCCGTTCACCAGCGGCCACCTGTGGTCGTCCCGAGGCGTGCTCAGCCATTGGCGCATCGAGGGCGACGACCGCGAGCTGGGCGAGCGCAGCTGGTCGCTGGGGCGGCCGCAATGAGGCAGCTCATCGCGGTGCTGGGCGCCACCGGCGCCCAGGGCGGCGGCCTGGCGCGTGCGCTGCTGCGCGACCCGGCGCAGCGCTTCGCCGTGCGCGCGCTGACCCGCCAGCCCGGCGCGCGCGCCGCCCGGGCGCTGCTGCAGGCCGGCGCCGAGGTCGTGGCCGCCGATCTCGATCGCCCAGGCACGCTGGTCGCGGCGCTGGCCGGCGCCCACGGCCTGTTCGCCGTCACCGACTTCTGGGAGCATTTCAGCCCCGAACGCGAGTTGCGCCAGGCGGCCCAGCTCGCCAGCGCCGCAGGCCGGGCCGGCGTGCGGCATATCGTCTGGTCCACGCAGGAGGACACGCGCGGTGGCCCGGGCCCCTGGCGGGTGCCGCAGATGGATGCCAAGGGCCAGGCCGACGCCTTCTTCGCCGCCCTGCCGACCACCTATGTGCTGCCGTCCTTCTACTGGGACAACCTGATCCAGCTGGGCCTGCATCCGCGCCGCGGGCCGGACGGCCGCTTGCGCTGGCAGCTGCCCGTGGGTCGCGCGCGGCTGTGCGGTATCGCGGCGGAAGATATCGGCTGTTGCGTGGCGGCCCTGTTCGGGCAGTGGCCGGCCAGCGTCGGCCGGCGCGTCGGCCTGGCCGCCGAGCAGTTGAGCGGCGAGCAGATGACGCAGGCGTTGTCCCTCGCCCTGGGTGAAGCGGTGCTGCATGAGCCACTGCCGCCCGAGGCCTTCGGCCGCCAGCCCTTTCCGGGCGCTCCCGAGATGGCGCGCAGCTTCGCCTACCAGCAGACCGACGAGGCTCGCTATTGCGCGGCCCGCTTGCCCGCGGTCGCCCGGGCGCTACACCCGGGTCTGCTCGATTTCGCCCGCTGGGCCGGCTCGCGTGCCGGCGTGCTGCGCCAGCTCTGCGAGCAACCCGTCGGCCTCTCTTCGCTCAGCGCACCGCCGCCGCCAGCAAGCTGATGCTGCCGGCGTCCGCATCGATCTCCACCTGCGCGCCCACCGGCAGGGTGAACTTGCGCTTGATGTGGCCTATCATGGCGCCGCGGTAGACGGGCACATTCAGCGGCAGGAAGTAGTCGTCGAAGACCTCGTCCAGCGTCAGCGTGCCATAGCCGTCGCCGGGCTCGCACTTGGTGAACTTGCCCAGCACCACGCCGGCCAGCTGGTCCAGCGCGCCGGCCAGGCGCAGCGTGGAGAGCATGCGGTCGATGCGGTAGATGTA
>Ga0208398_100899_pt1 | contig 14347 bp, 14 predicted proteins | sample LakWasMe79_HOW10_2_FD_183905 | JGI IMG/M metagenome (GOLD analysis project Ga0208398, IMG submission 183905) | Freshwater sediment methanotrophic microbial communities from Lake Washington under simulated oxygen tension - Sediment Metagenome... | ecosystem: Environmental > Aquatic > Freshwater >...
CCATTTCCATTTTGTGAGGGCAGGCATTTTGGCAGGCGTACCATGCATTTCTTCTTTCGAAGTTAAAAATGGCTATTTGTTTGCTTTTGTATTTGATGCAACCGCCTCTGTTGCTTGGGAAATCTTTAATGTTTCCAGCTTTGAACCAAACTTTTACTTCGCTTGTGTTAACCGTCTTGTATTGGCTTAATAGTTCTTCCATGGGATTGAGTTTTTTGTTTTCTGTCCCCGGCCCCACCATGAGGATTAGCAGAGCCGAGAGCGGAAAAGTTATTTTTGATTTTTAAATCGTATTATTTGAAAATTTGGTGTTTTATTACCAAGGTTTCGGCATTTTTTGGTCTCTTAACGGTACGTATTCAATATTGTCGTCTTTTTCATCTGTGTTTACGAAGTGACTGAAACGTTTCATTAATCTTGGTTTTTCAAGGACCTGTTTCCATTCGCATTCAAAAGTTCCTACAAGTTTTTCCATTTCGGCCTCCAATGCTTCACAAATTCCGATGCGGTCATGGATGATTACTTCTTTAAGGTAATCCAATCCGCCTTCAAGTTTTTCCAGCCAAGTAGATGTTCTAACCAATGGTCCGGCAGTACGGATGTAATACATTAGGAAACGATCCATGTATTTGAAAACAGTTTCTTTGTCTATTTGTTCTGCTAAAAGTACAGCGTGTTTAGGGTTTGCTCCACCATTTCCGCAGATGTAAAGATTCCAACCGCCTTCAACCGCAATTACTCCAAAATCTTTACCTCTGGCTTCGGCACATTCCCTGATACAGGCTGAAACTCCTCCTTTTAATTTATGTGGAGAACGAATTCCTCTGTAACGATTTTCCAGTTCGATGGCAAAGGTTGTGCTGTCATCCATTCCATAACGGCACCAAGTATTACCCACACAGCTTTTTACGGCTCTCAATGATTTTCCGTAAGCGTGTCCGCTTTCAAAACCGTTATCGATTAAGACTTTCCAGATTTTTGGCAAGTCATTCAATTGAGCACCAAATAAATCCACACGTTGAGCTCCGGTTATTTTAGTGTATAAATCAAATTGTTTGGCAACTTCTCCAATTACAATTAGTTTGTCTGGAGTAATTTCACCACCGGCTATTCTTGGTACAACAGAATAGGTTCCGTTTCTTTGAATATTGGCCAGGTATCTGTCATTTGTATCCTGTGTAGTTACGTGTTTATTGGCAGTGTCATTATAAATACTGGAGAAAATAGATGCAACCACCGGTTTACAGACTTCACAACCATCACCGTTTCCATGATGATCAATTACTTCGTAGTAGTTAGTGTATTTATTGATTTTTACAAGATCAAATAGTTCTTGTCTGGTATAATTAAAGTGTTCACAAATGCTTTCTTTAACTTCTTTACCAATTGATTTTTGTGCTGCTTTTACTAAATCAGCGACCATTGGTTTACAGCCTCCGCAACCTGAAGTGGCTTTGGTTAATTTTACAACATCGCCAAATGTATTGGCAGTTCCGTCAAGAATTGAACAGCAGATAGCACCTTTGGTTACATTCTCACAGGAACAGATCACAGCAGTATCAGGCAAGTCGGATGCGCTTCCTAAAGTTGAGCCTTCGCCTCCACGGGAACCCAAAATCAAATCTTCCGGATTTGCAGGCAAGGCCATTGCATTGGCATAAATTTGGAACAAACCATTGTAATCTGATGAATCTCCTACAAGGATTCCGCCCAATAATGTTTTTCCGTCTTTGGTGACATTGATTCTTTTGTAAATGCCACTGAATTTGTTTTCGTAAACTATCGCGGTAACATTTTCATTTTCAATAAAAGGATCACCAAAACTCGCAACTTCAACTCCAATCAATTTCAATTGAGTTGACATATCGATGGTTTCTCTCATCGTTTTATCCCCTTTAAGGATTTGTTCGGCAACAACATCGGCCATTTCGTAGCCGGGAGCCACAAGCCCGTAAATCATTTGGTTATATAAAGCAACCTCGCCAATGGCATAGATATTAGGATCTGATGTTTGCATTTTATTGTTTACCACAATACCGCCTCTAACGCCTACTTCAAGTCCTGAAACTCTTCCCAGTTCGTCACGAGGTTTAATTCCGGCTGATATAACCAACATATCAACTTTTAACAAATCGTCATTGGCAAACATCATTCCCTTTATACTTTCTTCTCCATCTATATATTGAGTTGCTTTATTTAGATGAATACCTATATTTAATTCTTCTATTTTAGATTGAAGCATATCGCTCGCGCCTTGATCCAATTGTCTTGGCATCAATCGCGGAGCAAATTCTACAACATGAGCATTTAAACCTAAATCACGAACTGCTTTTGCTGCTTCAAGTCCCAATAAACCGCCTCCCAGTACAGCTGCTTCAGTAGAACCGTTGGCTTTTATTTTTTTGGCGTAAGCCATAATAGCGTCTAAGTCTTCGATGGTTCTATATACAAAAACACCTTCTTTTTCTACACCGTCAATTGGCGGTACAAATGCAGCAGATCCCGTAGCCAAAACTAAGTAATCATACTGGTATGTTTTTTCTAAGTGCGTATGTACTGTTTTTTGTTCTCTGTTGATGTCTGTAATTAACTCCGAAGTGTTTAATATGATATTGTTCTCTTCATACCATGTTTTAGTTGAAAGAGACAAGTCTTCAGCGGTCTTTCCTGCAAAGTATTCACTCAGGTGAACTCTGTCATAAGCGCGTCTTGGTTCTTCTCCAAATACTGTAATTTGATAATTCTCTTGTCCAGATTTCGCGATGAATTTTTCGCAAAATTTATAACCTACCATGCCGTTTCCGACTACTATCACATTAATCATAATCTGTTAATTAAGTATTACTACGCAAACATACGTATAAATACTTAATTTAAATACTTATTTTAGATTTTTTTTTCTAAAATAGAATGATTTTTAATAATGGCTGGGTCAATTATACGTAAATACTTAGTTTGATTTGGGCGTGACCGCGTCGAGAAAAGGAGCCGAATCACCGTTGTTGCTTATACAGCCCCTTTCTTCAACGCGGTCAGGCTGTACGCGTTACTTCGGTAACTTGCTGCCATCCTTCACGCAGTTTTGTGCAGACAAGAGAGTTTAGTTGTTAAATAGAATGGGGTACTTAAATAAGAAACTAAGTAGAGGAGATATATAGGTAGTTGTTTCCAAAAATGAGTGGAGTTTACATTTGGAACGACCATAGTCCACGATTGAAACCGTTGGTAATAGTAGATAGATTGCCAAATTTTATTAAAATTATAGATTTACCCACCAGGCATCTGTCAGTGAGTTATTAGTATCGAATATTTCACCTATTTGCGGTAAACAATAGTTACGATTTTTGGCAATCGCTTCTTGAATAAAACGTTCTGCAGGTTCTGTCCAGGTATGCTGCGCCAAAGCAAAACCTGCCCAATGCACCGGCATCCTATTTTTTACATTGGCATCTATGGAGGCTTGTACACTTTCTTCAGGATACATGTGAATTTGGTGCCAGTTTTCATTGTATTGACCGCATTCCATAAAAGCAAAATCAAATGGGCCTAAACGGCTGCCAATTTCTTTGAAATGCTCACCATAACCACTGTCACCACTAAACCAAATATTTTCTTTAGCCGTTTTTAATACCCAGCCACCCCAAAGCGATTTGGCTCTGTCAGTCAGTCCTCTGCCCGAAAAATGTCGGGTAGGAGTGAAGGTGATTTGGATTTCATCAAATGGATTTTCGTCCCACCAATCAAATTCGGTTATTGTATTTTCAGGGATTCCCCAGGAAACTAAATGTCTTTTGACTCCCAAGGCAGTATAAAATTGTTTGGTTTTGCTTTTGAGTTTTAGAATGCTGTCATAATCCAAATGGTCATAATGGTCGTGGGAGAGTAATACTAAATCTATTTCCGGAAATTCATCGATGAGGTCTAAGGTTTTTTGGCTGAATCTTTGAATAGCAAAAGGAGAAATAGGCGCAGCATTGGAACCAAACATAGGGTCGATCAAAATTGTTTTATTGGCCAATCGCATCAAAATTGCCGAATGTCCGTACCAAATGCTTCGCATCGATGGATTGGGGTCAAGAAATAGTTCTTTATTGAATGGAATAATTGATAGCGGTTTTTGAGGTTCTCTGGCTTCTTTTTTGCAAAATTGTTTGTATAGTAATTTGGGCAGGGTTTGAATACTGATATTCATTGTGGTTACTTCCAAATTTTCGAAGATTTTCCCATTCCAATATTTTGATTTTGAATAGTTGTTAATGTCGGATTTTTTAGGTTTTGCACCAAATTGCTTTCTCATCTTATTTCAATTTTATTTTTCTTTGTCAAAGAATGATAGTATTTTAAAAGTCAATTTTCTATTAGTTAAACTCCCCAACATGCCATAGAATCCCGGAAGGGTCGTGAATAAAACATTCCTTGCCCCAATCCATTTCGCGTATGGGGACTAATTTTACATTTTCATATTTGGATGGCAAGTCAAGTTCCAAAAGTTTTGTCCAAAATTGATTGACATCTTCCACTTCCAAAAAAAGCATAGTGTTGTCTATCCAGTCCTTGACGTAAGCATCTTGTAAATAAAACCCAATTCCTTTGGTTTCAAAATAAGAGAAATTTGGTCCTAAAATAATTTCATTAAAGCCCAAGTCCTGATAAAAACTTCTTGAAATCTGAAAATCTTTGGAACCTATAAATGGACGGATTGATTTGGCTTTATGTTTCATTATAATTATTTCTTGAATTTTTGTTCGTTCTCTTTCACTCTAAAGATAACTATTTGTTCGATTAACCAATAAGGAATCGGATGGTTAATAGGAAATTGTACAGAGCCTTTTCCTTGTTTGTAATTGGAAAGTTCATTGGAAAACTCAGTATGTCCGGTAGGTGTGGCATAAAATCCGATATGTTTTTTATAACCGGAAAAGTACACCAATGGTTTTCCGAAGGTTTTGTAAGTGGGCATTCCATAAGATATGCTTTCAACAGCTTCCGGCGCATTTTTGATAATGGTCGTGCGTACATTTTCCAAAAGTGTCTGTGTTTCTTTCGGGAAAGTTTGGATGTATTCATCAACAGATTTAAAAACAGTTTTCATGGCTGTCGTTTATAAGTGGTATTATTTTTAACTTCCAATTAAAACAGTTGGTAGTCCACCTGTTGAAATTCGATTGGCGTCTGCAGATACTTCTTGCATACCCTCGGATGACATTGCATGCTGTAATGCTTCTGGCGAATCAAAAGGCATTGCAAACATTTGGTAGTAAGGTTGTGTTCCTTCTGGAGTAGGTGAGAATTTAGTAACCGTATAGGGTTTTACTGCTGCAGGAAGCCCAGTTTTCGCATGAAATAATGCTAAATGGTTGGCATAGTCTAATTCGAATTGGTTTACATCGGCTGGTTGCGGATAGAGTACAATTAATTGTAGCATGATGGTATTTTTATTATTTGATGCCTACTCTAATCGGTTTTCGGCATACCCGTTTAATTTTAACGAATGTTGCATAAAAGATAGATTTAGGAATGAGGCTTTCTGTTAAACTAAATTACAAATAAAAAAGATATTTCAGTCAAGTAAAGAACAATTCTAAACTAAGCTTTTGAACTATAACTATAATTTTTATCTATCAAAAAAATAATTTAGATAAAAATAATTTTGGTAAATTCGTAGGTAAGTTTTTAAAAATCATCACATTATGGAAAATAACAAAAATCAGAATTCTAACGGTGAAAGTAAATGTCCGTTTTCAGGTGGGCAACCAAAACAAAGTGCAGGATCGGGCACAAGAAACAGTGACTGGTGGCCAAATCAGTTGAAATTAAACGTTCTTCGTCAGCACTCATCGCTGTCCAATCCGATGGGTGAGGAATTTAATTATGCCGAGGCTTTTAATAGTCTTGATTTGAACGCAGTGAAAAAAGATCTTTATGATTTGATGACCGATTCGCAGGATTGGTGGCCGGCAGATTATGGTCATTATGGACCTTTCTTCATACGAATGGCCTGGCACAGTGCAGGAACTTACCGTATTGCTGATGGACGTGGTGGCGGCGGAGCCGGTACACAGCGGTTTGCACCCTTAAACAGTTGGCCTGATAATGTAAATCTTGATAAAGCGCGATTGCTGTTGTGGCCAATCAAGCAAAAATACGGCAGAAAAATCTCCTGGGCTGACTTAATGATTCTTGCCGGAAACTGTGCTCTCGAATCGATGGGTTTCAAAACTTTTGGCTTTGCGGGAGGAAGAGCTGATGTTTGGGAACCGAATGAAGATATTTATTGGGGTACCGAAGGGAAATGGCTGGATGATAAACGCTACACAGGTGACCGTGATTTGGAAAATCCGCTGGCAGCCGTTCAAATGGGTTTGATTTATGTAAATCCCGAAGGACCAAACGGAAATCCTGATCCGATAGCAGCAGCTAAAGATATCCGGGAAACTTTTGGACGTATGGCGATGAATGATGAGGAAACAGTTGCACTTATCGCGGGCGGACACACATTTGGTAAAACACACGGAGCCGCCGATCCTAATCAGTATGTTGCGGCAGAGCCTGCAGCAGCAGGAATTGAGGAGCAAGGTCTTGGATGGAGAAATTCATTTGGTACCGGAAATGGAGAATACACTATCAGCAGTGGTCTTGAAGGAGCCTGGACAACCACACCTACAAAGTGGAGCAATAATTTCTTTTGGAATTTATTCGGGTATGAATGGGAATTAGCCAAAAGCCCGGCCGGAGCTCACCAATGGAAACCAAAGCATGGTATGGGAGCTGATTCTGTTCCGGATGCGCACAACCCCGCCAAGCGTCACGCACCAACGATGCTTACAACTGACCTTGCTTTAAAATTTGATCCTGGTTACGAGCCAATTGCCAGAAGATTTCACGAAAATCCAGATGCTTTCGCAGATGCTTTTGCCCGTGCCTGGTTCAAACTGACGCATCGTGATATGGGACCGATTGTCCGTTATCTTGGACCGGAAGTACCTAAGGAAGTGCTTATCTGGCAAGATCCTGTTCCTGCTGTAACTCACAAATTGATAGATGCAAATGATATTGATACTTTGAAAACTAAAATCGCCGATTCAGGATTGTCTGTATCGCAATTGGTTTCTACTGCTTGGGCTTCGGCATCGACATTCCGAGGTTCAGATAAAAGAGGAGGAGCCAATGGAGCGCGTATCCGTCTTGCTCCGCAAAAGAACTGGAAAGTAAACAACCCACCACAGCTAGAAAAGGTACTAGGAACATTAGAAAGCATAAAATCAGCTTTCAACACAGCACAATCTGATGGTAAACAAGTTTCAATGGCCGATTTAATTGTTCTTGCTGGGGGTGTCGGAATTGAGAAAGCGGCACAACAGGCAGGTAAAAAAGTGACTGTTCCTTTCACCGCAGGAAGAAGTGATGCTTCGCAAAACCACACTGATGTGGAATCATTTGCAGTTCTTGAGCCGGAAGCAGACGGTTTCCGTAATTATTTGAAAACCCAATTCACGATTTCAGCTGAGGAAATGCTGATAGACAAAGCACAATTATTGACTTTGACTCCACCTGAATTGACAGTATTGGTCGGTGGTCTGCGCGTTCTTAATGTTAATTTTGATGGCTCTAAACACGGTGTATTTACCGCTAGCCCGGAGACATTGACAAATGATTTCTTTGTAAACCTGCTTGATTTTGGTACGACCTGGAAAGCTTCTTCTGATTCACAAGAGGTATTTGAGGGCAGAGACCGTAAGACAGGGGCAGTCAAATGGACAGGAACCCGTGTAGATTTAATCTTTGGTTCAAATTCTGAGCTTCGCGCTCTTGCCGAAGTTTATGGATGTGCGGACTCCCAAGATCAGTTTGTAAACGATTTTGTGGCCGCCTGGACGAAAGTGATGAACTTGGATCGCTTTGACTTAGCTTAGGTGATAACCCACGGATGATGCGGGTAAAACGGATTTTAACAGATTCCTTTTATCTATACTTCCTTAAAAATGCAAAAAGGTGACTTGAAAACAGGTCACCTTTTTTGTGTTTTATAAAACATTGGCAATTTTGAATAAAATCCGCGTTATCTGCTTATCAATAAATTAACTTGGTATTTTTTCAATTAGAACTGCGTTTTCAGACAGGTCATAATAGGTACAGGTCATTTCTATAATGTCAACAGCCCATTTTGCAATTCCGCATTGTCCGGCATGATTGCAAAAAGTCATATAATCCGTCTGTCCGCCTTGGTGCATTACCAAAAATTCAATGAAACGTTCTTTATTGGCCGAAGGAGCAACGGCGATTGCGGCATATTTTTCAGGAGATTTGGCTCTGTAATTATCGGCTCCAAAATATTCTGCGTGGCCGTCATTAACGAAGGTATCGTAGCCTTTTACGCCCAATGCTATTAATTCCTGAATATAAGCCGGGAAATCGGCTCCTGATTTAACTTTGGAGTGCGCTTCTTTTATTTGGTCAATTGTGAACATATTTGATAGGGTTTTGTTAATTATAAGGCTGTGAAATCAGCTGTTTTTGGGAAAACACCCATTGCATCAATAACTATTTGCGGAGTCGGGGAAGCCAGTTTTCTGAGTTTCGTGTCCATCCATGCGCCTTCTACGGTTATGACTGCGCACAAGACATCTTCTCTGTACAATTCGTGAACAATTGACCAACGGGATGCATCGGCTTTCAATTTTGCCATTTTGGTCTGCATAATAATTTCGTCCGAGATATTGATTTCTTTTCTGAAAACACATTCTTCTCTAAATAATATCGGTCCGATGTGTTCCTTTTGCATCACTTTTAATGTCAATCCCAATTGATTCAAGATTTCAACACGGTGCTGAGCACCAAAATCATAGTAGGCACTGTGGCGTAAGTGAAAATTAGGGTCCAAATCAGACCAGCGAAAAGACAGTTGTTTGCTGAATGTAGCCATAAAGGGGTAATTTATTTAGTTTTTGCCCCAAAGATAGTGAGGATTTTTGCAAAGGCAAAGCAATCAGAAAGGCTTGTTATCTCTTAGAGACTTGTTAAGACCTAACAGGTTTTTAAAACCTGTTAGGTCTTCGCAGAAAATAAATTTCGTTTACGCATCAAGCAGTTTTTGAATGTCAAATTTGGTCATTTGCATAAATGCTTCAACAACTTTCGGTGCTTTTTCGGGGTCTGCCATGAGTTCACCCAAAATTCTTGGTACAATTTGCCAGGAAACACCAAATTTGTCATCAAGCCAACCGCATCTGTTATGGATTCCTCCTTCGCCCAATTTGTCCCAGTAGAGGTCAATTTCTTCCTGTGTTTCGCATTCTATGACATAAGAATTGGCAGGCGAAAATTTGTACATAGGACCGCCGTTCATGCTCATAAATTTAGTTTCGTTCAATTCGAATATCACGACGAAGGAATTTTCGAAAGTGATTTTTGAATTTTTAAAGATGGAGCAATAATGCTCAGCGGCTGCTTTGGCCTGTCCGTCAAACCACAAGCAAGGATAAATTTGATTAGCCATATTATTTTAATTTTAAGTAAAAACCCGTTGGGTGAAATTATATTTAACCACATAGAAACATAGATTTTTCTAATGTTTAAAAGAGTTTGATAGGCGTTTTACTTTTCATTTAGTCACTCTATGTGAAAAATAGTGCTATTTTCTATCTATTCTTTGATGATTAATTATAAATCTATGTCTCTATGTGGTTCATTTTTTATTTAATTTGAATTTCACCCAACGCGTTAAGTAAAAGTCTTTTTCCTGTTTATCCAATTTTTCAATAGCATAGCGCAATGTTACTCTTGGCATTGTTGGTGCAAATTGATTGAGAAAATCAATCAGCTTTGGTTTGTCTTTTTTTCCTGCTTCTCTCAGCCAGCTCCCAACGGCTTTGTTTATCAGTTCTTCTTTGTCGTTCAAGAGTATTTCGGCAATTTTGAAAGTGTCTTCAATTTGTCCTTTTTTGATGAAAGCATAGGTACTGACAATAGCTGTCCTGCGCTCCCAAATGTTTTTTGATTTGGCGAGTTGGGACAATATTTTTCTAGGTTTTTCAAGCAAATATTCACCTATTATATTGTAAGCTCCTCTATCGACAAAATCCCAATTATTGAGCCGGTCGTGACGGCTGAGGTACAGTTCAAATAATTCTTTTTTGCGGTTTTCTGTGGTTTTTTTGTACTTGGACTGAAAGTCCATGATACTGACAGCTCCCATTCGGATTTCGTAAAAATCACTGTCCAGCAAAAGGTTTATCTCGGCAAGGGGCATTTGGGTAAATGTTTCGGCGGTTTTAAAAATGTTTCCAAATTTTACTCCAAAGGCTTTTGTTGTGTTGTCATTTCCTTTGAAATATTTTTCAACTTTCCCCATTTCGGAGTCCGTTATGAATTGAGACAGTTTTTCAACAAAACGTTCCGCAGTGAGGTAAGGCTCTGAATGTATTTCTGTTTTTATCGTAGCCATTGTTGGGTTTTGTTTTTGTAACTGTTTGTTTTTTATTTGGTTAACGAAGTTAAGAAAAAGTAATGTGTAATTCTATAGTTTGGATGCTATCAAAAAAGCAAAATGTTGTCTTTTAGCCCCGATTGCAACGAAAATCCTTGTGGACTGGTGTTCAGTCCACAAGATTGTAGTGGAAAGCGGGACGATATTTTCTGAAAATGCAAAATCTTTCTGCTCCAAAAAAGGATTGAAAAAGTGTAATAAGAACTGCTTTCGAAATTGTGAATATCTATTTTGTGGATTGTAGATTTATTTTTCTTTAAAATCTATCTTTGGCATCCTTAAAAAAATATAGAGATGAGCACAATTTGGTACGAATGCAAAGTAAAATATAGAAAAACAGACGAAACAGGCGGGCAAAAAGTTACGACAGAGCCTTATTTGGTTGATGCTATGTCTTATACAGAGGCGGAGAGCAGAATCAACGAGGAGATGTCTGCTTACATTAATGAGGAATTCAAAATCACAAATATAAAAGTGGCTAATTTTGCTGAGATCCATCCTTTTGAAAATGCCGACCGCTGGTTTAAATCCAGAGTTTCATTACTGGCTTATGATGAGGAAAGCGGAAAGGAAAGAAAGTCGAATATGTATTTGCTGGTGCAGGCCAATGATCTTAGAGAGGCTTATGACAACACTGTCCACGTGATGAAAAATACAATGGGGGAATATACAATTCCAGCTATTTCGGAATCGCCGATTATGGATGTTTTTCCTTATTTTAGTGGAGATGAAGAGGAAGCGGAACAGTATGAACGATTCAATACATTGAAAGCTTCGAAACCAGTAGATGCTGAGGTCGTTGATACTATGGAGTTTGATTCTGCCTATTTGGAAGAAAACAACTAAAAGGTATTGGCCACGGATGACGTGGATTGAGTGGATGGACGTGGATTTTTTAGGTTGATGACCTATAAGATTTTGAAACTTGCCTGTTTTTTATTTTTGCCACAGATTGCACAAATTAATTAGTGCTAATTTGTGTAATTTGTGGCGTTTAAATTATTAATAGTCCTTGAATAATCAGGAGATTTGTTTGAGAATTTCCCTTTGGGAATGACGAACCAAGACTTTGAATTTTTCGTACCACTGTTTCCAGTCGGCTGTACCCATGTCTTTTGCCAGTTCTTTTTCAAAATCCGCAAGTGCAGCATAAGACGATTCAAAAATCAATCGGTAACTTTCTCCGGTAAAGTCGGTTAAAACCCTGTTTCCGGCAGTTTGTGGCATTAATCCGCCTTGTGTGGCCTCATCAATCAAAACTTTGGCATCTTTATAACGGCCAAATTGCAGATAAAAAATTTCACGAACGATATACATGAGTACAAAAATTAGGAGTTAAACAAATAATTTTACTCCTATAAAGTTATGAAATAATACAATTGTTTGTTTTAAAGAATTGAAAAACAAATATTTAGAATTATTGTTCTTTGCTTTTTTTCATTTTTTTAATCCAAAGTGAAAGCGTCCAAATCACTGTGATACCAAATACTATAAGCACGGGAGTGTAATAGTCTTTGAAAAAATCGTGAAAGTACGATCCAACGAAAAGATAGAACGAGGCAACACAAATTTTAAACGGAATAAATTCTGTGTTTGACCAGCTTGTTTTGGTTTGAAAAAAGTTCATAGTGCTGTGGTTTTAGGAATGTAAAATTGTTTTTATTGTAAAATTTGTCAATTTATTCTGGAACAATTCAAACTGTTATCCGTTGATAATTTTAGTCATTTCATTTGTAATAATTTCAATGTCCTGTTTGGTTGTTCGCCAGTTTACAAAAGAGGCTCTTATACCTTTTTTGCCATTATAAACCGTTGGGGTCATAAAGACTTTTTCAGTGCTGTTCAGGCTTGTCAAAAAGCCAGGCACATTGTCCTGATTATCTTCTCCGCTTAAAGTAAAGCAGACGTTGTTTAACCGTACGGGTGCCAATAATTCAAATGTATCACTGTTTTCAATAAATTCTCCAAAAAGATTTGCCATTTCAATGGAGTTTTCCACTATTTCCTGATAGCCTTTTTTTCCATACGCTATTAATGAAAACCAGGTTGGTAATGCTCTTAAACGTCTTGAATTTTCAGGTAAAAAATTTAAATAACTAAAGTTTTCAAGCGGATCTCCCAGATAAGGAGCATTTGAGTTTTGGAATGTTTCGGTTTGAAGAATCTTGTGATTTTCTTTTATAAAAAACAGTGCACTTTCATAAGGAACATTTAACCATTTATGACAATCTACAGTAATACTGTCTGCATTTTCCCAGCCCTCCATTAAATATTTGTACTTTGGCGAACAAACGGCAAATGCACCGAATGCACCATCAATATGCCACCAAAAATTATATTTCTCTTTCAGTTTTGAAATGGATTTGAAGTCATCAAAATCAACAGTATTAACAGTTCCGCCACTTGTAATAAGAATGAATGGCTCCCCGTTTAATAATTTAATTTTGTTTTCCAAATCTGTAATGTCAATACTTTCACGGTTATTTTGTTCGGTATTGACTTTTATAAAATTATTGCTTCCAATACCTAACATTGATAATGATTTAATGGCAGAAGAGTGGGGAACGGCCGAAAGTATATTTATCTTTTGCGTCACTCCGTCTTTTGCAAAGTCTTTATCATGAAGTTTTCCAATCCACTGTCTTGCAACGGCAAGGCAGGTGAAATTAGACATAGTCGCGCCTGTTACAAAACCACCGATATAATCCTTGGGGAGATTAAATAAATCTAAAAGCAATTTAATGGTTTCTATTTCAATAATTGCCGAAACATCGCCTTGTCCTTTTGTCGATTGTGTATTTTGGTCGTAAATTGTGGTCAGCCAGTCGCCAATTATAGAGGCCGGGGTAGAACCGCCAGTTACAAAACCTAAGTATCGGGGACCGGTTGAGCCAATAATAATCTGCTCAAATTTATCATTAAATAATTGTAGGGCATTAAGTCCACCGATGCCTGTCTCATTTAATTTATCGGTTGTTTCAACTGTTGATTTTGTAGAAGTCGGTCTTTCTGAAAGTTGTACTAAAAAATCAAGCCCTTGAATTTTTACAGTTTCCAGAAGAGTTTCTATATTGAGTAAGTCGTTGTTTAATTGTTCGTTCATTGTTTTAGTAATTATCTGTTTTGCTTGTTTTGTGTCAGGTGAGCATAAGTTTATTCAAAGCTAAAGAATAAAGATAAATCTTACAAGCTTAATTGAGCGCTATTTTATTCAAAAAAGAAACCTCGCTTAATCCTTATTTGTAGGGAAAGCGAGGATTATTTAATTTTAGGAGCAATAGAAATTAATAACATTGAGCGTTTTCACTTCTATTCTGATTTTTTTAGAATCCCTTTTTCAACACTTTCAGTGATTAAATTCTCGGCATAGTTCCAAATGGTTTCAGAACCGTTTTTGATTGCTTTTTTCTTCTCGTACACTTTTTTATAAGGAACATTGAATTCTACCCAAGTTCCGCCGTTATTGGAAGTATTTTGCAGTAAAGGCTCAAAACGGTCCATTGATTTTGCAAATTTTGCCTCATCAGTTAGACCTTCTTCAAATTCTGTCCAAATGGCGATGAATTCCTCAGCTTGTTCTGCTGGTAACAATCCAAAAATCCGTTCAGCAGCAATAAGTTCATCTTCGGTATTAGTGTGGTTTTTTTGAGTGTCGTAAATAAAAGTGTCGCCGGCATCAATTTCAACAATATCGTGGATCAAAACCATTTTTAAAACTTTAAGCACATCAATTGGCTTATCCGAGTGTTCTGCCAGTACAATTGTCATCATTGCCAAATGCCAGCTGTGTTCAGCGTCATTTTCGTGACGGTCGCTGTTGAATAATTTGGTTCTGCGTTGAATGTATTTCAACTTGTCTAT
>Ga0208398_100903_pt1 | contig 14308 bp, 19 predicted proteins | sample LakWasMe79_HOW10_2_FD_183905 | JGI IMG/M metagenome (GOLD analysis project Ga0208398, IMG submission 183905) | Freshwater sediment methanotrophic microbial communities from Lake Washington under simulated oxygen tension - Sediment Metagenome... | ecosystem: Environmental > Aquatic > Freshwater >...
ACTGCTTCAAACGCGACCCGCGGCCTCCGGCCAACACTAGCGCCACGGTGCGGCGCGACAGTTGATGCACTTGCAGGTGTTTGTCGGTATTTCTGCGTTCAGTTTGGGTTTGCACGTGCTCCTCCTTATGTGTCCGGCTTGATTCTGACTGCTGTAGAGGTGCGTGGTAGTTGCGCGAGATCAAGGAATACCATTGCCACGACGTCAGAGACTGGGATCATCACGGCAAAGCCATCCATGCGGTGTTCTCGTATGTCGGGTACCGTGTGGAAACCCACACTGCCATTTCCGGAGATGAGCTCACTAGAATGAATCCAGAAATGGGAGGAGCGAATGAACTTTACCGAGTCGGTACAAACATGTTTCACAAAATACGCTGAATTCAATGGTCGAGCTTCAAGATCAGAGTATTGGTGGTTCGCACTGGCGGTCGCTTTGGGGTGCGGCATTTTGAGTGCGATCGCGCCGGTTGCTTACGTGATCTTTGCCTTGGGCACTCTAATTCCGTCGGTTGCAGCCGCAACTCGTCGATTGCATGACACCAATCGAAGCGGTTGGTGGCAATTGATTATTCTTGTTCCCATTGTTGGATTCATCGTACTGCTGGTCTTCCTTGCCCAGGAAAGTCGTCCCGCTATTAACTGATGGAATTCATCGCCCACGCACTTCTCATTTGACTCTCGTCCACCATGTCAAGTAGAGAGCGTGGTCTGGACCTGCAGTGGGGCGTAACCCGACGCTCACCAAAGGCGGGTTACGGGCAGTCCAGCGTGTCGCCGGTTAGGGGGCGTGAACATCGCGTTTGCAGCAATTGGTGACATTGGTGAATGGCTGCTTTGAGGTAGCCACTGAACGCGTCGTGTCAACGCTCACTGTTAACGGATTGGATATGATGACTCCATGTTCTTCCGTCGCACACCTCCCCCTCCTTGCGCCAACTAGCGCACTTCACGTCAGTTGAAGTGCATGGTTCGTTCCAGCACGGGTCTGCATTGACTCAGTGCGTGGGCAGGTCTTACCTGTCGCCTTTCCAATCCACGTTCAAAACATGGAATGGCGACACCATGCGGAAGAGATATTTCATGGAACTCTATTCAAAAACCACCAAAGCTTGGTGCTGCGTCCTCCTGGCAGGATTCCTTTGGGGCATTGGTGCACTGGTTGCCGAGTCAGCGATTCATGCCGGCATTAATCCATACAGTTTGTCACTGGCCCGATTCGCGCTGGGTCTACCTCTACTCTGGCTCTGGCATCGACGTCAGGACATGGTTGTCAGGCGACACTCCCGTTGGAGCCAATTGCCCTGGCAAGGCCGCCTGCAGATTGTGTTGACCGGAATCGCTATGGCGGCCAATGTCACATGCTGGTTTCTCGGAATTGAACGCATAGGGGCTACGCTGCCAACAGTTATCTCCATCTGCTTTGCACCAGTTCTCGTTGCCATGTTCTCCGTGGCGCGAGGCTATGAATATCTGAACGCGAGACTCCTTATCGGACTCGCACTGGGGGTCATTGGGGTAGCGCTCATCGTGGTAACGCGTGATTTCGTCTTGCCCCGTGACTACTTGATGGGCTTGGTCTGGTCATTTAGCTCAGCGCTCTTGTACGCGATGGTCGTACTGGGAAACGCTCGCATGCCAAACGATGTGTCGTCAGTCACCGCGTCTGCATGGAGCATGACCGCAGCGGCCATATTCATGCTGCTCATCTGCGGCTTACAGGGAATCACGCTTCCCGGCACGACACTGGTCTGGCTACAGGTAGGTTACACCGGCATCGTGACAACTTCGATTGCGTATCTCGCTTTTGCATGGGGCGCGTGGAATCTGCCTCCGACATCAGCAGTTGTCGGCACTTTGATCGAGCCACTGGCGGCAGCCATCTTGGCTGCGTGGCTGTGGAATCAGCAACTCACGGCCCAGCAATACGCGGGAGCTTTGTCGTTGGCTCTAGCAATGTATGTTTTGTCGAGAAGATCGAATCACTGGGAAGTCAATTGATGACCAGGGGACGGCCCTGGAAGATAACTGCTATCTGTCGAGACACAATCCGGATATGAGTTCATCCAAACCTTACCTCAGCGAAATCGAAGCACCGGCGCGTGCCGAGGTTGACGCCCTGCCAGGCTTGACCGTGCTCGAATTCGGCACGAGCCGGTGTGGCCATTGTCGTGCTGCCCAACCCGCACTTGTTGGAGCGTTGTCACAACATGCGCAGTGGCGGCACATCAGAGTAGAAGATGGGCCTGGTCACGCTCTTGGGCGCAGCTTCCGCGTCAAGCTCTGGCCCACGCTGGTGCTACTGCGTGACGGACAGGAGGTCGCACGCTTGGTGCGCCCCACCCACACAACCGAAATTTCAGCAGCATTAAACGTCGCGTGATTTCGCTGAGGAGGGACTGTTCGTTGACGGGCACAGCTTCGGGCCAAATGCCGCCGCTCATGAATGACTCCTGTCAAGCAGACTGCCTGAAAGGCCCTCCGTTCAAACGAACAGTCGCACTTTGCCGTTGGCAGTCATAGATTTACAATTTGTCCTCCAAACAAATCGAGGTAATCGTCCCATGCGCCACTGATGCCGCCGTCTTGATGACGGCCAGTCTCCACCTACCCCCACAAGTCGGGGGAGTTCTTGGCATCTTTGGAATGACACATGACGAATCCATCTCTCGCGCTGGAAGGCGTTTCTTATGTTCTGCCGAACGGCAGAACGCTCTTCTCCAATCTGAACGGACAGTTTGATCACAGGCATTCAGGCTTGGTCGGGCGCAACGGTGTCGGAAAAACGGTGCTTGCCGGCATCCTCTCCGGGTCGTTGCAACCATCGGCGGGGCGCGTTGCACGTTGCTGCAGCGTGCACTACCTTTCGCAACTGGTCCCACACACAATCGATGCCAATGTCGCAAGTCTTGCATGCATGAAAGGAAAACTTGATGCGCTAGAGCGGATTCAGGCGGGGACAACTGCGCCGGAGCACTTCGAAGCCGTCAGCGAGCACTGGGATATTCGCCAACGGCTGCAACAGGAGTTGGAGCGCAATGGCTTGGGCCACCTCGATGCGTCGACACCAGCCAGTGCGCTCAGCGGCGGTGAGGCCATGCGTGTCGCCTTGATCGGCGCCATGTTGTCGGGTGCTGATTACCTCATTTTGGATGAGCCGAGCAATCATCTTGACCGGCCGAATCGGAATGCCCTGATCGAACAGGTGCGGCGCTGGCCGAATGGACTGCTCGTGATAAGTCACGACCGCCAGCTACTTGACTCCATGGATCGCATATTGGACCTTTCTTCGCTGGGCCTTCAAAGTTACGGTGGCAACTACACCTTTTACGCTCACTGCAAATCGCATGAGCGACTGAATGCTGAACAGCAACTCGAGCAGCGCAAGCTGGAGCGACGGCGCCAAGATCAATTCATGTGCAAGCAGCAGGAGCGTCAAGAGCGACGAACGGCTCGTGGAACGCGCAGCAGAAAGGATGCCAATCAGGCCAAGATACTGCTGGATCGCCAGAAGGAACGAAGCGAAAGTTCAATGGGCAAACTGCACCAACAGCATGAAGCGGCACGCAAGCAATTGGCCGTGCAGGTGCGAAATGCCTTGCAGCGAGTGGAAGAAGACACGCCCATCACTGTCCACGCGGCGCAGGGTATGCGACCCGTACGGCGGCATGTTGCGGAACTAGACGAAGTGGTGTTGCCGTTCGTGGAGGGTGCATTGAAAACCATTAGTCTGAGTTTGAATTGCCGTCAGCGGGTGGGGGTGGTTGGCCCCAATGGCTGTGGCAAGTCTACCTTGCTCAAGCTGATGGCTGGTGCGTATCAGCCCCAGGCCGGAACCTGCAGGGTCGCGCCAGAAACCATCTACCTCGACCAGCATCTGGCCAATTTGGATCCAAAACGAACCGTGCTGGATCAAGTGCGGGAGGTTAACCGTACGAGAGGAGAAGGAGAAGTGCGGATGCGCCTGGCACAGCTTGGTCTGGATGCACAGAAGGTCACGACTACTTGCGGCTTGCTTAGTGGTGGAGAGCGTCTGAAGGCGGCTTTGGCATGTGTGCTGTATGCCGAACCACCAGCGCAACTCTTGCTGCTGGACGAGCCAAGCAACCACCTCGATATTCCATCAGCGCAGGCGCTTGAGGTGATGTTGCGCAGTTACCAAGGTGGCCTGATCGTCGTCTCGCATGACGACGCATTTCTGAATAGCCTTGGTCTTACGGACCGACTAGTTGCAACTGACCATGGGTGGCAGGTAGTGTCATGGTGAATTCCTCTCGTCCAGTTCCCTCGATCTCGACCCGCTGAGGTCTTAGATAGATGAAAGTATGGGCAGTTGCGGTCACTGAGCAGGTGCTGCTGCTCGAAAGGCAAACCGCTCCAACAGATAACTATCATTCAAAGCCAAGGCGGCATTGGGCTATATTCACCCAAGAGTCAATCTGCAACAGGACTTGACCACTTTCTCATTGCTTCTTCCCATGTTCAGCTTCTTCAAGAATGTCGTCTATGTTCAGCTATCCCCGGAGCTTTTGACTATTCACAGTCCGAAGACGGGGAAGTCGATCTCGGAGCGACCAGAGGTCGCAATTTCAGCTGGCCCAAAGCAAACGATTATTGCTGTCGGCTCAGAGGCCCGGGCGGCTCTGGCAGACCAAACGGTCAATGTCGTAAACCCGTTTGCTCATCCGCGCTCCCTCGTATCTGACTTCACCGTTGCAGAGCAACTCCTCAAGGCATTCCTGAAGCGCCTAAACGGCCAAAACATACTCGCCGTAGCGCCTGAAGTTGTCATGCATCCGATGGGCGACCCAGCAGGGGGATTTACTCAAGTCGAGATTCGCGCCCTGCATGAAATGGCACTCGGTGCAGGTGCCAGTCAAGTCAAGGTCTGGCAGGGCCGTCCGCTTACTGATCAAGAATTGATGTCACGCCAGTTCCCATCCGACGGGCGAGTGCTCTCATAAAGCGGGGCAATTTGCCGAGCCGCCGCTACCTTCCGAGTGCAGGGTCGGTTTGGGCCAACTGCTGACATTGGCGAGTGACCGCTTTGCAGACGTCAATCCGCCTAGCCCTGTCAAACACTGGCACTTCTGAGTACACACCCGCAACGGGGCGGAAGCGGACGTTCAGCTAGGTAGTCCACTGGGCTATAGTCAAGCATCATGAATTGTCGAGAAAATCCCTCGGCATTGACTAAATTTCTCCAGGATAGGCGACAGGGTTTTAGGAGAGCGCAAATGACTTTACTTCTATGGGAATTGGCTACGAATCAAGTCTTTATGCGCCTTCCAGCATCATCGGTGATGGGCATTCGCAAGTGAACCTCTGGTATATCCCGTCGGATATCCTGGGAGCCCAGGATATCCGCCCATCTACATCACGTTGTGCGTCATAGAGGCAGCTATGCACCCCGATCTCGACGGAATTGAGTTTGACTGGCTTGCCAGCGACACCGATGGAAACATCGCGCTCTTTGCGACAGCCGGTGAAGGATTTTTCCCGGCTCCCGTGGCAACACATCACGCGAAGCACTCGGCAATCACGGAAGCTATCCCCAGCCCAAACAATGGAACGGAGAAAGTGTGGAGCGACTACGCTGCAGTCGGGTTGTACGTTTTTGACTGGGATCTTCCAGGTGGTCCGTACAAACTGCGCGCAACTCCAATGAAGCAAGCGAGTTCGGAACTAGTTGCTGAAATCGAGGCGGTGCCTCAACTCCCGCGGTTCAATGGTCGTTTTGCTAGTCTCAAAGAGCTGAGCCAGTGGCAATGACGCACAACAGGTTCGTCGAATGGACCCCCAACGGCGGCCTGCGCGGTTGCCATTCTTCAATGCTGAGTGCGCCGTTGCGGCCCATTCACGGCCGACGTTAAAGCTCACTATGCGAAGACTTACAGCTGTACTGCTGTTGTTCACCACTCTGTCTAGTGCTCTTGCTGCTGAGCCCGCTCGTGATTGGACATGGTCCGAATCAACATGCTCTGCGCCAAGTACTTGGCTGACCTTCAAAGGAACCGCCTCGGTTGTGCTTAATGCAGACAGCTTGGTGGCGGAACTGCACGATGGGGAAATTGGTCGTCGACACAGGATTACTGGAAAAGTGGTTGGAGGGAAAGTGAAAGCCGTTTTGTCGACGATGAACACCGACTCCGGCAACGTACCAATGGTCGGTAAATATTCACGCAGGGTTTTGAGGGAATTTTCAGGAGCGCCGGTGTTTGAGTACATCACTCTGACCGAGGGGTGTTCATTCATCGGACTGACTCGAACGGCCGGGGGCACCAAATGATCTTTAACCTGTCGGCCCAGCCGCGACAGCCTACGGCTGCCGCTGGCCTCCAACGTTATATGGCTTGAACCAAGTAATGGAACTCCACGATCTTCTTGAATCCGTCTCGGACGAGCAGTCGTTTTTGACGTTCGTGAACGCGCTGCGAAAGGATCGCGAAACAGACGTCGCGGCTGAAAAGGCGTTGCCCTCCAGTCCATATGGACCCACCCAGGGTGGTTGGGAAAACGTGACGATCGAGTCCTTTCTCGAGTCGGCATCTTCCTGGGCGGAAAGCACCGGCTTTGGCGAGTCGCAGAATCTTCGAGGCGCATCTCCATGGAGGAAGTTCGCCACGTTCTTGTACCTGGGGAAGATCTATGAATAGCGAGCCTCATAACGTGTTGATCGACTGGACCGCCAACGGCGGCCAGCGCCACATTCATTCTTCGGCAGCGGGTTCGCCGTTGTCGTCCAATCATCGCCAACGTTATGCCTCTTAAGACGCCGCCAGTGATTGAATTGGAGTTGTGGTCGCGGCCATCATCCAATTTGCCCCCAGAAATAGGCAAAGATGTAGTTGCGCCCCGATGTAGCAGTGACCTGAATTTGCCCGAGGGTGTTGTGCTCGGGCTGTCCGAAATCCCCGCCCCAATTGACTCGCAGAACCTCACAGCTTGCCTCGCTACAGGTGAATTGTCGCGAGACGACTTCCATGAATTTTGCGTGCAAAATGGGCTTGAGGCTAACGTCTGCGCAATCAATAGCGCGGCCAAATTTCTTGAGCATTCGTACGGGCGGGTTCTAGCCTGGGTTCATTTGACGGAATCACCCGATGGAGTTGAGATTGGGCAGCGCATTAATGCGTGGGCGCACTCAAAGGGCTACTGCCTCGTGGAGCCCTTTCGGAACTATTGTTTTTTGAATGGAGCTAGTCTTGAACACTGGCAGTGGCGAGATGCATAACGGGTTCGTCGAGTGGACCCACAACGGCGGCCAGCATGGTCGCCATTCTTCAGTGCTGAGTGCGCCGTTGCGGCCCATTCACGGCCGACGTTAGATCCTCAGCTCGATGGGAGGCCTCTTGGACGCGCAAGAACCGGATGATGACCCCGTCGACGCGGAGGTCCGAGCTCTTGAGCGTCGGCTTGGGCTCCCCGAGGGCTTTTGGGAGCGTCTCGCTGAGGAAGATGATTGGTCGTGCGTGGTGAAGCTCAACGCGCTCATTGAGGCGGCATGCACACATGCGCTAGTTGCTCGATTGCGCTGCCCTGAGATTGCGGGTCAACTCGCGCACTTGGAACTCGCAGGCTCAAAGTGCGGAAAGACTGCGTTTCTTTCTGCGCTCGGTTGCATAACGAAGCAGCAAACGACTTTCATCCGCAAACTGGCGGAATTGCGCAACGACCTCGTTCACAACGTCGCAAATGCTGCATTTGAGTTCCACACATACTTGCAAGCATTGGAGGGCGGGAAACGCCGAGAGTTTGTGAAAGCTCTTGGATACGTGTTCGGCGACCCTGTTGTTCACATCACGACAGGCAAAGAAACGCAGTTGGCCGAGTTCTTCACAAAGCATTCGAAATTTGTGGTGTTGGTCGGAGCTCGGGACGTTCTAGCCTGTCTGCATCTTGAGTACGCGATCGCAGATTCACGGGCAATGGTTGAGGAGCTAAAGGCCCAAAAGAAGGTGCTTCAAGCCATGGAAGTCAAGGGCATGCCCGACTTGGCGGAGCTACTTGCTTCGTTGCAGAAATACGGAGAGGCGAATGAAAAGAGCGCGAGCGAGACGCGGATCTAACAAGGCAGTCAACACCGACGCCCAAGAACGTCAGCGCGTTGCGCGCGCACCCTCTCCTGGTCGCGGGTTACTTCGACGTTGGGCACTGCGGGGAACAACTTCAGCATGAGCAATCACGATCACGGACTCAACCCGGCAGAATGGAAGTTCCCCGATCCAGAGAATGTCGCGGCAATATGTTGCAGACACATTCTTGAGGGGAAGCCTGTGCTTTGCGTCAGCCACGACGAGGACGACGGTGGCTGGCAAATCTTGTGCGGAGGTCCCCACACGGGAACAGATGCCAAGGTTGTTTGCCTTGGTTGCATGGTCAAGCGTGATCCCACCCTACTCGAGTTGGCCGGTCTCCCGTTGGGGTGGGGCGCCGACCGAGGAACTCGTGACTCTTGCTGGATTCGAACCTCCAATTCCGAGTGAATGGCATTGGTCCCCTACGATCACTCAATCCAAGCGCCTAACCCGGCGCTCAACCTCGCTTCCTTCGGTCGCTGGACGCAGCGCAATAAAGCCGCGCCGCGCCACGCCGGTTAGCTTTGCATTGAACCCACAATTCTCGATTTGAATGACTGCTGTCTGGAAATCTGTACGTCGGCTATGCGTCTGAAGCGACTACTGGACCGGGCCATTTGCGGGCATTGGCTTATGACCGGTATCGGCTCTCTAGTTGGTAGACTCCAGGCGTCGTACACCGTGTCGGCGAGGCGACTTCATTACTGGAGAACACATGACTAAGCCATTTGTGAATCTCAGCGAGGTCGAGTTCACTGATGTTGAGGAGAACGGCTTCTACACTTCCAAACGCGCTCAATTCAGCGCCGCCATCGGCGCCCAGAAGCTGGGCTACAACTTGACCGAGCTTCCACCAGGAAGCGCTCAATGCCCGTTTCACTCCCACCGTGTTGAAGAGGAAATGTTTCTTATCCTCGAAGGCGAGGGCGAACTGCGCTTCGGGGAGCAGAGGTACCGAATCAGAAAGCACGATGTCATTGCCTGCCCAACCGGCGGACCGGCAACCGCCCACCAGATCATAAACACCGGATCCGCAACGCTACGCTACCTGTCGCTCTCGATCTTGGCAGACGTAGAGGTTTGCGAGTACCCCGACTCCAGCAAGGTTGGTGTCTTTGCAAGCGGAGGCAACGCACCAAGGCTGCGAAAGCTGGTTCGCTCCGAGAGCGACGTTGACTACTACGACCGTGAGGCAACCGAGCTTCCGCCAAGCGACGCCTAGCGCGTCTGGATGCGACCCCTGGTTTCGGGCCAGTTACCGTCATAGGCGAATGCCCGCTATGGTCCCGAGTTGATATGCCGAAATGGGCTGAATTCGGCCTTCAGATCCAAGAGTTGGCAAGCTATAGTTGCGAGTCCATGACATCGATTGCTCGTTAGACCAAAGCAGACAACAATGCGCTACCTACGCCTATCGTTGCTGGCTTTCGCGGTGCTATTCACACTGGTCTTTCTCCTACCTGGCGCCCTGCACACTGCCATTTGCGAGCGTTTGCCATTCGGCCCTTGTCCAAATTCACCCTACCTGCCGATTCTTGCCTTTTTCGTCGAACACAGAGAAGCATGGTTAGCAGTAGCAGTCGTCTACTCGCTCACCTTTTGCGCCGTTTTCTGGGGCGAATTGGGCGCTGAGATTCAGAAGACCTCGATCACACGCATTGGCGTTCGTCTTCTTTGGCTCGTCCCGGTCGTTGTCGTGGGTGTGCATCTTCTGCAGCGTTTTCAATGACCATGCGATACGTTGACTTAAGAGGTCCGTGGATTGGGCTCACAACGGCACGACGCAGTTCTCGCCAATTTTCACTAATGAGTACGCTGCCGTGGACCAATCACGGCCGGCGTCGGCCTTCATAGGAGATCACTGTGCCAATCGGAAACCCTGACAAACTTTTCCCCATCTTCTTTGGCGTCTGGGCCGTGCTCGGGTTGCTCTCTGCCGGCTTCTTCTTTCTCAACAGGAACGCTTCGCTAAAGCGCAAGGTGTGGCCACCCTTCAACATCTTCACAGGGCTGCTGTTCATAGGTTTCATATGGGCCATGGGTTTCCCAGCGCATGTGCTTTACATCGCTGTTCCAGCGGTCGCACTTATCACGCTTCTCAACCTCAGGGCCATGCAATTCTGCGGTTCATGTGGCGCCACTCTAATGAATCAGAACCCGTTGTCCAGGCCGGCATTCTGCTCAAAGTGCGGCGCGAAGCTTGAGCAATGACGCCCAACCCTTTCATCGAGGGGACACGCAGCGGTATCCAGCGTGTGGCCTTTCTCTCCTTCTTGGCCATGCGCGTCTAACCGCTGCGCGATTCTCCTGTCAGACGTCACGACTACTTGGAACTGAGTGAAAGTCAGCAAAGTATCTAGAACCGACGGCCGGGTCGGGCCAGTTGCGGGTAGTCGCCAATGACTGGTGTCGGGAAGTAGGCTGAGCCCCACTCATTCCTTGAGGCGCACCCCTAGGGTATTCAGCTTCTTTGCATAGGAGTCCCTGCGCTTCGCTGCCTTTGCAGCTGCGTCAACGGCCGCTTGGATGGCCTTGGGTCCCTTTTGCGCAGCAGCCTTGATCAATCCGAACTTGTGAGCAGCGTCTTCCTCCGCCCGCTTGAAAGTGGCGATGAGGTCGGCGGGGGCGACGGATGGATTCACTGGGACCCTTAAAGTTTGACGTTGATGCGAAGCAAAGCCGTTCTCAATTCGCGAGTAGCAGGTTTTGAAACATCCACCTTTTGAACAGCAAGGTCGAACGGTGAACTTGGACTGATGTTAGTTGGCAGAATCTTTTTTGCGGGATTCGCAGTGGGGTACGTGCCATGACCCGGACACATGCGAACGGAAAACCCGAATTCTTCGAGTACGCCTTTCGCATACAACTCCGCCAATTGTTGAAACGTCACGAAGGCTGAGCGTCTAACTCCTTTAAAACCTGGCTCACGGATGTCACGAACGATCTCGAATTTGCCAAGCGTATCTCGCTGCGTATTGGTAAACGGATGCAGCAAGAAAGTCTGACGAACCCCATTCTTTTTTGACACCAGCGTGTGCTCGACGGCGATATCAGTTAACAGCATACGGTTTTCCTCTTCATTTAAGCCACAGCTTACCCAGACGAATTGGCCGTCATCCCCCCTAAAGTCCCAGATCATGTCTTTTTAAACCAAGCCACTGGGGAATCGATGCCCATAGAGATGCGAAGTGCTCGAATTGGGCAACCCTCACCCTGTGGGCAAGGACTTTAACTGAACGACAGCAAATGACAGATCCATATCGCAATGTGACATACCGCGTAGATTCGATTGGAACTTTGGGCCAGGTGCGGTTGTTGGCCGATGACCGCTATCAAGAATTGATAACCTCTAACGGGTTGGCGGGGAGAAGCGCCATTCTTCTTCAGTCAAGAGCTCTATCTCAATCTCCGCACTGCCCAATCGCAAGATGCCGAGTTTGTTGGCCGCAGCGTAACTGAGATCCAACACACGCCCCGGATGAGACGGGCCCCGGTCATTGATACGCACAATCACCTCCTCCCCACTGCTCACCCGGCGCACACGCACGTAGCTGGGAATGGGCAGGGTGCGGTGCGCAGCGGTAAAGCCTCCCGCTCTGAATCGCTCGCCACTGGCCGTGCGTCGGCCGTTAAACCGTTTGCCGTACCAGGAGGCTAGTCCCCGCTGCTTCCAGGGGTCAACCGCCACCAGAGGCGTTTGCATCTGATCGCCCAGCAGCGCGCTCGTGTCGTTGGCCGCCGGTGCAATGGGTTGCGCCGGAACTGGCGACACGTCCGGTGTGGTGTAGACCAGGGGTGGCGGCGCAGGTCTCACGGGTGGTGGCACTGAGGTGGGCAAGCTCGTCGCACACGCCACAAGAACGGTCGCACCCAGTACGATAAGCACCTTCAAGCACCGACGTGACATTTAGAAAACAGTCGTTTTGGGGATCCCATTTGTTGGATCGGATTATGACCAAGCTTCTGGACGTCTGAGTGCCCTCAGGGCCAGCTGCCGTCATTTGCGCAGGACCGCTTCCTACATCTTGGACTGCGTAAACATTCGGCCCCGCAGTTCTTAGTGAAACAGCCGTCGAAACCAACTAACATGCCCCTGCAGCTTGAGGAGGCCCGCGGCAAGCACATCGAGTTGGTGCTGAGCTGCATAAGAAATTTTCAGTACTTCCATGACACCACTTCATCGTCTCGCATGTATTTTCGTCGCGTTGTTGCTCACTTCCTGTTTTGCACGCGGCGACACGGGCACACAGCCACCAAACGCTGAGAGAGCCGATCCAAACAATCTAACGCTCGAGCAGTGGCGCAGCGGATACCGAACCGCCGAAGAGATCGCAAGGGCTTTGGTACCCGCGCAGTTGAGATTGACGCATGTGTCGGCAGACAAATGGCGCGCCGACTACAGTTTTTCCGACCCCGTCACGAGCTTGGAGTTCTGGTTTCAATATGGGGACTACCGAAAAACGACGTGGCATGTGTTGACACCTGGCATCCGCCTGGAACAGCAAGGCGGCAAGGATCGCCTCACAGCAGACGGGAAACTTATTTCTAAGGTGAGCATTGAGGTTGATTTGTACCTGACATTTTTGGAGAACGGGGGGACGTTGTTCAACCGTTTTTCCGATGGCGGAACCAGTCTGTCTATGGGTGTTTTTGGTGCCAGTGTCAAGCAAGGACCGCAAGACCATCGACTGGACCTCCGTGTGAAATTGGCTGGGTTGTCGGACGAGGTCGTGGTGGCACCGGCGGAGGCCGGTGCGCGACGTTGGAACTTTGCGTATTTCGGACCAGTCCGCCCTGTAGGGGTCGGGTTCACGACGCAAATAGTTGACCCCGCAACCCCAGCGTGGATGGTGGAAGTGTTGCAGAGCACCACCACCAGAATTACCCAATACTATGCACAGGCTTTTGGCCGCAGACTCAGCTTTGTGCCATTCGTCATGTTGGCGGTAGGCAAGCCTGAATGGGATGGTATTGGTATCAGTGGAACCGCGCCCAGAGGACAAGTCATACTCCGCGTGGAAGGACGCGAGGCTCTGACGGATACGCCGGATTCCAGAAAGCGGTTTATCGAGATGATTGCCCATGAGTTCGCACATCTCTGGCAATTCGACATCAAGCGTAGCGGCAACGGCGACAACCGGAATTGGATTGTTGAAGGCGGCGCCGAAGCTATTGCTTTAGGAGGCCTACGCGGCAGCGGTCTATTTACCCCCAAGGAAGCTGATGAGTACGTCGCCTATCGGTTGCAAAGATGCGCCGCCGAGAATGGCAGCGTTGAGAGCTTGCACGGCAGGTATAACTGTGGCTTCAAGCGCTTCAATGACTTGAACACTGACATCTTCAAGCTTTGGAAGGGTATGGTCGAAATCGCCGACTTGACTGGCAAACCATACACAGCAAGTTTGGTGAATGCCTTTCGTGGTGGACAACGCGGTGTATCAAACTAGCAAGGCCCCTTGCGCGGAAAGCGCGAGACACTTTTGGTTCTACTGAGCGAAACATATCAAGGAGTGACTCGATTGCACGACTTCAAGTTCAATGTGCAGTTGCCACCTTGCCTCAGCCATGAAGTGGATGGACCTGGAGCCTAGGAATATGCAAGGGCTGGCTATTTTGAAAAGCTAGCACCCGTCAGTGAAGTCCTTCTCCCCGAACTCTTTCGGGGATGGCCAATGTCCGCTGTGGAGTGGCGAATCCGTGCCCATCTACTTCCGCTTTGGGTCGGAGGCTGCCTGTCAAGAAAAGAACGTTTGCCATAGGGCAAAACGCATTTCGGACTTGCGCTGCGTGTTTCCACTGAATGCCCGACCTGCATTTAACCCTTGAGCTTGGATCGCACACACGATCAAACAACCGGCCATTAGCCCTCGATCAAGCGTAAAATCCGCGCACCGCTGCAATTTGCTTACCTTTGCAGTGGTTGTAGTCTGACAGGCTCTGTGGCACCTCCCACGCTGCACCCGCACCTCTTTGGCCGATAGTCTCGGCCCTCCCGGTCGTCAAACTCCCCTTTGCGGCGAGCTTTACCTCCATCCTATTTCCCCCTGCGTCGCGCGGTTCATTGTTGAAACTGCGGTCGCTTTTTTGAAAGAACCCACCATGGGCAAGAAACTTTACGTCGGCAACCTCTCCTACTCGGTAGATGACCATTCTCTCAATCAAAACTTCTCTGACTTCGGCACCGTTTCGTCTGACAAGGTCATGATGGACCGCGATAGCGGCCGCTCCAAG
>Ga0208398_100907_pt1 | contig 14260 bp, 6 predicted proteins | sample LakWasMe79_HOW10_2_FD_183905 | JGI IMG/M metagenome (GOLD analysis project Ga0208398, IMG submission 183905) | Freshwater sediment methanotrophic microbial communities from Lake Washington under simulated oxygen tension - Sediment Metagenome... | ecosystem: Environmental > Aquatic > Freshwater >...
ATGCACACGGAAGTATGTAAAATCAATGCATACTTCGCCGCACATACCGAGGAGTGCCCATGGAAGCCACCGTTGCCGAACGCGGCCAGATCACCCTGCCCAAGGCGGTGCGTGACGCGCTGGGCCTGACCAAGGGCACGACGCTCAAGGTCGAACTCGACGGCGGCCGCATCATCCTGCGCAAGAACGTCGACGACGCCATTTCGCGCGCCCGCGGCAAGTTCAAGCTGGACGGCTTTGCCTCGGTCGACGACGCCATGCGCGCGGTGCGCGGCCGCGCCCCTGGCGACCCGGTGGAGCGCTGAAGCAAGTACCCATGATTGCCATCGATTCCTCCGTCCTCGTCGACCTGCTGAGCGACAGCGAACGCGCCGATCTGGCCGAGGCGGCGCTGCGCGAGGCGCTCTCGCACGGGCCGGTGGTGGTCTGCGACGTGGTGGTCTCCGAGATCTGCTCCTCGCTGCAGGACGGCGACCAGGCCATGCAGGTGCTCGAAGACATGGGCATCGTCTACAGTGCCGTTGAACAACGTGCCGCCATACGCGCCGGCGAGATGCAGCGTCGCTACCGCGCGCGCGGCGGCGAACGCGACCTCAGCAAATTTCGCACCGTGCCGGACTTCATCGTCGGCGCCCATGCCCTGCTGCAATGCAGCGCCCTCATCACCGCCGACGACGGATTCTTCCGCGACTATTTCAAGGGTCTGAAGCTGATCAAGCCCAAGCCGGTCTGAACAGCCCCACGCCCGTCCAACCCACATACACCAGGAGTAGCCATCATGTTGCAAGCCTATCGCCAACACCAAGCCGAGCGCGCCGCGCTGGGCATCCCGCCCCTGCCCTTGGACGCCAAGCAGGTTGCCGAGCTGATCGAGCTGATCAAGAACCCGCCGGCTGGCGAGGGCGAATTCCTGCTGGACCTGCTGACGCACCGCGTGCCGCCGGGCGTCGATGACGCCGCCAAGGTCAAGGCCAGCTTCCTGGCCGCCGTGGCCCATGGCGACCTCGCCGTTGGCCTGATCTCCAAGGCCAAAGCCACCGAGCTGCTGGGCACCATGGTGGGCGGCTACAACGTCAAGCCGCTGATCGATCTGCTCGACGATGCCGAGGTCGCTGGCGTGGCCGCCGAAGGCCTGAAGAAGACCCTCTTGATGTTCGACTTCTTCCACGACGTCGAAGTCAAGGCCAAGGCCGGCAATGCCAAGGCGCTGGAAGTGATCAAGAGCTGGGCCGATGCCGAGTGGTTCACCAGCCGCCCCGAGGTCGCCAAGAAGATCACCGTCACCGTCTTCAAGGTGCCCGGCGAAACCAACACCGACGACCTCTCGCCCGCCCCCGACGCCTGGAGCCGCCCGGACATCCCGCTGCACTACCTGGCGATGTTGAAGAACACCCGCCCCGACGCCGCCTTCAAGCCCGAGGAAGACGGCAAGCGCGGCCCGATGCAGTTCATCGAGGACCTGAAGAAGAAGGGCCACCTGGTCGCCTACGTCGGCGATGTGGTCGGCACCGGCTCCTCGCGCAAGAGCGCCACCAACAGCGTGATCTGGGCCACCGGTCAGGACATCCCCTTCGTGCCGAACAAGCGCTTCGGCGGCGTCACCCTGGGCGGCAAGATCGCGCCGATCTTCTTCAACACGCAGGAAGACTCGGGCTCGCTGCCGATCGAGGTCGACGTTTCCAAGCTGGAAATGGGCGACGTCATCGACGTGCTGCCGTATGAGGGCAAGCTGGTGAAGAACGGCCCGAACGGTGCAGAAGTCGTCGCCGAGTTCAAGCTCAAGAGCGACGTGCTGTTCGACGAGGTGCGCGCCGGCGGCCGTATCAACCTGATCATCGGCCGCTCGCTGACCGGCAAGGCGCGCGAGTACCTGGGCCTGCCCGCCTCCACCTTGTTCCGTCTGCCGCAAGCCCCCGCCGAAACCAAGGCCGGCTTCACGCTGGCGCAGAAGATGGTCGGCCGTGCCGTCGGTCTGCCGGAAGGCCAGGGCGTGCGCCCCGGCACCTATTGCGAGCCCAAGATGACCACCGTCGGCTCGCAGGACACCACCGGGCCGATGACCCGCGACGAGCTGAAGGACCTGGCCTGCCTGGGCTTCAGCGCTGACCTGGTGATGCAATCCTTCTGCCACACCGCGGCCTATCCCAAGCCCGTGGACGTGAAGACGCATCGCGAACTGCCCGCCTTCATCAGCAACCGCGGCGGCGTGGCCCTGCGCCCGGGCGATGGCGTGATCCACAGCTGGCTGAACCGCCTGCTGCTGCCCGACACCGTCGGCACCGGCGGCGATTCGCACACCCGCTTCCCGATCGGCATCTCCTTCCCCGCGGGCTCCGGCCTGGTGGCCTTCGGTGCGGCCACCGGCGTGATGCCGCTGGACATGCCCGAGTCGGTGCTGGTGCGCTTCAAGGGCCAGATGAGTGAAGCCCAGCAGCGCGGCATCACCCTGCGCGATCTGGTGCATGCGATCCCGCTGTACGCGATCAAGGCCGGTCTGCTGACCGTCGCCAAGGCCGGCAAGAAGAACGTGTTCTCGGGCCGCATCCTCGAGATCGAGGGCCTGCCCGATCTGAAGGTCGAGCAAGCGTTCGAGCTCAGCGACGCCTCGGCCGAGCGCAGCGCCGCCGGTTGCACGGTCAAGCTGAACCCTGAGCCGATCAAGGAATACCTCAGCAGCAACATCGTGCTGATAAAGAACATGATCGCCGACGGCTATGCCGACGCCCGCACCCTGCAGCGCCGCATCGAGAAGGTGGAAGCCTGGCTGGCCAAGCCCAGCCTGCTGGAAGCCGACAAGGACGCCGAGTATGCGGCCGTGATCGAGATCGACCTGGCCGACATCAAGGAGCCCATCCTCTGCTGCCCCAACGATCCGGACGATGCCAAGACCCTCAGCGAAGTGGCCGGCACCAAGATCGACGAGGCCTTCATCGGCTCCTGCATGACCAATATCGGCCACTTCCGCGCCGCGGCCAAGCTGCTGGGCGGCCAGCGCGACATCCCGGTCAAGCTGTGGGTGGCGCCGCCCACCAAGATGGACCAGAGCGAGCTGATCAAGGAAGGCCATTACGCCGCCTTCGGCACCGCCGGTGCGCGCACCGAGATGCCCGGTTGCTCGCTGTGCATGGGCAACCAGGCGCAGGTGCGTGAAGGTGCCACCGTGGTCTCGACCTCGACCCGTAATTTCCCGAATCGCCTGGGCAAGAACACCAATGTGTTCCTGGCCTCGGCCGAGCTGGCCGCGATCGCCTCCAAGCTGGGCAAGATTCCCAGCGTGAGCGAGTATCACGAGGCCATGGGCGTGGTGAACAAGGACGGTGCCTCAATCTACAAGTACATGAACTTCGACCAGATCGAAGAGTACGCGCAGACCGCCAAGGGCGTCACGGCCTAAGCCCTGCGCTACGCCTTGCTGACAAGCCCGCCCGGGAAACCGGGCGGGCTTCTTTATGGCCCGGCCCGCAGCACCTTGGCCAGGCGCTCGACCAGCGGCGCCATCTGCGCCGCCGGCACCTGGGCATAGCCCAGCAGCAGGCCGCGCCAGGCCTGGGCGCGTGGCCCCATCGCCAGCTCGCTGAGTGCCGGCGCCACGATGCCGGCCCGCAGCGCCCGCGCACTGATGGCCACATCGTCCAGGCCGGCGTCGTCGGCAAAACGCAGCGCCAGGTGCATGCCGGCCGAGCCACCGTGGACGCTGGCCAGATCACCCAGCTCGCGCTCCAGCGCCTCAACCAGCGCGTCGCGGCGCTGGCGGTAGAGCCGGCGCATGCGGCGCAGGTGCAGGCCGAACTGGCCACTGCGCAGAAACTCGGCCAGGGCCAGTTGATCGGCCATGCGCCCGCGCGGCTGGCTGCGCGCCAGCAGGCGCCCAAGCGCTTCGCACAAACCCTCGGGCACCACCATGAAACCGATGCGCAGGCCCGGGAACAAGGTCTTGCTGAAGGTGCCCAGGTAGAGCACCGGCGCGTCCGCCTGCAGGCCCTGCATGGCCGGCAGCGGTGGGCCGTCGTGGCGGAACTCGCTGTCGTAATCGTCTTCGATGATGAGGGCACCGGCTTCGCGAGCGTGGTCCAGCAGGGCCAGACGCCGCTCCAGGCTCATCACCGCGCCGGTGGGGTATTGGTGCGAGGGCGTGCAGTAGATCAGGCGCGGGCGCTGGCGCCGCCAGTCCTGCGCGCGCGGCGCCATGCCCTGCTCGTCCACCGCGATGCCGATCAGCTTCAGCTGGGCACCGCGCAGCGCCGTCTCGGCGCCGGCATAGCCGGGGCTCTCCAGCCAGGCCTTGTCGCCGGCATCGGCAAAGGCGCGCGCGCACAGGTCCAGGCTGGCCTGCGTGCCGTCGGTCACGAAGACCTGTTGCGGCTCGCATTGCACGCCGCGCGAGGCGCGCAGATGTTCCGTGATCGCCTGGCGCAGCCCGGCCTCGCCGGCCGCATCCGCATAGTTGAGCTGGGCCGGGCCCAGGCCGCGCCAGCACCGCTCCAGCAGGCGGCGCCAGCGCTGGGTGGGAAACTCATCCAGCGCCGGCACGCCGGGTGCAAACGCCAGCGTGGTCTCCAGCACCGGGCCGGCGGCCAGCGCCGCCTCAGCGCGGCGCGAGAGCGGCCGCAGCTGCGCCAGCGGCCCAAGCGGCGTGCCTCCTTGGCTGGCGGCCGCAGCAGGCCGCTCACCCGGCTGCCACGCCGGTCGGGCGCTATCAGGCCCTCGGTGACGAGCTGCTCATAGGCATAGAGCACGGTGTTGCGCGCCACGCCCAGCTCGCGCGCCAGCACCCGGCTGGCCTGCAAGCGTGTGCCCGGTGCCAGCACGCCGGCGCGGATGGCCGCGCGCAGGGCCTCGTGCAGGCGGCGTTGCATGGGGCCCTGCGGGCTTGCGAAGCGATCGATCAGCAGCTGATACGTCATGGCCCCATGTTATCGGCGATTTGTGGACCTTTTCATGGAGCCAGCGGAACACTACATTGCGCCCTCTTCCACGCAAGCAGACACCAGCACTCCCCATGAAGCAAGCTCCCAGCGACCGCAGCCGCATCCGCCGCGTGGCCGAGAACGCCCGCTACGACACCGCAACCCTGCACGCCATCATCGACGCGGCCTATCTGTGCCACCTCGCCTTCGCCGACGACAAGGGCCTGCACAGCATCCCGATGGCCTGCTGGCGCGCGGGCGAGCACCTCTACATCCATGGCTCCAACGGCGGCCGCCTGATGAAGCAGCTGGCGGGCGGCGCAGCGGTGTGCATCAGCATCTGCCATCTGGACGGGCTGGTGCTGGCGCGCTCGGCCTTCAACCATTCGATGAACTACCGCTCGGCGGTGATCTATGGCCGCTTCGAGAAGGTCGAGGGCGAGGCGGACAAGCGCGCCGCGCTGGCCGCCTTCATGGACAAGCTCGCGCCGGGCCGCCAGGCCGAGATCCGGCCCGGCAACGACCGCGAGTTCGCAGCCACCACGGTACTGCGCATCGCGCTCATCGAGGCGGTCTGCAAGGTGCGCCGCGGCGGACCGGTGGATGATGAGGAAGACCTCGGGCTCGCGGTCTGGGCCGGCGTGCTGCCGCTGGTGCAAGTGCATGGCCAGCCGCAGGCCGATGGCAGCCAACCCACGCCGGCCTATGTGAGCGCCTGGCTCTGAGGCGCGCCCCCCTTTGGAGGGATAACATCGGCACAGTACGCGCCCCTGCCCCGCCCCTCCACGATGCAACTCGCCGGCTATCAACTGACAGGCATCCTCTACGCCGGCGGTGAAACCACGGTGGCCACGGCGCAATCGCCGCAGGGTGAGTGCGTGGCGCTCAAATACCCCGAAAGCGAGCGGCCGGCGCCGGCCTTGAATGCGCGTTGGCGCCATGAGTACGGCATGCTGCGCGCGATCGATTCGCCCTGGATCATCAAGGCGCTTGGCCTGCACGAGGTGGGTCACCGGCTGGTGCTGGTGCTGGAGAACTTCTCGCCCCTCAATCTGAGCCAGGTGATCGAGCAGGGCCTGCTGGACCTCGGCGAGCGGCTCGGCCTGGCGATTCAGCTGACGCAGGCGCTCAGCGCCGTGCACCAGGCGCGCCTCATCCATGGCGACATCGCGCCCAAGAATGTGCTGGTGGACCTGGCCAGCCTGCAACTCAAGCTCTGCGACTTTGCGCTCTCCACGCGCCTGGCGCATGGCCAGCCGCAGCCGGCCGGTGGCGGACTGCGCGGCACCTTGGACTACATCGCACCCGAACAGACCGGGCGTACCAATCTGGAGGTCGACTACCGCAGCGACTTCTACTCGCTGGGCGTGAGCCTGTACGAGCTGTTCAGCGGCCGCAAGCCCTTCCAGCTGAGCGATCCGATCGCGCTGCTGCATGCCCAGGTGGCGCTGATGCCGCCACCCCTGGATCAGCTCGGCAGCGGCGTGCCCGCGCCACTCGCCGCCATCGTGCAGAAGCTGCTGGCCAAGTACCCGGACGAGCGCTACCAGAGCAGCTATGGCCTGCTGAAGGACTTGCAGCGCTGTGCCGAGCAATGGCAGCAGCAGCGCCGCATCGAGGCCTTTGCGCTCGCCAGCGAGGACATCCCGGAGCGTTTTTGCGTGTCGCAGAAACTCTATGGCCGCGGCGCCGAAATGCTGCTGCTGCGCGAGGCCTTTGTGCGTGCCAGCGCCGGCCATGCCGAGCTGCTGCTCATCGGAGGCAGTGCAGGCGTGGGCAAGACCGCGCTGGCGGCGGAGTTGCACAAGCCCGTGGTCGCGCAACGCGGCTACTTCCTGCGCGGCAAGTGCGACCAATACAGCCACCAGCAGCCCTATGCGGCGCTCAGCCAGGCCTTCCAGCTGCTGATGCAGCAGCTGGCCAGCGAGGGCACCGAGCGCCGCAACTACTGGCAGGCCAGCCTGGGCAAGGCACTGGGTGAGGCCGCCGCCGCCGTGGCCGCCATCGTGCCCGGCCTGAGTCTGCTGATCGGCACGCCGGCGGCGCTGACGCCGCTGCCGGTGGCCGAGCACGAACAGCGCTTTCACCTCGCTTTCGCCCGCTTCGTCAAGGCGCTGGCCGCCCCGGCCCATCCGCTGCTGCTCTTCATCGACGATCTGCAATGGGTCGACACGCCCAGCCTGCGCCTGCTGCGCCAGCTCATCAATGCCGACGAGCCGGGCGCCTGCCTGCTGGTGCTGGGCGCCTACCGCGACAACGAGGTGGACGCGGCCCACCCGCTGGCACAGCTGCTGGAGCAGCAGCGCCAGCAGGGTGCGCCGCTACAGCAACTGACGCTCCAGCCCCTCGGGCTGGCTGAGGTGCAGGCCCTGCTGGCCGATACCTTGCAGGCCGAGGGTGAGCGCCTTGCGCCACTGGCCGCACTGTGCCTGGAGAAGACGCGCGGCAATCCCTTCTTCCTCGGCCAGTTCCTGCGCAGCCTGCACGCCCATGGCGACCTGCGCTACGAGCGCGCCCAGGGTGCCTGGCAGTGGGACATCGAGCAGATCGCCCAGCGCGGCATGACCGACAACGTCGTCACCCTGATGCTGGAGCGCCTGCGCGGCCTGCCGCCGGCCACCCAGACCCTGCTGACCCGCGCCGCCCAGCTGGGCGACAGCTTCTGCCTGCGCGAGTTGATGGCGCTGCTGCAGGCCGACGCCCGCGCAACCGCGGCGATGCTCTGGCCGGCCCTGGAGGCGGGCCTGCTGCTGCCCATGGATGAGGACTACAAGTTCGAGCACAGCCCGGCCCTGCTGGAAGCGGCGCGCTACCGCTTCTTGCACGACCGCGTGCAGCAGGCCGCGCATGAACTCACGCCCGAGCCCGAGCGCCAGGCCATGCTGCTGCATTGCGGGCGCCAGCTGCTGGCCTGCAGCCCGGGCGCGCTGCTGGACGAACGGCTCTTCAACATCGTCGACTGCCTCAACCAGGCGCTGGCGCTGATCAGCGCCGCCGACGAGCGCGCACTGCTGCTGCGCCTGAACCTGCAGGCTGGCCTGCGCGCCAAGAGCGCCTCGGCCCATGACGCGGCCGTGGCCCTGCTGCGCCAGGCGCGCGCCCTGCTGCCCGAGCAGGCCTGGCAGCGTGCACCCGACGACACCCTGGCACTGTTCAGCGCGCTGGCCGAGGCCGAGTACCTGGCCGGAAATTTCGACGCCGCCGAGCGGCTCTACCCCGAGGTGATGGCGGACTGCCCGCTGCGACTCGGCCGGGTCAGCATCTGCCTGGTGCAGGCCGATCAGTACCATATCCAGGGCCGCTTTGCCGACGCCTTCCCGGTGCTGCTGCAGGCCATGGCCCTGCTGGGCCAGCCCTTCCCGGCCAGCGACGAAGAGGCCCAGGCCCTGTTCCCGGCCGAGTTCGAGCGCACCGAGGCGCTGCTGCAGCGGCTCGGCCCGCAGGCCCTGCTGCAGGCGCCCGAGATGCAGGCCGCCGAGCGCCTGATGGAAATGCGCGTCTATTACGCGCTCTCCTATGCCAGTTACCAGACCGGGCGCTTCGGTGCCTTCGTGCTGGACGCCTGCCGCATGGTGCAGACCACGCTCGAGCATGGGCAGGGCGACCTCAGCTGCATCGCCTATGTGGCCTACCTCACCGCCATGTCGGTGATGCACAGGCCCTATACCCAGTGCCATGCGCTGGGGCGGCTGGCCATGCAGCTGGCCGAACAGCGCGGCAGCCCCTATTTCCGCATCACGGTCTACCAGTATTTCTCGGCCTTCTACCAGCATTGGGGCGAGCCCCTGGCCGATGCCATTGCCCAGGTGGAGCTGGGCCTGGAACTGGGCCAGGGCGGGGTCAACCCGCTCGCCGCCGGCTATTGCGCCCTGCTGGGCGCGGTGAACCGCTTCGCCCTGGGCGAGGAGCTGGCGCAACTGGAAGCGCGTTGCCAGCAAGGCCTGCGTTTTCTGCAAAGGACCCGCCAGCCCAATACCGAGCTGATGCTGCGCCATGGCGTGCTGCAGCCGCTGCTGGCCCTGCGCGGCAAGACCCTTGGGGCACTAACCTTCGACACCGAGAACAGCGCCAGCAGCACCCTGTTCGCCGCCGCGCCGCCCTCGATTCCGCTGGCGCTCTACAGCGCGGCGATGCTTCGCCACGCCTATCTGATGGGCGACCGGCCGCAGTGGCAGGCCTGCGTGGCGCGCCAAGCGGTGATCGGCATGTGCCTGCCCGACAGCCCCTCGATGGTGGAGGCCTGCTTCTACACCGCGCTGGGCCAGTTGCGCCCGGGCTTTGTGGACGCAGAGCAGCAGGCCGAGGCCTTGCAGGCCGCGGAGCAGCAACTGGCGCGCTTCGCCAGTTGGGCCGAGGGCTGCGCCGCCAACTTCCACCACAAGCAGGCGCTGATCGCCGCCGAGCTGGCGCGCGTGCGCGGCGAGGACCGCGCCGCCATGGACTTCTATGCCCAGGCCATCGACGCCGCGGCCGCGGCCGGCTTCACCGCCTGCGAAGCCCTGGCCAACGAGCTGTATGCCGAGTTCTGGGCCGCGCAACAGCAAAGGCAGCTGAGCAGCAACTTCATCCGCGAGGCGCATTACCACTACCGCCGCTGGGGCGCGCTGGTGAAGTGCCTGCAGCTGGAGGCACGCTGGCCGCATATCAGCTTCGGCCAGCCGCGCCCGCCCGGCGGCTCTGCCGGCTCGGCGGGCAGCGGTCGAAGTCGCAGCAACGGCGGCAGCAGCTACCGCGACTCGCTGGAGCAAGGCGCCAGCCTGGACCTGCATTCCCTGCTCAAGGCCAACCAACTGCTGGCACAGGAAATCCATCTCGACACCTTGCTGCCGCAGATGCTGGGCGTGCTGCTGGAGCATGCCGGTGCCGAGTTCGGCGCCATCGTGCTCAACGAGGACGAAAGCCCGGTGGTCGAGGTGATGGGGGCGATGGCACCCGAGCAGCGCGGTGACATGCAGCGCCTGTGCATGCCCCTGGACGAGTTGGGCGAGGCCGGCCAGCAGATGCTGCCCGCGGGCCTGATCGAATACGTCAAGCTGACGCGCCGTACCCTGGTGCTGAACCGCCCCGCCGAGGACGAGCGTTTCTCCCACAGCGCCTGCCTGCAGCGACGCCAGATCAAATCCCTGGTGTGCCTGCCGGTGCTCAGCCAGGGCAAGCCGGTGGCCCTGGTCTATCTGGAAAACAACCAGCTCGAGAACGCCTTCACCACCCAGCATCTGCAGACCCTGGAGCTGCTCAGCAGCCAGGCCGCGATCTCCCTGGTGAATGCCAGGCTGTACGAAAGCCTGGAGCACAAGGTCGCGCAGCGCACCGAAGAGCTGCGCCAGATGAGCATGAAGGATGGGCTCACCGGCATCGCCAACCGCCGCGCCTTCGACGAGCGCCTGGCGCTGGAGTGGCGACGCAGCCTGCGCCAGGGTTCGCCGCTGTCGCTGCTGATGGTCGACATCGACCACTTCAAGCAATACAACGATTGCTATGGTCACCTCGAGGGCGACCGCTGCATCCGCGCCGTGGCGCAGGTGCTCAGCGAGGTGGCGGGCCGCGGCGGCGACCTGGTGGCGCGCTATGGCGGCGAGGAATTCGCCCTGCTGCTGCCCGACACCGATGCCCCGGCCGCGACGCGCCTGGCCCAGGCCTGCCTGGACGCCACCGAACTGCTGGCCATGCCGCATGCTCAGTCGCTGGCCGGGCCGCTGGTGAGCATCAGCCTGGGCTGCGCCACCCTGGTGGCCACGCCGCAGGCCAGCCCCGAGCACTTGCTGGGGCAGGCCGATGCCGCGCTCTACCAGGCCAAGCGCGCCGGCCGGCGGCGCTGGCATCCGGGCGCCGCCTGAGCAGCGCTCAGCTAGACATTGCGCAACTCGCGCAGCGCCACCGAGAGCATCGCCAGGTCAGCGCCCTTGGCCTCGGCCAGCTCGGCCAAGAGGCGTTGCGAACGTTCCAGCGCCGCGGCCTTGTCGCGCTCCCAGGCGGCCAGGCGGGCACCCGCACCGTCCGCACCGCCGGCGCCCCCCACCAGCACCTGCTGCGCAATATCGCGCCGCAGGCCCCAGAGGTCGTCGCCCAACGCGGCCTTGGCCAGGGCCTGCCAATAGCTGCCGGCCGGCAGCGCCTCGATCTGCTGGCGCAGCCGCGCCAGGCCCAGGCGGCGCTCCACCTCGGCATGCACCTCGGCCACCTCGGCCACATCGCGTTGCAGGGCATCGGCCAGCTCGGCGATGTCGAGCGCGGCATACAGCCCCTCGGCGCTCGCCACGCGCTGCGCCAGCGCTGCCGGCACACCGGCCGCCACCCAGGCCTGGGCCAGGGGCGAGGCCTCGGCCTGCGCGGCCAGCTGCGCGCGCAGGGCCTGCACCGCCGGCGTGAAGCGGGCGATGGTCTGCTCCAGCGGCTCGGCCAGACGGCGCGAGCGCAGGAACCAGGCGGTGGCGCGCGCGGTCAGGCGGCCCTCCTCGATCAGCAGCTCGGACTGCACCTTGTCCGCGACCTGGTTGTCCAGCGCCTCGACCTGCTGCCACAGCTCCACATGGCCCATCACCTCGCGCGTGGCAAGATAGGCGCGCACCACCTGGGCCGGTTTCATGCCGGTGGCGTCGGCCAGGCGATGCACAAAGGTCGAACCGACGCGGTTCACCATGCTGTTGAGCACATGGGTGGCGATGATCTCGCGCTTGAGCGGATGGCGTGCGATATGGGCGCCAAAGCGCTCGCGCAGCTGGGCCGGGAAGTAGCGGTAGAGCGCGGTGCCGATCCAGGCATCCTCGGGCAGCTCGGAGGCCACGATCTCGTCGAACAGCCACATCTTGCAATAGGCCAGCAGCACCGCGCGCTCGGGCGTGGTGAGGCCCACGCCGCGTGCTTTGCGCTCGGCGATCTCCTCGTCGCTGGGCAGGAACTCGATGGCGCGATTCAGGCGCCCGGCCTTCTCCAGGAAGCGAATGAAGCGCGCCTCCTCGTCCAACAGGGCCACACCCAGGCGGCCGGTGACCGAGAGCGCCTGGGTCTGGAAGTAGTTGTCGCGCAGCACCAGGGCGGCGACCTCGTCGGTCATCTCGGCCAGCACGCTGTTGCGCTGCTTCTCGGTGATCTCGCCGTCGGCGCTCGCCAGGCCCAAGAGGATCTTGATATTGACCTCGTGGTCGGAGGTGTCGACACCGGCCGAGTTGTCGATCGCATCGGTGTTGAGCGCCACACCATGGCTGGCGGCCTCGATGCGGCCGCGCTGGGTGAAGCCCAGATTGCCGCCCTCGCCCACCACCTTGCAGCGCAGCTCGCAACCATTGATGCGCAGCGCATCGTTGGCGCGGTCGCCCACCTCGGCATGGCTCTCGCTGCTGGCCTTCACATAGGTGCCGATGCCGCCGTTGTAGAGCAGGTCCACCGGCGCGCGCAGGATGGCGCTGAGCAACTCGTTGGGCGCGAGACGCTCGGCGGCTATGCCCAGCGCCGCACGCGCCTGCGGCGAGATCGGGATGGACTTCTCGGAACGCGACCAGACCCCGCCACCGGCCGAGATCAGCGCCGTGTCGTAATCGGCCCAGGAGGAACGCGGCAGCTTGAAGAGGCGTTCGCGCTCGGCAAAGGAGCGCGCCGCATCGGGGCTGGGATCGATGAAGACATGGCGATGGTCGAAGGCCGCCAGCAGCCGGATGTGGCGCGACAGCAGCATGCCGTTGCCGAACACGTCGCCTGACATATCGCCCACGCCGACGACGCTGAACTCGCTCGTCTGGATGTCCTGGCCGCGCTCGCGGAAGCAGCGCTTCACGCTCTCCCAGGCGCCGCGCGCGGTGATGCCCATGGCCTTGTGGTCGTAGCCCACGCTGCCGCCCGAGGCAAAGGCATCGCCCAGCCAATGGCCGTATTCCTTGCTCACTGCATTGGCGTAGTCGCTGAAGGTGGCCGTGCCCTTGTCGGCCGCCACCACCAGATAGGGGTCGTCGCCGTCCAGGCGCCGCACCTGCGGCGGCGGCACCCGGGCCGTGCCGGCCAGGTTGTCGGTGAGGTCCAGCAGGCCGCGCAGATAGTCCTGGTAGCAGGCCACGCCCTCTTTGAGGTAGGCATCGCGGTCGCTCGCGGGCGGCGCCTTCTTCAGCACGAAGCCGCCCTTGGAGCCCACCGGCACGATCACCGTGTTCTTCACCATCTGCGCCTTCACCAGGCCCAGCACCTCGGTGCGGAAGTCCTCCGGGCGGTCCGACCAGCGCAGGCCGCCGCGCGCCACCTTGCCGCCGCGCAGGTGGATGCCCTCGAAGCGCGGCGAGTAGACGAAGATCTCGTACAGCGGCTTGGGCTCGGGCAGGCCCGGCACCTTGGCCGATTCGAGCTTGAAGCTCAAGAAGCTGCGGCGCGGCCCGGCCGCACCGCTGTGGCCCGTACCGGTGCGCCAGAAGTTGGTGCGCAGGGTGGCCTTCATGAGCGCCAGCAGCTGGCGCAGCACGCGGTCCTCGGAGAGGTTGCTGACGCGATCCAGCGCCTGCTCGATCGCATTCACCTGCGATTGCGCGCCCTGCTCATCGGCCGCGGCAGGGTCGAAGCGCAGCTTGAAGAGCGTCACCAGCATGCGCGCCAGGTGCGGGTGCGCGCCCAGGGTGGCCTCGATGGCGCCCTGCGAGAGCGCAAAGCCGATCTGCTTGAGGTATTTGGCATAGGCGCGCAGCACCACGATCTCGTCGGCCGCCAGCGCGCCGCGCAGCACCAGGCGGTTGAAATCGTCGTTCTCCACCTCGCCGCGGAACACGCGCGCGAAGCAGTCCTCGAACAGGCTGGCCAGCAGCTCGGGCTCGAACTCCTCGTTGAGCTGGGCCTGCAGCTCGAAGTCGTGCAGCGAGATGGTGCCGCTGGGCCCTGCCACCCGGTAGTTCTGCTCGCCCAGCACGCGCACCCCCATATGCTCCAGCATCGGCAGGCTGTCGGACAGCACGATGGCCTCGCCCAGGCGATAGACCTTGAAGCCCAGGGCGTTGGCGGCAGCACCCAACGGCCGGTAGAAGGCCAGGGCCAGCGGCGACTCGGGCGTCAGCGCCGCCATCTTGCGCACATCCGGCACCGCCGCACGCGCGCTCACGCGTTCGCGGTACTCGGGCGGGAAGGCGCCGCTCCATTGCTTGAACAGCGCGATGCCGCGCGCGTCGCCCTCGGCCTCGATGAGGGCATCGCGCAGCTGGTCGCCCCAGCGGCGCGCGGCTTCGGCCAGGCGCAGCTCCAGCTCGCGCTGGTCGATCGCCGGCACCTGGCCCGGCGTGGTGCGCACATAGAAGTGGATGCGCGCCAGCACGGTGTCGCTGAGCAGCACATTGAAGTCGGCGTTGACGCCCGCAAACGCCTCCATCAGGATGGCCTGGAACTTG
>Ga0208398_100908_pt1 | contig 14228 bp, 11 predicted proteins | sample LakWasMe79_HOW10_2_FD_183905 | JGI IMG/M metagenome (GOLD analysis project Ga0208398, IMG submission 183905) | Freshwater sediment methanotrophic microbial communities from Lake Washington under simulated oxygen tension - Sediment Metagenome... | ecosystem: Environmental > Aquatic > Freshwater >...
TGCGCGTGCCACACTACCGCCGCAGCTTTACGCTGAGCCGGGAATTGGACACGACCCGTATCGAAGCCAACCTGAAGGACGGTGTTCTGAATCTGCGTATTCCGAAGCAGGCGCACGCGCAGCCACGAAGAATCGCTGTCACGGCCGGTTGAGCACCGCGATTGCGAGAGCCAGAAGGGATCGCGAGACACGTCGAACCTTTCTGGCTGTCGGTGTCATCCCGTGGCGGTTGGAGAATGGCTAAAGGATTGCATCCCTAGCCAGCACCCCGGTGGGCCTCAGTGAATATTCCTGCGCTGATTGGAACCCTCGAGTCCCGGGACAGATTCCTTTGAAATCGAATCGAAAATGGACGAAGTGCGCTGAATACGCCGTATGGTGTCGCGGGCTATCAGGTAAGCCTGTGTCTGACGCTCCGACATGTAAGGCAGCGCGCCATTCACTGCACTGCGGCCAGAATTTCCGCTGCCAGAAGCACGAGTATGAAGATTTGACTTCACGATCAACTCCTTTCGCTGGTTGTCGAACAAGTTGGCGGGGAGATGCGAAAAAAACACGCCACTGATATAGGCGTTGACTGGAGAAATTTCAAGTCTTCTTGTGGACCGCCGGTGAGACTTAGAACGTGGGTCTTGCCAGCTTGGGCGTAGCGACACGTAACATTCCTCGCCCACGCGCAAACTCTGCCGTCAGCTTGCGGGACGCGTCCTGCGGGTCAGCCGCCCGGGTGATGGCCGTGATGACCGCCGCACCGGCCACGCCTTGCGCCGCCACCTCGGCCATATTGCGCGTGTCAATGCCGGCAATGCCCACCACCGGCACCGGCAACAAACCCGCCCAGTAGCGCAGGTTGTCCAGCCCCTGCGGAATCCACGGCATGTCCTTCGACTGCGTGGCAAAGATGGGGCCGCAGGCGATGTAGCTCGGGCGTTGCGCCCAGGCCCGCGCCACCTCCCAGTAGCTGTGGGTGCTCAGCCCCAGCCGCACACCGGCGTCGCGCAGCGCGCCCAGGTCCACCTGGTCCAGGTCTTCCTGGCCCACATGCACGCCGTAGGCGCCCAGGCGCAGCGCGAGTTGCCAGTGGTCGTTGATGAAGAGTTGTGCGTCGGGTATTTGCGCGGCCATGGCAATGGCTTCGCGCACCTGCGCCTCCAGCGTGGGATCTTGTGCGTCCTTGATGCGCAGTTGCACGGTGCGGATGCCCGCATCCAGCACGCGGCGCACCCAGGCGGCGCTGTCGACGACGGCGTAGACGCCCAGCGTCGGGTCCCGCAGTGCGGGAAAGGCCGGGGCCAACGCCTCGGGCAGCGCGCGACCGGCAGTCGACGGGGTGAGCGCCGGCAAATTGACAAGGTGCTGCGCAAAATCCGTCTGCGCGCACACCGACCCCGCACCGCCGCCCGCCGCGTAGCCGTGGCGCAGCGCCTGGGTGGTCGCCATCTTGGCCAGCACCACGGCATCCGCCACGCAGTAGCCGCTGGCCAGCGCGGCGGCGGCCGTGGACGCGAAGGTGCAGCCGGTGCCGTGCTGGTGCGCCGTGTCCACGCGCGGCAGGCTGAGCCAGCCGCTGGCCTGGGGGCTGATCAGCCAGTCGCTCGCCATGCCATCCGTTTGCGACGCATCGCCGCCGGTGATGGCGACGGCCAGCGCCGGGCGGGCGAATTGGGACAGCGCGTCGGCCATGGCTTCAACGTCTCCGTCGTGGTGGCTGCGACGTGCCGCCGCCAACAGGCGCTGTGCCTCGCCCCGGTTGGGCGTGACCAGCGTGGCGCGCGGCAGCAGTTCCTCCACGTAGGCCCGTACCAGCGCCTCGTCGGCAAAGCCGGCACCGGTACTGGCGCCCAGCACCGGGTCCACAACCAGCGCTACGGTCCGGCCCTGGGTTTGCGCCACGCCACGCAGGCGGTCCACCCAGCAGCAGACCACGCGCAGGTTTTCGACGCTGCCCAGCAGCCCGGTCTTGATGGCCTGCGGCGGCAGATCCTGCGCCAGCGCGGCCAGTTGGGCATCCAGCAGCTCCGCGCTGACCGGCTCGACGCGCGTGACGGCGACCGAGTTCTGCGCCGTGATGGCGGCCACGGCCGTGCAGCCGTGCACGCCAAACGCAGCCAGGGCCTTGAGGTCGGCCTGCAGGCCCGCGCCACCACCGCTGTCTGACCCGGCGATGCTCCAAACGATGGGTCGCGCAGAGCCGGTTCCGCCGGAAGCCTTCAAGCCAAATTGGGCGATAGCCCTCGTGGCATGGATGTGAGTAGCTACTGAATTCATAGCAGTATCGGGTGGCCCGCCACCGGTGTGGATGCCACGGCCATGTCCTGCTGGGCCATGACGCCGGCCTCGAACGCCAGACGACCGGCCTGTATGCCCAGGCCAAACGCCCGCGCCATGCGCACCGGGTTCAGCGCCTTGGCCACGGCGGTGTTCAGCAGTACGCCGTCCAGCCCCAGCTCCATGGCCTGCACGGCGTCAGCGGGTGAGCCGATGCCGGCGTCCACGATCAGCGGCACGTCGGGCAGGCGCGCGCGCAGAATGCGCAGCGCGCCGGGGTTGACCAGGCCCTGGCCCGAGCCAATCGGCGCGCCCCAGGGCATCAAAATCTTGCAGCCTGCATCCAGCAGCCGCTGGCAGCTGACCAGGTCGTCGGTGCAATAGGGAAAGACGTCAAAGCCTTCCTTGACCAGTTGGCGGGCGGCGTCCACCAGCTCGAACGGATCGGGCTGCAGCGTGTGCTCGTCGCCCACCACTTCGAGCTTGATCCAGGTGGTGTCAAACAGCTCGCGTGCCATCTGCGCCAGCGTGATGGCTTCGCGCGCCGTGCGGCAGCCGGCGGTGTTGGGCAGCAGGTGGGTTCCGGTGGCCTTGATGATGCCGAAGAAGTCCCCGTCGGCCGAGGCTGGGGTGCCTTGTGCCAGTTGGCGGCGCAGGCCCACGGTCACCACCTGCGTGCCGGATGCTGCTATGGCCTGCTGAAGGATTGCGGGCGACGGGTAGCCGGCCGTACCCAAGAAAAAGCGGCTGGTGAGGGTTCTGCCGCCTATTTGCCAGGTAGTTGGCGTGGCGAGCCTGGAAGGCAGAGCGTTCTGCTCCGTGTCCCCCGCCCGCCCTGCGGGCTCCTCCTTGACCTGCGCAGAACGCTCTGTCTCCCAGTCTCTCTGTAATGTGGACATTGTTCAGCCCCCTTCAATCGGTTGAAACGTCAGGATGGTGTCGCCCTCGGCCAGCGCGTGATCGGCACGCAAAGCGCGCGGCACAAACTGGCCGTTGAACGCAGTCGCCACGGCATCGGATTCCAGGCCCTGCTGTTGCACCCACTGCGCCAGCGTGCGCGCCGTGGTGGTGTGCGCGGCGCCATTCACTATCAGCGTGATGGTCGACGTTTCGGGCACGGTCAGGGCCGCGTTCACGACAAGCCCCCGGCCAGCGCCTCTTCCACCACGGCGGGCGCAATCAGCCAGCCGTGGCGGTACAGGCCGTTGATGCGGGTGATGCCCTTCTCGCGCGAGAGCAACGGCAGGTTGTCGGGCAGCGTGGGCCGCAGATTGGATTCGGAGTGCACCACGCGCGCCTCGGCCAGCTCGGGGATCACGCTGTGCGCGGCGCTCAGCAACTCCAGCGTGCTGCGCAGCGACACGGGCGAGCGGTCCTCGCTCTCGATCTCGCTGGCGCCCACCACCACCATGTCACCGGGTCGCGGCACGATGTAGACCGAATGGCGTGGATGCATCAGGCGCAGGGCACGGGTCAACTGGACACCCGGTGCATGCAGCCAGAAGACCTCGCCGCGCACGCCGCGCACCGGCAACTGTGGGCGGGCGCCCACACCGCGCACATCGAATACATGGTCAAAACGCAGGCTCTCGCCCTGTTCGGGCTGCGCCAGTCGGAGCCCTTCAACGCTCTCACGGCGAACCGAGGTCAGGGTTTGCACGCGCAACACGCCGGGCTCCACCGCATGCACGGCGGAGCGCCAGTGCCAGTGCGTACCCTGGCGCGTAGCCTGCGCGGCCAGGGCCTGCATGGCCTGCACGGTGTGGATCTGGCCTTCGCAAGGCAGCAGCCAGCTCAGAGCCGGGCCGTGGATGGCGGGCTCCAGCTCGGCCAGCCGCTTGGCGTCCAGCAGCTCGGGTTGGTAGGGCGCACCGGCTTTGGACTGCAACAGCCCCACCACGCGCTCGGCCGCACCGGCATCGCTGCGGTGGGCCAGCAGCAGGCTGCCTTGCAAACTCAGCGCCACCGGCTCGCCCAGACCGTACACGATGGACGGCCACAGGTAGCAGGAGCGCAAGCCCCAGGCAAACACGCGCGCATCGGCGCACTCCAGCTCGGCCACGGGGCTCAGCAAACCGGCCGCCGTCCACGCCGCCGCCTCGGTGCCGGACTCGGCCTTGGGACCCGGACCGCTGGCGGGGTCAAACACGTCCACGCGGTGCCCCGCGCGGCTCAGTTCCAGTGCCAGCAAGCGACCCAGCAGGCCGGCACCCGCGATTCCTATGTGCATTTCCGTTCTCCTGTTCTTGGTTGGATGGCGAAGCGTGGCTGGATCAGCCCTTGCTAATGGGAATATAGATTTCGCTGCCGGCTTTTTTGAAGGTGTCCGACATGGATTGCATGCCCTCACTCAGGGCCTGCTCATCTGTGACGCCCAAGCTCTTGGCGTACTCGCGCACCTCCTGCGTGATTTTCATCGAGCAGAACTTGGGGCCGCACATGCTGCAGAAATGCGCCACCTTCGATGAATCCTTGGGCAGGGTCTCGTCGTGGAAGTTGCGCGCCGTGTCCGGGTCCAGTGACAGGTTGAACTGGTCCATCCAGCGGAACTCAAAGCGCGCCTTGGACAAGGCATCGTCGCGCGCGCGCACTCCCGGATGGCCCTTGGCCACATCGGCCACGTGGGCGGCAATCTTGTAGGTGATGATGCCGGTCTTCACGTCCTCGCGGTCGGGCAGGCCCAGGTGTTCCTTGGGTGTGACGTAGCACAGCATGGCCGTGCCAAACCAGCCAATCATCGCCGCGCCGATGCCGCTGGTGATGTGGTCGTAGCCGGGTGCAATGTCGGTGGTCAGCGGGCCCAACGTATAGAACGGCGCCTCGTCGCAATGCTTCAACTGCTCGGTCATATTGGCCTGCACCATGTGCATGGGCACGTGGCCCGGACCTTCGATCATGACCTGCACGTCCTGCTGCCAAGCCTTCTTGGTCAGCTCGCCCAGCGTGCGCAACTCTGCAAACTGGGCTTCGTCGTTAGCGTCCGCACCACTGCCGGGGCGCAGGCCGTCGCCCAGCGAGTAGCTGACGTCGTACGCCTTCAGGATCTCGGTCATCTCATCGAAGTGCGTGTAGATGAAATTCTCTTGGTGGTGGGCAATACACCACTTGGCCATGATGGAGCCGCCGCGTGAGACGATGCCGGTCACACGGTTGGCCGTAAGGTGGATAAAGGCCAGACGCACACCGGCGTGCACCGTGAAGTAGTCGACGCCCTGCTCGGCCTGCTCGATCAGCGTGTCGCGGAAGATCGCCCAAGTCAGGTCCTCGGCCACACCGCCCACTTTCTCCAGCGCCTGGTAGATCGGCACGGTGCCGATCGGCACGGGGCTGTTGCGCACGATCCAGTCGCGTGTGGTGTGGATGTTTTTGCCGGTCGACAAATCCATGACCGTGTCTGCGCCCCAACGGATCGACCAGACCAGTTTTTCCACTTCTTCCTCGATGCTGGAGGTCACGGCCGAGTTGCCGATGTTGGCGTTGATCTTGACCAGGAAGTTGCGACCGATGGCCATCGGTTCGAGTTCGGTGTGGTTGATGTTGGCGGGGATGATGGCGCGGCCGCGCGCCACCTCGTCACGCACAAACTCGGGCGTCATCACGCGCGGAATGCTGGCGCCAAAGCTATTGCCGGCTAGCCGCGCCTCGCGCTCGGCATTGCCCAGGTACTGCTCCATCCACTCCAGCTTCTGGTTCTCGCGGATGGCCACATATTCCATCTCGGGGGTGATGATGCCTTTGCGCGCGTAGTGCATTTGCGTGACGTTGGCGCCTGCCTTGGCACGCCGCGGTTGGCGCTGCAGGCCGGCGGCCTGGGCGCGCAGCGCAGCCAGAGCGTCGGTCTCGCCATTTTTCAGGCCATCGTCCAACGCGAACGGCTTGCGGCCTTCGTACAGCTCGGTGTCGCCGCGGGCGTCAATCCAGCCCTGGCGCACCAGCGGCAAGCCCTGGCGCACGTCGATGTGGGCACTGGGGTCGGTGTAGGGGCCGGATGTGTCGTACACCGTGACCGCCTCGCCATTGCTCTGCATGATTTCGCGCAGCGGCACCTGGATGTCGGCGCGGCTGCCGGGCAGGTAAATCTTGCGGGAGGCGGGAAGCGGCTCGCGGGTCAGGCGGATGAACTGGGCTAGCTTGTCAGGTGCATTCATTGGGCTTGTCTCCAAAGTTTTCACCCGAAGACAACACAGACACCAGCCCCGCAAACTCCATCTATGAGAAAGACGCCGCCCGGACGGTTCTTGGCCGTTGGCAGCTGAGCACTTCTTACGCTGGTATGAACCAGATCAAGTTCGCGGGTTCGGAAATCCATCTCAGCGCAACCATTGCGCACCCCGGGCAGCGCGCAGTGTACGCCAAACGCGGGGGATCGCGGTCCCGGTTACGACCGGTTTCTCAGTGCGCCACCAGGCTGGTGTCCCTGAAACAGAAAGGTGATTCGTGAGATGCAGTCGCGCGCCACCGTCTCGCCCTGGCTGGCCACCAGGGCGGCCATCAGGTTGGAACGCAGGTACCACAGCGCGTCAATATCGGTTGCAAAGGTGAGCTTGTGGCGGAGTTCGGCGTTGTCAGGGCAGTATTCCTCCATCAGCGCCAGCATCGCCCGATGCACCTGCGAAAAAGTATCGGGGGAGCCGCTGATATCCTGGCCCAGCATGGCCCAAAAGCTGTTTCGAACGCGCATGGTAGTACTCCTCTCGCCGGGGGCGGCATCCGTGCACGGCATGCTGCCCCAAACAGGCTTCCTTCATCATCGGCATTCCGGGGGCGCTCTGCAATGGTTTGTAACGGGATGGGGCCAGGGTAAGCGGGGTCTTACCAAGAGTTACTTCTTATGACTTGAGCCGGTCGGCCGCGCGCAACGTATACGTAAGCTGCCTTCCGCGTAGGAACCGGCCAAGGGTTTCCACGCGGGTCGCCGGTGAACGAAGGTGCAATACTGCGCCACCTTTTGGTCCAAAAATAACCCCCATAGGAGACATTGCATGAATACCCGATTCCGTATCGCATTTCGCATGTTGCTGCCAGCCCTCGCGGTACTGGCCTTCGGTTCAGAGGCGGCGGCCAGCACCCTGAACCAGAACGTATCGTGGACTATCGACCGGGCCGGCACCACGACCAAATACCGCGTGGTCGCCTATGGCGACTCCATCTATGCCGGCTACAACGGCTCCACCCTCAATGCCGCCAAATTCTCGGCGCCCACCGTGGATGCGGAATACCTCTCCGCCTTGTGGAACAGCGACATCGAAAGCGTGCGCCGCACCAAGTCCGGCGCGGTGGCTTCCGACATCTACAACAACAAGATCGTGGCCGAGAAGTCATACATGCAGGCCAGCTCCACCCGCGCAGTCACTTTCGAGATGTGCGGCAACGATGGGCTGCAGGCGCGTACCGCCTTCAAGAAGCAAACCGGCACCTGTGACTACAGCGGGATGAACGCGGGTGTGAACAACTGCAAGACCTATGTTGCGGCGGCCATGGACTACATCAACGCCAACGCCTATGCGGGTGTCAAGGTGAAGATCATCTCCAACCTGCACTACCCCGGCTATAACGCGGACAACGTGCAAAGCAGCTGCAAGGACGCCACGACCGGCGCCACGGTGAACCTGCGCACCACATTCCTGCCCAAGCTCGCCACGATGAACTACTGGATGTGCGAGTACGCGCGGCAAAAGGGCTTCCAGTGCACGGACAACTTCGCCGAGTACATGGGTGCCGACTACGACAGCAACGGCGACGGCATCATCGACACCGATGGACTGCGCTATGTCTCCGGCGAGAGCGAGGCCAGCTACCTGAACCGCATCACCAATACCCTGAAGGGAACGATACGCGATGCCAACGCGCACTTCGTGTCGGCCAGCAGCAGCTACGACTACATCCAGTCGGACGACACCCATCCGACCTACACCGGCGGCACGGTTACCGCCGGACTGTTTGGCGGCACCACTGGCTCGGGCGCGGCACGCTACACCTCGTTCACCGGTGGCAAGAGCCCGATCTGGAACCAGTACGGCCATGAGCGCATGGGCTGGGCAGTGTCCACTTCCAACCCGTCTGCGCCCTGAAAAATCACACTTGGCGCCCCTCCCTGGGCTACATCGCTCTGGCAGCAGGCATTGCGGCGGGAGGGCTCACCTATCTGGTGATGTCGCCCTCCTCGCCGTCGGACACTCCCACTGTAGCGGCAACGCCAGCACCTTTGCCAGCCCCCGTGATCGCAGTGGCGCCTGAAGGATCGGTCTCCACCGCCGCGTCGGGCACCACGACTGGCCTTCGGGTTGTGCAAACAGCACCCCAGGAACGTGCCGTCAACGGCGACCCAACGGCCGACCTGTCCAGCTACGTGAACCCTGGCGAGAAGCCAACGATGAACGAAGTGATCACCCGACTGCACCAGGCCGGCATCGAGACCGGACTGGGGGCTTTCTCGCCACCCGGCACCCGCCCGCCGATGATCGGCATCGCGGTACCCGAAGATTTTGTGCTGCCGCCAGGCTATGTGCGCCACCACCAGGCGACGGATGACGGCCAGCGCATCGAGGCCATCCTGATGTTCGCGCCCGACCGCGAGTTCTTTGACACGCCCAACGGCCCCGTCAAAATTCCCAAGGACCGCGTGGTGCCGCCCGAACTTGCCCCACCCGGGCTGACCATACGGCGCATTGTGATTCCCGCGCCCATTGCATCGGCAGGCCCCGGGTCTTGAGCGACGCTGCACCCTTGCCCCGGTCTGTTGCTCTGCGCGTGCTGGCAGGCATCGCGGCCAGCGCGGCCCTGTCAGCCCTGTACGCACGGGGCGGCACAGCCTGGCTGCTGGGCTTCGTGTTCCTCGTGCCCTGGCTGCGCACGCTGGACGCCAGCCGGACCTTGACGGGCGCACTGCTGGGTGCCTATGCCATGTCGGTTGCCTTCACGGCGGCGACCTTCGCCTGGTTCGGGATGGCCATCGGCCACTACACACAAGTTGGCGGTGCCACCGGCCTGATGGTTCTGCTGCTCGCGGCACCGTTTTTTCAACCGCAGTTTCTGGTCTTCGCACTGGTGCGCCACGTGGCCCGGCGCCGGCACGGCCCGGTGCTGTGCGCGCTGGCGGGCGCTAGCGCCTGGGTAGCGACCGAATGGCTGGTGCCCAAGCTGCTGGGCGACACACTCGGCCACGGGCTGTATCCCTCGCGCCTGCTGCGCCAGGGGGCCGATGTGGGCGGTGCCGCGGGCCTCACGGTGCTGCTGCTGCTGGCGAATGAGAGCGTTGCGTTCGCAGTTGCGCGATGGCGCGACGGCGCCCGGGCGATGGCCAGGCCACTGGCCCTTGGTGCGCTCGTGCCACTGCTGCTGGCAGGCTACGGCCTGGTCGCGCTCGCGGCCCGGCCCGCACCCGACGGCAAGCCGCTGCGCATGGGCTTGGTCCAGTCCAACATCGTGGACTATGAACGCCAACGCCAGACAAAGGGCGCCCTGGCCGTGGTGCGCGAGGTGCTCGACACGCACTTCGCCATGACTTACGACGCGGTGGTGCGACAGCACGCGGACGCCGTGCTGTGGTCCGAGACCGCCTACCCCACCACCTTCGGCCATCCCAAAAGCGAAGCCGGCGCCGCACTCGACGGCGAGATCCGCGAGATCGTGAATTCCGCAGGTGTGCCCTTCGTATTCGGCACCTACGACCGCGACGCGGCCGGCGAATACAACGCAGCCGCGTTTGTGGCGCCCGGCACCGGCCTGCTGGGCTTTTACCGCAAGACGCGCCTCTTTCCGCTCACCGAGTTGGTGCCCACCTGGCTGGACGGGCCAAGCCTGCGCAGCTGGCTGCCGTGGACCGGCACGTGGAAGGCCGGTGACGGCGCGCGCGTATTCCCGCTGCGTCTGGCGGACGGCCGCGAGATCCCGGTGCAGGCCCTGATCTGCCTGGACGACGTGGACACCCGGCTCGCCATCGATGGTGCCCGACTCGGGGCACAGGCCATCCTGACCATGTCGAATGACTCCTGGTTCACCGACTACCCACAGGGCGCGCAGTTGCACCAGGCGGTGGCCGCGTTTCGCAGCATCGAAACCCGCCTACCGCAGTTCCGCGTCACCACCAACGGCTACAGCGCCGTGATCGACCCAACGGGCACCGTGATCGCCGGCGCGCGCATGGGCGAACGGACCTTGGTGATCGGAGACCTGCCGGTAGGGCCACCGCCGCGCACGCTGATGGTGGCCTGGGGCGACTGGGTCGGCGCCGTCGGCAGTGCGCTCCTTGTGCTGCTGGCGGTAATGGCGGCATTCCCCACGCTGCGCACGAGCGGCGCGCAGACGGAATCGGAACGGGACGCGGCCATGGCCTTTCCCGCCAATGTTGCTGTATTGCCGAGCGCCGCCCGCCTCGCTGCGGGGCTGCTGCGCGCTGTTGCGCGCGGCAGTCTGCTGGTGATAGGCATCGCGATACTGTCCAACGACACGCTGCGGGGCAACACTTTGGCCCAGATGCGCCTGTTCACCGGTTTCTTTCTGGCCCCCGAAGCCGCAGCGTGGTGTGTGCTGATGGCCTTTGCCGCGCGCGCCTCCATCGAAGGCGGTGTGCTGGTGCTGGCACGTGGTGCGCGGCGCCTTGAACTAGCAGTGACAGACATCGCCGCCATCGCGCCATGGCGTGTGCCGCTGCCTGGCCCCGGCGTCGCGCTACGGCTCGCCTCGGGCGAGCGCTGGCACTACGGGATTGCATTGGCCAACCCGACAGCATTGACGCGCGCACTGGCTGCGGCAGGTGGCCCCCCGGAGCCGCCGGACAGCCGCCGCTCGCGGGAGGCGACGTATGCGCAAGCCCGCTTGGGCGTCCACCGCGGGCGCCTGGACCATCCACTGGCCAAGTTCGTCCTGTTCCCCCTGGTGCTGGCGCTTCCGGCATTTCGGCTGCACCAGCACATTGCCTATGGCAGCAGCTTTGGCGAGTACTACACCTTTGGTCTGAAGGCTTACCTCACGACCTTCTCGCTGTGGTGGGCCGCATGGGCCATCGGCGTGGTGCTGACCGCCGCAGCCCTGCGCACGGCCATCGAAGGTGGCACGCTACTGGCCGTGCTGCTGCGCCCCGCACAAGTGGTCGAACTGCGGCAGTGGCTGGAGCGCACGGCACTCGCCCTGCTCTACCTGGGCTTGCCAGCGTGGTTGCTTCTGCACGTGGTGGGAACTTAGCCCCCACGCTCCCCCACTGCGTGTGGGTCGCTGCCCCCCGAGGGGGCGCAGCCTTGCTTGGGGCGGCCCGGCGCAGCGGCTAGTCTGCCAATAGTGCAACCAGCACGTCAGCAGCGCGTTCACACTGCGCGCGACTGACGTCCAGATGCGTCACCGCACGCACCGTGCGGGGCCCAAAGGCATTGACCAGCACGCCCTGCTCGCGTGCACGCGCACTCAAGGCCGGTGCATCCAGTGGCATGGTCGCGGGCAGATGGAAGACGACGATATTCGTCTGCACCGTGGCCAGATCCAGCTGCACCGGCGCGCCCGCGCAAAGACGCTCGGCAAACGCGTACGCATTGGCATGGTCTTCGGGCAGGCGCGACAGATGGTGATCCAGGGCATGCAAGGCAGCGGCGCTGAAGATGCCGTTCTGCCGCATGGCCCCACCCATGCGCAGGCGGTGCCGGTGCGCGGTTGCGATCAACGCCTTTGACCCGGCCAGCAGCGACCCTCCCGGTGCACCCAGCCCCTTGCTGAATGCCACCGCCACCAGATCGAAAGGCGCAGACAGCCTGTCCAGCGCGATGCCACTGGCGACACTGGCGTTCCACAAGCGCGCACCATCCAGAAAAGTCGCCAGCCCCAGCTCCCGCGCCGCGGCACAGATGCGCAGCACCTCGTCCTGGGGCACCACCACGCCACCGGCCCGGTTGTGCGTGTTCTCGACCTCGACCAGGGTGGTCGTCGGGAAGATCGCAAAGTTGCGCGGCTTGGTTGCGGCACGCAACTCGTCCGCGGTGAACACCCCGCGTTGCCCTATCTCATGGATCTGCACCCCGGCGTTGGCAGCAGCGCCACCCGCCTCGTGCCACGCCGCGTGCGATTCACGCGAGGTCACCACCTCGTCCCCCGGCCGGGTCAATGTGCGCAGAGCCACCTGGTTGGCCATGGTGCCGCTGGGCAGCCACAGCGCCGCCTCCTTGCCCAGCATCTCGGCCACGCGGGCCTGCAGTCGGTTGGTGCTGGGGTCTTCGCCATACTGGTCGTCGCCCACTTCCGCCGCGGCCATCGCCGCGCGCATGGCGGCAGTGGGGCGGGTGACGGTGTCGGAGCGGAGGTCAATGGGGGTGTTCATGGGCAGTGGGCTTGTGGCTGGAGTTCAAACAGGTGGATTGTGCGCGGTCTTGATTACGCCGCGAGCGCCCACAGCTACGCCAGCATATGTTTAACTTCATGCACCCCAAACCGGTTGTGAGCCGAAAACCTGTTGCTGAGATGTCCATCAAACAGGCCGTCCGGCAGACTGTCAACGCGGACACGGTGTTACAGGCTTTGTCCAATGAAGATCGCAAAAAAACCGCTTTAAATGGGGCAGGGGCATCAAACCCTAAGCTGCCGGTACGACGTCCTTAGACGCATAGCGGTCACTGCCTAGTCGCTCCCACCAGTCAAGTAAGCCTTGATGGCAGCCATTGCTGATGCATCTCAGGACGTAGATATACTGCGCCCGAGCCTCCTGGCAAAGGATGCTTCCCGTCCTGCACAGACGATGAAGACTTTTTCTTGAAAGCCGGAGCAAGCTATGTCAGCATTTATATGGATGTCAGGCGCCCTGATGTCATTCAGCTTGATGGCCATTGGCGCAAGGGAGCTCGCGGGAGCGATCAGCACGTTTCAAATCCTTTTTTTTAGAAGCGTGATTGGATTGGTCATCATCTTGCTGGTGATCTTCCATACCAGGCGGACGGCGCTCTTTAAAACCAACCGATTCAAGCTCCATTTTGGGCGAAACGTGTTTCACTTTTTGGGACAGTACGGCTGGTTTTTGGGCATCGGACTTCTACCGCTAGCGCAAGTATTTGCCCTGGAATTCACCACGCCGATTTGGACCTTGATTTTCGCATCAGTGTTTCTCAGAGAGCCCCTGACACTCCGGAAAGTCATCGCCATTGCCTTAGGGTCAGTCGGCGTGTACCTCATCTTGAACCCTGGCTCAAACATCGTCAATGCAGCTGCAGTCTATGTGGTTGGTGCTGCGATTTGCTACTCCTTGGCGTATGTCTGCACCAAGTCGTTGTCGTCTACAGACGACCCGCTAACGGTCTTGTTTTACATGTGCCTAATTCAATTGCCGATGGGGCTGCTGCTGGGCGCAAATAACTTTGTATTTCCGAATGCAGCCCAATGGGGTTGGTTGATATTGATTGGAATCACAGCGCTCACGGCGCATTTTTGTATGACCAACGCCATGAAGACGGCCGAGGCCAGCGTTGTGGTCACGCTGGATTTTCTGCGATTGCCTTTAATTGCAGCGATTGGTGTTGTCTTCTATAGCGAGGCCCTCAAGCCCATGCTGATTGCGGGTGCATCTCTGATGCTTATTGGCAACCTGATCAATATTTACAAGTCAAAGAAAATCGCACCAAGCTGACGGACTGCTTTAGCCCAAAAAGAGTCATCCGTAGCCAAAACGGCTGTGACTCCCTCCGACCCAACTCCGCCGTCTGCCCCCTCCGTCCAAACCAACATCGCCCGCAGAGTTTGGGGCAGTGGCCCCCGCCGATTTGCTGGCCAGCAGGACAGATGAGGCGGGGGCCACTGCCCCAAACTCTGCCGCCCGTTGACAGCAACTAAACAGCAGGCCCCTTGAACCGCTTCTCCTTGTCATACGGAAACACGTCATGCACGTGCCCGGCCAGGATGCGGTCCTTGTGTGCTTGCCAGAACGATGCCTCCAGCAAATCCGCGTGGTGTTTCATGAAGATGGCGCGCACCGCCGGGTTGCCCAGCAG
>Ga0208398_100909_pt1 | contig 14224 bp, 5 predicted proteins | sample LakWasMe79_HOW10_2_FD_183905 | JGI IMG/M metagenome (GOLD analysis project Ga0208398, IMG submission 183905) | Freshwater sediment methanotrophic microbial communities from Lake Washington under simulated oxygen tension - Sediment Metagenome... | ecosystem: Environmental > Aquatic > Freshwater >...
GTCTTGCGGGAAATCGCAGCCCTTCAGGGTTACCAGATTCGGCACACGGATGCTCCAAAAAAGCGCGTGGAGCAGATGATTCTGGAGAGGCAGCTGGACGCATCACCCCGGGCCATCGAATGGGGTGGTGACCCCAAGGTATTCCTGTTTACAGACCCCGTCATTCGGATACGGGACCTGGTTTTTTCGCGTCGGCAAGCCCCCTTGCGTTACCGCTCGCCAGACGATCTTCTGGGCAAATCGCTGGGGACACACCTGGGTTACAGCTATCCGTTGTTGACGCCTTACTTTGATTCCAAAAAAATCCTGCGCGCAGACGCCGGTACCGAGAAGTCCATGCTGCTCATGCTGCAGGCAGGACGAACCGATGCGCTGGTCATGAACGAATGGGTCGCGCTGTGGCTGATCAAGACCGAAAACCTTCAGGACCAGTTCACTGCGTCCGACACGGAGCTCGATGGTTACGAATACCGGCTCATGTTCGGACCCCAGTGGTCGGATTTCGTGGCCCGCTTCAACCGGGAGCTGGCGCGCATGAAGCGCGACGGCCGCCTGGCACGTGTGATCGGCAAGTACCGTTTGTGAGCGTCCCCTAGCGCTTGAGTTTGGCAAAGGCTGAAGCCATGGCCGATGCACCCAAGGACGCACTGCCACCCTGACCGCCTTGCTGGCTCTGGCCCCGTCCGGCGCTTTGGTAGCGGTTGTCCCCTGCCCTGTCGCCGCTGGAGCGCGCCGGTGCGGCACCAATCTTCATCGTCAACGCTATGCGTTTGCGGGCCACGTCCACCTCCACCACCTGGACCTTGACGATGTCGCCGGTCTTGACCACTTCCCGTGCATCGTTGACGAACTTGTGGGCCAACTGGCTCACATGGACCAGGCCGTCCTGGTGCACACCCAGGTCGATGAAGGCGCCAAAGGCGGCCACGTTGCTGACGGTGCCCTCCAGAATCATGCCTTCCTTCAGGTCCTTGATGTCGTCCACGCCGTCGTTGAAACGGGCCACCTTGAAGTCCGGTCGCGGGTCACGGCCCGGCTTTTCCAGCTCACCCAGAATGTCCTTGACGGTGATGACACCGAATTTCTCGTTGGCGAACAACTCGGGGCGCAGCGTCTTGAGCATGTCGGCGCGGCCCATGATCTCGGCCACCGGCTTGCCGGTCTTGGCAATGATTTGCTCCACCACCGGGTAGGTTTCGGGGTGCACGCCGGTCATGTCCAGCGGGTTGTTCCCGCCCCGTATGCGTAAAAAGCCTGCCGCTTGCTCGAAGGTCTTGGCGCCCAGGCCGGTGACCTTGAGCAGGTCCTGCCGGCTGCCAAAGGCGCCATTGGCCTCGCGCCAACGCACCACGGCCTTCGCGACCGTGCCGGACAGGCCGGATACCCGACTCAGCAGCGGCACGCTGGCCGTGTTCAGGTCCACACCGACGGAGTTCACACAGTCTTCGACCACGGTGTCCAGCGTGCGGGCCAACTCGCTCTGGTTGACGTCGTGCTGGTACTGGCCCACGCCAATGCTCTTGGGGTCGATCTTGACCAGCTCGGCCAGCGGGTCCTGCAGACGGCGGGCGATAGACGCCGCGCCGCGCAGGCTGACGTCCACATCGGGCATTTCCTGCGACGCAAATTCACTGGCGCTGTACACCGAAGCACCGGCCTCGGAGACCACCACCTTGTCGATCGGTTTGCCACCTCCCTTGGCCATCAGCTTGATCAGATCGGCCGCTAGCTTGTCGGTCTCGCGGCTGGCCGTGCCGTTGCCGATGGCGATCAGGTTCACACCATGGCGCATGCACAGCGCGCCCAGCGTGTGCAGCGAGCCGTCCCAGTCCTTGCGCGGCTCGTGGGGGAAAACAGTCGCGGTTTCGACCAGTTTGCCGGTGGAATCCACCACGGCCACCTTGACGCCGGTGCGGATGCCGGGGTCCAGGCCCATCACCACGCGCGGGCCGGCGGGTGCCGCCAGCAACAGGTCGCGCAGGTTGTCGGCGAACACCTTGATCGCCACCTTCTCGGCCTCTTCGCGCAGCCTGGTAAACAGGTCGCGCTCGGTGGACATGGACAGCTTGACCTTCCACGTCCAGGCCACGCATTTGCGAATCAGGTCATCGGCGGCGCGGCCGGCATGGCTCCAGCCGAGCTTCAGTGCGATGCGACCCTCGGCCAGTGACACAACCGGTGCAGCACGGGCCGGCGTCGCAGATGCTCCTGTTTTAGGAGCGGATGATGCAGCATTGGCGAGGGCTGGCGGCTTGTTTGATCCAAGATCCGGCTCTGGAAGCACGAGCTTGGCATCCAGAATCTCCAGCGCCCGCCCACGGAACACGGCCAGCGCACGGTGGCTGGGCACACGGCCAATGGGCTCGTCGTAGTCAAAGTAGTCGCGGAACTTGGCGACATCGGCGTTGTTTTCGTCCTTGCCGTCCATCAGTGTGGACTTCAGCAGGCCTTCCGACCACAGCCATTCGCGCAGATCCTGCACCAGAGCCGGGTTCTCGGCCCAGCGCTCGCTCAGCAGGTCGCGCACACCGTCCAGCACGGCCTGCACGGTGGAGAAGTCGGGCTGCTTGTCTTCGCCCTCCACCACCGGGCGCATCGGTATCACATAGGCCAGCGCAGCCTCGGCCGGCACCAGCGTGGGGTTGTTGAACAAGGCGTCGGCCAGCGGCTCCAGCCCGGCTTCCCGGGCCAACTGGCCCTTGGTGCGGCGCTTGAGCTTGAACGGCAGGTAAATGTCTTCCACCTCCTGCTTGGTGGCGGCGTTGTGGATGGCTGCCATCAGCACCGGTGTCAGCTTGCCCTGCTCGTCTATGGCCTTGAGGACGGCTTCCTTGCGGTCGCGCAGTTCGCGCAGGTAGGACAGGCGGGCTTCGAGCTCGCGCAACTGGATGTCATCCAACCCGTCGGTCACCTCTTTGCGGTAGCGGGCGATAAAGGGCACGGTGGCGCCGCCATCGAGCAATTGCACGGCGGCTTCCACCTGTTGGGGGCGAACACGGATTTCTTGCGCGATCTGCGCGATGATTTTTTGCATGGCGGGAAAAACGCTGACTCAGGTAGGTGGGCGCCAGAACGGCCCCCGAATTTCTTTCAAGGGCGGGAGTTTGCCACAGGTGGCGGCGCTAAATGCCCACGTCCAGGGGCCTGAACGCCGCCAGAAAGTCCGTCATGGCATCCACCGGCAGGGGGCGGCTGATCAGGTAGCCCTGGATGACGTCGCATTCCAGCTGGCGCAGCTGCCGCGCCTGGTCCAGTGTTTCCACCCCTTCAGCGATGACTTCCAGGCCCAGGCTGTGTCCCAGTGCGATCACGGCCTTGACGATGGAGGCGTTGCCGGCGTTGGTGGTCATGTCGCGCACAAAGGCCATGTCCACCTTGAGTTTGTGCACCTCCAGCTGCTGCAGGTAGGCCATCGACGAATAGCCGGTGCCAAAGTCATCAATCGACAGTTTCACCCCCAGCGCCTTGAGGTCCGCCAGCGACTGTAAGGATTTTTCGCGGTCCAGCATGACGCTGCTCTCGGTGATTTCCAGCTCCAGCTGGTGCGCAGCGATGCCGGTTTCCCGCAACGCATCGCGGACCGATTCGACCAGATGGCCGCGGCTCAGCTGTATGGCCGACACGTTGACCGATACCTGGCGCGGCGCCAGTCCGGCATCCGACCAGCGTTTGATCTGGCGACACGCGTTCTGCAAGACCCAATCGCCCAACGGGACCACAAATCCGCTTTCTTCGGCCAGCGGGATGAATTCGATGGGTGGAATCAGGCCCCGCTGCGGGTGCTGCCAGCGCACCAGCGCTTCCAGCCCGACGATCAATCCGCTGACCAGGTCAACCTGGGGTTGGTAGTGCACCCGCAGCTCGTCGCGCTCGACGGAGCGCCGCAGATCGGCTTCCAGCGTCAGGCGCGCCTTGGCCCGGCCACTCATCTCGGGCGAGAAGAAGTGCAACATGCCGCGCCCACGCGATTTGGCCTGGTGTAGTGCGGCCTCGGCATTGCTTTGCAGGGTTTCGGCGGTCGCGCCGTCGGCCGGATACAGCGCAATGCCGGCACTGGCGCCGACATACAGGCTATGGCCATCCAACTCAAAGGGCCGGGCCAGCGCGTCGATCATGCGCTGGGTTACCAGGTCAAAGCCCGGCATGCCCTCGCTGTCGTGCAGGATGATGTTGAACTCGTCACCGCCGATACGGGCGATGGCATCCCGGTCGGGCAGCAATTCCTTGAGGCGTCGGCCGGCCTCGATCAGCACCTGATCAGCCAGTTTGTGGCCCAGGCTCTCGTTGATGGCCTTGAAGTTGTCCATGTCCACAAACAACAGCGCAAACTGCGTCTGGTCGCGCTCGGCCCGCTGCAGGGTGTGGTTCAGCAGCTCATGAAAAAGGGCACGGTTGGGCAGGCCGGTGAGCGGATCCCGGTTGATGAAAAAATCCAGCCGCTCTTCGGCCTCATGGCGTTTGGAGATGTCCCGGTGCGAGCCGCGTCGACCCAGCACCTTGCCTTGGGCATCCAGCACGGTCTTGTGCACATGCTCGATCCAGTGTTCGCTGCCGTCCTTGGCGCGGATGCGGAAGATCAGCGGCGCCGTGTCGGATTGCGCGCCGGCTGTCCCGCGTTGCCGCCAGGCGTCCAGATCGTCCGGGTGGACAATCTTTTCCATCAGACTGGCGTCGGTAAAGAAATCGTCCGGCGAATAGCCCGACTCTTCCGTACACGCCGGCGACACATACAGGTAGCTGCCGTCGGGCGCCGTCCAGTATTCCCAGTTGGGTGAATAGTCGGCCAGGATGCGGTACTTCTCCTCGCTCTTGTTCAATAATGCAGTGCGCTGCGCCACCAGTTGCTCCAGGAAGCGGCGCAAGCGGGCCAACTCCAGGTGCGTGCGCACGCGGGCGCGCACCTCGTCAATGTCAAACGGCTTGGTGATGTAGTCGGCACCGCCCGTGTCAAAGCCCCTGACCTTTTCCTCGGCTGCATCGACCACGGTCACAAAGATGACCGGAATGCGGTTGCCCACCGGCGTTGACTTGATGCGCCGGCACACCTCGTAGCCATTCATGCCCGGCATCACAATGTCCAGCAACACCAGATCGGGCGGCGTCGAGCCTTGCACGATCTCAATCGCCTTGGCGCCATTGTTGGCCACCATGATGCGGTATTCGCTCTTGAGCGCCTCCAGCAGTTCGTGGATGTTCTCCGGCACATCGTCCACCACCAGGATGGAGGCCGGACGCTTGGGGTCCATCTGCTGGCTCACATCAAAGTAAATGGGGTTGCGTCGGTGGCGCTGCAATTCGAGCTGGGTGCGCACTCGCATGCGCAGCAAATCAGGGTTGACCGGTTTGGTGATGTAGTCGGCAATGCCCAGCGTCAGGCCGCGCACCTCGTCCGCGGCATCGGCCAGGGCGGTGACAAAAATAACCGGGATATCGGCCGTCAGCGGGTTGGCCTTCAGGTGCGAAAGCACCGAGTAGCCGTCCATGCCCGGCATTTTGATGTCCAGCAGTATCAGATCCGGAAGCGGTTCGCGCTGGGCCAGTTCCAGCGCCTTCTCGCCATTGGTGGCGGCCACAATCGCATAGCTGTCACGCAGCACGTTCATCAACACATGCAGATTCTCATTGACGTCGTCGACGATCAGAATGCGGGGACGGCCATTGGCAATGTCGGTCATAAGCAAGTCACTCAGGTTGCAGACTGGGGTTGATCATCCCATGCGCGCAGCAGTTGCTGCGCGGCGTCGACTTTGGCGGCAATCTCGGCGATTTTCACCTCCTCGGGTGTGCCGCGCAGCGCCGCGCGTAGCTCCAGCAGCAGCGGTTCGGCAACGCCCAGGTCATAGACCAGGGCGTCCTGCAGCCGCTCCAGGCGTTCACGCAACTGTGCCGGCGTGAGGGACACCGCCAGCGGTTCAGGCGCCGGGCGCACCACCGCCGTTAGGCTGTCAATATCCCGCATCACTTCCTGCAGCAATGTGCGTACCGCCTCCAGCTGCGCCGCGTCCGGACGGATTGCCAGTTTGAGAGCGGCGTCCACCTCCGACACCTTGCCAAACAACGCCGTGGCGCCGATATTGCCCACCACCCCCTTGAGCGCATGGCAATACTCCTCGGCCGGGCGCAGGTCCTTGCCCGCCAGGCGCCGCTGCAACTCTTCTGCGGCATGGGCATAGTTTTCCCGGAAGCGGCGCAACTGCCGGATATAGGCGTCCACCTTTCCACCAATGCGGCGCACCCCATCGGTCGCGTCCAGGCTGGTCAGCGCCTGCAGTTCGGTGGGGAGTTCGGATGGCATGGGGGTGGATACCCAGACCCCGGCGCGCTCCGGCGGCACATGCACCCATTTGGTCAGCACCGCCATCAGGCGGTCGGGCGCCACCGGCTTGGTGATGTGGTCGTTCATCCCGGCGTCGCGGCTTTTCTGCGCGTCCTGTGCCATGGCCAGCGCCGTCATGGCAATGATGGGCAAGGTGGCAAAGCGTTCGTTACCGGGGGTCAGCGCCAAGGCCCGGATGCGGCGCGCCGACTCCAGACCATCCATGACCGGCATCTGGATGTCCATCAGCACGGCATCAAAGTCGCGCTGCTGCACCATGTCCAGCGCCTGTTGGCCATCGATGGCCTCGGCCACCTCCATACCCTCGCTGCGCATCAGCTCGGTGGCGAATTCGCGGTTGATGTCGTTGTCCTCCACCAGCAGCAGGCGCGCCCCGGCCAGACTACCACTGCTGGCCAGATTGGGGGTCGGGCTGCGGTGCATGCCCTGGGCGTGCAGGATGCGCCCACGCCCCAACACCGACAACAGGCTGTCCAGCAGCGTCGACGGCGACACCGGCTTGACCAGGAAGCCATCGACCCCGGCCTGCTCGGCCAGGCGGATCACGTCTTCGCGGCCATAGGCAGTGACCATCACGATCTTGGGCTGGTTGACGATGGCGGCATCGTCGTGGATCAGGCGGGTGGCCTCGTCGCCATTCATGCCCGGCATGCGCCAGTCCATCAGCACCAGGTCGTAGGGTTTGTCCACCGCCGCCCGCACGGCCGCCAGCGCGGTTCGGCCACTGGATGCGGCGCCAACATCAATATGGAAGTAGCGCAGCATCTCGGCCAGGATCTGGCGCGACACCTCGTTGTCGTCCACCACCAGCACGCGGATGCCCTTGAGCAGCGGCCCGGCCTGCTCCACCAGCTCGCTGCGGCGCATCGGGGTGACCGGTTGCACCTTCAGTTGCACGGTGAAGCACATCGTCGTGCCCTTGCCGATAGCCGTTTCCTCCACCCAGATGCGCCCACCCATCAGATTCACCAGGCTCTTGCTGATGGCCAGGCCCAGCCCGGTGCCGCCAAAGCGGCGCGTCGTGGACTGGTCGGCCTGCGTGAATTTCTCAAACAAATGGTCCTGCACGTCCGCCGCGATGCCGATGCCGCTGTCGCGCACATAGGCCTGCAGCGTGAGGTCGGTCTCGGAGACGCTCACGCAGCGAAAGCCCAGTTCGACCTCGCCCTTTTCGGTGAACTTCACCGCGTTGCCACACAGGTTGAGCAGCACCTGCCCCAGGCGCAGCGGGTCACCGATCAGGTGGGGCGGTATGCCCACGTCGTATCGGATCAGGAATTCGATGCCCTTGTGTTCAGCCTGGTAGCCTATCGCATCGGTCAACTGTTCCAGCACGGAGTCCAGACCAAACGGAATGCTCTCGATCTCAATCTTGCCGGCCTCGATCTTGGAAATATCCAGCACGTCGTTGATGATGCCCAGCAACGAGTGCGCCGCCCCCTGGGCCTTGGCCAGGTAGTTGTGCTGGCTGGGAGTGAGTTCGCTCTTGAGCGCCAGGTAGAGCATGCCCAGCACCGCGTTCATCGGCGTGCGGATCTCGTGGCTCATGTTTGCCACAAAGTCCGACTTGGCCCGCGTGGCCTCTTCCGCCACCTCCTTGGCCTGCTGCAGTTCCTGGGTGCGTGCCGCCACCAAGCCCTCCAGGTTCTGGTTCAACTGCTTGAGTTCCTGCAGCGAATCAAACAGGCGCGAGCGGCTGTCGTTGACGGCCTGGACCAGCGCGTTCAATTCATCCTCGTAAGGATAGGCGACCGGCGCGTCATTGGGCTGGAAGCGCCAGCCGCCAATGGTCTGCGCGACCTGGGTCACGGTGTCGGACAGGCGAAAGCGGATGGTCCACCGGAACAGCAACCACAACGCCGTGGTGACCAGTATGGAATTGAGCAACACCACCAGCGCGCCGTCTCGGGTGCGGTCCAGCACCACGTCGCGGCTGGAAACCAATCTGAGTTGGCCCACCACCCGGCTTTCACCGCGGGGCGACAGGTACACCAGCGGCACCACGGTCTGTTTGAAGCGACTGGTTAGCGCGCCATCGGCCTCGGCCGGGGATGCGGGCAGGTCGCCATCCTGCACCAGCACCTCGCCGGTGGCGGATTCGATCACCAGCCCAGAGACGATGGCGTTTTGTCGCACCCCCCGCACGATGGAGCGCAACTGCGGGCTGTCCAGCTCCCACACTGCGTTGGCGACGGTGGGGGCGACGGTGCGCCCCAGCGAGGCCAGATCGTTGCCGATATCACGGCTGACGCTGACAAACTGGATCGCCAGTTGCGCCCCGGTCATGCCCAGCGCAATCAGCAGGTACCACGGCAACATGGTGTAGAGCAGGCGCCGCGCCAAAGTCTGGGTGGAGAACATCGTCAATGCCACCACCAGCGGGTGTCCACCTTCGGCGTGCCGGGTGGAAGGATCGGGTTGTCCAGGCGGATGACCTGGCGCTTGCTTTTGGCCAGCATGTCGATTTCGACCGCGTGGTAGCTCTGAAACAGCTTGCGGAACGACCCATCCGCCAGCGCGGCCTTCAGCCCCTGCTCGATGCGCCGTGCCAGCGCTGCGTTCTCCTTGCGCACCCAGAAGTACACCGGGTACGGGAAGAACAGCGCCTTGCCCTGCTCCACCGCCAGTTGCGGGTAGCTCTGCTTGCGCTCGTCCAGCTCCCGGCTGGCCTCGTTCAGTCCGCGCGGAAAGGCATCAAAACGGCCGGCCACCAGCATGCCAAACAGGTTTTCATAGCTGGACGAGGTTTCCACCACCAGCCCATTGGCGCGCATGATGGGCAGATCGGCCCACTGGCTGTTCAGGCCAAAGGTCAGCTCCTTGCGCACGGCCTGCTCGTTCATGCGGGCGATGCGCGCCTGGTCGGCCGCGCGGATCACCAGCAACCGGTAGCCGACGATGCCGCGCAGGATGTCGATCCGGATCGGCAGCATGTGGGCCTCGCGCTCCGCATTGGTGCCCAGGGCGATCACGTCGATGGTGCCGGACTGCAGCAACTGCATGCCGCGGTTCTGCGTGATGTCTTCGGTGAACGGTGTGAGCTTGACCGCGTCGCCGGTGCCACCGGCATGGGCCAGCGCCAGCTCCAGCAGCTTCCAGCGGTATTCGTAAATGGGGCCGACCGGAAAGTAGCGCAGCTGGGTTTCTGCCGCCCGCAACGGTGTCACCGACAGACCCGGCACCGCGCACAGGGCGGCGCCCAGCATCAGGCCCCCTAGCCAGGACCTCCTGTTGCGCGGCAGCCTTGTCGTGTTCATCAATGCATCTTATACGGTGTATTTTGATGCCGATTGACGCCACGCAACTCAATGTGCCTGAGCCCTTGCCGCTTGCAAAGCCGCCACGGCCGCATCAAAGTCGAAGGCCTCGACCGCGGTCACCACGCCACCCAGACTCTTCTCCAGAGGCGTCCCTTTGACTTGCTGCAGCAACTCTGTCAGTGCGTCTGCGGCATCCACATTGCTGTCGCGCAACAGGCTTTCCAGCTGGTCCAGCGCCGGTGCGGTGTCGCCAGTGGGCAGCGCCGGTGGTGCAGCCGCATCCGGCTCCCCGCTTTGACTGGCAAATGCCCGCAGCCCCTGCACCACGGGTGCCAACGCCCGCAGTGCCATTTGCAGCAGGTCGGAGATCCGCTGCGCATCCGGCACGGACGCCTCGCAGGCGTGCTCCAGTTCCGCAGCCGCGGCCTGCACACCCCGGGCCCCGATGTTGCCGGCAGTGCCCTTGAGGTTGTGGGCGGCCCGGGCGGCGGCCGTGGGGTCCGCGTCGGTGCGCGCGGCCGCAAACAGCGCCGCAAAGTCAGCCTGTGACTGCAGGAACTTGCGCAGCAGGCGGGTGTAGAGCTTCTCGTTGCCCATGGAGGTGGCCAGGCCGGCGTGCACGTCAATGCCCTGCAAGACTGCGAAAGGGGCGCCTGCCACGCCGAATGGCTTTGCACCATTCTGGCCGCTAGCCCTCGTGGTTGCGGCGTGAAACGCTCCTTTTTCAGGAGCATTGTCGGGATTGACCCACCTGGCGATGGTGGCAAACATCTCGCCCACATTGAGCGGCTTGGCGATGTGGTCGGACATGCCGGCCTCCAGCACGCGCTCCCGGTCTCCTGCCATGGCGTTGGCCGTCATGGCGATGATGGGCAGGTTCTGGAAGGCCGGTTGCTGACGAATCGCGCGCGTGGCGGCGTAACCGTCCATGACAGGCATCTGGCAGTCCATGAGGACGCCGTCAAACTGCGGGTCCCGGGCCAGGATGTCCAGCGCCTCCTGGCCGTGGTTGGCCACGACGACCTCCACGCCGGCGTTGCTGAGCAACTCCATCGCCAGTTCCTGGTTCATGTCGTTGTCTTCAACCAGCAGAATGCGGCTACCCGCCAGCTTGGCCATGGCGCCATGGGTGTGGTCGGCCCTCTGAACGGCCCGGGTGTCGGTGATAAAGCCCTTGTTCAAGGCCTCGCCTATGGCCTCGAGCAGGGTCGATGCGGTCACCGGCTTGGTGAGAACCGATTGCAGGGCTACGCCACGCTGCTGGGCCGAACCCAGGGCTTCCTCGCGCCCGTAGGCGGTGACCATGATGACGGAGGGAATGCGGGCCAGCCCGGCGTCCTGCAATCTGCGCATGGTCTCCACGCCGTCCATGACCGGCATCTTCCAGTCCATCAGCACCAGGTCGTAGGGCAGCGTCTTTGTCTCGGCCTCGGCCAGCAGGGTCAGTGCCTGGGTGCCGTCCCAGGCTACATCGACCTCCAGGCCAAAGGTGCGGGCCATGGTGGAGAGGATCTCCCGGGCGCTGGCGTTGTCGTCGACGACCAGCACGCGCACACCCGTCAGCTCTTCGGCCTTGAACATGCGCCGCGGCATCGGATCGGCCTGCAGGCCAAAGCGGGCGTGGAAGTGGAAGGTGGAGCCTTTGCCGGCTTCGCTGTCGACCCAGATGCGGCCCTGCATGGCTTCGACCAGGTTCTTCGAGATGGCCAGGCCCAGCCCGGTGCCACCGTATTTGCGGGTGGTGGAGGCATCGGCCTGGCTGAAGCTCTGGAACATCTTGCCGCACTGCTCGGGCGTCATGCCGATGCCGCTGTCCTTGACCCAGAAGTGCAGTTCGACGCCGTTGGCGTCTACGGAGACGGTGTCGATGCCGACAACGATTTCGCCGGCGTCGGTGAACTTGACGGCGTTGTTGCCCAGGTTGATCAGCACCTGGCCCAGGCGCAAGGGGTCACCCGTGAGCGCAGTGGGCACATCGGCGGCGGCGTTGAAGAGCAGTTCCAGGCCCTTGTCTTCGGCCTTCATGCCGACCAAGTTGGCCAGGTTGTCCATGACGTCTTCCAGGCGGAAGTCGATGGATTCCATGGCCATCTTGCCGGCCTCGATCTTGCTGAAGTCCAGGATGTCGTTGATGATACCCAACAGGTTCTCACCCGAGCGGTGCACCTTCTCGATGTAGTTGCGCTGTTTCTTGTCCAGTTGGGTTTGCAGCGCCAGGTGGCTCATGCCGATGATGGCGTTCATGGGCGTGCGGATCTCGTGGCTCATATTGGCCAGGAAGTCGCTCTTGGCCTTGGTCGCCTCTTCGGCCAGTTGGCGCGCCCTGCGGATCTCCAGCTCGGCCTGTTTGCGCTCGGTGATCTCGTACATCCAGTTCAGCAGCAGGCGCTGCTCACCCTGCTGGATCCAGCGGGCATTGAGCAGGACCCAGATTTCCTTGCCGCTGTCGTTGCGAAAACGCGCCTCGTAGTCGTCCACACGGCCAACCGACCGGAACAATTGCAGAAAGGCATCCCGGTCACCCACACTGGCCCAGAAGTCCGTGCCCTTTCGGGTCTTCAACTGATCCATCGTCAGACCCAGCATGTCGGCCAGACGCCGGTTGGCAAATACCACGCGGCCCTCCATATTCACCATGGTCACGGCCGATGGGCTGTCCTCCAGCATCTGGTTCAGGCGGGCCTCGTTTTCCGCAATCACCTTTTGCTGCGCCGCCAGTTCGCCGGCCTGCTGCTGGGTGGCCAGCAGCAGCTCATGGGTGCGCTGGTTGCGCTCCAGGATTTCCATGCACAAGGCCAGCGTGGGCAGCAGGCTGTCCAGCAGCGCCTGGTCTTCCGCGGTGCAGTCGTCCAGCAGGGCCAGCTCCAGGATGCCCAGCAGCGCGCCGTTGTTCAGCACCGGCTGGATCAGGATGGTGCCGGGTCGGGCCTGGCCCAACACGGACGCCACCTGCAGATACTCCGCCGTGGCATGGTCCAGGCGGATCGGCTGCAGCTCCAGCGCGCATTGGCCAACCAGACCGTCGCCATAGGCAATCGCCTCGGCTAGCGCGGGATCGCCCTGGCGCGCAAAGCCACTGCACAGCACCAGGCGCTGGTGCGCGCCGTCGGCCAGGTACAGACTGCCCTGCCCCAGCGACAGGCGGCGCGCCAGACCGGTCAGCAGTGCGTTGCCCAGTTCACGGAAGTTCTGCGCCTGCTGCAGCGCGGTCGACAGTTCGGCAATGGCCCGTGCCCGGTTCCCTTGCGCCGCCAGCGCCTGGTTGCCGGAGGCAAGCTGTTCAAACAGTTCACTGACCGGCTCCGCCACCCGCCTGTACAGGCGCATGGCCAGCACGCCGCCACAGGCAGTCAGCAACAACAGCCCTAGCACCATGGTCAGGGCGAACTGGCGCGACCAGGGTGCAAAGTCGCTGTCCGGCGCGGCCAGCGCCAGGCGGAACTCCTGGTTGCGCAGCGGCTGGCGCAGCAGCTTGATGCGCCAGGCCACGCCGTCCACACCCGTGACCCGCACGCCCAGCACGGAAGCATCACTGGCCTGGCCCTGCTTCAGAGCCTGGGCTAGCAGCGTCAGGCCGATGCTGGCCGGCTCCTGCATCACGGATTGTTTGATGGCGCTGTCCTGCTCAAAGCCGTTGTCGCGCGGCAGGCCCAGCACCTTGCCATCGGGCGTCAGCAGCACCACATGGCCGTGGGCGGCATACGCCATGTCCAGCGTCAGACGCGTGAGGTCGGACAGCAGCACATCGAAGGCCACGACCCATTTGCGCCCGGTAGCGGCGTCGGTCCAGCGCACCGCCGCGGTGATGCCGGGCTCCTGCGTCGTCTGGAACAGGTAGGGTTCTGTCCAGTAGACCTGGTTTTCCGGCACGCCCATGGCGCCGGTGAACCAGGGGCGCTTGCGCGGGTCGTAGTCCTGCGCCTTCCACTCCTCGCTGACACGGGTGGCGGCGTCCTTCCACAGCAGCCAGTTCTGCTGCGTGCCCTTCCTGGGCACGTGGGTGATGCGGTTCTTCCAGCCCTCGGGCACCTTGAGCAGCAACACCTCACGGCCCTCGTCATTGGCCAGGTGCACGCTGCTGACGATGCCGCGCTGCGTGATCACCGGAATCATGACCCGGTTCAGCGCCGCCGCATCGTCCAGGCCGACGACACCCGCCTGCGTCCAGTCGCGCATGGTCAGCACGATGCGGTCAATCTGGGCTGCCAGGGCGTCCATCCGGGTGGCCATGTGCTCGGCGGCCTCGCGTTGCGCGGTCTCGGCCTTGGACAGGGCCAAGGGCTTGGCGCGCAACTGGTAGAACGCCGCGGCCATCAGCACGATCAGCACCAGGCCGATTGCGGGCACGCCCCAGCTCAGGCGCCGCAACAGGCCACGCACCTTGCGGCTGGACTGCTGCAAGGCTAGTGCGGAGTCATCGGATGTGGGCATCTGGATGTCGTGCATGCTGTGTCTCACGGCGCGCTGTTGCGGACCGATTGGTCTGAATCAAATTGGCCGCTAGCCCTCGTGGAATCTGACTGATACGCTATTGATTTGGTAGCATGCCGCGCAGGCTTGATCCAGCGCGCCAGCGTTGCGAACATGGCCTGCACATTCAGCGGCTTGGCAATGTGGTCACACATGC
>Ga0208398_100910_pt1 | contig 14196 bp, 9 predicted proteins | sample LakWasMe79_HOW10_2_FD_183905 | JGI IMG/M metagenome (GOLD analysis project Ga0208398, IMG submission 183905) | Freshwater sediment methanotrophic microbial communities from Lake Washington under simulated oxygen tension - Sediment Metagenome... | ecosystem: Environmental > Aquatic > Freshwater >...
GTCTTGGCGGGGATGGCCATTGGCTACTCATGAGCCAACTCATGGACTCGCTGCGCTATGCCGGGTGGTACGCGTTCCTGTTGATGCTCCTGCAATTTAATGCGACGGTTCAGACCTCTGGCAATCTGAAGCGCATGGTAGCAACGGCTGCTGCGCTAGCGTCGCTGGGAATCGGATGTGCCTTCTTGGGGTATCGCTCAGCCGAAGGTATGGTGGGCGCTTCCCGATGGAGCCTGATGGTGGCGATGGTATCCCCTGTTTTTGCGCTGGTGTTGCTGGAGCAGGTCTTTCGCAATGCTACGGAAGACTCCCGGTGGAACCTCAAACCACTGTGTTTGGGCCTGGCCGGCGCCTTCCTGTTTGACCTCTATGTATTTTCAGAGGCAGTCATGTTCAGTCGCATGGACGTGGACGCCTTCAGCATTCGAGGGGTTGTCCATGCGCTGGTAACACCTTTGCTTGTGCTGTCGATGACGCGCCGCAGCGATTGGATCTCGAAAATACGCCTTTCTCCCAAAGCTGCATTTCATTCGGCAACACTATTGATAGCAGGCTTGTACCTGGTATTCATGTCAGCAGCGGGCTATTACGTGCGGTACTTTGGTGGCGAGTGGGGCCGGGCACTTCAGGTGGCGATGGTGTTCTTTGCACTGATCTCGTTGTTTGTATTGGCCATGTCCGGGGCCGTGCGCGCCAGTCTGCGTGTCTTTTTGGGCAAGCATTTCTTCCGTTACCGTTACGACTATCGAGAGGAGTGGCTCAAGTTCACCCGCACCCTGTCCCACCGCAATTCCCCGCAGGAAATGGGCGAGCAGGTCATTCGTGGGTTGGCAGATATGCTGGAAAGCCCGGCGGGCGCGTTGTGGATGCGCGCGCACGGCGAGGCGGTTTTCACGCAGACCGCCCATTGGAACATGCACCCAGCCCAAGGAAAGGAAGCTGCAGATTCCGAAATTTGCAAATTCATGGAAACCAGTGGCTGGGTCATCAACCTGGAAGAGTACCGCTCATTTTCCCGTCGCTATGGAGCGATGAAGTTGCCAGCATGGCTGTCAGAGATTCCGCAGGCATGGCTGGTAGTGCCTTTGATGGTAGGGCCAACTTTGTTCGGCTTTGTAGTGCTGGCGAGTGCCCGCACCCGCGTGGATGTCAATTGGGAAGTAAACGATCTGCTGAAGACAGCGGGCCAACAGGCAGCCAGCTTTCTGGCACAGATGCAGGCTACCGAGGCACTATTGGAAGTGCGCAAGTTTGATGCGTTCAACAAGATGTCCGCCTTTGTGGTGCATGATCTCAAGAACATCGTTACCCAGTTGTCGCTGATGATGAAAAACGCCAAGCGACTCGGTGGAAACCCGGAGTTTCAGCAGGACATGCTAATGACGGTCGAAAATTCTCTGGAGCGCATGCGCCAACTGATGCTCCAACTGCGTGAAGGCGCTACGCCGCCTGGCGCAACGTTTGGTGTAGATCTGAGCGCAATCGTGGATCGTCTGGTCTCCGTGGCGAAGGGCCGCAGTAGAACACTGGAGACAGAGATTCTCGACCGGGTCGCCGCCCGGGGGCACGAAGAGCGCCTGGAGCGCATCATCGGGCATATCGTGCAGAATGCATTTGACGCGACCGATCCGTCGGGGCGCGTCTGGTTACGGCTTGATCGTGCAGGCGGGCAAGCGCGCGTTGTGGTGGGCGATACCGGCCAGGGCATGTCGCAGGACTTCATCCGGGATCGCTTGTTCAAACCGTTTCAAACAACCAAGCAGGCAGGTATGGGAATTGGAGCTTACGAGAGTTTTCAGTACGTGCAAGAGCTCGGTGGAAAGATCGAGGTGGACAGCACGGTAGGGGTAGGGACGACCGTTACGGTGCTTTTGCCGATGTTTGAATCGCGCAAGGCATCAGACCTTCATTAACTAGAAGACGCATGACAACCGAAAAATCACGCACCCTGCTGATCGTTGAAGACGATTTGGCGCTGCAGAAACAAATCAAGTGGTCGCTGGATCGCTTCGAATCTGTCACGGCAAGCGACCGCGAGAGTGCAATGGTGCAACTGCGCAAAAGCAACCCTGCGGTGGTGACCATGGATCTGGGACTTCCACCCGACGCTGATTCAGTGTCAGAGGGGTTCAAGCTGCTGGAGCAAATCATGGCAGCAGACCCCAACATCAAGGTGATTGTTCTCACGGGGCAGAATGACCAAGCCAATGCCTTGCGTGCAGTGGCGATGGGAGCCTACGATTTTTTTGCCAAACCGTTTGAGCCCGAACTGCTGAATCTGACAGTAGAGCGCGCGCTGCGACTGTTTGAGTTGCAAGCTGAAAATAAACGTCTACGGGAATTTCACCAGCCAGATGCGCTAAATGGGCTCATCACGCGCGATCCCGCGATGTTGCGGATTTGCCGCACCATTGAAAAGGTCTCCAATACCAACGCCACGGTGATGCTTCTGGGCGAGAGCGGTACCGGAAAAGAGGTACTGGCACGTGGTTTGCACGATGCATCTTCACGGCGCAATGGAAAGTTTGTGGCGATCAACTGCGCCGCTATTCCGGAGAACCTGCTGGAGAGCGAGTTGTTCGGTTTCGAAAAAGGTGCTTTTACTGGCGCCTCCAAGCAAACCTTGGGAAAGATTGAGACGGCAAACGGTGGCACCTTGATGCTGGATGAAATAGGCGACTTGCCCTTCTCATTGCAGGCAAAGCTGTTGCGGTTCCTGCAAGAGCGGAAGATTGAGCGTCTTGGTGGACGGCAGGAAATTCCGGTCGACGTGCGCATAGTCTGTGCGACCCACCAAGACCTCCATGCACTGAGCAAAGAGAATCGCTTTCGCGAAGACTTGTACTACCGATTGGCAGAAATTGTGGTCGACATTCCACCGCTGAGGGACCGCGTCGGTGATGCCACGTTGCTGGCCCATGCATTTGTCAGACGTTTTTCACATGAGCAGAACCGCGCCTCCATGTCCCTTAGCGAATCCGCATTACGGGCAGTCGAGGGCCACAAGTGGCCAGGCAATATTCGGGAATTGGAGAACTGCATCAAGCGCGCCGTGATAATGGCGGACGGCAATCAGATCACCCAGGATGACATCGGTCTGAAAGGTACCACACCCGAGGAGATTGACAATTCGCTGGACTTGCGTGTGATTCGCGACAATGCAGAGCGCGGGGCAGTCATCGCTGCACTCGGTCGCGTAAACGGAAATATGGTCAAGGCTGCCGAACTCTTGGGTGTGAGCCGCCCCACTCTTTACGACTTAATGCACCGACTCGGCTTGAAGTAGTGCGATCGGCATTTGCATATTCACTGAGGTAATTCAATGCACTCCAACAACACAACTACTCGCACCCAGATTTCTGCCCTGCTTCTGGCCCTGATGCTCGTCGCATGCGGTGAAAAGCCAGAGGCGATGCTGAATTCCGCCAGAGATTATTTGGCCAAGAACGATGCAAAGGCTGCCATCATTCAGGTGAAGAATGCACTACAGGTTAATCCAGAACTGCCAGAAGCGCGGCTTTTGCTGGGCAAGGCGCTCCTGGATACCGGTGATGCTGTTGGAGCGGAAACCGAGTTGCGCAAAGCACTGGCATTGAAAGTCTCACAAGATCAGGTGCTGCCAGTATTGGCGCGTGCCATGTTGAACCAAGGGCATTCCAAAAAAGTAGTCGAGGAATTTGGGAAAACCACATTGGCACAAGGCCCGTCCAATGCCGATTTACAGACTTCTTTGGCGACCGCCTATGCCGCCGAGGGACAGTTCGAGCGATCGAACGCCGCGTTAGCCGCTGCGTTGAGCGCCGACCCCACTTACGATCCCGCGTTGCTGATGCAGGTTCGGCAACAAGCGACCCGCCAAGACGTGGATGGTGCGATGGCAGGTGTGGATGCCATCATTGCCAAGTCCCCAAAGAATTTCGAGGCCTGGAAGCTCAAGGGCGACCTGGCTTTGCATCTGAAAAAACAACCTGACGAAGCGCTGGCATCCTATCGGAAAAGTGTAGAGGTACGTCCCGACTTCATCGCGGGGCACGCTGCTGCGCTGCGCATGCTGTTCGGGCAAAACAATCTGGAGGAAGTGGATAAGCAGCTTGCTGGCTTGAAAGCCGTTGCGCCGAACCATCCGCAAACCAAATTCTTTGAAGCGCAGTTAGCATTTCAGCGCAAAGACTTCAAACTGGCAAGAAGCCTTTCACAGCAAGTACTCAAATCCGCGCCGAACAATGCCTTGGGTCTGCAACTGGCTGGTGCGACCGAGCTGGCGCTCAACTCGCCACTTCAGGCCGAGGCCTACTTGAGCAAAGCTCTGCAAATCGCACCTGAATTTGCAATGGCGCGGCGCTTGCTGGTGACAACCTATGCGCGCACGGGCAATACGGCAAAGGCCATTTCGGTCATAACACCAGCTCTCTCCAAAGAACCAGTGGATCCGGAACTGCTTCTGTTGGCTGGTGAGGTCTATTTGCAAAGCGGAGACGCGAAAAAGGCTGAAGATTTTTTTGCCAGGGCGATCAAGCAGGACCCCCAAAATGCGCGCCGACGCACCGCGCTTGCAGTATCCCAGTTGATTGGGGGGCGCGTCGATACAGCATTCACTGAATTGGAACAAATTGCGGTTTCCGACAAGGGGACCGCAGCCGACATGGCCTTGATCAGTGCGCACCTGCGTCGCCAAGAATTCGACAAGGCATTGAAGAGCATTGATGCTTTGGAGAAGAAGCAGCCTGGCAAGCCGGACGCTGCAGTCCTGCAAGGCCGCACCTACTTGGCAAAGAAAGACCAGGTCAATGCACGCAAGAGCTTTGAACGGGCCTTGGCTATCTCTCCCACGTTCTTTCCGGCCATTGCCAACCTCGCGGCGATAGACATGGTTGAAAAGAAACCAGAGGAAGCCAGGAAACGCTTTGAAGCCCTGCTGGCCAAGGAGCCCAAGAACGGACAGGCTCTGATGGCATTGGCAGAGTTGGCGGCGCGCACCGGTGCGTCCAAAGACGAAGTGACCAAGCTGATCAACAACGCGGTGACTGCCAATCCATCAGAAACGGCTCCACGTCTCTTGTTGATCAATTTCCATCTGAACAACAAAGACATCAAACAGGCTTTGTCTACCGCACAAGATGCCCGAACAGCGATACCCGACAGTCCCGAATTGCTGGACGCTTTGGGGCGGACCCAGCAGGTGTCAGGTGATCTCAACCAAGCCATCGCGTCCTATAACAAACTGGCAACAATGCAGCCCATGTCACCCCAGCCGTATATGCGCCTGGCAGAGCTACATATTGCAGCGAAGGACAAGGAAGCCGCTGCCCTGAACTTGCGCAAGGCACTGGAGATCAAACCCGACCTGCAACAGGCCCAACGCGGGTCCATCTTGCTGGATGTGGAAGGGAAGAACATTCAGGGCGCACTCACAACGGCGCGGATGATGCAAAAGCAGTCCCCCAAAGAGGCTGTTGGGTATGTGCTCGAAGGGGACATCCACGCCTCGCAGAAGAATTTGGACTTGGCCTTGACCGCATACCGCAATGGCCTGAAACAAACGCCCGCCACCGAACTGGCTGTCAAACTTCACAACGGCCTGTTGGCGTCGGGCAAAGCCGCCGAGGCAGACAAGTTTTCTGGTGGATGGCAAAAAGACCATCCCCAGGATGCCGCCTTTGTGCTGTACCTCGCCGATGCCGCCATCGCCCGCAAGGACTACCCGGTCGCCGAGCGCAATTACCAGGCTGCACTGAAATTGCAGCCGAACAATGCCGTTGCTTACAACAACTTGGCCTGGGTATTCTCGAAAATGAACAAAGAGGGAGCAATTGCCTATGCTGAAAAGGCGTTGGCGCTAGCTCCAAACCAGCCAGCATTTATGGATACCTTGGCGGGCCTGTTGTCAAACAAGGGCGAACATGCCAAAGCACTGGAAATGCAGAAAAAGGTGGTGATCTTGCAACCCTCGGCACCACTTTTTCAACTCAATTTGGCAAAGATTCAGCTAAAGGCTGGTGACAAAGCAGGCGCTAAAGCGACGCTCAGCGAACTGGCCAAGCTAGGTGACAAATTCGGGGGACAGGCGGAAGTCTCCGCTTTGCTAAAGGGCTTGTAGCTCCAGGTGGTGTCGAAACTTTTTACAAATCTTCTCATCCGTGGAAGGCATCAGGGGTTCAAAGTCAGCAACAAGAGCTAAGTTATTGGATTTATTAGGTATTTTTTCACGCTGCCGGCATGGCGCGGAAATTGCGTGATTCGTTCTACTAACGGATAATCAAGCCCATATCAGGGTCAAACGGGAAGCCACCATGTCAGAAAATAGTGCAACACCATCGCCGAAGGCTGAGGACAAGGGCGTAACGCTGTCCGCAGATGCGCTCGCGCGGCGAAGTCTGCTGTTGAAGGGACTTGGCAGGGGCTCTGCAGTTTTGGCCGCAACGGTACCCTTGCAGACTCTGGCTGGTCAGAGTCTGCTGACGTTTGATGGGAAGCACCAGTGCAGCGTTTCCGGCATGCATTCTGGTGTGCATTCTGCGACACCCTCGAACACACCCACATGTGGCGGTTACAGCCCTGGCTGGTGGGGACAGTCCCAGACCGTTGATGGGAAAATTGTGCCCCGCCGTACCTGGCCGATCGATTACAGGACCAAGTGCGACACAATTTTCACCCGATGCACGTTATTGAATAGCAACGGTACCAGGCCGTCACTCTTTCAGATCATGTCGGACAGCAGATTCGCAAGCAGTGATGAATTTCACTGGGTGGCTGCGTATTTGAACGCTTTGTCGCATAGTTTCAACTTCCCGTACACAGCACAGGAAGTGGTTGATTTTTACAACTCCCCTTCGTATGCTGATGCCTTGGCGTTTTTTAAGACGTTCATGGAAAACCATACCTAGTAACGTCTGCAAAAGCAAAATCTTGTTCTGACCTGTGACCTGGCAGATCAATGCTTTGGTCACGCTGCATTGGCGGGACTGGAATGGAGAGTGGGTGGCCTTTGATGTGGGATCGGGGCAGACCCATCAAATGGATACTCTCACGGCCACCGTACTCATGCTGTTGGAGACTACTGCTGCCAGTCAGTTTGAACTGGCAATGCTCACAGCCGACGCATTGGCTGTTCCTAACGATCATGCGTTTTCTACGGCGTTGTCCGGCATTCTCGACGGCTTGCGCGCCGCAGGATTGATCGAGCCCCTTGTCCAATGATCTTGTCCGAGTTGAGTGCAGAGGAAGTCAGAAGAAGACTCCACTGTCCGGGGCTTGTTATCCGGACTGGCCCATTCAATTTCAGAATTCGCTCAACCATTGAGTCGGTCGCTCAGGGCCTGGAGCTGTTATACCCAGACTATCAGCTCGTGGAGGACGGACAGTTTGTTGACTTCACCGTGACGCTGGCTCACAGTGGCGGCCTGCGCCGATGGTGGCGACCACAAGTACGGTTCGTCTACGATGGTGAAAGCCCGTTTGCGGTGTTGCCGCTTGATCACGCCTTTCCCCTGATGGAATGGGCCATGAACTGGTGCATCTCCACCCAAGCCCACCACTATCTGACGCTGCATGCTGCGGTGGTGGAACGCGAAGGCTGTGCCGTCATCATGCCTGCTCCCCCTGGATCGGGCAAGAGCACGCTTTGTGCTGGATTAGTTAGCCGCGGGTGGCGTTTGCTATCGGATGAACTGACCTTGATTTCGCTGGCAGACGGTTTGATTTCGCCCCTGGGCCGCCCGATCAGTTTGAAGAATCAGTCGCTTGTCGTCATCAGAAAGTTCGTGCCTGATGCATGCTTGAACCAAGTGACGCACGACACTTCGAAGGGGTCTGTCAGCCACATGCGGGTGCCCACTGAGCATCTGCAAGGGATCGAAGAGCGTGCGCGACCGCGGTGGGTGATCTTCCCCAAATACGTTCCATTGGCCAAAGCGGAACTTGCACCGCGCTCCAAGGCCAACAGCATGCTGGAACTGGGGCGCAACTCATTCAACTATACCGTGCATGGGCTCACTGGCTTTGAACTGCTTTCTGACCTGATCACGGTCAGCGATTGTTATGACTTTCGTTACAGTCAACTCGAAGAGGCTGTATCAGTGTTCGACCAGCTCGCTGTGAAAGAGCGAGGATGACCCAAGACTATTTGTCGCCGGTTTGGGCAAAGGATGGCAAACCTCCTGAACTGACGCCCAGCGAATGGGAAACCATTCTGGGTCAGGCCAGGCAGTCGCGCTTGATGGGACGCTTGGCACAGCACCTTGCTGCTCACGATTGGCTCACGGATGTTCCTGAGCAGCCACGACGCTATCTTGAAGGCGCGTTACGGCTGGTGGATAGACAGCATCATCAAGTGCGATGGGAGGTGGACTGCATCCGTCGCGCACTGGAACATGTCGCCGGCCCAGTCGTCATGCTCAAAGGCGCAGCTTATTTCGTGGCCAACCTGCCGCCCCGGCATGGCCGTCTATTTTCTGACATCGACATCCTGGTCGAACGTGAACGTCTGCAAGAAGTTGAAGGTGCGCTGTTTCGATCGGGGTGGATCAGTGACGAGCGGGACGCCTATAACCAGCGTTACTACCGCGAATGGATGCACGAGATACCACCACTGACGCATGTGCAGCGCGGCACCGTCATCGATGTTCATCACACCATCACTCCGCCCACCTCGCGTTTCAAGGTGGCCGGGGCCACGTTGCTGGAACGCATCGTCGCGGTACAGGAAAAGCCTGGCCTGTTCGTTCTGGCACCGCCCGACATGGTTCTGCACAGCGCGGTCCACCTATTCCAAGAGGGTGAGTTTGCCCACGGGCTCCGTGATCTGCTAGACCTCAAAGATCTTCTGGAGCACTTCTCCAAGCAGTCCGGTTTTTGGGAAGACCTGTTTGACCGATCCGAAGATCTAGGCCTGCAGATTCCATTGTTCCATGCGTTGTATCATCTTCAACGCTTGTTTGGGTATGCCCCTCCACGGGAGTTCGCTGATCGCGTGCACCAGTTGGCCCCCCCCGCGCCATCTCGCATTGTGATGGGGTGGTTGTTGGGTCTTGCATTGAAGCCAGACCACCCGAGTTGCAATACCCATTGGACCAGTCTTGCTCGATGGTTGCTTTATGTGCGGGCGCACGCCTTACGCATGCCCATGCATTTGGTGGGACCACACCTTATCCGAAAAGCGTGGATGCGGCATTTCCCGGAGAAAAAATGAAGAAATCACCAACCAGAATACTGACGTCCTGGTCCATTCCAGTGGCAGGGCTGTTGCTGTGGATGGGAAATGCAGCGCAAGCTGAGGTGCCCGAAACCATCGCCCGCATCAAACCCTCTGTGGTCATTGTGGGCACCTTTAACGCCACCAGTAGTCCTCGCTTCAGTCTTCGTGGAACGGGATTTGTGGTGGAAGACGGCAATTGGGCCATCACTAACGCCCATGTCATTCCGGACGGCGCACAAGTCGACGTGGACAGCAAGTTGGTCGTTCAGGTACGCGTCGAAAGCAGGGGGCATCCGGCGCAGAGTGAATTGCTCACACGACAGGCCACTGTGCTTGAAGTAGACAAATTGCATGACCTGGCGCTGCTACAGTTTGATGGTGCGCCGGTACCGAAATTGACTTTGCGCGATTCGGACACCGTGCGCGAGGGCCAGTCCGTGGCATTTACGGGCTTTCCTATCGGTGGGGCACTCGGTTTCTCGGCTGTGACCCACCGTGGCATGGTGTCGTCCATCACGCCTATCGCCTTACCCAGCGCGAGTTCGCAGCAACTCAATGCCCGAACCATCGCCAGCTTGCGCAGTGGCAGTTTTGATATCTTTCAGCTGGATGCCACTGCTTACCCTGGCAACAGCGGCGGACCGATGTTTGATACCCAGACCGGAGAAGTGTTGGGCGTCATCAACATGGTGTTCATCAAAGGCACCAAAGAGTCGGCATTGACCAACCCGACGGGCATCAGCTATGCCATACCATCCAAATACATCCTTCAGTTGCTGCAGCGGCGCAAGCCTGATTGAAGATTGCTCTGAAACCAATAGCAATATATTCAACAACTACGAGGGCTAGAGAGACCAATAGCACAAAAAAAAGCACTGAAACCAGTGCTTTTCTTGTAACCGTAGGACGGCGAATTACACAGCTGCCTGTTTGCGACGGCGGGCAGCTACCATGCCGACCAGGCCGAGACCCAGAAGTGCAATAGAGCCTGGTTCCGGGACGTTGGTTCGCGTGGTGGCAGTCCCGGCAATACTCAATACTTTGAAATAGTCATTTCCGTTCTGCAATCCGGTCGTCCCCCCATTATTGGAAGCACCTTGGTCCGCGCCCGTCGCTGCACCATAGCTGGCGTTGTATGCACTGATCATCCACCAGCTGGAAGTTTGATTGGTGGTATTCACGCTCTTGGCAGTACCCGCAACCAGGTCTGCATAGTTGCCGACCAAAGCCCAGCCGCTTGCCAACAATCCAGCGCCATCCGCTGTACTGCCAACCGGAGTTGGCGTGTTGCTGTTTCCGGTATAGCGAAAGATGCTTATGTCAGCATCGTTGTACTTCCAACCAATTTTGACGCTGTCCAACTCAAAATCCATATTTCCGAAATTCAGGACGATTGCGTCTGTATACCCGGAGTTGTCGGTCGAGTGTTGGGGAGAGCCCGTGTCCGCCGCGTTAGCCTCTACGCCCAACCCGCCAGCGTAGCTCTGCAAATTGGCTCCGGCAAATTTTGTACCACTATTGGCAGTCGAGGAAACAGCAAATCCTTTTACGTTGGGCGCACCGGGGTCTGCTGTGGTCGCCGCGCACGACCCCGCTGTGACTTCAGTGGCCAAGCATTCGGATGCCGGACTGTTATCGCCAAAGACCCAGGTGGAAACTGCAAACGAAGACTGACTGAATGACATCAGTGCAAAGCCAGCCAAGATCGGGGCGATTCGGATGAAGACGTTGTTTTTCATGATATTGGTTCCCACCATTTTATGGCGCCTCGGCAAAATTTACATGCTGTAACCATTTAAGCGATTTTCATGCCAAAAAAAATATTTCATATAAATCAAGGACTTGCCTCTGTGCAGCGTGTTGGAGCTGATCAAGTGTAAAGGGTGCCGACAGAGTGCCCATCTCCACATGGGTCACTTCAAAGTCTTTAGTAAAACCGCAGCATCCGCCGCCGATTCAAAATTTGGTCCGCCTTTGAGTGCGCTCTCCAGCTCTTCTCTTGCTTCGGTTTTTCGCCCCGTTTGGGCCAGCACCGTTGCCAAATGGAAGCGGATTTCGGGGTGGGATGGGTCGCGAAGGCGGGCGTCACGCAGCAATTGCAGGGCTCTGTCGGTCTGCCCCCCCTGGAATAGCGCCCAGCCCAGTGTGTCTATGGCGGCGGCATTGCCAGGGAACTTCGCTACCGCTTGCTCGGCAATGGTGATGGCTGCCGGGTCTTTCAACCGCAGCAGCACGTTGGCCAGATTGTTCAAAGCGGCGCCGTCTTCCGGTGCAATTTTTAGCAGCCCTTCGTAGGCCTTCTTGGCAGCGGCGAAGTTGCCGGTGCGCGCGTAAGCGTCCGCCAAGGCGCGCTGGGTCCGCGCATCGGTGGGATGAGTCTTCATCCAGCCTTCAGCCAACTGCAGTGCAGATTTGCCACTGTCCTGGCGCCCCAAGACACCAAACAAGCGCAACAGCGTTTCGGGCGAAGGCTCCAGTTGATGGGCGCGCCGGTACGACTCCTGGGCGGCGCCGGGCTGGTTGCGTGCGACCGCTATGTCGCCCAGCAGGCTATGGCCAATGGCGCGCTTCGGGTGTTTGACCACAATGTCTCTGGCGCGCTTTTCGGCCTTGGCGGCGTCACCCTGGCGCAGTTCCACCTCGGCCATAAGCGCTTGCGCAGGCAGGAAATCGGGCTGGGTAGACAGCGCTTTTTCAAGACTGTAGGCTGCACCCGGTACATTGTTGGCGGATAGTTGCATCAAGGCAATTTGCACTTGTGGGATCGGGTTGTAGTCAGCGACGCGGGTGGCATTGGTGAGCGTGCTCTTGCCACCCGCCATGTCGCGATTGGCAATCTGGGCTTTGGCGTAAGCCATCAACACAGCCAAATCGTTGGGCAGCTTGCCTGACACCTTCTTGATGGATTCCAGCGCTTGGGCAGGACGGTCATGGCGCAAATGAAAGTCTGATAACGCCAAGCCCCATTGAACTTCTTTAGGACCCGCTAAGTCATTGGCTTTTTCCAGCCAGCGCTGGGCTTCGGCCTGCTGGCCGCGCCGCTCAGACAACACCGCCATCTCGCCCATGGCTTCGGTATTCTTCTCGTTGACTTTGAGAATGGCAGCCAGGCGCGTAGCCGCTGCGTCATACGCCTTGTTGGCGATCTCGATTCGAGCGAGATTGATTTTGGGGGCGACAAAAGCATCATTTAACTTGACCGCTTGCTCAAAGGCGGCCCTGGCTCCCGGGAGATCGCCCGCTTGACCCTTGGCCATGCCCAGTGCGTTGAAAAAGTTAGGGTTGTTGGGTTGTTGCTTGACCAGACCCTGCGCGACAGCCACGGCCTTGGTCGCACGCCCACTACGCAAGTACAGACCCACCAACGTCACTCCGGCCTGGGTTTGGGTCGCATCCTGCTTGTAGGCGGCTTCCAACTCGGCTACACCGCTGCCGCCCTGACCGCTGCGAATCAGGCTGAGGCCCAGCACAGTGCGATAGGCGGGGTTGTCTTTGGTCTTGAGGGCCTCCTGCATCAATGTGGTTGCCTTGGCGTTTTGCCCCTTGGCCAAGAACGCGGAACCCAGCAAGGTCATCGCCTGACCGTCGGCAGGGTTGGCCCTCAAGTAGCTTTCCAGCACTTCAATGGCCCGGTCCACGTTGGACTCGCCCAGATAGATCTGCGCCAGCAACTTGGAGGCAGGGGTGTTGCCTTGCTGCTTCTGAAAGGTTTCGAGGTACTGCTTTGCCTTTTCGCGCTCGTTCAGACCAAAGTGTGCCAAGCCGTTGAGCATGAGAAGCTGGGTGCGGTATCGGATGAAATCGATCGGCACTGGGTCAATCAGATCGGTTACCTCCTTCAAGGCAGCCTGAGCATCGGCCAGTTTGCCGTTGCGCTCGGCCAGCAATGCCTGGAGATAGGCGGCGCGCGGCTCACCGGGGGCAATACCTCGCAACTCGGTCACATCGGCTTCAGCATCTGTCACACGACCCAGGTCCAGAAACAGCCCGGCGCGGGCGACGCGAGCCTCGACGTGCCCGGACTGCGCTTTTATGGCACGCTCATAGGCCGTCAGCGCAGCTTGCAGATCACCTGCAACGTGGGCTATAGAGCCCTTTTGATACCAAGCCTCGGCAGAATCCGGAGCCACGCCAAAGGCCCTCTCTACGGCGACTGACGCTTCCTTGAATTGCCTGGCCCGGATACGAATGGGCACCTCAGCCAGCCAAACAGAGGGTACGCGACTGTCAATGGTGCGCGCTTCTTCCACGGCCTTCATGGCGCTGCGCAAGTCACCCAGATCGGCACTGGCCGAAGCGCGCAGCAACTGTAGCTGCAGCTGCACTGCAGAGGGCAGTCCGGCCACATTGAAGGTGGCCTGCTCAAAGATCAGCTTGTGTTTGCCTTGGGCCATGTAGGCTTGCCCTAGCGGCACCACCACCTCGGCTCGGTTCACGCCGAGCCGAATGGCCTCCAGAAACGCCACTTCGGCAGCAACCACGTCACCGTTTTGCAACAGCGCCTTTCCCAGCAGCATCTGCACGGGAAGCATGTTCTTGTCGATCTGCAGTGCGTTCTTGAGCTGGATGACGGCTCCCTCCAGGTCTTTTTTCTCGTACCGGATCAACGCATCTTCGTAATATTTGGAAGCCTTTGCATCCGCCGCCATTGCCACAGGCCCACTGCCCAACAGAACCATCAGCAAGGGCAGCAACAACAATTTGAATCTTGACATCTGGTCAGTCCCCCAGAAACTGTGTCGCATGGGCCAGATCGTCGTGGGTGGTTCCGGCCTGGAGCGCACCTACAAATTTGCGCCAGGCCAGATCTGGCTCATCCAGCTTGAACCCATACATGCCGCCTTCACCCTTGTGCTTGGACCGGGTCACCATGGCCCGAACGGCTGACTTTTCGTTGCTTCCAAGCTGGACGATGGCCTCGCCCCAGATCCGCTCCGGAAGGGCCTGCTTGGTGTAGGCAAAGAACCCCGTTTCCGACAGTTCGACAACCCTAAGACGGGCGG
>Ga0208398_100911_pt1 | contig 14186 bp, 13 predicted proteins | sample LakWasMe79_HOW10_2_FD_183905 | JGI IMG/M metagenome (GOLD analysis project Ga0208398, IMG submission 183905) | Freshwater sediment methanotrophic microbial communities from Lake Washington under simulated oxygen tension - Sediment Metagenome... | ecosystem: Environmental > Aquatic > Freshwater >...
CGCCGGTGCGGACCTGGTGCACTTTGATGTGATGGACAACCACTATGTGCCCAACCTGACCATTGGTCCGCTGGTGTGCGAGGCCATCCGCCCGCACGTGACCATTCCCATCGACGTGCACCTGATGGTGGAGCCGGTGGACGCGCTGATTCCCTTGTTTGCCAAGGCCGGTGCCAACATCATCACCTTTCACCCCGAGGCCTCGCGGCATGTGGACCGCACGCTGCAGCTGATCAAGGAACACGGCTGCAAGGCCGGTCTGGTGCTGAACCCTGCCACCTCGATTGACTGGCTGGACCACGTCATGGACAAGCTGGACATGATCCTGCTCATGAGTGTGAACCCCGGCTTTGGTGGGCAAAAGTTCATTCCTTCCACGCTGAGCAAACTGCGCGCCGTGCGCCAGCGCATCGACGCGCACCAGGCCGCGGGCGGCCAGCCCATCTGGCTGCAGGTGGACGGCGGGGTCAAGGTGGACAACATCCACGAGATCGTGCAAGCCGGAGCCGACACCTGCGTGGCCGGTAGTGCCGTGTTTGGTGCCCCCGATGCCGATGGCGGCTACCGCACGGTGATGCAGGCGCTGCGCAGCGCCGCAGCGCGTTAAACCCTCTGTACCCGTTTCTCAATCTTCCCGAAAGCCCACCATGACTACGCGCCGCCGTTTTACCCTGACCCAATACCTGATCGAACAGCGTCGCCGCTTTCCGTCCGCCAGTGGCGATTTCAATGCCTTGTTGCTCGATGTGGCGCTCGCCTGTAAAGCCATCGCACGCTCGGTGGCGTTTGGCGAGCTGGGCAGTGTGCTGGGTCACCCCACGCCCGAGGTTGCCACCAGCATCAACGTGCAGGGCGAGGTGCAAAAGAAGATGGACGTCATCAGCAACGAGTACTTCACGCAGATGACGGAGTGGGGCGGCCATCTGGCCGGCATGGCGTCCGAAGAGATGGACGAGCCGTACCAGATTCCCGAAACCCTGCAGCGTGGCAAGTACATGCTGGTGTTTGACCCACTGGACGGCTCCAGCAACATCGACGTGAATGTGACCGTGGGCAGCATTTTCAGTGTGCTGCGTGCGCCGCAAGAGGTCATTGACAGCGGGCGTGATGTGGTCGCGGCCGATTTCTTCCAGCCGGGTACCCAGCAGCTGGCAGCGGGCTATGCGCTGTATGGCCCCACCACCATGCTGGTGCTCACCGTGGGCAACGGCGTGGCCGGCTTTACGCTCGACCCCAACCTGGGGCAGTTCATGCTGACGCACCCGGACATACAGATTCCGGTGGACACCCATGAGTTCGCCATCAATGCCTCCAACGCCCGTTTTTGGGAAGCCCCGGTCAAGCGTTATGTGGACGAATGCCTGGCCGGCAAGCCGGGCCCCCGTGCCAAGGATTTCAACATGCGCTGGATTGCCAGCATGGTGGCCGAGGCCCACCGCATCCTGATGCGCGGTGGCGTGTTTCTGTACCCGCGCGACACCAAGGACACGAGCAAGCCCGGCCGCCTGCGCCTGCTGTACGAAGCCAATCCGGTTGGCATGCTCATCGAGCAGGCTGGTGGCCGTGCCTCCACCGGCGAGGTGCCCATGCTGAGCGTGCAACCCACCAGCCTGCACCAGCGTATTGGCCTGGTGTTTGGCTCCAAGAACGAGGTGGAGCGCATCGAGCGCTACCACTCCGAGCCGATCAAGCACGAACTGGACAACCCGCTGTTTGCCGAGCGCAGCCTGTTTCGCGACTCACACTATTGATTTGATAGCGCTTCGTTCAATTAATACGAGGGCTAGAGGCCATTTGGACCAACAGATTCATAACATCAGGAGCGACCATGTCTGCACGCCATCCCATCATCGCCATCACCGGGTCCTCCGGCGCGGGCACCACGTCCGTCACCCGGACCTTCGAGAACATCTTCCGCCGCGAAGGCGTGAACGCCGCCGTCATCGAGGGCGACAGCTTTCACCGCCATGACCGTGCCGAGATGAAGCTGCGCCTGGCCGAAGCCGAAAAAGCCGGCAACAAAAACTTCAGCCACTTCGGGCCGGAGAACAATCTGTTTCCCGAACTCGAAGCCCTGTTTCGCGACTATGCCGCCACCGGTACCGGCCGGCGCCGCAAGTACCTGCACGACACCGAAGAGGCCGCGCCGTACAAGCAAAGCCCGGGTACCTTCACCCCATGGGAAGACGTGCCCGCCAACACCGACTTGCTGTTTTACGAAGGCCTGCACGGCGCGGTGGTCACGCCCGAGGTCAATATTGCCCAGCACCCGGACCTGCTGATCGGCGTAGTGCCGGTCATCAACCTGGAGTGGATTCAAAAACTCTACCGCGACAAAAAGCAGCGCGGCTACAGCACGGAGGCGGTGACCGACACCATCCTGCGCCGCATGCCCGACTACGTGAACTACATCTGCCCGCAGTTCATGCACACGCACGTCAACTTCCAGCGCGTGCCCATGGTGGACACGTCCAACCCCTTCATTGCGCGGGACATTCCCAGCGCCGACGAGAGCATGGTCGTGATCCGCTTTGCCAACCCCAAGGGCATCGATTTCCAGTACTTGCGCAGCATGATTGACGACAGCTTCATGAGCCGCGCCAACACCATCGTGGTGCCCGGCGGCAAGATGGAACTGGCGATGCAACTCATCTTCACGCCGTTTGTATGGCGAATGATGGATAGACAGAAAAAAGCTTCCAGCTAAGCGGAGACAAACAATGACACAACCTACTCCCGACATGGCCAACCAGATGGCCAAGGCCATCCGCTTCCTCGCCGTCGACGCTGTCGAAAAAGCCAAGTCGGGCCACCCGGGCGCCCCCATGGGCATGGCCGACATTGCCGAGGTGTTGTGGAACCGGCACCTGAGCCACAACCCGGCCAACCCGCTGTGGCCCAACCGCGACCGCTTTGTGCTGTCCAATGGCCACGGCTCCATGCTGATCTATGCCTTGCTGCACCTCACCGGCTACGACCTGCCCATGGACGAGCTGAAGAAGTTTCGCCAGTTGCACAGCAAGACCGCCGGCCACCCCGAGGTGGGCGTCACGCCGGGCGTGGAAACCACCACCGGCCCGCTGGGCCAGGGCCTGGGCAACGCGGTGGGCATGGCACTGGCCGAGAAGCTGTTGGCCAGCGAATTCAATCGGCCCGACCACGCCATCGTGGACCACTTTACTTATGTGTTCATGGGCGATGGCTGCCTGATGGAGGGCATCAGCCACGAAGTCTGCTCGCTGGCCGGCACGCTGCGCCTGTCCAAACTGGTGGCTTTTTACGACGACAACGGCATCTCGATTGACGGCCATGTGGAGGGCTGGTTTACCGACGACACGCCCCAGCGCTTTGCTGCCTATGGCTGGAACGTCATCCCCGACATCAATGGCCACGACCCCGAGGCGCTGGACGCGGCCGTGCGCTCCGCCAAGGCGCAGGGCCTGCTGGCGGACGGCAAGCCCACGCTGATCTGCTGCAAGACCGTCATCGGCATGGGCTCGCCCAACAAGGCCGGCACGCACGATGTGCACGGCGCCGCGCTGGGTGCGGCCGAGGTGGCGGCTACCCGTGAGGCGCTGGGCTGGGACCATGCGCCGTTCGAGATTCCGGCGGACATTGCCGCGGCCTGGAATGCCGTGGCGCGCGGCCAGGCGGCTGAAGGTGCCTGGCGTGCCGGTTTTGAGGCCTACCGCACCCACTACCCCGAGCAGGCGGCCGAGTTCGAGCGCCGCATGGCGGGCGACCTGCTGCCGGCGTTTGCGCACCAGTTGCCCGGCGTGCTGGCAGGCATAGCGCGCAATGCCCAGCCACACGCCACCCGCAAGGCCAGCCAGAACGCATTGGATGTGCTGGCGCCGCTGGTGCCCGAGTTCTTTGGCGGCAGTGCCGACCTGACCGGCTCCAACCTGACCAACTTCAAGGGCTGCGTGAAGGCCGGTCGTGGCAGCGATGGGCAATTCGTGCCGGGCAACCACATGAGCTACGGCGTGCGCGAGTTCGGCATGGCCGCCATCATGAACGGCATCGCGCTGCACGGCGGCTACATCCCGTACGGTGGCACCTTCCTGACCTTCAGCGACTACAGCCGCAACGCCATCCGCATGGCCGCGCTGATGAAACTGCGCGTCATCCATGTGTTCACCCACGACAGCATAGGCCTGGGCGAAGACGGCCCCACCCACCAGAGCGTGGAGCACATTCCCAGCCTGCGCATCATCCCGAATCTGGACGTGTGGCGCCCGGCCGATGGCCTGGAGACCGCCGTCGCCTGGGCCCATGCGATTGAGCGCGAGGATGGCCCCAGCGCGCTGTGCCTGTCGCGCCAGAACCTGCCGCGCCTGACCGGTGACGCCAGCACGGCGCTGGCCATGGAACAGAGCATCCGCCGCGGTGGCTATGTGCTGTCCGACATGGAGGGTGCCCAGGCCGTGATTGTGTCCACCGGCTCGGAGCTGGAGCTGGCCATGGCGGCGCAGGCGGCACTGGCGGTGGAGGGCATTGCGACCCGCGTAGTGTCCATGCCCTGCACCAATGTGTTTGACCGCCAAAGCGATGCCTACCAGGAGTCTGTGCTGCCTCTGGCGCTGCCTACCGTTGCCATCGAGGCGGCGCACCCCGACTTCTGGCGCAAATATGTGGGGCGCACCGGTGTGGTGGTGGGCATCGCCAGCTTTGGCGAGTCGGCTCCGGCCAAGGACCTGTATGCGCACTTTGGCATCACGTCCCAGCGCGTGGTGGATGCCGTGCGCACGCTGGCCCACCGCGCAAAGCCCGCGACAGCATGAAAGCTTTTGACCTGATCATGTTTGACTTGGACGGGACGCTGGTCGAGACCGCGCCCGAGATCTTTGACGCCGTCAACGACACCCTGCGCTACTTTGCCTTGCCCGAGGTGACGCAGCAGCAGGTCAACGACTGGATTGGCCACGGCACGCGCGAGCTTCTGATCCAGGCGCTGGCCTTCAGCGGCAAAGTGCCAGAGACCACGGTGCGCGCCAGCGACAGCCTGGCGCTCAGCGTGTCCCGCTTTGACAAACACTATCAGCAGCGCTGTGGCACCCGCAGCCAGCTCTATCCCCAGGTGCGGGAGACGCTGACGGCCCTTCGCCAACAGGGCGTGAAGCTGGCCGTGGTGACCAACAAGGAGGGCCGCTACACCACCACGGTGTTGAACGCCCACAGCCTGACGCCGCTGCTGGACGCGGTGGTCAGCGGTGACAGCTTCCCCGCCAAGAAGCCGGACCCCACCGGTGTGCAAAGCTGTCTGTGCCAGTTTGGCGTGTCGCCCGAGCGAGCGCTGTTTGTCGGGGATTCCAGCATCGACGTGGCCACTGCGCGCAATGCGGGGGTGCGTGTCTGGATGCTGCCCTATGGCTACAACATGGGCCAGCCCATAGAGGCCTGCGGCCCGGACCGTGTCATCGCCGATTGCTCTGCGCTACTGAATTGATAGCTTTACAGGCAATATATACGAGGGCTAGGGCCCTGTTAACGAATCAGTTGAGGACAGAGCTAAAGGTCTGTCCCGCAAAGTTTTACTAAGGAGATTCACTGTGAAAGTCTTGCGCTTCGTCGATGTCATTGCCAGCGGTTTTGCTGAAAACAAGCGTGTCTTCATTCGCGCGGACCTGAATGTGCCGCAGGACGCCAGTGGCCACATCACCGAAGACACCCGCATCCGCGCCAGCGTGCCGTGCATCCAGATGGCGCTGGAGGCAGGTGCCGCAGTCATGGTCACCAGCCACCTGGGCCGTCCCACAGAAGGGGCCTTCCAACCCGCCGACTCGCTGGCCCCGGTGGCCAAGCGCCTGGGCGAATTGCTGGGCCGCGACGTGCCGCTGGTGGTGAACTGGGTAGACGGGGTGCAAGTGGATGGCAAGCCGGTTGCCCCCGGGCAGTGCGTCATGCTGGAAAACTGCCGCGTCAACGTTGGCGAGAAGAAGAACGACCCGGCCCTGGCGCGCAAGCTGGCAGCCTTGTGCGACATCTTTGTGCACGACGCCTTTGGCACAGCGCACCGCGCCGAGGCCACGACCTATGGCATGGCCCAGTACGCGCCCATCGCCTGCGCCGGTCCGTTGCTGGCGGCCGAGATTGACGCCATCAACACGGCCCTGGCCAGCCCTAAGCGCCCGCTGGTCGCCATCGTTGGCGGTTCCAAAGTCTCCAGCAAGCTGACCATTCTGCAAGCCCTGGCCAGGAATGTGGACCAGCTGATTGTGGGCGGCGGCATTTCCAACACCTTCATGCTGGCCGCCGGGCTGAACATTGGCAAGAGCCTGGCCGAACCCGGCCTGGTGGAGGATGCCAAGGCCGTGATCGCCGCCATGAAGGCGCGTAACGCCGAAGTGCCCATCCCCACCGACGTGGTCACCGCCAAGACCTTCGCGGCCGATGCCGTGGCCACCGTCAAGGCCGCGACCGACGTGGCCGACGATGACCTGATTCTGGACATCGGCCCCGATACAGCAAAGCGTCTGGTCGCCCAGCTCAAGGCCGCCGGCACCATTGTGTGGAACGGGCCTGTGGGCGTGTTCGAGTTTGCCGCGTTCGAGAACGGCACCAAGGCTATAGCCGACGCGATTGCCGAATCCAGCGCCTTCAGCATCGCCGGTGGCGGCGACACGCTGGCTGCCATCGCCAAGTACGGCATCGCGCGACAGGTGGGCTACATCTCCACCGGCGGCGGGGCTTTTCTGGAGGTGCTGGAGGGCAAGACCCTGCCGGCCTTCGAGATCCTGCAAAAGCGCGCCGCCGAGTGATTTGCTATTGAGTTGATAGCAATACAGACATATTTCACGAGGACTATAGGCCTGTTTGACCAACAGCCTTTAGCGCTTCCCGCAACAACACCCCACGGAGATTTCTATGGCTTTTGTTTCCCTTCGCCAAGTGCTGGACCACGCCGCCGAACACGGCTATGGCGTGCCCGCTTTCAACGTCAACAACCTCGAACAAATCATCGCCATCATGGAGGCGGCGCAGGAGACCGATAGCCCAGTCATCCTGCAGGCCTCGGCCGGTGCCCGCAAATACGCCGGTGAGGCCTACCTGCGCCATATGATGCTGGCGGCCGTCGAGTCGCACCCCGACATTCCGGTGGTCGTGCACCAGGACCACGGCACTTCGGCAGCGGTATGCCAGCAGTCGATCCGCTCGGGCTTCACCAGCGTGATGATGGACGGCTCGCTGATGAGTGACGGCAAGACGCCGGCCAGCTACGACTACAACGTGGACATCACGCGCCGCGTGTGCGAGAACGCCCACCCCATCGGCGTGTCGGTCGAAGGCGAACTGGGCTGCCTGGGCAGTCTGGAAACCGGCGACGCGGGCGAGGAGGACGGCATTGGCGCCGAAGGCAAACTGAGCCACGACCAGATGCTGACCGACCCGGTGCAGGCTAAGGACTTTGTGGCGAAGACGGGTGTGGACGCGCTGGCCATCGCCATCGGCACCAGTCATGGCGCCTACAAGTTCACCCGCAAGCCCACCGGCGACATATTGGCCATCGACCGCATTGCCGCCATCCACGCGCAGATCCCCAACACGCATCTGGTGATGCACGGGTCGAGCAGCGTGCCGCAGGAATGGCTGGCCATCATTCGCCAGTTTGGCGGCGACATCAAGGAGACCTATGGCGTTCCGGTGGAAGAGATCCAGCGCGGCATCCAGAGCGGCGTGCGCAAGATCAACATCGACACCGACATCCGCCTGGCCATGACCGGCGCCATGCGCCAGGTGTTTGCCCAGCAACCCAGCGAATTCGACCCGCGCAAGGCGCTGGTCGCGGCCAAGAATGCGGCGCGCGGCATTGTCAAGGCACGCTTTGAGGCCTTTGGCTGCGCGGGGCAGGCGGCCAAAATCAAGCCGGTGCCGCTGGAGGTCATGGCCAAGCGCTACGCCTGACCCGCAGGCGCAAAACGCTGGACAATACCGGCATGAAACACCTTCTACCGAAAGAAACCTGGGCCCTGTTGCAGCAACAGCCGGAGGCACTGTTTGTCGACGTGCGCATGGAAATTGAAGCGCGCTATGTGGGCTACCCACCGGGGGCGGTCAACATCCCTTGGTACGAATTTCCGGCCATGAAGCCCGACGCGGCCCAGTTCGTTGCGGCCGTGTCGGCCAAGAGCACGGGCCGCGACCAGACCATTGTGCTGATTTGTCGCAGCGGCGAGCGCACCATCGACGCCGGTATTGCCCTGGAAAAAGCGGGCTTTACCAACGTGGTGAATGTGCTGGAAGGCTTTGAGGGTGACCGCGACGACAACGGCCAGCGCTCCACCGAGAGCGGCTGGCGGTTTGACGGCCTGCCGTGGACGCAGTCGTAGATAGACCGGTGGCGCCTTAACGGATCAGGCGCACGATGCCCAGTGCCTTGAGCACGTACTTTTCGTAAATGGGCTCCGAGGTGCCGTTCTTCATCTTGCGCATGAAGTACTTCTCAAAGGCAATCTTGGCCAGGTGCACCCACTTGCCTTTCTTGAACCAGTTGACATTGCGCGGCGGAATTTGCGGCAGGGCCACAAAGGCCGCGCCGGTGTCGCCAAAGTCGGCCAGGCAAATGGCGTTCCACGTGGCCTTGGTGCTGGCCGTGCTGCCATTGAGCTCGTCGGCAATGTTGTGCACGATGGCCGAAATCATGGTCTCGATCATGTAGCCGGTCTTGGGTGCGCCGGTCGGAACCGGCGTGGCCTCCACCGGCGGAATGGCGACGCAGACGCCGGCCGAGAAGATGTTCTTGTAAGCCTTGCTGCGCTGGTAGTCGTCGATCAGCACAAAGCCGCGCGGGTTGCACAGGTTGGGCACGGCGGCCACCGCGTCCACGCCCTTGAAGGCCGGCAGCATCATGGACATCTTGAACGGCACCTCGTGCTCCTTGAACACATTGCCATGGTCATCGAGCTGGGTCACAAACATCTTGCCGGCTTCGACCTTGGTGGTCTTGGCGTTGGTGATCCACTTCATGTCGTGGCCGCGCAGTTCGGACTCCAGCATACCCTTGCTGTCCCCCACGCCACCCAGGCCCAGGTGCCCGATGTAGGGCTCGCTGGTCACGAAGGTGATGGGCACTTTGTGGCGAATCTTGCGGCGGCGCAGGTCGGTGTCCAGTATGAATGCAAACTCGTAGGCCGGGCCGAAGCAACTGGCAAACGGCATGGCGCCGATGACCACGGGCCCCGGGTTTTTCAGGAACTCCTCATAGTCCTTGAAGAATCCTTCCGCATGGTCCACCGTGCACACCGAGTGCGTGTGTCCACCATGCGGGCCGGAGCCGGGTACTTCATCAAAAAACAGCTTGGGGCCGGTGGTGATGACCAGGTAGTCGTAGTCCACGGTCTGGCCATCCTTGAGCGTCAGGCGGTTGGCCGCGGCATCAATCGTCGTCACGGATTTGGGGATGAAGGCGATGCCTTTTTTCTCCAGCATGGGGGCGATGGGCAGGGTAATGGATTCCCGGTCGCGCCACCCCACCGCCACCCAGGGGTTGGACGGGGTGAACTGGAAGTAGTCCACCGCGCTGACGACCGTGATGCGGTGCTCGGCGGGGAGCGTTGCCCGCATTTCATACGCGGCGGGCATGCCGCCTATGCCAGCGCCCATGATGACGATGTGTGCCATATGCTGTCTCCTGAGGTGGGTGGGGATGAAGGGCCTAGAAGCGATGCGTGTACATCAGTTGCAGGTTGGTCTGGCCGTGGGCGATGGTGACGCCCGTGCCACTGGTGACGCTGGTACTCGGTGCCACCGTCAGCGCCGCATTCAGCGCATCAGTGGGTGAGGCCTGGTATGCGAATCCCAGGGTGGCATGGTTCTTCACGGTCGCCGGGAACAGGGGGTTCACGGTGGCATCGGGAATCGGGTTGTCTGCCAGGTTCAGGCCGGCGCGCAGCGTGAGTTGTTCATTGGCTCTCCACGCCAGGCCCAGACTCAACACGGTCTGGTCTTTCCAGTTCTGTGGCAGCTCAAAGCTGACCGAGCCGCCCATGCCGGCGCTGTCAAAGCGCATCTTGAAACCCTTCATGACCTCTGCCCAGGCGATGGATTTGACGTCCGCTGCCAGCATCAGATTGGGTTGCACCTGCCAGCTGCCACCCACGGCCAGTACGGCGGGCATCTGGAAGTTGATGACCGTGATGCGGCCAGCGTCGACAAAGGTCGCTGTGCTGGCGCCCCCGGGGTTGGCCGTCATGCTGGCGGAGCTGGCGTTGGTCTTCATGTCGTCCAGCGCGGACTTGAGGCGATACGAAGCGCCCAGCGTGACGTCCTGGTTGAGCTTGACCGTGCCTCCGAGCTTGGCACCCCAGCCGGTGGCCTTGGCGGCACCGGTGAATTTGTTGTCGTCGGTGAAGTTGAGGCGGGCCCAGGTGGCGCTATTGAGCGCACCGGCGCCGATGGCACCGCCCAACTGACCTGTGCCGCCCGTGACCATGCCGCCCAATTGCATGGGGGTGGCTGCCATCTGCATGTCGAGCCCGGACCACAGGTAGTCCAGGGTTGCGCCCACCGTCACGTTGGGGTTGACCTGGTAGGCCAGTGGAATGATGACGTTGCCCACGCTCAGCTCGGAGCGCACGGGCTCACCCGAGCCCATGGCCATGAAACTGTTGGCGGCGTATTCCGTGCCCATGCCGCCCTGCGCGAACATGCCTAGGCCATACGTCAAGGCACCGGAACGGCGCGTATAGCCCACCGCTGGCATGGTGTAGGCGGTGCCACCGGACTGTGCCTCGGGCATGCCCGGCACGCTGCTCGTCACCTTGGGTCCGAGGAAGCCCAGCGCGATGTCCAGGCGCGCCTCTGCCGAGCCCAGTGCCAGGGTGGCCGGGTTTTGCGCCATGGCCGCCGTGCCATGGTCGAATGCCTGGGAGGCACCCCCCATGCCGGTGGAGATGGGGCCGTAGCCTTCCATCAACATGCCGTTGGTGGCGTGGACTGAGCCGGCGGCCAGCAGGGCGCACAGTGGGGTCAGCGCAAAGAATTTCTTGGATGGGGTCATGGTTGTCTCCGATTTTTTAATGGTGAAGGGGGCAGGGGAATCAAGGGGGATAGAAGTGGGATAGGGCTTACCAGAAAGCCATCAAGCGGCCTTTGACGACTTTGGATTCGATGCGTTTGAGCGGGCTGTCGCCGTTCTTGATGCAGTCACCGCTCTTGGCATCGAATTGCCACTGGTGCTTGGGGCATGTCAGTGTGCTGCCCTGGAGCGCCAGTTCGGTGATGTTGGTGCTCTGGTGCGGGCAGCGGCTGTCAAAGACGGAGATCTTTCTCTTCTCGCGGTAGATGAACAGGCCCATGCCGTCACACTCGGTGCGCTGCACGTCACCATCCTGCACAGCGGCGCTGGCCATCACGTCGTGCCAGCGGGCGGGCTCGGCAGTGGCTACGGGCGCCTGGCCAGGCATGGCAGTGTCCTGAAACTCGGGCAGTTTCATGTCCAGAATGACATCGACGGCCCAGATGATTTTGGCCAGACCCAGCGCCGGAAAAGCCATCAGCAACGCGTCCAGCACCTCCACGGAGGTACAGCCCTCGCGCAAGGCGCGGCGCAGGTACTGGCGCAAGCCCCGGTCGGTCTGGGCATGCACCTTGGTGATGACCGAGATCAGGTTCTTTGTCTTGGGGTCCAGGTGCTTGCCGGCATCCTTCAGGAAGGCAAAGTAGTGGCCCAGCGCGTCGGGGCGGGCTTTCAACAGGTAGTTCAGTGCGTCGCTCATGGAGTGTGAATAGTGGTGGGTGGTTGGAAATGCAGGACCAGCACGGGGTACTCGGACAGCCCCATAACTTTTTGCGCCACGCCGCCGACCAGTGCGCGGCCAATGCGGCTGTCACCACGGCTGCCCATGACGATCAGGTCGGAGCCGCTGGCTTCTCGGGCCGCCAATATTTCGGTGAAGGGTTTGCCGACGCGCACCTCGCCTTGCGCTGCCACTCCGTCGTGCTGCGCCTGCTCCACCAGCTGGGTGACAAGAGCCTGTGCCTGTGCACGCAGGCCCTCGGCGGCGACCACGCTGACCACGTGCAATGGCAACCCGCATTGGGCGGCCACACCCGTTGCAATGGCGACGATGGGGCGCCCGTCTTCGGTTGGGTCCACCGCCACCAGCACGCGCTGGCTCCACATGCCGGCTTCGGGCGGCACGATCAGTACATGGGCCGGTGCATGTGCGACCACTTTGCTGACCATTTCACCAACCAGCAGGTTGGCCAGCAGACCGCGCTTGCCGCGTCGGCGGATGATGATCATTTCGCAGTTCGTGGCCCGGGCTTCCTCAACGATTTCCAGGTAGGGCTCTTCACCGCGACGCACCCGCAGGTCGATCGCCACTTGCGCGGCGTGGGCCTGCGTGCGCAGCTTGGCGATCTTGACGGCTGCTTCCTGCTCCGCCCGCGCTGCGAGTTGGGGTGCCAGCGCTTCATATTCGGGGTTGCTGACCAGCGGCACGACGGTCGCCAGAGGCAACTGGCAACGCTGCGCCAATGCAAACGCCATCTTCTCCGCGCCCACGTCAAATTCAGTGCCTTCGGTGGCCAGCAGCAGGCGTGTAAACAGCTGACCCATGCTCAATGCCCTCCTGTCAAAACACCGGAGGCCGCCAAGGCCAGCACCGCGATCACCACTACGCACATGCCGGCATAGACATAGTCGCGCCGCTTCAGATACAGCGGGATCAGGCCCAGCAGCGGCGGCAGGGAGCAGCCCGCCAGTAGCGCAATGCCGATCAGGCCGGACAGGTCTCCCTTGTGCGCCAGGCTCAACCAGCCCCAGCCGGTGGGCGTGCCGGTGTGGTGCAGGTAGGCGGCCACGGGCAGGTTCCAGACCGTGGGCAGTTGCTCCAGCGGCACGTGTGGTGGCAGTACCCCAAACACGTAGGCCGCAAAGCTCAGTACCAGGGCCAGCACGCCAATGCGCGCGCCCCAATCCAGCAAACGGGCGTAGCGCAGCGCTTCAAGCTGTTGTGTCATACCCATACCCCCAGGCCCTTGAGCAGGGCACGAATGCCGGCAAACAGCAGCAGTGTGATGACCATCTTGCGGATGACCGAGCCCTTGAGCACATGCAGCAAACGGGCCCCGATGCGCGCGCCCAGCATCATGCCCACGACCGACGGCACGGCGATCATCGGCAAGACAGCGCCCCGGTTCAGATACACCCATGCCGCAGACGAATCGACCAGGGACAGCACCAGGCCCGAGGTGCCGGCCGACACCTTCAGCGGTGCACCCATCAGCAGGTTGAGCGCCGGCACGTTGGCCCAACCTGCGCCTATGCCAAACATGCCGGCCATGACGCCAATAGCCAAAAATATCAACAGCCCCAACGGCGTGCGGTGCACCTGCCAGTTGATGGCCTGGCCGGACGCGCCGTCGACGAATACGCCGTGGATGCCCAGCGCGGACGACAGCCTGTCGGGCTGGGCGACGAGGGGAAATTCAGATTTTTTGGAGAACAGCATCAGTGTCACGATGCCCAGCACAATCAGGCCCAGCGCGGTTTGAATGACTGAGGCCGGCAGCGCCAGCCCCAGCAAGGCACCCACAATGGAGCTCATGGAGGCCAGCAATGCCAGCGGCAGCGCCAGGCGCAGGCTGGACAGCCCGCCACGCAACAGCATGGGCCCGGCCGCCAGCGCGCTGGCCAGCGCCACCAGCAGACCCGCGCCCCGCACAAAGTCCAGATGAAAGGGAAAGAAGCCGCCAATGATGGGGACAAACAGCGTGCCCCCGCCGATGCCTGCAGGCACCGCCACGATGCCAATGAAGAAGCAGGTCATGAACAGGGCCATCGGCCAGAACCACCAGGGCAGAGTGCTGGCGGGCACCACACTGTCTGCGGCGAAGGCCGGCGCGGCCAGCGCCAGCAGCACCATGGCGCACACACCCGCGCGCTTCAGCGCTGGCGTGATGGCAATGCGGCGTGGGAAGTGCATGCTGCTAGGAAATGTTTTGGTAGTACAGGTTTTGCGGGTGGTTGGCCTGCGCAAAAAAGAACCAGCGCTCTGCCAGCAATCCGAGGTACTGCATGGCGAAGGCAATGAACAGCATTTCCTTGGAGGCCGCAATGACACCCAGCGCCATGCACAGCAGCGGCAAGGGGAACACCAGCAGCAAGAAGCCCCACTTGACGGTCAGCAGCAGTTCCGGGCTGTGGCCATGGAAGAACTCACGGGTGTTGAACGACCCGC
>Ga0208398_100913_pt1 | contig 14167 bp, 10 predicted proteins | sample LakWasMe79_HOW10_2_FD_183905 | JGI IMG/M metagenome (GOLD analysis project Ga0208398, IMG submission 183905) | Freshwater sediment methanotrophic microbial communities from Lake Washington under simulated oxygen tension - Sediment Metagenome... | ecosystem: Environmental > Aquatic > Freshwater >...
GGCGTCAAACCGGCTGAAAAATGAAAACTGCCTCTCTTTGCAACGGTCTCAGCGTTTTGCCCCTACTTGATCACCAGAGCCCTAAACATAAGCGAAACAATTGGTTATTCGCGGGTCCCCTGCGGGCGGGACAGCGCGCGGCTACGGCGATGAGTTTGATCCAGAGCGCCAAGCTCAATGGGCATGATCCGTATGCCTACCTCAAAGATGTGCTGGCTCGCCTGCCGACGCACAAGAACAGCCAGATCGAAGAATTATTGCCGCATCGCTGGCAACCCGCCCAGACTTAACTGCGATTTCGTGCCAACGAGGCGCCAGCGGCGTCAATACGTGTTGCCCAACCGCTTACCCTTGACCACGCTATCAGTTCAGAATTGTGGCTGCCAGCGGAGTGGCAGCAATACGTCAATGCGACTGTTGTTTGGCCCCAACGCTCCGATCTCTACCGAGTATGCCCCGAGGCAGAATAATTGCCCGCATATGGGGTGAGCAGCAAAACTATTGGTTCTGCTTTGAGAGAGTCCGGGACACTCTTATCAAACACGACCTTGACGATACCCTTCGGTTTCTGCAGGCTTGTCTTTCGCACCGCGTTATTGAGTCCATTTTCATTTTCGGCTGCCGAAAGTTTCAACCGTTGCACATTTCCCGCCTTTATATTTTCGACTAGCACGTTGCGTTGCGATGCAGCCGTAGCATCACTCAGCTTTGCTTTCTCCAGTTTGCCAAGTAGCCATTCGCTGAAATCGAGTGTAAAACTCAGCGTCGTAGACGTGCTCGGCTTCGTCACCTTCTTGGACTTCGCTTGTTCTTCGCCCTTGTCTGCCAAGGTTTTATCGGCTGCCATCGGCATGTGCCTTCCCTGGACGACGACAATCGAGGCCCAAGCTTCTTTTGTGGCATTAAATTCGCTCTTAAAGTCATCCTTTCCATGCAACACCAGCGTAGCGCGATAGGCTATTACGTGGGGTGGCGCGACAGGCTCTCCAATGCGACCTACACGCTGAGTTAGGCTCTCCTGCCGCGCAAGCGCCCCAAGCGGCTTCAACCGGGCAAACCGCTTCATACCGTTCTTGCGTCGAACCAGATCGTCAAGTTTCTGCGTGGTGGGATTCACCATGTCCCAAGTGGCCAAGAAATACTGGGTGCTACCGTTCACCTGCATACTTACTAGATCGGCTACGTCACCCGGTTTTTGATAGGCCGAATTGCGATAGAACGCAAGCGCGACGTCGTTGAGAGCCGTGGGTCGGCACTGCAAACACAACACGCTGGTCTTGTTGCTACTGTCCGGCCGCGCAAGATCACAACTTTGATCTACGACGAGTAGAAAAAACTCTGGTTCGCCAGCAGTGTTGAGCTTGGCAAATAAGTCACCAAGTTCAATCGGTGCGCGCTTCGTCTCCTGAATGTCATCGTTTATGTCCATTCGCATGATCGACCGGACATACATGTCGGCGATGCGACTGCTAGGCGGCACGGCTCCCGGAAAAGATCCGTATCCGATCGCCTGCGGCAAAGTTGTGCCAAGCTCTCGCACCTTCGCGTCCTCGAGAAGACCGGCAGCTAAGAATTCTGAAACGAGCCACGAAAGATAGTCCGGCAGCACCGCCTCTTCAACTGCGAGTTCCGCTTCGTGTAGCAGCACAAGTTCAGAAGGCTCGACCATCGCGAGATGCTTTCGAAGCGCTTGGGCGGAACGAATCGCCGCGAGCCAGTACTCGTCCAGAAGATGCGCAAGAGCCTGCTTTTTCTCATATTGTTGGACCAAGCTACCCAACTGCGCATCGATTTTTGCATTGATCTCCGACTTCTCGATGAAACAGAAAAAATCGGCGCGCAGACCAGTGTGTTCTTTGAATTGCTTCTGATTTGCTGCGGCACCTGGACGCGACGACATTAGCACAATCAATGGGTATTTTGAAAGGGACCCGTTCTGACGCGCCCCAACGATAAGTTGCCCTATCTCCACCGCTCGATGTAGTGCGTTGTCTGCGACGGTCTCATCTTTGAGAAAGAAATCAAGAAAGATAACTTGGCAAGCCGTAACATCCAAAGCGGATTTATCGAAGTGGGGCAGCTTGTCGACCTTCCACTTGAAGCGCTTAAAGAGTTGCTCCAAACCATCAAGGTTGCTCAGCTTCTCAGTCACACTATCCAGATATTGCTGAAAGAGCGATTCGCGCAGCCAAAGCCAAGGTTTGCGGTCGCGAAGCGACCACAGCTTTTGCACGATTGCTTTGTCCTGTGTGAGATCCTCGATATCTTTCGGAACAGAGGGATCCAATGAACTCCGGTTGAACTCTCTCTTAAGCATTCCCACGCGCTTGGGTTCATCACGAAGTGCATTTGTGAACCGAGCCACGGCCTCTCCGTCCAGGTCAGTAACGTCAGCTGATGCATATGCGTCATCTATAACGATCACTTTCTTGAATGTCTTCTGAATTAGCTCGTTACTTGCCTGCATGCTCTGCCTCTCCATAGGTGAAAACGAAACCGTGGTGGATGCGTTCCTCATCTGGGTCTGCAAGTGCTAAGTTCAGCGAATTCCCCTCCGCGAGTTTCTTGGCTATATACAGTCCCATGCCACGACCTTCGCCAGAGGGCTTGGTGGTGAAAAAGGCATTGAAGACTTCGTCACCACGATCCTCCGGTATGCCAGGCCCGTTGTCAGCAACAGTCACGGTTTTCGCACGACGATCAATTGAAAATGAAATCTTTGGGTCAAATGTTTTGGCCTTCGCCTGCATCTTCAGCCAGTAGACGGAGTTAGCCACGAAGTTCTCGATGATCTGCAACACTTGGCCGCGCACTGCGGTGATCTCCACCGCGCCCGAACCCAAGCCGGACGTATCACACTTGATGTCATGGCGATCGAACTGGGGCCCATGGACTTCGACGACATCTTGGAGCATTTGCACAAGATCGAACTTTTCTTTTCGTTGACGTCCAGGTGTGGCAAGAGGATCCAAAACCCGGATTCGTCGTTCGAGGGTACTCAACTGATCCTTCAGTGTGCGGATTTTTCGCCCTTCAGTGGAGTTCCCAGGCTTGTACGTCTGGAGGATCGAAAGTGCATTTGCGGATACCCGGCCGAGTTCGTGAAAGATGAACTCGGTCATCAGGCCTACACCCGCCAAATGAATGTATTTATCGATATCTTCTTCAAAGGAGCGCACGGTGAGTTTCGAGCGTTCCCACGCTTCAGAAATGTCGGCCATGCGAGCGAGCAAGGTGTTGATGGCTCTGACATCCTCAGGATCCTTGACTTTCGTCCGCAGGAATTGCACCTGCTTGAGGGCATCCTTCTGCGCATCTTCGAGACGCTTCTCTAGCTTAGGGAACTCTTTGGCTGCTGAATCATCTTGTGCGCCTTCTATTGCATTTAGATAGCTCTTGAACTCGACTACGAGCACATGCCGCAACAGAGCGATCAGCGCGGCCTTTTCTTCTGTATCTCGCAGACCCTCGCGATTCGTTTGATCCTGCAGGCACGGATTCCCCTTGCTGGAAATTCGCACCGCACCAACAAGTTGTTTACGATTCATCTTGTAGCCCGTAGTCGCCAGGGCGATGCCGTCCAAGTCAAGCCAATCGTCGCGAGTCTCCGCATATGGATACACCCGGTAGTGATCACGAAACAGCAGCAAACCACCGCCCCAGCGGGTAAGCCATTGCAAGGCCGCTTCGTATCCTTCCGGCTTATCGAGACGAAGTTTCTGCCGGTTGAACCAGTGTGCTTCCATCTCAAACGGGCCGAGACTGGCTAATCCATGCACCAAGCTTCCAGTAGGAGGTGGTGTCTTATCCTTAGCTTTTGGGCGCTTGCCTTTCAAGGCCAGCGCGCTCCAAAGGTGGACCCCTTCCAAGCGGAAAATTTTTGTCTGTCCATACGTTTTGTAGACCACCTCCCCCGTTAGAACTGGTTCACCGTCTTTTGGAAACGAAAAACTAGCCGTGCATCGTGCATGCGCATAGGTGAGCTGGCGGCTTTGAAACGCAGGAATATCGACTGAGATTCCATTAAAGAATAGGCGGAGATTCGGCCGACTCAGTTGTGTCAAGAACGGATCTACAAGCTTCGCAAAGTCGGTCTTTGCCAATGACTCGAGCTTTTCTGTCGACCATTCGTTTGTGAGGTTTGAAACACGGATCGAAGTCCCATGATCTGCCGCCTTGACTTTCTTCAGCCCCGTCTTTGGTGACACAGGAAAGTCGCTCAAATCCATAGCTGGATTCTTCTTGATTGCGGACCAGTCGATCTCTAGCTCGTTCCAGTGAGTTTCGCCTTTCTTGGATGTTTGAACGAGAAGTAGATCCCCCAGCCGAACAGCTGATAGACGGCCAATTCCTTTCTCGCCTAGGACGCTCTGACCGTTGTCGTCATCACGCTGGAACAACCGATTGGTTGTTCCGATCGTCAGATAGATTCCGCTTAGATCCTTATCTGACATGCCACTACCGTCGTCTTTGACCTCGATCCAGTTGTACTTGGCATAGGCCGCATCAAGGGCGTTGATGAACCGTCCGTGCTCGGCCTCGGCTACTGATGCTATCAGCCCACGTTGATCGACCGGTGGCGCGCTAGTCTCAATGACCGACTCGAGCATCTGCCGCACAGTTTCCTCGGTCGGCTGCTGTTTTCGTTCTATCAATTTCTCCAACGACTGCCGCACAGTCAGGTAGTCGCTGCGCTGCAAGGTGACATGTACATCGACGTCGATCCGTGTCGCACGAGCGTCTAAAGAGTTCTTAACCAACTCATAGATTGCAATCTGGTCGGAGCTAATAAGCTCGGCGCCCAGTTCCAGCAGCACACGCGCCTTGACAGTTATTCCCATGATTCTCCTTCACAGTTGGCGCAAAGAAGAACTGCGCCGTCTGTCAGGGCAGGCGTACGGAATTTCCTTCTGCACGAGAATGCGCTCGCAAACACGCTGCCGACCGTTGCCCGAAAATAATCGAAATGAAATGACCTCAAAGTTGACATACTAGGCAACCTTGATCATCATCTTCGTCCAGCTCCTCAGCTTGGTCGCTTTGTGCAAAGACTTCCATGAGGGTGGCGTTCTCCTTGCGGGCAGCTTTTCTATGTATGCGAATCACATGTTCGCGTTTGATTTGCTCGACCCTGGCCGGTTGCTCCAACTCGGCAAGGCTTTCGCCTTGGCTCCAAGTGAAGAAGTTCCCCGTCTGTTCGTATGGCTTCTCGTATGCCTTGGCTTTTTCATACAGATCAGGGTGCGTCTCTTTGAGCCGTACCCATTCAATCTTCTGCTGGTAGAAGCAGAAGTAGCAGCCTGACCTTGTCCGGCCCCACTTCGTATATGGCGGCATGCCGACGCCGGAAGTTTTGAGGATGTCTTCGATGTCACGAAGAATCAACCCATCTTCCTTGAACGGGTAGACGGCCTTGATGTTCGATTTGTGACTGATGTAGCCACTACGATCTTCGTCGGCTCGTAGGCCGACGTAATTGATTACTTCATCGTCACCGCAGTGTTGCTCGAAGGGCTTGAGCTTTAAGGCGCGCGTACACCAGCGCCGGTGATTGGAGGGGATCATTCCACCATACATCTCATACCAGTGGTCGAACCCTACATCTGCATTTAGCCGAATCACATCCTTGCCCAGGTAACTGGAAATGCGCTCCAGATACTCGTAGGTTTCAGGCAGTTCCTTTCGAGTGTCGCTGAAGATGTACTCCATGTTCGGAATCCGATCGCGCATGTACAGCGCGAGCGCAGCGCTGTCTTTGCCGCCGGAGAGGCTCAGAATATGCCTAACTCGCTTTTCGGTTGCCATTGGAATTCTCCTCTTCTGAAGCATGGGTGACTGGGGCTTGCAGTTCCAGCAGTGCTTGCGCAAGTGCCGAAGCTGCGAGTTGCGCATTTCCTTTGGTCTCTTTCGCGATCAGATCCATGATGCTGCGCGCCACCGCGCTGGACTCGTCTGATGTTGCTACGAACAGAGACGATTCTTGACCACCTGGCAGGGTCAGCGTCAGGCCGACAAAGCGCTCAGAAGCTCTGGGTGCCAATCCACGCTCGGTGACCATGCGCATCCACCGTTTGTACCGGCCGCACGATTCGGTGATCTCCTGTGCAAACTTTCCGATGGTCTCGTCGGCCCATGCGTCGAGTGGCCGTTGGACCAAGAGGCTACCGATGGAGTCCAACCACTTTTCATCGGTGAGAGACAGGTCTGTGCACCGCAGGATGAAGCTTTTGAGCTTGATGTCCGCCAGATCCGATGCTGTGCCCGCACATTCCGCTTGGAGTTGGTTTCGCACACGGCTCAGAGGGCCTGTGATGGCGAATGCCTTGCTTACCTCTGCAGACATGGCTTCCTGCAATCTGCGGTGCGCCATCCCCAGATCTGAAAGCGTGTTCGTCAACCATTCTCCGAAAGGCACCTTCACGTTGGCCTGGGCATAGGTCTCCGGGAAGCTCGAAGTGAGCAGCTTGATCGGATCCTGGGCCTTCTTCAGAACTGACCGCACAAGGCTGGCATCCTTGCCAACACGACTGGTTTGCAAGCTGAACTCCTGAAGTCGCGCGTGCCAGCGATACAAGCTCCGCGCCAGCTCCAGGTATGTCAGCTCACCGCCAACCGCACAGCCGATCGCAGTGAAGGTTGCCTGATACTCAAGCAGAAGTTTCCTGCTGTCCGCTCCTCTGGATAGTTCACGCAATTCAAACATCTGCGGGTTCTTGTACATCCGCTGCAGGTGTTCATTCGTCAATTCGAGAATCAGCGTTCCTCGTTCGAAGATTGCGCACTGACTGCGGTGAATCATCAAATACAAGACGATCCAGATTCCAGCGGGTCCAGCTCTTACGCCCAATGGCGGCGCTGCGAGCACCGCCAGGACACCTGCAAAAGTTGGCGCGCTTGAAGACCGTAGCTCCTGTGAGATCGCAGCCCAGACCTTGGAGATATCGATTGCCGCATCCGCAGTGGGCTCAGCCAAGCTCCAGTGGCCTTTCTCCTCGCGCCAGATGCCTGTCTGGCGGAGCAAGGTGTTGTGAATGAGTCGCTCCGGCGGGTACTCGCTAGACCCGCACAGTTGGCCTGCAGTGTCCCCGCTCAGGATGAATTCGAACATCCGCTGGCGTGCCAGCACAATCGCCGAAGGCGGTTTTTCTTTGTTGATGAGCTCGTTGACGATTCTCGGCGTTTGGCTGTATACCGACTCAAACAACCATGAGGCGAGCTGGCTGGCGTTCATGTTTCGACTGTTGGAAATGAGCTGGCCGTTGTACCAATACTCTGGTCCGGGGTTTCCTGGAACAGGCATCAACTGACGCAGTACCAACAGACTTACCTTTTCCGAAACGTCATGCAAACGACCGGCCACGTACTGGCTGGTCCATGGATCAAGGCGTTTGCTGGTGACTTCCCGCTGGACCGCCAGCCAGATGGAGTATTCGGCAAGCGCGGCACGACTCTCCGGGGTGAGTGACAAACTTCCGCAGATGCTGAGGCTGTCGGTCTCCTCTTTCAGTCGTTGAAGCGTCAGAGCCTCGTCGCTTGAGCCTTCCATGACCAGCACCAGCTTGATCCAGCCATCCGGCCGAGCCTCATCGGACTTGAATACGGGCGGTTTGGGCCATTGGGCAGGCGAGCCGACAAGTACACCGACGGTCCGAATCGTGCCGGATTGGTCGTAATGCTTGTTTGCAACGATGAGTCGCTGTGACAGCGCATGCGAAACGCCGGAGATGACAAGTTCGTCTTCGCCGCTTCTTGCAGCTTTCTCGTAGACGGCCTCGATATTGACCGCATCCGACACCGCGAAGGCATATTCCGCCTTGTTGCGCCGACGTACAAGCAAGCCCTGCTCAACGAGGCCGTCGCAGTGCTTGGATACCGAGGCCTTGGGCACATCGCCGAGTGCGAATGTAATGATCTCTGACGTGATTGGGACACCCAAACCCGCGGAAACAAGCTCAAGCACGGCGATGCTCTTGAGAACTCTGACGGCTTCGGGATCGAAAGTTTGCCGCTCCATCGAAGCCAGAGCAAAGGCCCATCGGCGCTCGGCACTCAGGTCCCTGAAACGGAGTCCATAACCACTGGCGAGGTAGTCGAATACCTCGGGTAGTCGATACCAGATAGCAGAGTCGACATCATGGCAATCCGCAAAGTCACGCAGGCCGAGCGGCTCGTTTCCACGCAGAAAAGCGTGGAATGATCGTTCGCTTTGACCGTAGCGCTTCGCGACCACTGCGAGCGCTGCGATGCTGAAAGGATGCAAGGGATAGAGGGCTTCCGCACGCTCAAACAGAGCTTGGTCGGCTGCGGTCAAGGATCGCAGGATGCCCAGCCTTTTGGCCGATGCGTACAGCGCCTGCGCTTCACGAACGACCTCCCGATTCGAGTGAATCGCAGCTTTGACTCCGATGGCGTGAGCAGCAAAATGTGCGTAACGTTCGACGGGTTCATCGAACGGAATTTCATCAAACCGCGACGCCACTTTCTGCCACTCGTCGCCAAGCGCCCGGCCTACACCTGCGGCATAGCTTGCGAAATGCTGGTGCAGCATGGCCACGACGGCCAATTTGGCATCTTCCGGCTGGCATGCTTGTTCAGCAATCTGTTGCAGCGCGATCAGATCCCCTGTTTCCGGATGCAGTGCCGCATGCTCGACAAACTTGCCAACTTCGTCGATGAGCAGCAGGACACCATCGAACCCCTCCGCAACCATGGCTTGCGCAAAATCAGCTGCGAGACTACCGGCAACCGAGTTCACCGGCATACCCTTGTAGGTCAGCGCTCCGGTATCCAGTTGCTTCTTCAGCGCCGACAGCGCTTTGCCTTTGCCGAGATGACCCAGTGCCTGACCGATGGCTTGAGCCAGAGCGGCACCAATGGACACGCGCGCGCCGACGATCGCCAACGGGAAACGGTTGGCCGTTTTGAACAGCGGCACGAGTTGAGGCGCACTTTTGGTGATCGCCAGCGATGCTGCAGGATGCGATTTGCGGCCGCTCAAGAGTTGAGCCACCATGACGCCCAGCGCGGACTTTCCGCTGCCATAGGGGCCTACGATCTTCCAGGCCCTCTGCGCATGTTTGTCGACCAGACCTTGCCCTATCTGCTTCAACGCACTCGCAGCCGCCGGCGTCAACAAATACTTCTTGACAGCGGATTCGTCGTGCAGGTCCCTGTCAAGCGCGATGGATCGCGTGTGACCGCCACCCAACTCAATGCTTTGCAAAATGCGATTAGGCATGTGAATAGGCCTCCTCTGCCCGTCGCAGCTGATACTGCGAATCCAATTGTTTCAAGTTCAGTACAAGGCTTTGGGTGTCTGCTGTATCGACGAATCGGAGCGCACCTTTCAAAGGTCCCGCACAAAGGGCTTCGACGAACACCCTGAGTTGCTGTTCATCGAGACGGAACACGACCCCGGGGCTGTAGGCCCCTTTGAGCAACCGGACAAAATCGACCGACAGTTCGCCCTGACCCTCGGGTGCTAGGAAATCGATCAGTGCAATTGCGAACACGCGGAGGGAAAGTCCCATCGGCGCGCGTGGCTCACTGTTGAAGATGGTTCTCCCATCCTCACCCTTGACCGCTCTCAGCAGGCCCAGGTCTTGCATTGGCGACCAGGACGTATCGTCGCTACCCCGCTCTTCTTGGTAGTAGGACTGGATGAAAATCGAAGAATGCTGTTCCAGTGTGCTGGCCGCCAACGGGCGGGCTGCCCCCTCGCCACGGCGCCCCAGAGCGGCGACAAGTTGCTTGCGCTCAAACCGGATGATTTTTCCTTCTCCGAAAACCTCGTTCCAAGCCGCAAGGCCCCCTTCAGTGCATAACTGCCAGTGAATCAGCCACAAGGATTCCAGGGATTCCAAATACGGATCCCAAGCCTCTGTCCCCCCGAACAGCTTGATCCCGACTGGCCCTGGCTCGTGACCGCCACCACCGGCCGCCTTCAGTACGCCTGTAGCTTCTGCCCAGAACTGAAGCGACTTCACCATGTTCCGCCCGATGCCCAGCACATTCATTGCGCTTTCTTCGTTGCGCAGCAAAGCGCCGTCTGCTTTCACCGCGCGATACACCTTGGGCAGCCAGCCGTAGCGGCACACAAAGGATTCATGTCCTGAAAATCGATCCACGTTGCTCTTCATTGCGTCCCCAGCGTTTCTTTAATTCTGCCAACCCTATTCGTCTGGCACTTCATATTTGCTGCCCCGATGGCGCAGCCAAGAGGTAAGCGGTATTTATGTTTATCCATAGTATTAGAGCATCCAGGGTACTTGATTCGATATATACGCAGACTCATCTTGCAAAAGGAGCGTTGCACCCCTGGCGGAGTCAAGAAGGGAAATGGTTTTCCTGAGAGTTAGCGCGAGATTTTTGTGGGCCATGGTCACGCTACCTTCTTTCTGAGCATCAGTTGGATCATTGCGAACAGACGATGGAAAAAGTAATCAACATGATCTGCGTCGATCACGGGTTTCTGATTTACTTCGTAGTGCCGAATGAGGTGATCGTTGCCTATTGAGGTCAATTGATGCGCCTCAGCGTCCAGCCGTGCGTACAGGGCAGGTTCCGCTGTCACTGCACTCAGAATGAGGTGGACCGAGTTTTTCTTGCTTGACGAATCCGCCAGAGATTTCAGGCGCTCCCAGCAATCCCATAGTCGTTCCAGAGCTTCCCGTCTGATCACGGGATTGGGGTCTGAAAACTTGGTTCGCGCCTCTTCGAGTAAGACATCCAGGGTGCGATCACCCGTGTTGAACACCGTGCGTCGGAGGGCAAGATCGATGACCGGTGGCAGTAAGCGAACAATGCGACCTGTCGGCTGCATCTGGAACGCAAGGCCGTTGCGCCCGAAGTAGCGGTTTATCGTTTCACGAAACTCTTCCTGACCGGCTTCTTGGTCAAACGTCAGGTGATCGTGTCTCAGGAATTTGTGATATTCACGTTGGATAGGCTTTGCCACCATGGCATGCACGAATGCCACGAAGTCCAAGATAAGGAAGGTGTCTGGCGCGAATGGCTCCCACTGAGAGATAAAGCTCTCCTCCACTCTTTTTTTAGTTTGCAGCGGCCATTCCAACCCGCGAATTTCTCCGATCACAGCAGCGCCAAAGGCGTTTTCGTCGCATCCACAGATGGCCTGTCCGTCGGCACAGCGCTCGGGAAAGCGCTGACCGAATGCGCCGCTGTTGATCGAGGCCTGTACCGTGGCGACGATGGCCGCCCACACCACCGGGGTGATCACTTCTTCGGTGCGGGCCACAGGCCCATTTTCGCGGTCGCTGAAATAGTCGATCATACGGGCGCCCTCTTGCGCGAGGCTGGCTTGGGGGCTGCGGCGTTGATAGCTTCCTGCAAGGCCGCAACGCTGGTCAACACCACATCCAGGGAAGGGATGTCGCCGAAGATCATTCCCGACATGGCTGCATAGTCCCGCCCGAGTGCGTCGTGCATCGCAGCGTCAGGGGTCAGCGTGAACGTGCCTGCGGCCGCAGTGTCCAGACCCAGGTCCGGGCTGCCGAAAAACAGTCTGGCGTGCGTTGCACAATCGCTGGCAAGACCGTGATCGGCTTGCCAAGCTGGCGCTCCCTCCGCTTGTGTGAGCCGATGGACGTCGTAATAGTGCCGCGATACGCGCTGGCCTTCGTGTCGCAGTTCTTGACGACGGGCGTACCACTGACGCAGACCGTGGAGGATGATGACCTTGTCCCAGAACGTTCGTTCCGGCTGTACCGTCGTGACATTGCGGACGGCAAGGTCCAGATCGGTCAAGTCGGCCGCCACGTAGGGCATCACTGTCGCGGCGATGTGCGGGTCCAATGCGGATTTGGCGCCGGCCTCTATTTTGACGGCGGCGCGAACGTAATCGCCCTCGTTAGCCGTAACCACGGGATACCAGAACAGCAGGGTTTGACCGTCCTTGTCGTCGGGGTCCGCCTCCAGTCGGAAACGTCCTCCGGGAATCGCAGTCGTCGCGATGTCAGTGAACTGCGTGGTCAGCTGCCCCGCGATGTAACCTTGGCAGGCATCGCGGATGGCGTCGAGCCGGGCACGGCGCTTTTTGCCGCTAAGCCCCTCCAGGTCTGCCGCTTCGACACACTGACCTAGATCATCGCGGAAGATCGTGATGTCAATGTCCTCCGAGAACCGAGAGATGAGTCCGAAAGCCTTCGACAGGGATGTGCCGCCCTTGAACAAAAGTCGCGGGCCGCCAGCGGGCAGGCCGTTGAACAGCGCGTCCAGAGTCCAGCAGACCCAGAAGTCCTTCTCGACGTTCTGGACAGCGGTGCCTAGGCGCGCTGCCGCGCCTAGAAAAAGATCCCGGCGCTCGGCATCTGCGGCCGCGATCACGGTTTGGAGGTCGGCGTTCAAGCAGCCACCCCAATCACACTCTTCAAGCTGGGACGTTTCGCATTTCCGCGGGGCTGAGGTCGTTTTAGCACTGTAGCAGTCGCGGTTTTGGGATCGCATCCCGGCAGTTCGCGAACGAGACTTTGCATCCAAGTCGGCAACGTACTAAAGCCTTCCAGAAGGTCTTTGCGTATGGCATCGCCGTGGACCGGATCTGCGAGCAACTTGCTCAGCTTACTCAGAATTCGCTGCCGGTCCGTGGCCAAGGTGTCTTTTAACCAGTGTAGGGCCTGCACGACACGCATCGCCGGCCGGCCGGCCCAGTACAAACGGCTGGGGGCCGTCTGCTTGAACTCGATAACGAGGTTGTCCAGCCTGACGGCCCGACGTCGGGCGTCCGTGTGAATCGTGACGCGGGCGGGCACCGCGTCCGTCAGACCGAGGTCGTTCGCCGCAGTCATGCCGTCGACGAGTAGCCGAAGTTGATCCCGGCGCGCGATGGCATCCACAACGGCGCGATAGTCCGGATTGGTGGGCCGTTTGGTGAGGCGGTTGATGGTCGGCCTGTCGTACAGACCCCTGTCGATGCGTCGCAGTTCACCGTCGCGGACCATACGCTGCAGCGTCTTGTCGACGGCATCGCGGCTGCCGAAGGCCGCGAAGTCCGTCGGCACCCAGACATGACTAATCCCGTCGGCGTTGACTAGGGATATGACAGCGGATTTGAGGTCGGACATAAGTGTCCGATGTTTGTAGTCGTTTTTCAGACTTTATGCAAGAGTTTTGTCCGAAAAATGTGGTTAATTTCGGACGAAGATGTATTTTATCTAACTTTCAATTGTCCAAAATTTACATCTATTTTTCGGACGAGATTATTTCTTTCCGCTACACAACCAAGAGGAACAGGCGTGACGACGCATCGCACAGGGTTATCGGGGGCCTTGATAGTGTGAAAAAAAGCAAAAAATCGGCACCGAGGCACTCGAACTCGCCACGCAGGACATGCCATCACCCCACAAGCAACGAATCATTTGAGATTCCGATTTGACATTTCCGCCGTCTGACCGGTGCCATCGGCTGCCCGACCTCCCAGCGCCAACAGCCAAGGACCTTGCAAAACAAAAGACACCGTCACCTCCCAGATCCGCACCCTTGCCCCCATGAAAACCTGGCCTGGTCGGGCGAACTCATGCGTGATGACCTGGGGCTTCTTGGTGCCCGTGTTCAACGCTGAAAGTGCCTTCTCTCGTAAGAGATCAGCCGCCGAGAGCCTCACAACGTCCCAAACCGGCTCTTGAGAGCCCTTTCCAATATAGGGGGGGCAGGATATGGGGGGTAGAAAGTAAAACGGACCGCTAGGCCTGTGTTTACTTGCTTAATGGCGAGGCGGATGCACCCCAACGTAACAGATTTTGACTCAGCCAACCCGGACGAAGGGAAGCCAGCTTCGTGGTAACAACTTTTAAACCGAGCTCCAAGGCAGCGGCTCCCAAAGAGAGCTGATCGCGCCCAATATATTCTCGAACGAACAACGAACAGGCCCGATGAAAAAAAAACACTGAATGTTGGGACTTCGCTGCGCCGCTGGCGCCTGTGACCAGCCATCGTTCCGACAACTGTTCCCAAATCGTTCCCAGGCTTGGCATGAAAGACAAAAGGGTTAGCGTGTACTTACACGCTAACCCTCGTCTTTACTGGTGCGGCTGGCAGGAATTGAACCCACGACCCCTTGGTTCGTAGCCAAGTACTCTATCCAACTGAGCTACAGCCGCTAAGCTAAAAATTATAGCACAGCCTTTTGGGCAGTTTGCGCCTTCAGGCC
>Ga0208398_100914_pt1 | contig 14160 bp, 15 predicted proteins | sample LakWasMe79_HOW10_2_FD_183905 | JGI IMG/M metagenome (GOLD analysis project Ga0208398, IMG submission 183905) | Freshwater sediment methanotrophic microbial communities from Lake Washington under simulated oxygen tension - Sediment Metagenome... | ecosystem: Environmental > Aquatic > Freshwater >...
TAACAGCCACTACAACGGATTCGGGCAATTGGCTTAATAGAAAGATGGTTTTGTATTTGGGATGATTTGGCAAATCCGAAAATAGAGCTTAATTTAGTCCCAAACCCGCTGTAGTGCCAGAACGTTATGAGCTAGTTGAAAAAGTGCATTTCACTTAAAATCACGCTTTTAAAAAAAATTAGTTGCGCAAAAAATCGAAATTCAGAAACTTGAAAATTGGATTTTTAATTGGAAACTTGAAAAGTAGAAACTTGAAAAGTAGAAACTTGAAAAGTAGAAACTTGAATATCGGAGTTTCTAAACTGAATCCGAAATGCAAAACTTGAAATACAGAAACTTGAAAAGCAAACTTGAATTTTGGAGTTTCTAAATTGAATCTGAAAAGCGGAACTTGAAATTCGGAGTTTTAAATTGGATTGCGAAAACTGAAACTTAAATATTGAAGTTTCATTGAGAATAAAAATAAACAATCGTTTTGGATTTCGAAATTGAAACGAAAAAAGGGAAAGAAATTTAGCCGAGATTTGGGCAAGAATTAGGTTTTTAGTCGGCCAAAATTAGGCTAAAAATCGATTAACAATTAGGAATATTTGCTAGAAACAACCAGCTCATAACAGCCACTACAACGGATTTGGGCATTGGGCTTAATGGAAAAATGGTTTTGTATTTGGAATGATTTGGCAAATCCGAAGAATGGGCTTAATTTAGTCCCAAACCCGATGTAGTACCAGAACGTTATGCGTCACCCTACCGCACGATAAGAGAATTCACGTAAATAATAACTTCAACTAATTTGAATTACAATCTTGTTAATAATAAAATATTTGTTCATTAAATATAACTTTACGATTTTGTAAATTGCGAGAAATATAAATTATAGTAATTAATGGTTAGTTATTCTGCAATAAAAGATAAATTGAAAATTGAAGTTGAACGTGAAAGTAATATTGGAATAGCTCACCTAACCCATTATTTTCAAAATCACATCAATGGTGTATCTCAGCACTATATTGAACCCGCCACAACATATTTAAAAAAAATATCGGAAGATTTAAATTTAGTGGAAGAACCGCAAATGCAACAATTATTACCAATGCAATTTGATGTTCCTTTTCCGCCACCAACAAATTATGATTTTACATTTATTGATTTATTTGCTGGAATTGGAGGCTTCAGAATTCCTTCTCAAGAATTAAAGGGTAAATGTGTTTTTACTTCTGAATTTAATTATCACGCTCAACGTGCGTATGAAATTAATTTTGGAGAAGTTCCATTTGGTGATATTACAAAACTTGATTTAAATATTGTTCCAAAACATGATGTTTTAATGGCTGGATTTCCATGTCAACCTTTTAGTATTTCAGGAAAGATGAAAGGCTTTGAAGACACAAGAGGTACTTTAATTTATAATGTTTTAAAAATAATTGAATTAAGAGAACCGAAAGTCGTTTTACTTGAAAATGTAAAACACTTAGTTCATCATGATGAAGGTCGAACTTTAAAAATCATTCTTGGACATTTAGAAGAATTAGGCTATAAAACTTCTTGTGAAATTCTCAACGCATCTGATTTTGGAGTTCCTCAAAACCGAGAAAGAATTATTATCGTTGGTCATAAAAAGAAAAAGTTTGATTTTTCAAAAATTAAAACCTCACCAAAACCAATTTTAAAAAATTTTTTAGACAAAAATGTTTCTTTTGAATACTTGAACGAACCTTACACGTTAATTGATGCTCCAAAAACTCAAACAAGTGGACTAATATTTATAGGTTATAGAAATAAGACTATTAGAAAAGCTGGAGTCAGACCTGGAACTGAAAACCTTTCAAGAGTTCACAAACAGCCAAATAGAATATACTCGAGTGATGGACTCCATCCTGCACTACCTTCACAGGAAACTTCTGGAAGATTTTGGATTTACGATAATAAAGAAGTTAGGAAATTAACTATAAATGAATGTTATAAAATCATGGGATTTCCTGAAAATTTTATAAAAATAAACAATCTAAGTGAATTATATAGACAAGTAGGCAATAGTGTTTGCGTTCCTATGGTCAAAGAAATAATGAAAGAAATAAAAAAACAATTACTCTAAAATGGCTACACCTACAGAATTTCTTAACGAACAGTATAATGAGACAATGTCGATTGTTGGCTCAAAAGATACAATCACTTCAAATTTAAATGAAGCTGAACAGGCTCTTTTAAATACCATTTTACAATATTCTGAATCTGCAAAAGGTGTTTTAACTGTTTTTATTACAAGTGTAGTTTATAAAATTTTACATCCACAACAAGATATAAGAAATCATCAAGATGGAATTCTAAATGGATATTCTGGCAGAACTTTTGACAACAAAAACATTACACCTTTTTTAAAACTGCACAAATTTCCGGCTATGGCTGAAAGCGGTTGGCTCACTCGTTCACTTGAACAGAAAGTTCCTTATGACTTAAATTACACTGGTTCAATCAAACCTGATAATTTAAAAGGTGCATTTTTAACATTACTTGATAATATCCAAAAAGAGGCAAATTGTAAAGAATATTTAAGTTTTATACTTCAAGGATTAATTATCAAGAGAAATCAACATACAATTGATTTAGCAAAACCAACAGCACTTTCAATCAATTCAATATTATATCTTTTAGAAAAACATTTTAATGCTAAATATAAAGCAGAAGGCGCTTCGCGCCTTCCTGTTTTAGCTTTTTATGCAATTTATGAATGCTTGATAAATGAAGCTAAACGTTTTGAAAATAAACATTTATTACCAATTGAGAGTCATACATCTGCAGACTCAAGAAGTGGAAGAATTGGAGATATTGATATAATTGACGAAAACAACAGGTCATTTGAAGCAGTTGAAGTTAAACATGGGATTACTATAACTTTACAACTTGTTTTGGATGCTTATGCAAAATTTCAAACAACTCCTGTAAATCGTTATTATATACTTTCAACTGCTCCTCAACCAAGCGAGGAAGAATGGAATAAAATTCAAGATGAAATTCAACGCATAAAAAATGTACATGGTTGTCAACTAATTGTAAATGGAATTATGCAATCGTTAAAATATTATTTACGCTTACTCGATAATACTTTTGAATTTGTAGACAAATATGTAAATCTACTTGAAAACGATACTGCTTTAAAGTTTGAACATAAAGAAAAATGGAACAAACTTATTAGTGAAATGAGCTAAAAAAAGAAAGGGCGAACGCATAACAGCCACTACAACGGATTTGGGCAATAGGCTTAATGGAAAAATGGTTTTGTATTTGGGATGATTTGGCAAATCCGAAAATAGGGCTTAATTTAGTCCCAAACCCGCTGTAGTGCCAGAACGTTGGCGGTAACTCTAACAGAAAAAACAAAATTTAATTAAATGAAATTATTCTCATTTTTAAATAAAGGAAAAAGCAAACCGAGTTACAAATGTTCTTGTTGTGGAAACACTTACGATGAATTACCACTTTGTTTTGGTTCTGAATATCCCGACTATTATTTTTCTGTTCCTCCTGACGAACGCGAACAACGAATTGAACTTAAAGAAAGTTTGTGTGTTGTCGACAAACAACATTTTTTTCATCGTGGAAGAATAACAATTCCAATAATTGACCATACCGAAAATTTAGTTTTTAACGTGTGGACTTCAATAAGCGAAGACAACTTTGGGAAACGAATAGATTTGTGGGAAGACCCAAGCAGAATAAATGTAGAACCCTATTTTGTTTGGTTACAAACAATAGTTCCAACCTACGGAGATACATTAAACATAAAGACCATTGCGAAAGAACAAGAAGTTGGAATAATTCCAGCAATTAAATCAATTGAAGAAGAACATCCCTTGACTATCGACCAAGAAAAAGGAATTACTTATAAGCGAGCAACAGAGATTGTTGATAAAATTTTGAGAGAACAACACAATGAAAACTGACAAAATTTGTGCTAAAAAGAGCTACCGCCAACAGCCACTACAACGGATTTGGGCATTGGGCTTAATGGAAAAATGGTCTTGTATTTGGGATGATTTGGCAAATCCGAAGAATGGGCTTAATTTAGTCCCAAACCCGCTGTAGTGCCAGAACGTTACCGGTAATTGTAGAAATCCTGCTATGAAGAAAATACTAAAAATATTAGTTGTTATTTTAGTTTTAACTCAATCGAGTTTTGCTCAAAAGTATGACTCAAGTTTGATTTCGAAAAAGCTGGAACTAAATTTTGCAGAAACCAAAATGCGTGGGATAGAAAGTAATGAAGTAACTTATTTCGTAGAAAAGGACTTGCAAACTGTTTCGACATATAAAAACGGAAAATTAAAGTGGAAAACAAACATAATTTCTGTTTGCGGAAAACCGAGCTTTGGAAAATCTGAAATACGATATATAAAATTAGAAGCAAAAAGACTGCTTGTCGTATTTGGAAAACATAGTTTCGCGGAAGTAGATATTAATAAAGGTAAAGCAAAATTTTTGGGTTCTGACTAAGCAAAAACAACTACCGGTAACAGCCACTACAACGGATTTGGGCAATAGGCTTAATGGAAAAATGGTTTTGTATTTGGGATGATTTGGCAAATCCGAAGAATGGGCTTAATTTAACCCCAAACCCGCTGTAGTGCCAGAACGTTATGAGCTAGCTTAAAAGAAAATGAGTGCAGAAAGAAATCAAATGATAAGTTCATTAAATAAACTTTTCGTCCCTGAATTGAGAAAATTAAATTTCAAGGGAAGTTTTCCTCATTTTAGGAGAACCGAAAATGATATTACGAACTTAATAACTTTCCAATTTGATAGAGATGGAGGTGGATTTCTCATTGAACTTGCAAATCATAAAGGCAAAGAATATTTAAGCTCTTGGGGTGAAATTACAGAACTTAAAAATTTAACTGCTCATCACCTAAATCAAAGAAAGAGAATATATCCAGATTCAGAAAATGAAGATAACGGCAAAAAAAGTTGGTTCAGATACGATAAAAAATCTCTTTTTAATTTTGGAAATATATACGATAAGAACGCAAAAAAGGCAACAGAAAGAATTCCGTTGATGGTAAAATATTGGGACGAAGTGAAATAAAAAAGCCAGCTCATAACAGCCACTACAACGGATTTGGGCACTTGGCTTAATGGAAAGATGGTTTTGTATTTGGGATGATTTGGCAAATCCGAAGAATGGGCTTAATTTAGTCCCAAACCCGCTGTAGTACCAGAACGTTAGGCATAATGTTTAAAAAAACGAAGTCAAGAATATTAAGTTACAAAGGACAAAACTTAAATTTTAAAAAACTAAACCAAATGTTATGATTAATTCGAATGAATTAAATGATTATTCAAATAAAGTTTATGAATATCTAAAAAAGAATAATAGCAAATTACTCGAAAACATATCATTGCAACCTTCCGACTTTGGAAAAAACCACATTTTTATAGAACTTATCACCAAAAATGAAAATAGCTCTTCAAATTTATTCTTAAGTTCCGAGGACAACGTATTAACTGTCGGATTTGACAGTTATCATTGTCATTTTGATAGTTTTAGAGAACAAAATTTCGAAGAAGAAATGAAAATTGGGTTGGAATATTTTTATAGAATATTAAATGAGGAACTTTTTGTTGTTTGTGCGGGTGGCGGAACTACTACTTTACTAACAAATGAAGAAATCAACATTATAGAAAGCGGACAGAAACTTGAAAAATTTGATTATGATTGTATTACATATTATGTAACTTCTTGGAGTGGCAATTATGATAGAATCTTCAAAAATCCTAATTAAAATTGGCGTTTTTGAATAACCAAAAACACTATGCCTAACAGCCACTACAACGGATTTGGGCATTTGGCTTAATGGAAAAATGGTCTTGTATTTGGGATGATTTGGCAAATCCGAAGAATGGTCTTAATTTAGTCCCAAACCCGCTGTAGTGCCAGAACGTTACTGGAGACTTGTGCCGAAATTACGCAGATAAAAACAATTAGAAAATAAGCATTCGTTCCGCAAGAAGTTTAAAAGCAGAAGCGTGAAAATTGGGACTTATCAGCAGAAACTTGAAAAATTGAAATCTGAAAAACAGAAACGTGAAAGACGGAATTTGCAAGCAGAAAACTTGAAAAACGGAAGCGTGAAAATTGGAATCTGCCAACAGAAACCTAAAAAGCAGAAACTTGAATTTTTTTGCGCAGAATTTTAAAACGAAAAGTAAATAATTGAAAATAAAACGTTGAAAATAAAACGTTGAAAATCACAAACCGAAAAGCAGAAACGTAAAAGTTGGATTTTGCCAACAGAAGCTTGAAAAATTTGCGGTTTAATCGTAATTTCGACAAAACAAGCCTCCAGTAACAGCTACTACAACGGATTTGGGCATTTGGCTTAATGGAAAGATGGTTTTGTATTTGGGATGATTTGGCTAATCCGAAAATAGGTCTTAATTTAACCCCAAACCCGCTGTAGTACCAGAACGTTAGCTGTGATTTTACCGAAACGCTGTTCCAAACCTCACAGAAAAACAATTTGAACTTTACAGCAAAACATTATCATTAAAACTGTTTTAATTTTGTCAAATAACTTTAAAATAAAATAAAAATGGCAAAGACAGTAATTATCACAGGTGGAACAACAGGTATTGGCAAAGCAACTGCTTTACATTTTGCAAAAAATGGATACAATGTTGTTATTACAAGTAGAAATGCAAACAAAGAAACGGAAGTTTTGGAAGAATTTAAAAAAGAAGGTGCAGAGGTAACTTTCTTTCCTTTAGATGTAACACGTGAAGAACAAGTTAAAAACGTAATTGACAAAACGGTTGAAAAATTTGGAAAATTAGATTCTATCGTAAATAATTCAGGAGTTTCTTTAGGGAATGCTTTATTGGCTGATACAGAATCGGACGAACTGAAACAAATGCTGGAAACTAATGTAATGGGTGTTTATTATGGAATGAAACACGCCATTAATGCAATGTTGAAAACAGGTGGCGGAACTATCGTAAACCTTGCTTCCATAGCAGGTTTGAATGGATTAGTAAGCACGGCTCAATACAACGCTTCTAAACACGCCGTTGTTGGTTTAACCAAAGGTGGTGCATTGGATTACGCTACCAAAAATATTCGTATAAATGCAGTTGCACCAGGAGCAATTAAAACCGATATTTTGAAAAATGCAATTGCTTCGGGAACTTATGATGTTTCGGGAATTGAAGCATTGCACCCAATGAAACGTTTAGGTGAACCGGAAGATATTGCAAAAGGAATTTTCTTTTTGGCTTCAGACGAAAATCCTTTTATGACAGGAACTGTATTGAGTATTGACGGTGGTTATAATGCAAAATAATCATAATAAATAAAGCACTAAATTGGCTGTCTAAAAAATAGACAGCCTTTTCTATTTAAAAAATTAATAAAAATGGATATAATGCAAAACACTATAAATTGGTACAACGGAGAAATATTTGAGGGAAAATTTATCCTTGGATTTGGAATATTCTTAATCTTAACGGCTTTACTATTTTACTTTTTAGGGAATACACCAACTGCAAAAGCATTGCTGATTCCAATGTTGGTTATAGGTATATTTTTTTCTATAACAGGAGCAAATATGATTCGTTCCAACGGAAAACAAAAGCAAGAAATTGCGAAAAAATATGAGCAAAACCCCAAAGAATTTGTAAATGCCGAAATTAAACGTGTAGATGATTTTCAGTATTTATACCCAATGTCTATCGCTATTAGTTTGGCTTGTTTTCTCATCGCTATTGCCTTGCTTTACTTTACACAAAATGTGCATTTAAAAGCAATCGCCATTTCATTAATCTTATTTGGGATGGCTTTTGCGGTAATCGATTATTTTTCAAAAGAAAGAGCGACAATTTATTACGAACAATTAAAATCATAATTCTGAAATAATGATTGAAGATAGAATCCGAATTAATATTTTGTTTTCTTGCACATCGCAAGAGAAAAAAAATTTTGATCCTTTTGTTCAAGACCACGCTTTGGTCTGTGTTCTAAACGGAAAAATGATAATTAACGACGGCATAGAAACCTTTCAGTATAACAAAGGCGATATTGGTTTTGTATCAAAAAATCAATTAGTAAAAACCCAAAAAATCCCTCAAGACAACAAACCTTTTATGAGTATCAGCATTTTTTTGCCCAAAGAAATGTTATATAATTATTCAAAAGAACACCATATTTTACCAAAAGGAAATTATTTAGGAAAACCTAATTTTATATTTCAACCCGACCCATTTTTAAAAGGTTTTTTCAATTCTATGCTTCCTTATTTTGAAAATCAAGAGGCACTCACCAATAATTTAGCGACTATTAAAACTTCTGAGATTATTGAACTTTTGCTTCGGTATACCGCAATTCAAAATTTACTTTTCAATTTTGAAGACGATTTTAAAATTGACTTGGAAGCGTATATGAACAAAAATTATATGCACAATATTCCGTTGGCGCAATTTGCAAAACTCACAGGTAGGAGTATTTCAACATTTAAAAGAGATTTCCAAGAAATTTTCAATCAAACCCCTAACAAATGGCTTATCAAAAAGCGATTAGATTTAGCCCACTTTTTAATATCAAAACAAGGCAAAAAGCCCAATGAGATTTATGACGATGTAGGTTTTATAAATTTCTCTCATTTTTCAAGAAGTTTCAAAGCGGAATTTGGAATAAACCCTTCAGAAATAGAAAAAAACCACAGCTAACACACGCTACAAGCAATTTGGGTAATTGGCTTAATTTAAATATGGTTTTATATTTGATAGATTTGGCAAATCCGAAGAATAGGCTTAATTTAATCCCAAACTGCTTGTAGCGCGAGAACGTTAGTGGCTATTTAGCCAAAAAAAAACTGAATTACAACAACATAAAATAAATATTTAGAAAATAATATTATGAGTAGTGGATTTGATTTAAAAGATATTGCAGATTATTATTCAAAAAAAACTGATTCTGAAATTATATATATTGCAACTGAGAATGCAAGAGGTTTAAGACCAGGAGTTTTAGAAATTATTGAAAACGAAATTATTAAGAGAAATTTAAATCCTAATATTTTAGATGGCGCAAAAGCTCAAAACAGACAATATACGTTAGACGAAATAACGGAAATATCTCAAAGAATAAGAAGTTTGCCTTGTCCAATGTGCGGAAATAAAACTGCAAAGCTAAATGGAACTGTGATGCATACAGTAAAAAGTTTTATTGTATTCTCCACTTTTAGAAAAGAACCTATAATTGCTTGTCCTGATTGTTTAGACAAAAAAAATCAAGAATCAATATTTTCAACTGCTTTATTAGGTTGGTGGGGATTTCCTTCGGGATTTTTAAAAACTCCTTTTTACATTTATTATAACATTAAAGCAAAAAAACAAAACAGAATTTCTGAACCAAATGATACTTTATTAGGTTTTACATTGCAGAATATTGGAGAAATAGAAACTTATAAAGAAGACGCTGAAAAGCTGAAACGAATAATAAAATACGTAAAAAAATAAACAGCCACTAACAGCCACTACAACGGATTTGGGCATTTGGCTTAATGGGAAATTGGTTTTGTATTTGGAAGTTTTGGCATAACCGAAAGATTACGCATTCTTAATCCCAAACCCGCTGTAGTGCCAGAACGTTATGGGCAATCTTAATTAACGATTGTAATCTTAAAACATTATTTGTAGTTTTAAAATATAAAAAATTATGATGATAAAATTAAACGGTAACAATAATGCTGTCAATGGGACGAGAATTTCTACAAGATGTCCACATTGTGGTCATAATGGAACTTTTGAGTCAATTGGAAATGATGTTCATAATACTAATAGCAATAAGATTTTAGGTATACGTCGATGTCCAAATGGGAAATGTTTTGGACATATGTTTTTTATTTATAGCACTCAAACCAACGATATAAATATTACATATCCAAGTGACACAATCCCATTTGATAAAGAAAATATTCCTGAAAAAGTTTTAAATGCTTTTCAAGAAGCAGTCATCACACATTCAAATAATTGCTTTATTGCCTCAGCAATTATGATTAGAAAAACTTTAGAAGAAATTTGCCTTAATCGTGGAGCAGTAGGTAAGAATTTATATGCCAGATTAGAAGATTTAGGAAAAAAAATTGTTATCCCAAAAGAGTTAATTGAAGCTACACAGGAATTAAGATTATTAGGGAATGATGCTGCACACATCGAATCTAATACATTTGATGAAGTAGGAAAAAATGAAGTCGAAATATCAATAGAATTTACCAAGGAAATATTAAAAGCGGTGTATCAATATGAATCACTGCTTGGAAAATTACGCGCACTAAAGAAAGCAACTGAATAAAGACTGCCCATAACAGCCACTACAACGGATTTGGGCAATAGGCTTAATGGAAAAATGGTCTTGTATTTGGGATGATTTGGCAAATCCGAAGAATGGGCTTAATTTAGTCCCAAACCCGCTGTAGTGCCAGAACGTTATGGGCAATGCGTAAAAATATCGTATAAAGTAATTATGAGAAATTTTCTGATTTTATTTGTTTTTATTTTTTTTAGTTCTTGTGGAAATAAGCAACTTGAAAAAAGCTATGAATTAGATTATAACCCAAATGAAGAAATTAATCTTATTGTTCCTGATAATGGCTATCAATCGGTAAAAATTCCAGGGCATATTTTATTTTATGGACATAATAAAGACTTCATAATTGCTAGTCAAAAGGCTACTGATAGTATTTATAGTTCCGACGAAAATCTTCCCTATGATAAAATGATTGACAAAGTTTTTAAAACTAATTTCAGTCAATATTGGATAATAACTCTTGATAATGATAATATTTACGGGCCACTAAACAGGTACAAATATTTTGAATTTCGAAAAAAACTTAAAATTCCGCAAAACCTAAAATTAGACAACTCAACTCTTGATTTTTACACTAAAGGACAGAGAAACGATGTTGAATATTTAAATCTAGATCCTACCGTTATAGATATAAAAAATTTAAAAGGAAATTCGGCTGATTAATTGAAGCACTGCCCATAACAGCCACTACAACGGATTTGGGCAATACTAAAGAACCGAAATGAAAAGAGCAGTAATTTATACGATCATATTTCTCAATGCTTTAATAAGCTACGGACAAAAAGAACATCTCGAACCTACAACTTTTGATGTTGGTGGAGGATTGGAAATATATTATAAAAATTTAAATACATTGCTATACGATGGAATGGCTGACAAACCATACGCTAGGTTTATAGCTATCCCATCATTTTCAAAAGAATATGCCTTTTCTGTCGAAAAAGAAAATGGAGAATATTTTATAATTTCTATTTCGCTATCTGAAAGTTATTGGTATGCTAAAAAAAAGCGAAATGTTAAGTTTGAAACCAAAAAAAACAAAATCAACCAAAAAACTTACGACCAAATATGTTACTTATTTCAACTGTTAGCTAACCAAACTAAAAGTTATGAAGAAAAAAACTTCGGTTTGGACGGTGAAACATATTATTTTATAACAACTGACAATAAAGGCGAAATTAAAATTGGCGAAATTTGGTCTCCAGATGACAATTCGCTTATGGGAAGATTAGTCAAAATATCAAACAATTTATATTCAATCGGAAACGGAAATCATATTTCAATAACTGAAATTAATGACGAAATAGCTAAGTTAATAAACGAGTTCGAGAAATAAGTACTGCCCATAACAGCTACTACAACGGATTTGGGCAATTGGCTTAATGGAAATATGGTTTTGTATTTGAATGATTTGGCAAATCCGAAAATAGGGCTTAATTTAGTCCCAAACCCGCTGTAGTACCAGAACGTTATGCGTAATTGGCAGTAGACTACGGAGTTTCTTGCACAATGAATTTTCGGGATATTTTTTTTGAGGATTTTAAAAGAATAAAGCATTTAGGCTTCAAGTCTTTCGATTGGAATCGTAGAAAGTTCACTTTCAATACGTTTGACAACGTAAAAGACTTGGCTAAGTTATTAAAAATAAATGACAAAGTCAATACGTAAGAATACTTCATTTAGTTTTACTAACTTAAAATCCTCAAAAAAAATAGAGCCCTAAAACCCCAATTATTAACTTCGCCTAGCAGGTTTGCTAAGCGGAATAAATACTTGGTTTCATTGATTTTGATTGTGGTTAGAAAAGATAAGAGTAGTCTATCCAACTCCGTTACTGAATAAAAAACCAGGATTGTAAATAGATCAGTAACTACGCATAACACGGGCTAAGAGCAATGCCTTCCGCTTTTTTGGATAAAATAGTACAAATTAAAAAATTTGGCTATTTTAGCTATTATTAGTGAAGCGGGAGAAAGAAGGCACTGCTCCTAGCCCGATAACGTTATGCGGGATTACCCAACAAGACAGAGAATCTAAGTACTAAAACAAAATAATTCAAAAAAAATAAAAACTAAATTAATAATGAAGAAATTAATCATCATTCTTTTACTTATTGCAGGAATAAACAAATCTTTTTCACAAATAACAAACGTCGAAATAATAACCAAAGAAAATGACACTATAAAAAATGCACAATTAAAAATCAACTACTTTTCCAAAGTTGAATTAAATTATAAATTACAAGAAAAGTTAGTTGTTTTAGATAAAGATGGAAACAAAAAAGAGTTACTGCCTTCTGGTGTAAGTTCATTTAGTTTGAAATATGATGGTAACATTTTAAATTATGAAAATGTAGACAACAAAGGATTTGCACTAATAATGTATTCCAATAAATTAAAACTACTCAAGTATGTTAAACCAGGCTATACTTCCGTAAACATATACATCATTAAAAGACCAAATAATGGTAAAGTCTCATATATGGAAGCTATGGGATTAAGCAGACTTATTTCGAAAAAAGTAATTACTAGGGAAATTACTGACTGTCAAAGTACTATTGATAAAGTTGAGAAGAAAGAATTAGCTATTCAAGGCGAATCTGGCGTATTAGAACTAGTAAAAGATTACGAGACAAGTTGTTTTAATTAACCGACAGTAGATTTTGTTTAATTATCAATGTCCAAATTATTAACTCTAATAGAGATCGAAAAGCAAAAAATTGAACAATAATATCGTAAAGTAACCCCGCATAACAGCTACTACAACGAATTTGGGCAATTGGCTTAATGGAAAGTTGGTTTTGTATTTGGAGGATTTGGCAAATCCGAAGAATGGGCTTAATTTAGTCCCAAACCCGCTGTAGTACCAGAACGTTATGTGATACCAAACCAAAAATACTAAAAAAAGAAATATGAGTTTTTTCAAAAATTTATTCTGTGGAAGAAATAAGGAAGTTGAATTGCCTACAAGAGAATTTACCGAAGAGGAATATAATATCGATTACGAATTAAAAGAACAAGGACTTGAAAATGTATTAGGTAAAATGCACGGAATTGTTGGACACGCAATAATTCCATTTTCAGTTGGCGGTGCAGTTGATATGTATTATTTCAAAAATCATATTAAGGGAACTGGATTTGCAACAATGGAATTACTAAATCCTGATGGATCTGGACCAAAACCTAACAGAATTGGAACTTATGAATTAGTTGGTTTTACAAAATTAGATTATAACGATAGCGAAGAAAACCAAACTGAATTTAATACAATCGAAAGACGCTTCTGTGGAATATTTACGACTATTGGAAATTATGCTACGCAAGCAATTTTAAATCCGAATGAAACAATTGAAGTTCCAAATGGAACCGACGAAAATAATTGCCTGATTTTAGATAATTACAGACCTGACAATAAAGAGTTCAAAATCGGGGAAAGAAGTCATCATTTATTGTTATGTTTAGAAGTTTTCAGAAGCGAAATGGAATTTGCTAGAAAGAATGGAAGTGGAAAGTTAATCAATTTGCTAAAAGAAAAAGGATTTTATCCATATAGTGATTTAGACAGAAAACCTGTTGTCTAAATTGGCATCACATAACAGCTACTACAACGGATTTGGGCAATAGGCTTAATGGAAAAATGGTTTTGGATTTGGAATGATTTGGCAAATCCGAAGAATGGGCTTAATTTAGTCCCAAACCCGCTGTAGTACCAGAACGTTATGCGTAATTGGCAGTAGACTACGGAGTTTCTTGCACAATGAATTTTCGGGATATTTTTTTTGAGGATTTTAAAAGAATAAAGCA
>Ga0208398_100915_pt1 | contig 14153 bp, 11 predicted proteins | sample LakWasMe79_HOW10_2_FD_183905 | JGI IMG/M metagenome (GOLD analysis project Ga0208398, IMG submission 183905) | Freshwater sediment methanotrophic microbial communities from Lake Washington under simulated oxygen tension - Sediment Metagenome... | ecosystem: Environmental > Aquatic > Freshwater >...
GTTCAGCGTGACCCTGGTCTCGGGTCAACGCCGGGAAATCCTGGCCATCGACCAGCTCTATGCCAATGCGAGCGACGACCCAGGCCTGAAAGGCAACCTGCCGTATTGCGATTGCGAAGTGATGGTGGACCGCACCTATGTGTTGCCACTGGGCGACCGGAGCTGGCCCGATGACGCGCTGGTCCAGTTCGAATATATGAACGGCGAATGATGAGGCAACGCACCAATAGACACCTCGTGCGCGTGGGCCTGGCACTCGCTGCCAGTCTGTGGCTGGGCGCCTGCGGCAGCCTGAACGCGGGGCGCACTGCGCCGCCATTCCGTGACCCCGCCATGTCCATGCAAAACGCGTACAACACCATCGTGGTGGGGAAGACCACTCAAGCCGAAGCCCTGGCCGCTTTGGGCCCCACAACCGAGATCCGGTTTGACAGCGGATATGCAGTCTGGGTCTACCGGGCCAGGGCTGCGGAGCCGGATGCCGACCGGGCCGAATTCGTTATTTTGTTTGCACCATCGGGTGTCGTCAAAAAGACGAGGCTGCGTCCGGCGTATGCGGGCCGCAGCGCAGGTGCGTCTTGATGGCTATCTCGTATCGCGCGTGCGCGGTACCACCCGCTCCACCAATATCTTGTACTGAGCGGCCAGCATGGGTTCGTTGGGATCGTGGCCCACCTGGGCGACTACGACCATGGCTTTGTCGGGCGCCTGCAGGCTGTCAAAGTAGGTATGGGTGACCGACAGGGGTGTCAACAGGTCTTCCTGGCCTTGAACGAGGTACACGGGTAGGTCGAAACGGAGTCCCAGCGCTGGCAGATCGACCTTCGAAAACATGCCGTCCCCCTTCAGGCCGACAAACTGCAGGAAGGAGTAGTCCTCACCCTGTTCATTCGCCTCCAAGGCGGCTGGCGTGGTGTACTGCGCCTCAGCCTGCCACCATGCGCGGGGGGCGGGGGTGGTGGCCTTGCCCTCGTAGGCCCGTATGGCGCGACGCAACACACCAAAGGCGCGCGGATCGGTGCGCGGCGGTGGTCCAATCGCTTCCAGGGCTACCACCGTCTTTTTGTCATCGGCGGCGCGCGCCAATGCCAGCGTCTGGGCATAGCTGGCGGCCTGGTTGGCTGTGTAGCTAACCATTTGGGCCGTGCCGACATAGGCGTGAAACAGGTCGGGGCGGCGATGGGCCATGTGTACGCTCAGTATGCTGCCCCACGAACTGCCCATCAAAATGACCTTCTTGTGGCCCAGGCGCTGGCGCAACAACTCGGCAACCGCAATACCGTCGTTCACCATCTGGTCCAGGGTCAAGGTCGCGTTTGCCGTGCCGGGGTTGCGGCCAAAGGTTTTGCCGGTGCCACGCTGGTCCCATTGCACGATGGTGAAGTGTTTGGTCCAGGGCCGGTACATGGCTTGGGAGAACGGGCTTAGCGGGTTGCCAGGCCCGCCATGGATGACCAGAATGGCCGGGTTTTGGCAGTCCTCCCCGTGGACGGTGACCCACTGTTCCTGACCGCCAATCGGCCAGAAGCCTTCTTCAGCCAGATTTTGCTTTCGGTCGCTGCTGCCCTGGGTTGTGGTCGACGCCGGGTCGCAGGCCGGTATCAAGGCGCCCATTGCCGATTGGGTCAGCAGCGCCAGCGTGGTCAGTGCGACGCATATCCAGTTTTGATGCATTGAAGTTTTCCCGAAGTGAGTTGAACTGCAGGAAGTGTCGGTTGTTAGGCCGTGTCAGGCGCCTCAAATGATGAAATGGGACCTCAAACCCAGCCTCGGCAGGGCCCACATGCTCATTTGGGACCTTGAACGCCCCCATCGGCGCAGCGAAACTGCGACGGCGTCACGCCAGTGAGGTTTTTGAAAACCCGGTTCAACGAACTCTTGCTGTTGAAACCGGCCGCCAGCGCCAGGTCCAGTATGGTGGTGCCCGCGTGTGCTGCATCCCGCATGGCCGACTGGAGTGCGCGCACCCGGTAGCCATTGACGAACTCCTGAAAGTTCAGATCGAGGGACTGGTTGATCAGTTGCGACAGCTCGTGCGGCGTCAATGCCAGGTGGGACGCCAGTTTTTCCAGGCTGAGATCCCCGTCACGGTAGACATGGTCTTGTTCCATGCTAGCGGTAAGTTTGGCCAGGAACAGTGCGCGGTCGGCTGGTGCCAACAGGCTTTCCGCGGTTTTGGGGACCTGCAAAGGATGCAATTGCGGTGGAGGGGGCCGGTAACCAATGGGCAAACGCATGGCGTAGTAGGCCAGGCCGTAGACAAAACAGGTCAGAACGGTCGCACCCCAGGTGTCGGATGACACCGGTACCGGCAACCCGAAAATTTCTGCTAGAAACACCAAGGCATCCAGCCCAAGCCCCAAGCCCAGTAGCACGGTGAGTCGTTGCAGGCTGTGCACCACACCGTGCCCGGAGCGCTCGCGGTCAGCACCCCCAATCAGCCGGTAACTCAGGACCAAATAGGTGCAGACATGGATAGCCTTGAACGCTCCAAACACCGCCAGTTGCCACGGCAGGTGGGCACGCGGCGCCATGGCGGCCAGCTTCATGTCCCCAGGCTGAAGGTAGTAGGGCGTCCAGGCCAACACCGCGATGGCAAAGGGCAGGGCATGGGCCAGGCTGTGCCGGGTCAACGGCTTGCCCAGCAAAAGATTTTGCAGGTACCACCACAGCAAGGGGCCGATAAGCAGCGGCACTGGTGCAATGGCCGAGGCCAGATGCGGGTAGGCCCCAAATAGCTGGTTCATGCCCATCCAAGCGTGGCCAATGATGATGGCAAACAGCAGAACCAGCACCGCCAGCAGGCGGTTGGCCACTTGCAATTCGCGCTGCCTGGACAACAGCAGTGCCGCGCTCAGGAAGAGTCCTTGCCCCATGGCGAGCAGCAGTAACAAAGATGCAGGAAAGGAATACACGCTTGGGTTCTTCAGACAATGGGTGGCTTGCAAGGGCGGTGCGGAGCCGCAGCGGCCATTATGTGTTTGTGTGCGCCGCCTTTTGCGCTGGGCCCGAGCATTGGCATGGCGGCACCCTTCTAGAATCGCAGCCATGGTAGCCAACAACATGCGCCGGTTTTTTCTGGGAGACGGCGTGCAGGTGTCACGGCCCATCGTCTGGATCATCGGATTCTTTGCCTTTCTGAACGTCTATTCGGTGCAGTCCGTGCTGCCCATGGTGATGGACGACTTCCACGCATCCGCATTGCAGGCCGGCCTGACCGTGGGTGCCACGGTGCTCGCGATCGGCCTGGTGTCGCCGTTCATGGGCATGCTGTCCGACGCGTTCGGGCGCAAGGCGATTCTGTGCACGTCGATGTTTGCTCTGACAGTGCCGACCGCCTTGATTCCAGTTGCACACAGTCTGAACATGCTGATCGCACTGCGTTTTCTGCAAGGGCTGGCGGTACCGGGCATCGTCGTCGTGCTGATTGCTTACCTGTCGGAAGAGTTCCGCAATGGCGGCGTGATCCGCATGACATCCACCTACGTCGGTGGCACCGTCATGGGCGGGTTTTGCGGTCGCTTCATCACCGGCCATGCCGGGCATTTGCTGGGCTGGCGCGGCGCGTTCGTGACGCTGGCGGTCCTGAACCTGCTGGGGGCGCTGCTGGTGTGGTGGGCCCTGCCCGCCTCGCGCCACTTTGTGCCCAACCGCAACTTCCGCGGTGCGATGGCCACGCTGTGGAGTCATTTGCACAACGGCCGGTTGATGGCGGCCTGTGCGGTCGGTTTCTGTGTGCTGTTCTCGCTGGTGGGAGCCTTCACGTATGTGAACCTGCATCTGGCGGCGCCCCCTTTCAGCCTCACGGCGGCCGGTCTGGCCAATGTATTCACCGTCTACCTGGTGGGTGTGGTTGTGACGCCGCTGGCCGCCCGCCATATCGACCGCCTGGGCTTCATGAGGTCCATGCTGGGCGCTTTGGGTGTTTCCGCCTGTGGCCTGTTGATGACGCTGCTGCCTTCCCTGTGGCTGGTGGTCGCCGGGTTGGCCGTGTGCTCCACCGGTGTATTCCTGTGCCAGTCGGCCACGATCAGCTCGATCGCCCGGACCGTGACCGAAGGCCGATCGCTGGCGACCGGCATCTACTACCTGAGCTACTACTGTGGCGGGGCCGCCGGCACCTGGGCTGCGGGCCTGGCCTACGAGGGCTGGGGCTGGAACGGCTCGGCATTCACCATTGCTATGGTGCAGGCGTTCGCCGCAGCGCTGGTGGTGCTGGTCTGGCGCCAGCCCAAGGGTGCAGCCACCTGACACACCGGCGCTACTGCTGGCTGGTTTGCGCAGGGGGTGCCCGCCACTACACTGGCCGCACGGCTCAAGGCCATGAACAGCATGGCGGTGAGCCAAAAAAGGGAGTCCTCTCACAATGACCTGTCGATCTCTGGCAGCAACGCTTCTGGCCGCGGCAGCGCTTCTGGTGCAAGGGCCCACAGCCGCACAGGTGCGTGTCACCCCTTCCGCCGCCCCTGTGGCTAACGTGGCCGATCTGGTGCTCTTGCTGCAGAGCTACACGCCGGACCGCGAGCGCATCGTGCGGTTGCGCTCCGAGATGAATGCCCCGGCTGCAGCCACAGGTGACCCTGGGCAGTTGGCCATCGCATGGCATCAGAAGGCCATCGCCGCCCAGGAGCTGCAGGAGTGGGACAACGCCACCGACTTTCTGGAAAAGGCGCTGGCGCACGCACGCCTTGCACACGCCGCGAGCCCGAACCAGGTTGGCGGGTATGCCCGCATCCGGACCGAATACGCACACAGTCTTTTGTATACCCGGGGAACGGCCGCCTCGATGGACAGCTTCCAGGCGTTCGCCAGCGAACTCGAAAACAGCCGGCAGCCCACTCCCGGATACGTGCTGGGGGCCTATGTGGCCATCACCAACCACTACATCCACTTTGGCGACATGCAAAGTGCCCGGGACACGCTGGCCCGGCTGGACGCCTATTTCAAGACCCTGTCTGCCCGGCCGCCACTGGCACTGGTTTTGTCGCATTTTTCGCAACAGATCGAAGGCGTTCGCGGCTTCCTGTTATCACAGGAGGGCCGCTTTGCGGACGCGCAGAATGCCTACCTGGCGGCCATCCGCCAGCAGGAAACCAGCATGGCCGACAACGCCGTGCGCGCCAGCCTTGGCCTGTATGCGCCACCGCTGGAGCAGTTGCAGAGGGCCAACGACTCCCATCGCATCTTGCTGGCCCAAACCCTGATCAACTTGCAGCGTCTGGATGAATCCGAGTTGCTGCTGCGTGAAGTGCTCAAGGGCGCCCTGGTGCGCGACGGGCGCAACTCGGTGCTGGTTGGCCGTACGCTGTTCACGCTGGCCAGGGTTCTGTTTGAACGGGGTCGCTACCCGGAAGCGGCCGTTGTGGCCGAGTGGAGCGACAGGACGCTGGAAGAAGCCGGTCTCTCCGATACCAGCGCTCCGCGCATCCGGGCCCGGATCACCCTGGTTGACACCCGGACGGCGGCGGGCCTTGCGCCGCAAGCCGTTGCCATCATCGATTCGCTGCGCCAAAAGCTCGGTGCGGATCCACGTCTGGAAGAGGGATTTGGCCAGGGGACGCTCAGCTCGATTCGGGCCTACATGCTGTCAAACCGCCTTCAGGATGCGCTGCGCGACAGCGACAGGCTGCTGCAGTACGCCATGGCAAACTTCAAGGGCGACCATTACCGCACTGCCGAAGTGCGCGGATACCGCGCCATGGTTTTGCGGCGTCTGGGCCGACTGGATGAGGCACGCACGGAATTCCGGGCGTCGATTCCCGTGTTGCTGGAATCTTCCAACATGATGGACCGCCAGCAGGCCAGCGTAGCCCGCACCACCCGACTGCGATTCATATTGGAAGATTACCTGCACCTGCTGGTGGGGCCCAAAGGCACAGGCACGGCAAAGGACATTGCAGAAGCCTTTGTGCTGGCCGATGTGGCGCGTTGGCAGAGCGTTCAAAAGGCCGTCACGGGGTCGGCACTGCGCTTTGCCGCGGGGACACCCGAACTCGGCATGCAGATCCGGACCGTGCAGGATGGTGAAGACGAACTCCAGGCGGTCTACAAAAACCTGATCAGCCTGCGCTCCGCCCCACCGGACCGGCAGTTGCCCGGCGTCATCCAGGCCATGGAGGCGCGTATCACCACCTTGCGCACAAGTCTGCAGAACGGCCGGTCCGACATTCGCCGCCAGTTTCCCCAATACGACACGCTGGTCAACCCGCGTCCCACCACCTTTGTCCAGGCGCGCAAGGCACTGCAAACCAACGAGGCTTTGCTGTCGATCTATGTCACGGCACGCGGCAGCTATGTGTGGGCCAGTGGACCCGACGGCGCCCTGCGCTTCCATTTCACCGACAGGAATTCCACGTGGGTGGCAGACCGGGTTCGGCAATTGCGGCAATCCGTGGACTTGACGACCGGCGTCTCACCCGGTCACGTGCCGTTTGATCTGGAGGCTGGCTCCAGCCTCTACCAAGCGCTGCTGGCCCCCGTGGAAGCCGCTTGGAGCAAGGCCGACACGCTGATCGTTGTTGCCAACGATACGCTGGGGCAAATTCCCTTCGCGATGCTGCCCACGCAGGAGGCACGACCAGTTTCTGCCGAAACGGGAGCGGCACAGGTGCAGTACCGCTCGACTGCGTGGCTGGCGCGCAAGGTGGCCATCGCGTATCTGCCGTCCGTCAGCAGCCTGGTTACCTTGCGCGGCTTGCCGGCGGCGAAGGCCGCCCGCAAGGCCTTCATCGGCTTCGGGGACCCGGACTTTGGCGACAGCACCGATGGAACGGCAGTGCCGGGCACTCGTCGGGCCGCGGTGCTGGAATCGCTGCCGGATACGCGGGACGAAATCCAGGCCATTGCCGCAGCCCTGACGGCCGACCCACGCAGCGACACCTTCTTTGGCGCACAGGCCAGTCGCCAGAACGTCCTGGGCTCGGACCTCAGCGACCGCCGCGTGGTGGCCTTTGCCACCCACGGCCTGATTGCTGGCGACCTGCCAGGGCTCGACCAGCCCGCACTGGCTCTCGCTCCCGGAGCGGGACAGCAGATCTCCGCGGGCCTTTTGACGCTGGAGGATGTACTGAAACTCCATCTGGATGCCGACCTGGTGGTGCTGTCCGCCTGCAATACGGCGGCGGCGGACGGAAGTGCCGCCGAGGCGATTTCGGGCCTGGGACGCGGCTTCTTCCATGCCGGCGCGCGCGCCGTATTGGCAACGCACTGGGCGGTGGAGACCGTGTCGGCAGGTCTGCTGGTGACCCGGCTGTTCGAGCGCTATGCCCGCGACGTCGGGGTCAGCCGGGTCAGCGCCCTGCGGCTGGCCATGGTGGAATTGATGGATGCGGAGGCCGCCGGCCCCTATGCCCACCCCGCCTTTTGGGCGCCCTACGCGCTCTACGGAGACCCCGGACGATAGGCCCATCGCCCAGTCCATTGGTATGGCGGCGAATGCCTCGGTGGGTCGAATTCTTTATCGGTGGTCAGGGTCGTGTCCGCCCGAGCGGGGCATTGAATTGCTGGATCAGCGCGCGGTGGCTGGGTAGGTCGAGCAAGGCGCGGTCGCCGAAGCGCTGGATCTTGGCAAAGAGCCGGTTGGCTTCGTCGACCTGGGGAAAGTCGTCGCGGCCCGCACTGAGATTGGTCTGGAAGCCCATACCGTAGAGGATGTACTGGTAGTTGAAGAAGGCAAAGGTTTCCGTGTCCAGCACGAAATCGAAACGCCCCGGCGGCCGCAGTTTCCATTGCTCCAGAAACTCGGCGAGCCGCTCGGGGATGGAGTCCGGATCGGCGTTGTCGCGCCAGAATGGCTCGGGTCGTGCACTCAGACAATAGTGCAACTTCAGAAAGTTGGCGATGTTCTCGAAGCGTGCCGTCATCAGCGCGTTGAAGCGGCGCGCGGGCGCTTCCATCGGGCCGCTGTGCGGGAGCATCTCGGCGATCATGCCGACAGCGGCTTCGATCATTACTAGCCCCGTGGATTCGAGTGGCTCGAAGAACCCCGCCGACAGGCCCACCGCCACGCAGTTCTTGACCCACTGCTGTTCACGATAGCCGGGTTCAAAGGGGATGCGCCGTGTGACCAGATCCGCGTGCCCGGGTCCCACATAGTCGCGCAGGATGTCGGCCGCTTTGTTGTCGCTGATGTGGTCGCTGGAATAGACGCAACCTACGCCGCGTGCGCCATTCAGGCCAATGTCCCAGGTCCAGCCCGCCTCGTGCGCGGCGGCGATTGTGCAGCTCTCCATCGGGGCATCGGGTTCCTCACAGGGCAGCTTGCAGGCCAGGGCCCGGTCGGTGAAGAGGTGCTGGCGTACCGACTTGAAAGCGGCGCCTGCGGTGCGCCCGATCAACTCGGCGCGGAAACCTGTGCAGTCGATGTAGAGGTCTGCGGTGAAGCTGCCGTGTTGGTGCGTGTCGATATGCGCGATGGCACCGCTGGCGTCAAGGTGGACGTTGGAAAGCGTCGCCTCGAAATGCTGCACGCCCAGCTCCCGGGCGCGCTGTGCCAACAACTTGGCCAGCTTCATCGCATCGAAATGGTAGGCGTAGTTCAAGGGCGCGGTGTAGGCGGCGTCGCTGGAACGCTTGGGCGCGCGCCTGGCCCCTGCCACCCGCTCCTGAATCGTCATGGCATGTGCAAACGGCAACCGCGTGGCTGGGTCCTGCAGCAGCCAATAGGGAACCAGGTTTGTGCCCTCGGCATAGAACGGGGCCTCGAACGGATGGAAGTACTGGTGGCGGTGCGCGCCCACAGGCGTATGCGCCCAGTCCATGAACCGGATGCCCTGTTTGAAAGTGGCCGCCGTTTCCCGGATGAATTGCCTCTCATCGATGCCCAGAAATTGCAACGTGGTGCGGATCGTCGGAAACGTGCCTTCGCCCACGCCGATCACACCAATGTCGGGCGACTCCAGCACGGTCACTTCCCGATGGCTGCGCTCCGACAGGCCCAGAAACTTGGCCAGGTAGGCAGCGGTCAGCCAACCCGCTGTGCCGCCGCCGACGATCAGGATGCGTCGCTTATTCGTCATGTGCTTGCATGGTCTCGCATTGCGTGGGCCTAGGCCCTCACATACAGGTTCTTGAGCCAGAGGTGGCCGGTCTGGGCGCCCTGGCCCCAGTCTTCATCGTCTTCGGCCGGATGCAGGCTGTGGCCTGAGGGGTTGAGTAATTTCACGCGGCCGATGCGAAACGATGCGACCCTGCGCGTCACCAACGTCAGCCCATGCTCCAGCGCGGTTGCGGCCAGCAGGCCGTCCCGGGTGTTGGCATAGGGCAGCTGGCCGCGGCGCCGCACGATCTTCGCATCAACCGGAAGGATGCGACCATCAAAGGCGGGCATGACATGCTTGTCGATCCATTCGCGCACCACCAAACCGGCAGCACGGTCCTTGCGGCCGAGCCGGGCCGCCGCGTTTTCGAGTTCCAGCAGGTTCAGCGCCGAAATAAACAACTTCTGGCGTGCGATACCCGCGGCCCAGGCCGTGAGCCCGGGATCGGACTGCGCGGACTTGGCCTTGCGCAGTTCGAGCACGATGCCGGTGTCGACTAGATACATGGCCGTGCGCGCGGGCGGCTCATCCTTCCAGCCCCTCGCTGTGGTCCCAGGTGCCGTCAGAGGTGCCATTGACATCTAGTTCTGCTACATCTGGCATGGCCAAAATATCCACAATGCTTTCGCCTTCGCCGGTGAGTCGGCGGAATTCCTCGATGCCCATCAGCACATGGGTAGGCTGGCCGCGGTCGGTGATCAGGACCGGCTCAATGCGTGCCTCGCGCTTGGCGAAACTGACGTCCCGGTTAAATTCTCTACTGGTGATGAACTTCATGGTTGGCGAAATTGTAGGAGATGTGCCTACAAAATTGCAACAAATATGTAGGTACGTAGGTTCAAGTGTGTCAGTGCGGATGGACAGCATCCTTGGGCACATGCACACTTCGCCCGAACAAGCCAAGGTAGCGCACGAGCGTTTTGGCGCCCCAGAAATGCTCACAAGTTGCTGGAATACTAATGGAATTTAACAACATCAACCTTTTGGCCCTGATCGGCGATATCTTCGCCAAACACGGGCCGGCAGTCCCGGCGATCGCCCAAACCTATAGCCCGGGCGACTTCAGCGTCCGCTTCTTTCTGCAGCTGGCGGTGATCATGCTGGCCTGCCGCGTCGTCGGCTGGGCCGGCCGCAAGTTCCTCGGCCAGCCCCAGGTGGTGGGCGAGATGATTGCAGGCGTCATCCTGGGGCCATCGTTATTGGGGTTGTTCTTCCCCGACCTGCAGGCCGCGATCTTCCCCAAGGAAATGAAGAACGTTCTGTACACCGGCGCGCAACTGGGCGTGGGTTTGTATATGTTCCTGGTCGGCACCACCTTGCGGCTGGACCACTTTGCGACCAAAGGACGCAGCGCCATGGCCGTATCGATGGCCGGCATTGCTGCACCATTCTTCATCGCATTCCTGATCACGCCCTTCCTCATCGGCGTTCCGGGCCTGTTTGCCGCCGGCATCTCGCAAGCCAATGCAACGCTGTTCATGGGCGCCTGCATCGCGCTGACCGCCTTTCCCATGCTGGCCCGCATCATCAACGAGCGCGGCCTTGCTAATACCTCGCTGGGCACGCTGACACTGACTGCCGGTGCCTTCGACGACGCGGCCTCCTGGTGTGTGCTGGCGCTGGTGCTGGCCGCCTTCGGCGCGGGCCCGGGAGTCGCCGTACTGGCCATTGGCGGTGGCATCCTGTGGAGCGCCTTTGTCCTGCTGTTCGGTCGCCAATTGCTGGCCCCACTGGGCCACATCGTTGATCGCGAGGGCGAGATGAGCCATACCGTGCTAGGCATCACACTGATCCTGTTCTGCGTGTCGGCATTTGTGATGGACGCCGTCGGCATCCATGCGATTTTCGGCGGCTTCATCCTGGGCACCGTGATGCCACGCGGCCTGTTTGCCACCGAGCTCAAGAAGAAAGTGGAACCGCTGGCGGTGATCCTGTTGCTGCCGATGTTCTTCACCTACTCCGGCCTGAACACCCGTCTGGACATGATCAACTCCGGTGAGCTGCTGCTGATCGCAGCGGGCATTCTGGCGGCCTCGGTGCTGGCCAAGTTTGGTGCCTGCTATCTGGCCGCGCGCATGTCGGGCGAAGACAACCGCACCGCTCTGGGTATCGGCGCGTTGATGAATTCGCGTGGGCTGATGGAGCTGATCATCATCAACATCGGACTGCAAAAGGGCATCATCGGCCCGGCCTTGTTCTCCATGCTGGTGCTGATGGCCGTTGTCACCACCATGATGGCCAGCCCCGTATTTGAGTTGGTGTATGGCCGCAAGGCCCGCGAGTCGGGCGAGCTGGGTGCGATTCCCGGAACTGCGGCCAGCGGACCCGCCAGCAACCTGGTCTGAGCAAGCGGGCGCAAGGCCACCAGGAAGGCCAGGCCGCGATGACGTCCTGGGCGGCGGCATGGCTGCGCAGATTCGGATGTCATATGTGGATCATTCAAGTCGCTGCTTCCTGCAGGGGTGGCGAGTGGGAGAATGCTTCGATAAAGCGGTGCACAAAATGCAACTTGGTCACCGCACCGTTGCTCAGCACAAAAGGGTAGAAATCCGGGAGCCCCATGCCCAGCGAGAACTCGTTGAGCACGCTGGTCAGACCGGTCCATGTGTTGAGGAAGGCCAGGAACTCCTGGTCCGCATCTTCTTGGGTCTCGTCGGTGCAATAGAGCACGTCCGTGTCATAGGGGTCCTGCAGCAAACTCAAATGGTTGTCTCCGATACCGTAGCCGGTGGCGGTGTCCAGTGCGTCCACCATGTGCAGATAGTGCGCCCAGGTCTCTGCCCAGTCTTCCCACGGGTGGGCGCTTGCGTAGGCGCTGACGCAGGTGTTCTTCCAGGCCGGGGCGGGGCCATCGCTATAGTGCCGTTGCAGCGCGGCCGCGTAGTCTTGCCGCTCATCGCCGAAGAGCGTGCGAAAGGGCTCATGCCAGGGGCTGCTCTCCAGCAGGCGGCTCCAGTAGTAGTGGCCGGACTCATGGCGCACATGCCCCAGCAAGGTGCGGTAAGGCTCATGCATGGCATTGCGAATGGTCTCGCGGGCCACATCGTCGGCCTCATTGACATTGAGCGTAATGATGCCTTGATGGTGGCCGGTGGTAACCGGCACCGGGCCTGCGCCCACCAAAAGATCAAAGGCCAGGCCTTGCTGTGTGTCTTCGCTGATGCGTGAAGCCACTGGCAAACCCAGGGCGATCAGCGAAGAAACCAGTCTGCGCTTGGCCAGCTCAACCTTGTGCCACAGCGTGGCATTGGCGGCAACACTTTGATCGGGAACCGTGCGATTGAGGCGGCAGCAACGGCACAGTTTCTGGTCTTCGCCATCGGACTGCGGGACCAGCCAATTGCACTGCGGCGCCAGGCTGAAGTTGGCGCAACGCCGATACACATTGCCGTCGTCTGTTGCTCCTGCTCGGCGCCAGGTGGCGGCATTGTTGTTGTCGCCATCAATGGCTTCCAGAGACATGATCGTGGCCTGGTCGGGCTCGTAGCCCAGCGCACGACCGCAATGCAAACAGAGATGGTTGCGGAAAAAGATAGGGTAGCCGCAGTAGCAATGGGAAGTGCGTTGTATCAGCGCGGTCATGGTGGCAAGGGCGTCGGCTTCGCCGGCATCGGCATCTGGGGCGGTGGGCTGCTCACGGCACTGGCCATGTTCGGCACTGGAACGGTTGCGGTGTTTCGGTTGTACAAGTTGTAGGGATAACTGGCAGAGAGTGTGTTCACTGTGTGCTCCAGGTAGCGGATGAAGGCGCTTGCGCGGGGAAGGCCGGTCGGATCGGCGCTGCTCACTTCACTGTGCTGCAAGGGCTTGGCAGCGTCGGTACGGTGTCACACACACACAGGAATATGCCTCAAGGGTCTAGGTTAAATCGGGCTGTAGCCCTCGTGAAATAAGAACATCACGCTACAAAAATAGTAGCGTATCCGGCGTGCGCGTGCCATCGCCGCAGTATTTCAGGGTTTGTGCGCAGCGCTGACGGGCAGAGTGAAAAGCATTCTGGTCCCTTTACCTGGGCTGCTTTCTGCCCGGATATTGCCGCCATGGGCCTCCACGATGCAGCGCGAGATGTACAGGCCCAAGCCCAGCCCACGCCGGTCGTTCTTGCCGACCTGCCAGAACCGCTCGAATACCGCCTCCAGCATCGCCACCGGGATTCCTTCACCGGTGTCCTCCACGCAGAACTCGAACGCTTTGCCAACGCATTCGCAGTGCACACGGATACTGCCGCCCTTGGGTGTGAACTTGATCGAATTGGAGATCAGGTTGGCGAGTACCTGCAGCATGCGATCGTGGTCGAACTCTGCCGCAAAAGGTCCCTGCCTATTCGATACCTGGAGAGACACGCCCCTGGCCGTCGCGGAACCCTGCAGGGCATCCACCGCCTCGGCTACCAGCGTGGCGACGTCGCCTGGAAACGCATGCATGGCCAGCTTGCCGGAGTCGATGCTGGCGACGTCGACCAGGTCGCCAATCAGCCGATTCATGCGCGCGCCGTAACGCTCAATACGCGCAGTCTCGATCAGCAATGGCGCGCTGTCACCGTGCTTCTCAAGCTTTTGGGCAAGGAACTGCGAACTCACCACGATCCCGTTCAGAAGGTCGCGCAGGTCGTGGGACACCATGCCGAGGAAATCGTCGCGGGTTGCCAACGCGTCGTCGGACCGGGCGCGCTCTGTCAACAGATATTGATCGGTCGCGTCGCGCTCCAGAGGCAACAGCCGCGTGAGCAAACGGGCCCGCGTTTCGCGCTCACGGCGCACGCTTCGGTCTGCCGCATTCCGTTCATCGCGCAGGGCTTGGTCTTCGCTCTCTCTATCCCCTGCAATGGCGGTTTGAATATCGTGGAGTTCGGCGCCGTTCGCGGTCTCGCCCGCTTTTTCGTCTGCTCTTTCGCGGGCCGCAACCACGACAGCGTCGGCATTTTCCCGGGCGTGTTCGACAACCGCGTCAGCGTCTCTTTCTATGGCTACCCGGTTTGCCGTCATCTCCCGGTCTGCTCTCTCGCGTTCCTCGCGCAGGCTGGCGTCGGTCAGGTCGCGCTCGGGCGATTCCTGTGAATTTGGGGTGGGCAGCATAGAACCTTACTCGCGTCGGCGGTGTTGAATAGATCGGGAT
>Ga0208398_100916_pt1 | contig 14140 bp, 10 predicted proteins | sample LakWasMe79_HOW10_2_FD_183905 | JGI IMG/M metagenome (GOLD analysis project Ga0208398, IMG submission 183905) | Freshwater sediment methanotrophic microbial communities from Lake Washington under simulated oxygen tension - Sediment Metagenome... | ecosystem: Environmental > Aquatic > Freshwater >...
CAGCTGCAGCGCCTGGGCGCCGAGGCCTTCATGGCCGATCTGGTGACGATCGGCGTGGTGCGCGAGATCGCCGCGCTGATGACCGGCATCATTCTTTCGGGCCGCGTGGGCGCGGCCTTCGCCGCCCAGCTCGGCAGCATGCAGGCCAACGAGGAGGTGGACGCGCTGCGCGCCATGGGGCTGAACCCGGTCGAGCATCTGGTGCTGCCGCGCGTGCTGGCGATGGCCCTGATGGCGCCGCTGCTGACCACCTATGCGGCCGTCGTCGGCATGGGCGCCGGCCTGCTGGTGGCCGTGGGCATCTACCAGGTCGAGATGCTGGACTATCTCTACCGCAGCTCGCAGGCCCTGACCCTGGCCCATGCCAGCATCGGCCTGCTCAAGGGCACGGTGTACGCCATCCTGGTGGCGCTGGCGGGCTGCCGCCAGGGCCTCAACGCCGGCCGCAGCGCCCAGGCGGTGGGCGACGCCACCACCGCGGCGGTGGTGCAGGCCATCGTCTGGATCGTGGTGGCGGCCTCGGCGCTGACCATCATGTTCCAGCGCCTGGGGTGGTGATGGCAGAGCCTGCCCAAGCCCTGCTGCGCGCCGAGGGCCTGAGCCTGGCCGTGGCCGGCCGGCTGATTCAGAGAGAGCTCAACTTCGATGTGCGGCGCGGCGAGATCCTGGTGCTGATGGGCGGCAGCGGCTGCGGCAAGAGCACCCTGATGCGCCATCTGATCGGCCTGCAGACACCCGCCGCGGGCCGCGTGCTCTATGGCGACATCGACCTGGCCGAAGCCGACGAGGAGCAGCTCGCCGGCCTGCGCCGTCAGTTCGGCGTGATGTTCCAGGCCGGCGCGCTGTGGAGCTCGATGACGGTGGGCGAGAACGTGATGCTGCCGCTGCGCGAGTTCACCGAGTTGGACGACGAGGCCGCCGAGCAGCTGGCACGCTTCAAGCTGGCCCTGGTGGGGCTGGACGGCGCCTTCGACGAGTCGCCCGCGGCGCTCAGCGGTGGCATGAAGAAGCGCGCGGCGATCGCGCGCGCCATGGCCCTGGACCCGCCCCTGCTGTTCCTGGACGAGCCCTCGGCGGGCCTGGACCCCCTCACCTCGGCACGCCTGGACGAACTGATCCTGAACTTGCGCGATCATCTGGGCACCAGCATCGTGCTGGTCACGCATGAGCTGGACAGCATCTTCGCGGTGGCCGACCGCGCCCTGTTTCTCGATGCCAAGGACAAGACCATGATCGCGCTGGACGCACCGCGCCAATTGCTGGAAACCGGACCCGACACGGTGCGCGCCTTCCTGCGCCGGAAAGAGCGGCCATGAGAAAACGCCACGGCCACCCTGCCCTCTTGGGCCTGTTCGTCGTCAGCGCGCTGATCATGCTGTTCGTCGCCGTGTTCGTGATCGCCGGCGGCAAGCTGCTGGGCGGCAAGCAGAAAGTGGTGATGTATTTCAACGGCTCGATCTACGGCCTGCAGGTGGGCGCGCCGGTGGTGTTCCGCGGCGTGCGGCTGGGCAGCGTCAGCTCCATCGGCGTGGCCTACGACCGTGCCCACAACGAGGTCTCCATTCCCGTGGTGGCCGAGCTTGAGCGCGACATGCTGGGCAACCTCACCGGTGACCACCAGCCCGGCACCGTGGTCGCCTCGATGAATGCCCTGGTCGCGCGCGGCCTGCGCGCCCAGCTGGCAATGCAGAGCCTGCTCACCGGCCAGCTCTATGTGGACCTGGACTTCCGCCCCGGCAAGCCACAGGCAGCCAGTGGCGAAGAGCGCGCCGAGATCGAGATCCCCACCGTCACCACGCCGCTGCAGGATTTGAAGAACCAGGTCGATGGCCTCGACATCAAGCGCCTGGTGGGCGATCTCTCGGCCATTGCCAGCTCGGGCCGCCGCCTGCTGGAAGGGCCCGAGCTGAGCCACGCGGTGAAGGACATCGAGGCGGTGGCGACGAATCTGCGCCGGCTCACCGAGCAGCTCGACCGCCGCTTCGGCCCGCTGGCCGACGCCACCCTCGGCACGCTGGAGGCCACCAGGCTGGCGATGGAGCGCATGAACAAGGCCGCCGTCTCCGTGGACGACACCGCCCTGCGCGTCGGCAAGACCTTCAACCCGGACGGCCCGATGGTGAAGGACTTGCAGCGCAGTGCCCAGGAGCTGACGCGTGCCGCCGCCGCGCTGGCCGATGCGGCGCAGGACGACGCGCCGCTGAACCAGAATCTGCAGCGCGCGCTGAAAGATGTGTCGCAGGCCGCACGCGCGCTGCGCGAGCTGGCCGACACCCTGGACCAGCAGCCCGAAGCCGTCTTGAAGGGGCGTCGATGATGAACAAGCCTTGGATTCTTGCGGGCCTGCTGCTGGCCCTGCTCGGCGGCTGCAGCAGCTCGCCGCCGATCCAGCTCTACCAGCTGCGCGCCGATGCGCCCGCCGTGCAGGGTGAGGCCGCGAGCGGCGTCGCCGGCTCGGTCTGGGCGCTGGGCCCCGTGCAGATGCCCGAGTACCTGGACCGCGACGCCATCGTGCGGCCCAGCGGCCAGGCCAGCCTGCAGCACAACCCCTCGCAGCGCTGGGCCGAGCCCTTGCGCGACGCGCTGCCGCGCCTGCTGGCGCAAGACCTGGCACGCCTGCGCGGCGCGGCGCAGGTCTGGCGCATGCCGGTGCCGCCGGGCGTGCAGGTGGACCGGCAGCTGCGCGTGGACGTGCAGCGCCTGGACGCCAGCACCGATGGCCGCAGCGTGGTGCTGCAGGCGCGCTGGACCCTGGTGGACCCGAGCGGCAAGAGCAGGCCCGCGGTGAGCGAGCGGCGCTTCGAGGTGGACGCCGGCGACGGCAGCATGGACGCCCTGGTGAGCGCGCATCGCAGCGCGCTGTGGCAGCTGGCGCAGGCGATCGCCGCCGCGCCCTGAATCAGCCCAACGCCGCCACCACCTCGGGCGGCGCCTGCACCAGCTCGATCAACACGCCCTCCCCGCCGATCGGGAACTCGTCGTTGCTCTTGGGGTGGATGAAGCAGATGTCGTAGCCGGCCGCACCCTTGCGGATACCGCCGGGGGCAAAGCGCACACCGTTGGCGGCCATCCACGCCACCGCCTTGGGCAGATCGTCCACCCACAGGCCCACATGGTTGAGCGGCGTGCTGTGCACGGCCGGCTTCTTCTCGGGGTCCAGCGGCTGCATCAGGTCCACCTCGACCTTGTGCGGGCCGCTGCCGATGGCGCAGATGTCCTCGTCGACGTTCTCGCGCTCGGACACGAAGTTGCCGGTGACCGTGAGGCCCAGCACCTCCACCCACAGCTTGCGCAAGGCCAGCTTGTCGGGGCCGCCGATGGCGATCTGCTGGATGCCGAGGATGCGATAGGGTTTGGGTGTACTCATGGGTGGCTCTGTCAGTCGGACGAACGTTGATTGGCCCAGGCTTGGTACTCCGGGCTGTTGCGAATCGGGTCGAAGTCTCTGTCTTCGCGCCAATGCGAGGGCAGGCGGCCGGACTCACTGCACAGCTGCAACTGCGCGACGGCGTTCGCGGCATCGTCACACAGGGCATAGGCACAGGCCAGGTTGTAGGCGACATGCGGGCGTCCCAATGGGTGCGTTGCCGCGTGACGCGCGAGCAGATCCCCGGCTTGTCGCCACAACGCTCGCGCGCCGTCAGGGTCTGTTGACTCAAGAGCGTGCCCTTCATGAATCAACGCGCCGCCCCAGCTTTCGGCTGTTTCGTGCTTGTCCGCCTTGAAGGCCAAGGCCTGCGCATACTTCTCGCCGGCTTGCTTCCACAGGCTCCGCGCGACAGCCACATCTGTCGGCGCAAGAGCACGAGCTTCCTGGTCGAGCACAAGGCCCCAGTTGTGCGCTGCAAGGTGGTAGTCCGCCTTGATGGCCAAGGACTGCGCGTACTTTTCGCCAGCGGCCTTCCACAGGGCCCGCGCACCCGCCAGATCAGTCGGCGCCAGAGCGCGTGCTTCCTGGTCGAGCGCAATGCCCCAGCTATTGGCTGTCTCGTACTTGTCCGCTTTGATCGCCAAAGCCTGTGCGTACTTTTCGCCGGCGGCCTTCCACAGCGCCCGCGCACCCGCCAGATCAGCCGGCGCCAGAGCACGTGCTTCGAACTCAAGCATCCAGCCCCAGTTGTGCGCTGCAGAGTCGTAATCCGTTTTGATGGCCAAGGACAGCGCGAATTTCTCGTCGGCGGCGTTCCACAGCGCCCGCGCACCCGCCAGATCGATCGGTGCCAGAGCGCGTGCTTCCTGGTCGAGCGCAATGCCCCAGTTATTGGCTGTCTCGTGCTTGTCCGCCTTGATCGCCAAGGCCTGCGCGTACTTTTCGTAGGCGTTCCTCCACAGCGCACGTGCGCCCGCCAGGTCAGTCGGCGCCAGAGCACGTGCTTCCTGGTCGAGCGCAATGCCCCAGTTGTTGGCTGTCTCGTGCTTGTCTGCCTTGATCGCCATGGCCAGCGCGTACTTCTCGCCAGCGGCCTTCCACAGCGCTCTTGCACCCGCCAGATCGGTCGGCGCCAGAGCTCGTGCTTCGAAATCAAGCATCCAGCCCCAGTTGTGCGCCGCAGAGTCGTAATCCGCCTTAATGGCCAAGGACAGCGCGTATTTTTCGTCGGCGGCGTTCCACAGGGCCCGCGCACCCGCCAGATCAGTCGGCGCCAGAGCGCGCGCTTCCTGGTCGAGCGCAATGCCCCAGTTGTAGGCAGTCTCGTGCTTGTCTGCCTTGATCGCCATGGCCAGCGCGTACTTCTCGCCAGCGGCCTTCCACAGCGCTGTTGCGCCCGCCAGATCAATCGGCGCCAGAGCGCGTGCTTCGAAGTCAAGCATCCAGCCCCAGTTGTGCGCTGCAGAGTCGAAATCCGCCTTGGTGGCCAAGGACTGCGCGTACTTTTCGTCGGCGGCCTTCCACAGCGCCCGTGCGCCCGCCAGATCAGTCGGCGCCAGAGCGCGTGCTTCCTGGTCGAGCGCAATGCCCCAGCTATTGGCTGTCTCGTACTTGTCCGCTTTGATCGCTAAAGCCTGTGCGTACTTTTCGCCAGCGGCCTTCCACAGCGCCCGCGCACCCGCCAGGTCAGTCGGCGCGAGAGCACGCGCTTCCTGGTCGAGCACAAGACCCCAGTTGTGCGCTGCAAGGTGGTAGTCCGCCTTGATGGCCAAGGCCTGTGCGTACTTTTCGCCAGCACCCTTCCACAGCGTCCGCGCACCCGCCAAATCAGTCGGCGCCAGAGCACGGGCTTCCTGGTCGAGCGCGACGCCCCAGTTATTGACGGTGTCGTGCTTGTCCGCCTTGATCGCCAAGGCCTGCGTGTACTTTTCGCCAGCGGCCTTCCACAGCGCCCGCGCACCCGCCAGATCAGTCGGCGCGAGAGCACGCGCTTCGAAATCGAGCATCCAGCCCCAGCTGTGCGCTGCAGGGTCGTAGTCCGCCTTTATCGCCAAGGCGTGCATGAACTTTTCGCCAGCGGTCTTCCACAGCGCCCGCGCAACCGCCAAATCAGTCGGCGCGAGAGCACGCGCTTCCTGGTCGAGCGCGACGCCCCAGTTGTGCGCTGCAAAGTGGTAGTCCGCCTTGAAGGCCAAGGCCTGCGAGTACTTTTCGCCAGCGGCCTTCCAGAGCACCCGCGCACCCGCCAGATCGGTCGGCACTAGAGCACGGGCTTCCTGGTCAAGCGAGATGCCCCAGTTGTAAACCGCTTCATGCTTGTCCGCCTTGATGGACAAGGCCTGCGCGTACTTGTCGCCCGCATCCTTCCAAAGAATGCGAGCAGCCGCCAGATCAGTTGGCGCTAGAGCCCGTGCGTTCTGGTCAAGGGCGATGCCCCAATTATTGGCAGCCCAATCCAGCAGAGGATTCAGCCGCAACGCATGATCGTAGTGAACACTGGCTCGGCGCCACCAACTGAGACTCAAGGCACCATCCACAGCGCGTTCGGCTAACCTCGCAGCCCAAAGACCTGCGTTGAACTGAGCCCGAGCGTCGGTCTCCTCTATCCGAGCAATTGCTGCCCAGTTCTCGTAAATGTCCGCGGCGGGTGTAACCGCTGGTGGCTGCGCCTGAGCGAGCTGGATCGTCTTCGCACGCAGCTTGTCTATGGGTGAACTGCTTGGCGCCGCCTCCACCTCTTTGGCTGCTTGCGCCATTTCGGCTTTGGCCGACGCAGGTGTTTCGCTAGTCTCATCCTGCTCCTGGTACTCCAGGAGCTTTTGACGTTCTGCCTTGATGTGCCCGGCATCGACCTCTGCCTGTTCACGGGCCTTGCCAACGTCACTGCGCGCTTGACGAACCTCTTCAAGCTCCGCCTTGGCCGCGTCGCGATGCGCCCTGCCCATCAGGAAGGGCACGAGGGCGCCACCAACGCCAATCACTGTGGTGAGCAGGGCCAGCAACCCAATCCACCAGTCAATGCTCTTGCGTTGCTGCTCGATCAGTGCCGCATAACTGGCGCGTTCCTTATCTTCCAGTGCCTTGAGCCGGTCCTTGATGTCGGCGTCGGCCTCGGTGTCGGCCATTGCAGAGGCAGACGCGGCAGGCGCCTGCGGCGCACTGGCAGCAGCGGCAGCAGCCGCGGAAGGAATCTGCATCAGACAGGAGCAGAGCAAGCTGGCGAATATCGCGATACGCCCCAGTTTCCAAAGTTTCACCTCGCCTCCCAGCCGGTAAACAGAACAACTATTTGAGGCGCAGTATCGACTGATCCAGCACCAGGTGCTCGGCCTGGCCCACGAAGGGCCGGCTTGTCTGCCCCCTCGGCGGCGATTTGCGGGATGCCCAGGACTTTGCCGGGTTTGACTTGACTCACGGCGCTAGACCTAGGTATTTGAGTGATCGTCAAGCATGTCCGTGCGAGCCGAGGCCTTGGCCTGCTCCAGCCTCCGCATGAGCGCGTCCAGCACCGGCAAGGCGGCCCAGGCCGGATCCGCGGGCAGCGACTTTGCAAGCAAGTCGGCAGAGTTTCGCAAGGGGTGCACCATGGAGCGGTAGCGCGCCCAGATCTCGGCATCGTCCACCAGTTCCAGAAAACGCAGATGCACGTAGAGCGCGAACAGGCTCTTCGTATGGTGGCTGCCGATGCTGGTGCCACCGATATGAAACACCGGCCGCTCATCGTCCTGCGGCAGGAACCTAACCCGCCAGCCTTGCGCCAAGGCTACCGCCAGCAGCACGTGCAAGGTATCGTGAAAGCGCTGATAGTCCTTGAAGAACTGACGCTCGCCGAGGCCGATGCGCTGCAAGGCCGCGATGGCCGTCCGCGGCGCCTTTCGGTATTGGCGGGCGTCGACATGATGTACGTGCATCAAGGTCCGCAAGGCCTCGGCGCGCAGGCTCAGCACATGGGTCAACGGCACATCGAAACCGCAGCGCTGCCCAGTCAATGCAAACGCGCTGACCATGCACTCGCCCGACCCAAGCTGCAGCTTGCGAAGCAGTTCCGGATCAAAGACATAGGCATCATGGTCCACGACGGCGAAATCGCCTCGGTGGTGTTCGACCAGCAGACTCAACACGTCGCCATGAGGCTGGCTGGACCAAGGCAAGCAGTGCAGTCTGAACTGGGGCAGCTCGGGGAAGCGCCTTTGCAGCAAGCGCAGTTCCCAGGGCCGGGCGCCATTGCCCAGTAGCACGATGGATGCCTGGCCGCGCAACAGCCCCACACAGGGCAGTAGAAAATGCAGGGTATCGGGCATCACGATCAGGTACAGCCTCAGCCCCGCAGCGACCGGCAGACCTTCCTGAAAGCGTGCAAAGCGTCCGGCATTCAGCCAGGGACTCAACACCCTGGCGTTCAGCGGCCCGGCCAGCGCGCGCCAGGCGCGCAGCAAGGCGGCTGACGGCAGGTACCAGAGCAGCGCCTGGTAGCCGGCCAGGCCGCGCTCGCGCATCGGCCGCCAAGCCTGGCGAAGCGCACGCCAGCCGCTTTTCACTCGAAGCGCAGGATGGCTTGGTCGACCGACAGGCTCTCGCCCGTCTTGGCCAGCACTTCGGCGATCTTCACGTCCTGCGTGGCCAGCAGGATGTTCTCCATCTTCATCGCCTCGATCACCGCCAGACGTTCGCCGGCCTGCACGATCTGGCCCGGCTGGGCGGCGATCTGCACCAGCAGGCCCGGCATCGGCGAGAGCAGGAACTTGCTGGTGTCCGGCGGCGCCTTGTAAGGCATCAGCTCATGCAGGGCCGCGGCGCGCGGGCTCAGCAGCATCACCTCGATGGCCGTGCCGTTGTGCGTGAGCTTGTAGGCCAGCGGGTTCTTGGCCGCGCCACGCTCGGCCTGGGCCACAAAGGGCTGGCCGTTCACCGTGCCGGTCAGGCGGATGTCGTTCAGGCGCGAGCGGCATTCGATGCGGTAGGTATTGGCGCCGATCTGCACGCTGGCGCGGCCAGCCTGGCCGGCGAACTCCGAGACATGCAGCTCGTGCCACTGGTACTCGCCGGCCCCCTCGTTCACCACCGCGACATAGTCGCTCTCCACCTGCAGCTCATGGCCCGCCAACTGGCCACTGATGCCGGCCGCGCGTTCGCGCGTCTTGCGGCGGATGAAGGCGCCCAGGGCCACCAGGAAGAGCGGATCGTCGTGCGGCACATCCTCGGCGCGGAAGCCGCCGGCGTAATGCTGGGCAATGAAGCCGGTGTTGAAATTGCCGCTGACGAAGTCCGGGTGCGCCAGCAGCGCGGCCTGGAAGGGGATGTTGCTGGAGATGCCGCGGATCACGAAACCGTTGAGCGCCTCGCGCATCTTGGCAATCGCGTCAAAGCGATCCTTGCCGTGCACGATCAGCTTGGCGATCATCGAGTCGTAGAACATCGGGATCTCGCCGCCCTCGTAGACGCCGGTATCCACGCGCACGCCGCCGAACTCGCCGTTCTCGTAGGCGGAGCCCTGCAGGGTCTCGCGCCCCTGCTCCAGCTGGCTTTCGGGCGGCTGGTACTTCACCAGCCGGCCGGTCGAGGGCAGGAAGCTGCGGAACGGATCCTCGGCGTTGATGCGGCACTCGATGGCCCAGCCCTCGCGCTTGATGTCAGCCTGCTGGATGCCCAGCGGCAGGCCGGCGGCCACGCGGATCATCTGCTCCACCAGGTCGATGCCGGTGATGCACTCGGTGACGGGGTGCTCGACCTGCAGGCGGGTGTTCATCTCCAGGAAGTAGAAGCTCTGGTCCTTGCCGACCACGAACTCCACCGTGCCGGCGCTCTGGTACTTCACCGCCTTGGCCAGGGCCACGGCCTGCTCGCCCATGGCCTTGCGCGTTGCCTCGCTGATGAAGGGCGACGGCGCCTCCTCGATGACCTTCTGGTGGCGGCGCTGGATCGAGCATTCGCGCTCGTGCAGATAGACCACATTGCCCTGGCTGTCGCCCAGCACCTGGATCTCGATGTGGCGCGGTTCCTCGACGAACTTCTCCATGAAGACGCGGTCGTCGCCAAAGCTGTTGCGCGCCTCGTTGCGGCAGGAGGTGAAGCCCTCGAAGCATTCCTTGTCGTTGAAGGCCACGCGCAGGCCCTTGCCACCGCCGCCGGCGCTGGCCTTGATCATCACCGGATAGCCGATGCCCTGGGCGATCTTCACCGCCTCCTCGGCCGCGAGGATGGGTTCGTTGTGGCCGGGGATGGTGTTGACCTTGGCCTCGCCCGCCAGCTTCTTGGAGGCGATCTTGTCGCCCATCGCCGCGATCGAGTAATGCTTGGGGCCGATGAAGGCGATGCCCTCTTCCTCGACGCGGCGCGCAAATTCCTCGTTCTCGCTCAGGAAGCCATAGCCCGGGTGGATGGCCTGGGCGCCGGTCTGCTTGGCGGCGGCGATGATTTTGTCGGCCACCAGATAGGACTCGCGCGAGGGCGCCGGGCCCAACAGCACGGCCTCGTCGGCCAGCTCGACATGGCGGGCGTCCTTGTCGGCCTCGGAATACACGGCCACCGTCTTGATGCCCAGCTTCTGGGCCGTCTTGATGACGCGGCAGGCGATCTCGCCACGGTTGGCAATCAGAATCTTCGTGAACATGTTCTTGTCTCCTGCTTGCCTCAGAGGGGGATGTTGCCGTGCTTGCGCCACGGGTTCTCAAGCTTCTTGTCCTTCAGCATCGCCAGGCTGCGGCTGATGCGCTTCCTGGTCTCATGCGGCTGGATCACATCGTCGATGAAGCCGCGCGCGCCGGCCACGAAGGGGTTGGCGAAGCGGGCCTTGTACTCGGCCTCCTTGGCCGCCAGCTTCTCGGGGTCGCCCTTGTCCTCGCGGAAGATGATCTCCACCGCGCCCTTGGCGCCCATCACCGCGATCTCGGCATTCGGCCAGGCGAAGTTGACGTCGCCGCGCAGGTGCTTGGAGGCCATCACGTCATAGGCGCCGCCATAGGCCTTGCGGGTGATCACGGTGACCTTGGGCACGGTGCACTCGGCATAGGCGTAGAGCAGCTTGGCGCCATGCTTGATGATGCCGCCGTACTCCTGACTGGTGCCGGGCATGAAGCCGGGCACGTCGACGAAGGTGATCACCGGGATGTTGAAGGCATCGCAGAAGCGCACGAAGCGCGCCGCCTTGATGCTGCTCTTGATGTCCAGGCAGCCGGCCAGCACCAGGGGCTGATTCGCCACGATGCCCACCGTCTGGCCCTCCATGCGCGCCATGCCGATGATGATGTTCTTGGCGTAGTCGGGCTGCAGCTCGAAGAAGTCGCCATCGTCGACCGTCTTGAGGATCAGCTCCTTCATGTCGTAGGGCTTGTTGGCGTTGTCGGGCACCAGGGTGTCCAGCGACATGTCGACGCGGTTGCCTGGATCGCCGCTGGGGCGCGTGGGCGCTTTCTCGCGGTTGTTGAGCGGCAGGTAGTTGAAGAAGCGCCGCAGCATCAGGATGGCCTCGACGTCGTTGTCGAAGGACAGGTCGGCCACGCCGCTCTTGCTGGTGTGCGTGCCGGCGCCGCCCAGTTCCTCGGCGGTCACCTCCTCATGCGTCACCGTCTTCACCACCTCGGGGCCGGTGACGAACATATAGGAGGAATCCTTCACCATGAAGATGAAGTCGGTCATGGCCGGCGAATAGACCGCGCCACCGGCGCAGGGCCCCATGATCATGCTGATCTGCGGGATCACGCCCGAGGCCATCACATTGCGCTGGAACACGTCGGCATAGCCACCCAGGGACGCCACACCCTCCTGGATGCGCGCGCCGCCCGAGTCGTTCAGGCCGATCACGGGCGCCCCCACCTTCATGGCCTGGTCCATCACCTTGCAGATCTTCTCGGCATGGGCCTCGCTCAGGGCGCCGCCAAACACCGTGAAGTCCTGGCTGAAGGCAAAGGCGAGGCGGCCGTTGATGAGACCGTAGCCGGTCACCACGCCGTCGCCCGGGATCTTGTTGTCGGCCATGCCGAAGTCCACGCAGCGGTGTTCGACGAACATGTCCCATTCCTCGAAGCTGCCCTCGTCGAACAGCAGTTCCAGGCGCTCGCGGGCCGTCAGCTTGCCCTTGGCATGCTGGGCAGCAATGCGCTTCTCGCCGCCGCCCAGGCGCGCCTTGGCACGCTTTTCTTCAAGCATTTGTTGGATGTCATGCATGGTGGTCTCCAAAGAACTGAGCCAGCAGCTCACGCGCTGCGGTCGAGGGGGCGAGCCGGCCGGCCAGCACGCGCTCGGTGGTGTCGTGAAGCGCCGCCCGCACGGCCGGCGCTTCGGAAAACTCGTGTTTCAGGCCGGCCTGGATGCGCTCCCACATCCAGGCCAGGGCCTGCTGCTGGCGCTTGGCGGCAAAGCGGCCATTGGCTTGCTGCAGGTTCTGGAACTGGGTCACCAGCTCCCAGAAGCGGTCCAAGCCCTCGGCCTTGAGGGCGCTGAGCTGCATCACCTGGGCGTGCCATTGCTGCGCATCGTGCGCCACATGGTCGGGCCGGTGATGCAGGCCCAGCAGGCGCAAGGAGGAGGCGATCTGCGCCTGGGCGCGGGTGGCGGCGGCGGCGTCGATATCGGCCTTGTTGATCACCACCAGGTCGGCCAACTCCATCACGCCCTTCTTGATGGCCTGCAGGTCGTCGCCCGCATTGGGCAGCTGCAGCAGCACATACATATCGGTCATGCCGGCCACCGCGGTCTCGCTCTGGCCCACGCCGACGGTCTCGACGATCACGATGTCGTAGCCGGCTGCCTCGCAGACCAGCATGGCCTCGCGTGTCTTCTCCGCCACGCCACCCAGTGTGCCGCTGCTGGGGCTAGGGCGGATGTAGGCGCGCTCGTCCATGGAGAGATGCTCCATGCGCGTCTTGTCGCCGAGTATCGAGCCGCCCGAGACGCTGCTGGACGGGTCCACCGCCAGCACCGCCACGCGGTGGCCACGCGCGATCAGCATCAGACCCAGGGCCTCGATGAAGGTGCTCTTGCCCACGCCCGGCACGCCGGAGATGCCCAGGCGCAGCGACTTGCCGCCGTGCGGCAGCAACTCGGTCAGCAGGGCATCGGCCTGCACGCGATGGTCGGCGCGGGTGGACTCCAGCAGGGTGATGGCCTTGGCCATGGCACGGCGCTGCAGCGGGCCGGGCTCGCCGAGGATGGCCTTGGCCAGACTCATCGCGGCACGCTCCAGCGGTAGTCGATGTCGAAGTCGCTCTCGCCGGTGACGACAAAGCCGTGGCGCAGATAGAAGCGGTTCGCGTCGCTGAGCTTGAGTGCGGCCAGGGTCACGTCTTGCCCGTGACTCTTCACCCAGTCCAGCACCCAGGCGCCCACACCCTGCCCTTGCTGGCCGGGCAGCACATAAAGATGCTCCAGGCGCAAGCAGCCGTCGGCGGGCTTGAGGGTCAGGAAACCGATGCGCTGGCCATCGCGCTCAATATGCCGCATCGCCGCCGGCTCGAACTGGCCGGCCAGGCGCTCGCGCGCGCGCTGCGGGTCGAAGCGGCCCAGGCGCTCCAGGCTAGGGCGCAGCGCAGCAATGCGCAGGGCCAGCATGGACTCGAAGTCCGCGGCCGCCACGGGAGTGAGGGCCAGAGGCATCAGGCCGCCACGGCTTGGCGAATCTGCTCCAGCACATCCTTGGCGCTGGCCGGGATGGGGGTGCCGGGGCCATAGATGCCCTTCACGCCGGCCTCGTAGAGCTGCTCGTAGTCCTGCGCCGGGATCACACCGCCCACGAACACGATGATGTCGTCGGCGCCCTGCTTCTTGAGCTCGGCAATGATGGCCGGCACCAGCGTCTTGTGGCCGGCGGCCAGCGTGGAGACACCCACCGCATGCACATCGTTCTCGATCGCCTGGCGGGCGCATTCCTCGGGAGTCTGGAACAGCGGGCCCATGTCGACGTCGAAGCCCAGATCGGCATAGGCGGTGGCCACCACCTTGGCGCCGCGGTCATGGCCGTCCTGGCCCAGCTTGGCGATCATCACGCGCGGGCGGCGCCCCTGATCGTCGGCAAAGGCCTTGATCTCCTCCTGCAGCTTGGCCCAGCCCTCGGCCGAGTCGTAGGCCGCGGCATAGACGCCGGTGACCTTCTGCGTGTCGGCGCGGTGGCGGCCGTAGACGGCTTCCAGCGCGTCGGACACCTCACCGACGGTGGCGCGCAGGCGGATCGCCTGGATGGACAGATCGAGCAGATTGCCCTGGCCAGTCTTGGCGGCTTCGGTGAGTGCTGTGAGCGCAGCCTGCACCGCCACGCCATCGCGCTTGGCCTTGATGTCGTTCAGGCGCGCGATCTGGCCGTCGCGCACACGCACGTTGTCCACATCCAGGATCTCGATCGGATCCTGCTTTGATAACTTGTACTTGTTGACGCCCACGATCACGTCCTTGCCCGAATCGATGCGCGCCTGCTTCTCGGCGGCGCTGGCCTCGATCTTGAGCTTGGCCCAGCCGCTGTCCACCGCGCGGGTCATGCCGCCCATGGCCTCGACCTCCTCGATGATGGCCCAGGCCTTGTCGGCCATGTCCTGGGTCAGGCTCTCCATCATGTAGCTGCCGGCCCAGGGGTCGATCACATTGGTGATGTGGGTCTCTTCCTGGATGATCAGCTGCGTGTTGCGGGCGATGCGGGCGCTGAACTCGGTGGGCAGGGCAATCGCCTCGTCCAGCGAGTTGGTGTGCAGCGATTGCGTGCCGCCGAACACCGCGGCCATCGCCTCGATGGTGGTGCGCACCACATTGTTGTAGGGGTCCTGCTCGGTCAGGCTCCAGCCCGAG
>Ga0208398_100919_pt1 | contig 14103 bp, 10 predicted proteins | sample LakWasMe79_HOW10_2_FD_183905 | JGI IMG/M metagenome (GOLD analysis project Ga0208398, IMG submission 183905) | Freshwater sediment methanotrophic microbial communities from Lake Washington under simulated oxygen tension - Sediment Metagenome... | ecosystem: Environmental > Aquatic > Freshwater >...
ACCAGCATTGCGCCCAGCTGCGCCAGCGCCTGATCGCCTACCTCATGCTGTACGGCGCCGACGGCAGCCGCCTGCTGGCGCAGGCCTCGGACGAGTCGCCGCAGGCCTTTCTGCAAGGCCTGCTGCACGTGGATTCGCGCCCCGACCATGCGCCGCTGCGCCTGGGGCCCTGCAGCGGCGCGCCGGCCTTCTGGTACTTCGACCCGCGCCTGGTGCGCCTGGCCCTGGAGGCGGCGCTGCAGAACGCCTGGCGCTTCGCGCGCAGCGACGTGGTGCTGGATGCCGGCGTGCGCGACGGCCAACTGGTGTTCTCGGTGGACGACGACGGCCCCGGCCTGGGCAGCGCCGACCCCTCGGCCCAATCCTCCACCGGCCTGGGCCAGGAACTCTGCGCGGCGGTGGCGCGCGCCCACCGGCTCGGGCCGCGCTGCGGCAGCGTCAGCCTGCTGGACCGTGCCGGCGGCGGCACGCGCTTTGAAATCCTGCTGCCTTGAATGACCCGGCCTGCCCCCTAACTTCCTCGCGGGGCGGCGGCTACACTGCCGCCACTTTCAGCCTCCCGCCGCCATGACCAGCGCCCCTGCCAAGCCCGCCCCGGGCGATACCGTCGAAGCCATGACCGTGCTGTTGCAGGCCTGGAAACAGGGCGACGGCGCCGCCTTCGAACGCGTGGTGCAGGCGGTGCATGGCGAGTTCCTGCGCATGGCGGCCGCGCGCCTGCGCGGCCACGACGCCGCCACCCTGGCCAAGGGCGATGTGGTGAACGAGGCCATGCTGCGCCTGATGGCCGCGCCCAGCGACTGGCAGAACCGCGCGCATTTCTTCGCCACCGTCTCGCTGACCATGCGCAGCGTGCTGCGCGAGCATGCGCGCGCCCGCCTCGCCGACAAGCGCGGCGGCGGCCGCGTGCAGCTCACCCTCAGCTCGGCGGCGCTGGGCGAGGAATCGATGGCGGCCGATCTGCTCACCCTGGACGCGCTGCTGGACCAGCTCGGCGCCCACGACCCGCGCGGCGCCCAGGTGCTGGAGCTGACCTATTTCGCCGGCCTGCAGCGCGCCGACATCGCCGAGGTGCTGGCCATCTCGGTGCCCACGGTGGACCGCGAGCTGCGCTTTGCGCGCGCCTGGCTGGCCGAACAACTGGGCCGCGAGCTGGAAGCCTGAGAGCGGGCATGAGCAGCAGCAGCGCCGCCGACCCCGATTTCGCCAAGGTCAAGGCGCTGTTCAACGAGATCTGCGATCTGCCCGACGAGGCCGCGCAACGCCGGCGTTTGGCCGAGCTGGCCGCCCCGGCGCAGCTCTGGGCGCGCGTGCTGCGCCTGGCCGGCCACGACGCCACCACCCGCTTTGCCAAGCCGGTGGCGGGCATGCTCGCCAGCGTCGGCGGCGCCGAGCTCAGGCCCGGCGAGCGCCTGGGCGCCTGGACCCTCGTATCCGAGCTGGGCCATGGCGGCATGGGCATGGTCTACCTGGCCGAGCGCAGCGACGGCCATTACCAGCAGCGCGCCGCCATCAAGCTGCTGCGCGGCTGGTCGGGCGAGGCGGCGCTGGCCCAGCTGGCGCGCGAGCGCCAGATCCTCGCCTCGCTGAACCACCCCCATATCGCGCGCCTCATCGATGGCGGCAGCACGCCCGGCGGCCAGCCCTATCTGGTGATGGACTATGTCGAAGGCCAGCGCATCGACGTCTATCAGCACGAGCACGAACTGGGGCTGGAGGCCACGCTGGAGCTGTTCCTGATGGTGTGCGAGGCGGTGGCCTATGCGCACCGCCAGCTGGTGGTGCATTGCGACATCAAGCCCGGCAATGTGCTGGTGGGCAGCGACGGCCGCGCCATGCTGCTGGACTTCGGCATCGCCCAGCTGCAGGGCAAGCGCGCTGAGAGTGGCGTGGACGGCAGCGCGCAGGACGGCGAGACGCTGGCGCTGACGCCGCGCTATGCCAGTCCCGAGCAGCGCGCCGGCGCGCCGGCCAGCAGCGCCAGCGACATCTACAGCCTCGGCGCCATGCTGGGCGAGCTGCTGCAGGCGCTGGGCCCGGCGGCGGCGCGGCCCGCGGAATGGCAGGCGATCGTGCGGCGCGCCACCGCCGCGCAGCCGGAGGCACGCTACCTCAGCGTGGCGGCGCTGATGTCGGATCTGCGCCGCTATCGCCAGCATCTGCCGCTGGCCGCGCTGCCGCGCAGCCCCGGCTATGTGGCGCGCAAATTCCTGCGGCGGCGCTGGCCCTGGGTGCTGGCGGGCAGCGGTGCGCTGCTGATGGCGGCGCTGTTCACCCTGCGCGTGGTGCAGGAGCGCGACCGCGCGCTGCAGGCCGAGGCGCTGGCCCAGCGCGAGGCCGAGACCACACGCCAGGTGAGCGACTTCATGGTGGCGCTGTTCGAGGGCGCCGACCCGCGCGTCTCGGGCCGGCCCGACCTGAGCGCCGCCACCCTGGTGGACAAGGGCCGCGAACGCATGGACCGCGACCTGCAGGGCCAGCCAGCGCTGCAGGCCTCGATGAAGGGCGTGCTCGGCAAGGTCTACGAGAACATCGGCAAGCCGCGCGCCGCGGTCGAGCTGTACGAACAGGCCATCGCCCTGGAGCGCGCCAGGCCGCAGCGCCAGCCGCTGCGCGAGGCGGCGCTGCTGAGCCGCCTGGCCGTGACGCTGTCCAACGATGGCCAGGAGGCCAAGGCGGTGGCGCCGGCGCGCCGCTCGCTGGCGCTGCGCCAGCCCCTGGTGGCGGCCGATGCCCTGGAGCTGGCCGACGCCTACAACACCCTGGGCCTGGTGCTGACGCGCGTCGATGCCCTCGACGAGGCGCGCCGCTGCCTGGACCAGGCGCTGGCGATACGCCTGGCCAGGCAGGGCGCCGAGCACCTGGACGTGGCGATCGCGATCCATAACCTCGGCTCGCTGGCGCTGCGGGCCGGCCAGTTGCGCGAGGCCGAGGCGCAGTTCCGCCGCGCCCTCGAGCTCAAGCGCCGCCTGCTCGGCGAGCAGAATCCTTCGGTGCTCACCAGCCTGCAGTCGCTGGCCGTGGTGCTGGCCGCGCAGCACCGCGTCGACGAGGCCGAGACCCTGCTGCGCGAGCTGGTGGCGCAGCGCCGCGCCGTGCACGGGCCGCAGAGCGCCACCGTGGCGAGCGCGCTCAACGAACTGGCCAGCGTGCTGCAGGACGGCGGCCGCAGCGCCGAGGCGATCGCCGCCTACCGCGAGGCGCTGGCCCTGCACGAGCAGCTGCAGGGGCGCGGCTCGGTGAGCGTGGCGGTCAATATCAACAACCTCGCCACCGCGCTGGAGGACCTGGGCGACCCGGCCGCCGAAAGCCAGTACCGCGAATCGCTGGCGATCCGGCAGGCCGCCCTCAAGCCCGAGGACCTGAGCCTGGCGCGCGCGCGCCACAACCTGGGCCGCTGGCTGCTGCGCGCCGGCCGGCTCGCCGAGGCCGGCCCGCTGCTGGCGCAGGCCGCCACGGTGCGCCGCACGCGCCTGCCCGCCGGCCATATGGACCGCATCGACTCCGAGCTCACGCTCGCCGAGCTCGCGCTGGCCGAGGGCCAGCCGGCCGAGGCCGAGCACAGCCTCGCCGCGGCTGCCACCCACGAAGCGCAGCTGCGGCCGCTGCGCCGCGTCGCGCTGTGGCGCGCCCAGGCCTTGCTGGCGCGGCGGCAGGGCCAGCTCGATGCCGCCCTGGCCAAGCAGAACGCCGCCCTGCATTTGGCGCTCGCCAACGTGGGGCCCAGCCACCCGGTGCTGCTGCGGCTGCGCGTCGAGCTGGCGGAGCTGGCCGCGCAAACAACGGGTCAGGCCGAGCTGCAGCGCCAAGTGCTGCGCGAGCTGGCGCCGGCCCTGGTCCAGCAGCATGCCGACTCGGCCCTGCGCCGCCGCGCGCTGGCCTTGCAGACCCCGGACAAACCCTAGACCCTGATAGTCCGGCCGGTGCGCTGGCCCTTATCCCCATGTAGCCGCAAGGCCTTGCAAACGGGGATCAAGATGAAAGCAAAATTCTGGGCCTTGACGGCCCTGGCGAGCATCGGACTGGGCGTCGCTCAGGGCCCTGCCCACGCCGCCACACAGTCCTTCCAGGGCGAGTTCAGCCTGGACGACGAACTCTTCAGCACCAGCGTCTGGCTCAGCCAGGACGACCAACTGAGCGTGCAAAGCCTGTCCTTCGCCGGCGGCCAGAACGCACTGGGCCAGCAGATCGCCGCTGGCGGCTTTGCGCCGGTGCTGGCCCTGTTTGCGGCGGGCGGCGAACTGCTGCAGCTGGCGCGCGGCAGCGCCAGCGCCAGCGGCGATCCGAGCAGCCCGGACCCGACCAGCGGCTTTTGCTGGGACGCGCACTTCAGCATGGCCCTGCCGGCCGGCCACTACACCCTGGTGCTCTCGCAGGACGGCAACGAGCCGCTGGGCAGCCTGCTGAGTGATGGCTACAGCCAGGCCGGCATCCCCGACTACACCGGCCTCGCCTACCTGGGCCAGCCCGGCCAGCACTTTGTACAGGTCGACGCCAGCCAGCGCAGCGGCCACTGGGCCTTCGACATGCAGGCCGCCAGCGTGCCGGAGCCCGCCAGCGCCCTGCTGTGGCTGCTGGGTGCCACCGGCCTGCTGGTACGGCGTCGTCAAACCGGAGTCTCCGCATGAAACAACTCGCCCTCTCCAAGCCGGCAGGCCGCGCCGCGCTGCTGCCGCTGTTGCTGCTGTTGAGCGCAGGCCCGGCGCTGGCGCTGGACGCGCCGCTGGCGGCCGATGCCCATGTCAGCAGCAGCCTGCCCGCCGGCAACTTCGGCGCTCTGCCCAATCTCAACGTGGGCTCCGGCGCCAGCGCGTTGCTGCGCTTCGACCTCAGCACCCTGCCGGCCGGCACCAATGCCGCCAAGCTGGTGAAGGCCAACCTGATCCTCTACGTGAATCGAGTGGGCGCCCCGGGGGCCATCGAAGTGCTGGGCGTGAACGGCGTCTGGGCGGAAGCGAGCGTGAGCGCGGCCACCATGCCGCCCACGGCCGGCGCCGGCAGCGGCATCGGCGTGCCCATTGGCACGGCCAGCCAGTTCGTCACGGTCGACCTCACCCAGCAGGTGAAGGACTGGATCAGCAACCCCGGCGCCAACTTCGGCCTGGCCCTGCAGGCGGCGCTGTCCGCTCCGGGGACGGTGGCCTTTTTCGACAGCAAGGAAAACACCGCCAGCGCCCATGTGGCGCGGCTCGACCTGACGCTGGCGGATCAGGGGCCGCGCGGGGCCACGGGTGCGACCGGCGCCGCTGGCGCCAATGGCGCGGCCGGACCGAAGGGGGACAAGGGTGATACCGGCGCGACCGGCCCTGCAGGTTCGGTGGGCCCGACCGGTGCCACCGGCGCGCGCGGCCCGACCGGCGCCACGGGTGCGACCGGTGCGACCGGGCCGGTGAATCTCGTGTGGGTGCGCAAGACCTTCGATGCCTCGGCCAAGCATATCCACGACCAGAACGTGCAATGCCCGGCCAGCCGCTATCTGGTGGGTGGCGGCTGCGGCCACCGCGACTTCAACACCGCTGCGGCGGACATCAAGGTCGAATACGCCGGCCCGCACGACAGCGCGCCCACCAGCGCCTACCGCTGCATTGTCGAGAACACCGGCAGCGCCAGCCGCGCCATCCTGATGTATGCGATGTGCGCCTCGGCCAGCAGCGTCACCGGCCCTTGATGGGCCCATGGCCAGCACCTCACACCCGGAGTTACCACCATCATGCAACTGCCCAGTCTCATCAAACATCTCGCTTGCGCCGCCGTCTGCCTGGCCGCGGCCGCCCCAGCCCTGGCCCTCGATGCCCCGCTGGCCGCAGACACCCATGTCAGCAATCTGCTGCCCGACAACAATTTCGGCAGCCTGCCGACGCTGAATGTGGGCGGTGGCGCCAGCGCGCTGCTGCGCTTTGATCTGGGCACCCTGCCCGCGGGCGTCACGGCCGCCAAGCTGGTGAAGGCCAATCTGAACCTCTACGTGAACCGCGTCGGCGCGCCGGGTGCGATCGAGGTGCTGGGCCTCCACGGCGCCTGGACGGAGAGCACGGTCACGGCCAGCAACCAGCCCCCCAGCGCCGGTGCCGGCGGCGGTATCAGCGTGCCCGTGGGCCTGGCCAATCAGTTCCTGAGCGTGGACCTGACCGATCTGGTGAAGCAGTGGATCAGCAACCCCGCCAGCAACTATGGCCTGACGCTGCAGGCGTCCTTGAGAGCGCCGGGCACCGTGGCCTTTTTCGACAGCAAGGAGAACACCGCCAGCGCCCATGTGGCACGGCTGGACCTGACACTGGCGGACCAGGGCCCCAAGGGAGACACCGGCGCGACGGGGCCCACGGGTGCCACCGGTGCAACAGGCCCACGCGGGCTGACCGGCGCTGCAGGCCCGGTAGGCCCCACGGGTGCGACCGGTGCCACCGGCGCCACCGGGCCGGCAGGTCCGGTCAACGTCCACTATGTGCAGGCCAACAACTCGATGGCGGCCAACAGCTGGGGTGGCTTGAACGCCAGTTGCCCGGCCAACACCAGTCTGCTGGGCGGCGGCTGCGGCCACCGCGACAACAACAGCGCCCAGTCCGATATCCGGGTGGACTACGCAGGCCCCCACCCCAGCTCACCCACCACCGCCTATCACTGCCTGCTGACCAACACCTCCGGTTCGAGCCGGGCGGTGCGCGCCTGGGCAATCTGCGCCGCGACCACCGGCGCCACCGTGCACTAAAGGCCTGCCATGACATCCCGCATCACCCCCCGCCTGTTGTCGGCCGCGCTGCTCAGCGGCGCCTGCCTGAGCGCCCAGGCCCTGGAGGCGCCCTTGAGTGCCGATACGCACATCAACGCCGGCCTGCCGAGCAGCAATTTCGGCAGCCTACCGACGCTGAACGTGGGCGGCGGCGCCAGCGCTCTGCTGCGCTTTGATCTGGGCACCCTGCCCGCGGGCGTCACGGCCGCCAAGCTGGTGAAGGCCAATCTGATCCTCTACGTGAACCGCGTCGGCGCGCCCGGCGCGATCGAGGTGCTGGGGCTCAACAGCGCCTGGGCCGAGGGCGGCGTCACGGCAGCGAGCCAGCCGCCCAATGCCGGTGCCGGCAGCGGCATCACCGTGCCGGTGGGCGCCGCCAGCCAGTTCCTCAGCGTGGACCTGACCGGCCTGGTCAAGCAATGGATCAGCAATCCCGGCAGCAATTTCGGCATCGCCCTGCAGGCGTCCTTGAGCGCGCCGGCCACCGTGGCCTTCTTCGACAGCAAGGAAAACACCGCCAGCGCCCATGTGGCACGCCTGGACCTGACGCTGGCGGACCAGGGACCCAAGGGAGACACCGGGGCGACGGGAGCGACCGGCGCCACGGGTGCAACGGGTGCAAGAGGGGCCACGGGACTCACAGGTGCCACCGGGGCCGCAGGCGCGCCTGGCCCCAAGGGTGACACGGGGCCGGCCGGGCCGGTCAGTCTCACCTACGTCAGGCAAACCTACACCATGTCTCCCGGCGGCGCAGCGGTTGCAGCGAGCTGCCCGGCCAACACCTATGTGGTGGGCGGCAGCTGTGGCTACGTGCCGCTGGACGCGGGACTCTTTGACGTGAAGGTCTCTTATGCCGGCTTCGACGGTCGCTCGATCTACCGCTGCGTGGCGCAGAACAACGGCAGCGTCGCCCGCGTCCTGACCTACGGCGCCATCTGCGCCTCAGCCACCACGGTCAGCGGCCCCTGAGCGTTCAGCCCTCCCCCGGTTCCGGCAGATGGATCATGCCGGTGTGGTAGTTGTACTCGAACACCTCGCCATAACGTGCCCATTCGATGGCCACCTGGAGCACGCGCTCGGCCTCGTGGGCGTCCATGCTCTCCTGCAGCAGCTTGAGGAAGGGCTCCTCGCGCAGCTCGCCGTGCGCCTCCTGTTCGAGACTGTGGCGGATGAAGGCCGCAATCGGCACATGGGCGAGCAGCTGCTGGCCGAAGATCTCGCGGCGGAACTCGTGCTCGCCCTCCACATATTTCCGGCCCAAGGGCGTGATGAGGATGTCGCCATGCTCCAGCTGGGCCAGGCCCAGGCGCTGCAGGGCATCGGCCAGGGGCAGCAGGGCCGCGTCGGTGAGCTCGCTTGCCCCCGCCAGTTGTGGCAGGTCGGCACGGCCCCCGAAACGCTCGTCCACCAGCAGCTCCAAGAGGCTTTCCATGCGGCCCACATCGGCCTCGGGCAGGCGGTCCGACAGGTGCGGCTTGGGCACTTCGAGCTGGCCGGCCCGATCGGCGGCCGGGGCGCCGGCGGTCATCAGGCTGTAGACCTCGTCGACCAGCAGGCGCAGCTCAGGGCTGTCGGGGTGGCGCGGGCGCGGCAGGCTGATCGGCAGCTCGGCGCGCACGCGGCCGGGGTTGCTGGCGAAGATCAGCACGCGGTCGGCCATCAGCACCGCCTCCTCGATATTGTGCGAGACCACCAGCATCGCCTGGGTGGGCATGCTGCCACCGTCCCACAGCGTCAGGATCTCGTTGCGCAGGCGTTCGCCGGTGAGCACGTCCAGCGCAGAGAAGGGCTCGTCCATCAAGAGCACCGCCGGCTCGGTGACAAGGGCGCGCGCCAGGCCCACGCGCTGGCGCATGCCGCCCGAGAGCTCGCGCGGCAAGGCGCCCTCGAAGCCGGCCAGGCCGATCAACTCGATGGCCGCTGCGGCGCGCCGGGCGCGCTCCGGCGGCGCCACGCCACGCGCCTCCAGGCCCAGCTCGACGTTCTGCTGCACCGTCAGCCAGGGAAAGAGCGCAAAGGACTGGAACACCATCGCAATGCCCTCGGCCGGGCCGAACAGCGGCTGGCCGCGGTAGCTGACCGTGCCACCGTCCACCGGGATCAACCCCGCCATGATGCGCAGCAAGGTGGACTTGCCCGAGCCCGACTGGCCCAGCAGGGCCACGATCTCGCCCTTGGCGAGCTCGAAGTCCACCCGCTCCAGCACCGAGCGCGAACTGCCGTCCGCGGACTTGAAGCGCTTGGCCACGTTCTTCAGTTCAATCAATGGGTTCATCTCTGCTCCATCTGGCTCAGCGACGCCCGAGGATCCGGCTCTGCCGGGCCTGCGGGCGTGCCCCCTTGAGGGGGCGCGCGTAGCGCGTAGGGGGTGGGCCTAAAAATGCATGCGTTGTTCGGCCAGGCGGTAGAGGCGCCGCCAGACCCAGTGGTTGAGCGCCATCACGAACACGCACATCACGCCGATGCCCAGCGCGATGCGCGGGAAGTCGCCCGCCGCCGTCATCTGCTGGATATAGCTGCCCAGGCCCTGGGCCTGCAGCGTGGTGTCGCCCCAGCTCACATACTCGGCCACGATGCTGGCATTCCAGGAGCCGCCGCTGGCGGTGATGGCGCCGGTCACGAAGCTCGGGAAGATGGCCGGCAGCAGGTAGCGCCGCCACAGCAGCCAGCCCTTGAGCCCGAGGTTATGCGCCGCATAACGCAGCTCCGAGGGAATGGTGGACGCACCCGCCACCACATTGAAGAGCAGGTACCACTGGGTGCCCAGGATGATCAGCGGCGAGAGCCAGATGTCGGGGTCGAGGTGCCAGCGCAGGATCAGCAGCACCGCCACCGGGAACACCAGATTGGACGGGAAGGCGGCGCAGAACTGCGCCAGTGCCTGCACGCGGCCGGCGATGCGCGGGCTGAGCCCTATCCACACACCGACGGGCACCCAGATCAGCGAGGCCAGCGCGATCAGCAGCAGCACGCGAGCCAGGGTGTAGAAGCCCAGCTTGAAGACATGGCCCACCTCGCCCCAGCCCACCTCGCCATGGATGAAGCTCACCAGCCGCCAGAGCGCGAACATCACCAGCGCCGCCAGCACCGCATCCCAGACACGCGCCCAGCGCGGATTGGCGGGTTTGGGCCGCGCGCGGATCGAGGTGCCGTCAAAGCGCAGCCGCGTCATCGCGAAGCTGGCGGTGAGCCAGCGCCCCGGCCAAGCGCCCAGGCGCCGCAGCAACTGGGTACGGCGCAACCAGGTCAGCAGCCAGGAGCTCGGTGCGTTCTCGCTGCCCGATTCCTCGAACCGGAACTTGTCGGCCCAGGCCAGCAGCGGGCGGAAGAACAGCTGGTCGTAGAGCAGGATGCCGATCAGCATGCCCAGGATGGCCCAGCCGATCGCGGGCAGGTCCTTGGCGGCGATGGCCATGGCGATGTAGGAGCCCACGCCCGGCAGCTTGATGTCCTGGTTGGCGACCGAGATCGCCTCCGAGGCGACCACGAAGAACCAGCCGCCCGACATGCTCATCATCATGTTCCACAGCAGGCCGGGCATCGCGAACGGCAGCTCCAGGCGCCAGAAGCGCTGCCAGCCCGAGAGCCGGAAGATGCGCGCCGCCTCCTGCAGCTCGGCCGGCACGGTGCGCAGCGACTGGTAGAGGCTGAAGGCCATGTTCCAGGCCTGCGAGGTGAAGATGGCGAAGATGGCCGCGCATTCCACCCCCAGCAGGCTGCCGGGAAACAGCGCGATGAAGCCCGTCACCGTGATGGACAGAAAGCCCAGGATGGGGATGGACTGCAGGATGTCCAAGAGCGGCACCAGCAGCTTCTCGGCCGCACGCACCTTGGCGGCGAGCGCCGCAAACACGCAGGCAAACAGCACCGAGGCCGCCAGCGCCAGGAACATGCGCAGTGTGGTGCGCAGCAGGTAATAGGGCAGCACCAGCGGGTCCAGGCTGATGGGCAGCAGCTCGCCCACATGGAAGGGCCTGGCCATCTGCGTGGCGGCCAGCGCCAGCAGGCTGAAGCCGGCCAGCACCAGGGGCAGCAAGGCCCAGTCCCAGCGGTTGAGCGCGGGCTCGACCACCTGGCGGGGAAAGAATTCTTGGCGCTGCTCCTGCATGGTGGGCCATGCTAGGCGATGTCAGCTGAGCGGAAGCTGATTTGGCGCCAACTCAGCCCGATGCCGCCGCCAACGCCTCGCGCACCGCCGCCACCTGGCGGCGCGAGACCGACAACCATTCGTTCACGGTGGCAACGCGCACGGCCCAGCCCTCGGCGCCTTCGCTGGCCTCGCCGGCCTCGGCGGCCTCGGGGCTGCTGCCCTCGCTGGGCGCATGACGCTCAAGCTCGCGCACCGCCGCCTTGGCCACCAGGGCATTGCGGTGCACGCGCAGAAAGCGCTCGCCCAGGCGCTGCTCGAGCTCGCTGAGACTGCCGTCCATCACATAGCTCTGGGTGGCGGTGCGCAGGGTCAGGTACTTGAGCTCGGCCTTGAAGTACAGCACCTCGGCCAGCGGCACGCGGATCAGGCGGCCGCGGTCGCTGATATTGATCACCGGGCCTTCGGCGGCCGCGTCGGCGGCGCCCTGCTGTGACCTGGCGGCGGCGCGCTCGGCGATGCGCTGGGCCACACGGGCCAGCGCCGCCTGCAGGCGCTCGCGCCGCACCGGCTTGGTGAGGTAGTCGATCGCCTCCAGTTCGAAGGCGCGCAAGGCATGCTCGGCATGGGCGGTGACGAACACCACCGCAGGCCGCGGCTCGCGTTCACGCAGCGCGTCGGCCAGCTGCAGGCCATCCGGGCCGGGCATCTGCACGTCCAGCAGGATCAGGTCGCAGCCATGCTCGCGCAGCCATTGCTGGGCCTGCGAGGCGGTGCCGGCCTCGGCCACCACCTCGGCATGGGGCTCGGCGCAGCTCTCCACCAGGCCGCGCAAGCGCATGCGGGCGAGCGGCTCGTCGTCGACGATCAGGACCTTGAGGGCGGGCTGCAGATGCATGGTGGTTCAGCGGGGCAGAACAATTCGGACGGTGAAGCGGCCGGGCTCCTGGTGGACCTCGAAGCGCGCGGCCACATCATGCATCAGGCGCAGGCGGTCGCGCACATTGCGCAGCGCCAGGCCATGGCCGGGCACACTGGAGCTGGCGCCCACGCTGTTGCTCACCAGGATCTCGACCTCGGCGCCGCGGCTCTTGGTACGCACCTCCAGCGCACCGCCGGCGTCGTTGGGCTCAACGCCATGGCGCACCGCGTTTTCCACCAGGGGCTGCAGCAGCAGCGGCGGCACGCGCGCATTGCCGGCGGTTTCGTCGAGCTGCCAGCGGATGCGCAGGCGCTCGCCGAAGCGGATCTGCTCGATGTCCAGATAGCGCCGCGCCAGCTCCACCTCCTCGTTGAGGCTGACCACCGTGCTGGCCTCGGCCAGGGCCACGCGAAACAGCTCGCTCAGGTCTTCCAGCACCGCCTCGGCGCGGTTCGGGTCCACGCGCACCAGGGCCATTGCGGTGTTGAGGGTGTTGAAGAGGAAATGCGGGCGGATGCGCGATTGCAGCTCCACCAGCTGGGCCAGGGCATCGGCGGGCCGCTGCGAGCGCTCGCGCAGCTTCATCCAGTACAGCAGCATGGCGGCCATGGCGGCGCCGGCCAGCGCCACGCTGAGCTGGCGGAACCAGCCGCTGGGCTCGTCGCTGGCCAGGTTGAGCAGCTGCCAGCCCAGGCTGGCGCCCAGCGCCCCCAGGCCCAGCAGCACCGCCCATTGCCAGGGCTCGCGCAGGCGCGCCAGCGGCCGGCGCGCGCCGCACACCAGCAGCAGCCAGAACAGCACGGCGCTGAGCGTCACCACCGTGCCGCTGCTCATCCACCACAGCCATTGCATCGGTTCGCGCGCCGCCAGCGCCAGGCCCAGGGCCAAGAGGGCCTGCACGCCCAGCACCGCGCGCAGCACCAGGCCCACATGGCAGACGTCGAAGACGCGCTCGCCGTCGAACAGCGGTGCCACCTGCTCCTCCACCTCGGTGGGCATGGGCGCCAGGCCCAGGAGGCTTGTGAGGTTGCGGCTGTCGTGCCAGTCGTTGTGGTGCTTGCCTGCCATGCCAAGGGGCGCATCAGGCCCCGCCCTTAGAATCAATGCCCGCATTCTGCTTCAGCTGCGACCTCTTTCACTGCTCCCCTTCCCACCCTGCCTGCCATGTCCGACAACCAACTCGACAACAAGTCCCAAGCCTGGTCCGCGCTGTTTTCCGAACCGATGAGCGAGTTGGTGAAGCGCTACACCGCCAGCGTGTTCTTCGACCAGCGCCTCTGGAAGGCCGACATCCAGGGCAGCCTGGCGCATGCCGAGATGCTGGCCGCGCAAGGCATCCTCGCTGCCTCCGACCATGCCGCCATCCAGCGCGGCATGGCGCAGATCACGAGCGAGATCGAGGCCGGCCAGTTCGAGTGGAAACTGGACCTGGAGGACGTGCATCTGAACATCGAGGCGCGCCTCACCACCCTGATCGGCATCGCCGGCAAGCGCCTGCACACCGGCCGCAGCCGCAACGACCAGGTGGCCACCGATGTGCGCCTGTGGCTGCGCGACGAGATCGACGCCATCAGCGCCCTGCTGCAAGCCTTGCAGCTGGCGATGGTGGAGGTGGCGGAGCAGAACGCCGAGGTGATCCTGCCCGGCTTCACCCACCTGCAAGTGGCCCAGCCGGTCGCCTTTGGCCATCACCTGCTGGCCTATGTGGAAATGTTCGCCCGCGATGCCGAGCGCCTGGCCGACGCGCGCCGCCGCGTCAACCGCCTGCCGCTGGGTGCCGCCGCACTGGCCGGCACCAGCTACCCGCTGGACCGCGAGCGCGTGGCCCGCACCCTGGGCATGGAGGGTGTCTGCCAGAACAGCCTGGACGCGGTGAGCGACCGCGACTTCGCGATCGAGTTCAGCAGCGCCGCCGCCTTGATGATGGTGCACATCTCGCGTCTCAGCGAAGAGCTGATCCTGTGGATGAGCCAGAGCTTCGGCTTCATCGACCTGGCCGACCGTTTCTGCACCGGCTCCTCCATCATGCCGCAGAAGAAGAACCCCGACGTGCCCGAGCTGGCGCGCGGCAAGACCGGCCGCGTGGTCGGCCATCTGATGGGCCTGATCACCCTGATGAAGGGCCAGCCCCTGGCCTACAACAAGGACAACCAGGAAGACAAGGAGCCGCTGTTCGACACCGTCGACACGCTCAAGGACACGCTGCGCATCTTTGCCGAGATGATGGGCGGCCTGACGGTCAAGCCCGAGGCGATGGAACGCGCGGCCTTGAAGGGTTATGCCACCGCCACCGACCTGGCCGACTACCTGGTGAAGAAGGGCCTGGCCTTCCGCGATGCGCACGAGATCGTGGCCCATGCGGTGAAG
>Ga0208398_100922_pt1 | contig 14072 bp, 13 predicted proteins | sample LakWasMe79_HOW10_2_FD_183905 | JGI IMG/M metagenome (GOLD analysis project Ga0208398, IMG submission 183905) | Freshwater sediment methanotrophic microbial communities from Lake Washington under simulated oxygen tension - Sediment Metagenome... | ecosystem: Environmental > Aquatic > Freshwater >...
GCCGATCAGGTTCTCGGCCGGGATTTCCAGGTTCTCGAAGAACAGCTCGTTGGTCTCGTGGTTGACCATGTTCAGGATCGGCCGCACGTCCAGGCCCTTGCCGATGCTGTCGCGCAGGTCGACGATGAAGATCGACATGCCCTCGCTCTTCTTCTTGACCTCGGCCAGCGGCGTGGTGCGGGCCAGCAGGATCATCAGGTCCGAATGCTGGATGCGCGAGATCCACACCTTCTGGCCGTTGACGACGTAGCGGTCGCCCTTCTTGACCGCGGTGGTCTTGATCTTGGTGGTGTCGGTGCCGGTGGTGGGCTCGGTCACGCCCATGCTCTGCAGGCGCAAGGCGCCGCTGGCGATCTGCGGCAGGTACAGGTCCTTCTGCGCCTTGGAGCCATGGCGCAGCAGCGTGCCCATGTTGTACATCTGGCCGTGGCAGGCGCCGGAGTTGCCGCCGGCGCGGTTGATCTCCTCCATGATCACCGAGGCCTCGGCCAGGCCCAGGCCCGAGCCGCCGTACTCCTGCGGGATCAGCGCGGCCATCCAGCCGGCCTTGGTCAGCGCCTCGACGAACTCGGCCGGGTAGGCGCGCCTTTCGTCGACCTTGCGGTGGTACTCGTCGGGGAACTCGGCGCACAGGGCGCGCACGGCGTCGCGGATGTCGGTGTAGCTGCGGTCGGTCATGGTCGGTATCTGTCAGGGGATTCGGTCAGGTCAACTCGGCGGTGGCCTGCATGGTCAGCCAGCCCTCGTGGTCGCGGGTCCAGAGCTGCACGCGGCGGTCGCCAGAGCCTGGGACCACTTCAGGCCGGCCGCAGACGGTGAAGGTGTGGATGTCGAACACCGGCCGCAGCGCCTTGAAGCTGAAGCGGGCGACACGGGCGCCAGGCATCTCGCGGCGCAGCAGGTCCAGCAGCAGGGTGGCGATCAGCGGGCCGTGCACGATCAGGCCGGGGTAGCCCTCGACGCCGGTGACATAGGGCCGGTCGTAGTGGATGCGGTGGCCGTTGAAGGTCAGCGCCGAGTAGCGGAACAGCAGCACCGGGTCGGGCGTGATCAGGCGCGAGAAGGCCTCGCCCGCCGGCGCGGCCTGCGGGGCGGGTGCGGGCGGTGACGTGGCAGCCGCCCCTGGCGGCAGGGGCGCCGGGGCGTCGCGGTAGACGATGTCGTGCTCCTCGCTGATGGCCACGCCGCGGGCGTTGCTGATCTCGTGGCGCACGGTGACGAACACCAGCGAGCCGCTGCGGCCGGTCTTGATGTTGACGTCGGTGATGCGCGAGTGGCGGGTGATCTCGTCGCCCACCTGCAGCGCATGGTTGAATTCCAGCCGGCCACCGGCCCACATGCGCCGCGGCAGCGGCACCGGCGGCAGGAAGCCACCACGCTTGGGGTGGCCGTCGGGGCCGATCTGGTGCTGGGGCGCCAGCGGCAGGAAGTACAGCCAGTGCCACAGCGGCGGCAGGTCGCTGCCGGGCAGCGGCTCGGCGTCGTCGCGGTCCAGCGTGGCCGACAGCGCGGCGATGGGCACGGCGGTGACCTCGTCGCTGCGCTGCTCGCTGCGGCCTATCCAGTCACGCAAGGGGTCCAGGTCCATGGGCATCTTTCATCAAGGCCGCCAGCTTGACCGCCCGCAAGGCAAAGAACAATTCTCTTTTGAGGAAGTTGCCCTTCCGGCCGCCTTAAGGTGCGTGGCGGGCCTGGCCCCCAAAGCCGGACTTCCACAGCGCCGAAGCCGGTGCGGCCGGCGCCGGCCTAGACTGGCGCGCGAACCGGCCATGCCCCGCCCCGACAACATCCCCCAGGAGACCCCATGAAAACCCGCGCCGCCGTGCTGGAGGCCATCGGCCTGCCCGCCCCCTATGCCCAGAGCCTGCCGCTGAAGGTGCGCGAGGTCGAACTGGCACCACCCGGCGACGGCGAGGTGCTGATCCGCGTGCACGCCGCCGGCCTGTGCCACAGCGACCTGTCGGTGATCAGCGGCGACCGGCCGCGCCCGGTGCCGATGGTGCTGGGCCATGAGTCGGCCGGCGAGGTGCTGCAGTGCGGCCCCAATGTGCACGACCTGAAGCCGGGCGACCGGGTGGTGCTGGTGTTCATGCCCAGCTGCGGTTACTGCCTGCCCTGCATGGAAGGCCGGCCGGCGCTGTGCGAGCCGGGCGCCGCGGCCAATGGCGCCGGCACCCTGCTGGGCGGCGTGCGCCGCATCACGCTGGACGGCCAGCCGGTGAACCACCATGTCGGCGTGTCCTGCTTTTCCGAGCTGGCGGTGGTGTCGCGCCGCTCCTGCGTCAAGCTCGAGCTGAGCGTGGCCGAGCTGAGCCATGCCGAGGCCGCGTTGTTCGGCTGCGCCGTGCTGACCGGTGCCGGCGCGGTGATCAACACCGCCCGGGTGCAGGCCGGCGCCAGCGTGGCCGTGCTGGGCCTGGGTGGCGTGGGCTTTTCGGCCCTGCTGGCGGCGGCGGCCAGCGGTGCGCGTGAACTGGTGGCCATCGACCTGAACGAGGACAAGCTGGCGCTGGCGCGTGAACTGGGCGCCACCGCCACCGTCAACGCCGGCGATGCGGACGCGGCCGAGCGCATCCGCGCACTGACCCGAGGCGGCGTGGACTACGCCTTCGAGATGGCCGGCGCCATCCCGGCAATGGACCTGGCCTGGCGCATCACCCGGCGCGGCGGCAGCACCGTCACCGCCGGCCTGCCCCACCCCGACAAGCGCTTCCAGCTGCCGCCGGTGCAGATGGTGGCCGAGGAGCGCACGCTGCGCGGCAGCTACATCGGCTCGGCCGTGCCGGCGCGCGACATCCCACGCTATGTGGACCTGTACCGCCGCGGCAAGCTGCCGGTCAACCGCCTGATGGGCCAGCAGCTGACGCTGGACCAGATCAACACCGGCTTCGACCGCCTGGCCGCCGGCAGCGCGCTGCGCGACGTCGTGCTGCTCTGAACCACTCCCTGCGCGCTGCGCGTGCCCCCTCAAGGGGGCCGAGCCCGGACGGGGCGGGTCCAGTGGACCTGCCCTGCCTGGCGAGGAGCCGGGCGGCCAAGCGCGGCACGGCCTGCAAGGCACGCCAGCGGCCCGGCGAAGCCGGCTCCGCGGCGTTCGCTGGGCTCGGCCTGTGCCCTGCGGCGCGGGTGGCGCCCGGCGCCACGGAGCACGGAGATGCCGGCCTGGGCCCGCTCAGCGGCCCGCGTCGCGGCGCTCGGCGCGCCGGGCGTCGCGCTGCATGAACAGGTACAGGCCCTCGACCTTCTCGCGCGCCCAGGGTGTCTTGCGCAGGAACTTCAGGCTGGACGCCACGCTGGGCTCGCTGGTGAAGCAGCGCAGCGGGATGCGCTGGCCCAGGCCGGCCCAGCCGTAGGTGTGCACCAGCGCGGTGACGATGGCTTCCAGCGTCAGGCCATGCAGCGGGTTGCGGGGTTGGGCGGCGGGGGTGACGGGCTCGGACATGGCGCGATTCTGGGCCACCCGGCTGGGTAGAAGCCCCGGCCCACCGCCGGGGCCCCGCGCCCACAATGGGCCTCTCACCCACCCGAGCCCCGGAGGCGCCATGACCCGATTTGCCCGTTGGATGACGTTGGCCACGCTGCTGTGCGCCGCCGGCGGCGTGGCGGCCGCGCCACCGTCGGCGCTGGACGTGCGCCTGTCGGCCGCCACACCGGTGCTGCAGGGCGATGTGGACGTGGTGGTCAGCGTCAGCGTCACCAATACCAGCCGCCACCCGGTCCACCTGCTGCGCTGGCAGCTGCCCACGGACGAGCTGGAAGGGGCGCTGTTCCGCATCACCCGCGACGGCCAGCCGGTGGCCTACACCGGCCCGCTGGTCAAGCGCACCGCCCCCGACACCACCGACCGCGTGCGCCTCGACCCCGGTGCGTCGCTGCAGTACCAGGTCGAGCTGACCGCCGCCTACGACCTGTCGCGCAGCGGCCGCTACGCGGTGGAGTACGCCAGCCGCGGCGCCCATGGCGCCAGCGCCGCCGCCCTGCGGTCCGACCCGCTGTACCTGTGGCTGGAAGGCCGCAGTGGCGCCACCGCCAAGGCGCCGGTCCCACCCCCGCCCGGTGGCGGCTCGATCAGCTACACCGGCAACTGCTCGGCCAGCCAGCAGACCGCACTGCAGCAGGCGGTGGGCGCGGCCACCAGCTACGCCACCTCGGCCAGCAGCTACCTGGGCGGCACGCCGTCGGCCACACCGCGTTACGTGAAGTGGTTCGGCGCCTACAGCAGTGCCGGCTGGGCTACCGCCAGCAGCCACTTCGGCAATACGGCCAGCGCCTTCAGCACCCAGGCCCTGACGCTGGACTGCAAGTGCAAGAAGCAGAACGTCTACGCCTATGTCTACCCGACCCAGCCCTACAAGATCTACCTGTGCGGCGCGTTCTGGGCCGCCCCGGTCACCGGCACCGACTCGCGTGCCGGCACGCTGATCCACGAGATGACCCACTTCAACGTGGTGGCCAGCACCGACGACTGGGCCTACGGCCAGACCGCGGCGGCCAACCTGGCGCTGACCGATCCGGCCAAGGCCCTGGACAACGCCGACAGCCACGAATATTTTGCCGAGAACACCCCGGCCCTGCCCTGATGCCGGCCTGGGCCGGGACGGGCTGCGCCGCCGGGCGGTGGTGGGCCAGGGGCTGCGTTTCGGAGGCCTGTGCCTCGGGCTGGCCAGTGGCTTGGGCGCGCTGCCTGGGCTGGCGATGAGCGCCTCGGCCTCGCTTGCAGCCGGCCTGCCCCCGCTGCGCTGTGCGTTGGGCGTGCCCGCCTCGGCCCGGGTGGGCCGGCCGCTGCCGCTGCGCCTGACGCTGCACAACCGGGGGCGGCAGACGCTGTGGCTGCTGGTCTGGGGCACACCGTTTGAGCAGGCCTGGCTGGCGCCCTTCGTCAGCGTGCAACGCGACGGCCGGCCACTGGACTACCGCGGCGCGGTGGTCAAACGTGGTGATCCGGGTGCCGACGAGTACCTGGCCATCGCCCCCGGCCAGCGCCGCCAGGCCACGCTGGACCTGGCCGAGGCCTTCGACCTGGACGCGCCCGGCCACTACCACGTGCAACCGCAGCTGCGGCTGCACGACTGGGTGGTGGGCGACACGGCCCCCCCACGGCAACGGGCCCGGCACCAGGGCGCGGCACTGGCCTGCGCCTCGGTGGACTTCCGGCTGCTGCCACGCCGGCCCTGAGCAGGCCGGCGCGGCCCGGCGTGCTCAGCGCGCGCGCGGCAGGCCGATCACCGTGCCTTCGCGGCGCTGGTCGGCACCACCGTACTGCTTGCCGGTCTGCAGGTCGATGACCACACCCTGCACCGAACCGATGGACGCGCCGCAGGCCACCGGCGCCGAGGCATGGCCCAGCGCACGCAGGTCGGCCAGCGTGGCCGCCGGCACCACCGGCAGCATGAACGGCGCCCCGCCCTCGCAGGAGATGGCGCCGCCCGCGCTGGTCACCGACAGCCGTGGTGCGTCGATGGCCTGCTGGATCGTCATGTGATGGTCGATCAGGTTCAGCGCGGTATTGAGCACCGAGTTGATGATGGTCGAGCCACCGGGCGAGCCGAAGGCCGCCACCGGCCGGCCGTCCTTGAGCAGCAGGCTGGGCGCCATGCTGGAACGTGGACGCTTGAACGGCGCCACGTCGTTGGCGCCGGGGTTGCCGGTGGACGGGTCGCGGGTGGGCGCGAAGTTGAAGTCGGTCAGCTCGTTGTTGAGCAGGAAGCCGTAACCTGGCACGGTGATACCGGTGCCCCAGGTGTTCTCGATGGTGGTGGTGTAGCTGACCACATTGCCCCACTTGTCGACCACCGAGAAGTGCGTGGTGTGCACGCCCTTCTCCTCCTCGAACGGGATCGCTGCCACGGTGAAAGACCCGTCGTTGGCCGCGGCCACGTCGAAGGGCCGCGGGTCGCCCGCCGCCGGGGTGGCCATGCGGCTGCCGAGGTTGATCAGGCCGGCGCGCGCGTCCACATAGGCCGGGGCCAGCAGCCCCTTCTTGGGCACCGGCACAAAGTCCTCGTCGCCCATCCACACGGCGCGGTCGGCAAAGGCCAGGCGCATGGCCTCGATCATGGTGTGCCAGGTGCGCGTCTGGCCGAAGCCGAAGCCCTGGGCCGCATCGCCCATCGGGAAGTGCTCCAGAATCTTCAGCATCTGCACCACCGTCAGCCCGCCGGAGGACGGCGGCGACATCGACGCCAGCGTCCAGCCGCGGTAGGTGCCGACGATGGGCTCGCGCACCTTGATGTCGTAGGCGGCCAGGTCGGCCAGGGTCATGCGGCCCACGCCCTCGGCCGGCACCGGGCTGCGGCTGCGCTGCTGGGCGTCGACGATGGCCTGGGCGATGGGGCCCTTGTAGAACACGTCGGGGCCACCGGCGGCGATCAGGCGCAGGGTCTTGGCCAGGTCGGGCTGGCGCAGCAGCGCGCCTTCGGCCAGCGGCACGCCGCCGGGGCGGAAGATGGCGGCCGTCTCGGGCTGCCAGCCGGTGCGCCCACCGTCGCCGGCGATGTTGGCGGCCAGGAAGCGGTTGACCTTGAAGCCGGTGTCGGCCAGCGTGATCGCCGGCGCCAGCGTGGTGGCCAGCGGCAGCGTGCCCCAGCGCTTGAGCGCGGTGTCCACGGCCATCAGCGTGCCGGGTACGCCCACCGCCAGGCCGCTGCTGGACGCCACGGTGAACAGCTGGGCCGCCGGCACGCCGGTGAGCAGGAACATCGACGGCGTGGCCGCGGCCGGTGCCTTCTCGCGCGCGTCGACCGCAAAGGTCTGGCCGCTCTTGGCCAGGTGGACCATCATGAAGCCACCGCCACCGATGCCGGAGAACTGCGGCTCGACGACGTTGAGCGCAAACTGGATCGCCGCCGCAGCGTCGATGGCATTGCCGCCCATCTCCAGCATGCGCGCACCGGCTTCGGCCGCGGCCGGGTGCGACACCGCCACCACGCCCTGGCGGGCGGCCTGGCCGGTCCACGGTGGTGGCCCCTTGCCCTGGGCCTGCGGCGGCAGTGCATTGCCGGGCGGCACGCCCGGGGTCAGGCTGTCGTCGGCAAAGCTCAACGTGGCGCTGGCCGCCAGGGCCAGCAAGGCCAGGCGGTGGCGCCAGGCGGCGGCAAAACGGCCGGCAGCCGCAAGCGTGGGGGTCATGGGCAGGTCTCCTCGACGGGTGGATGGGCCACCGCGGGTGGCGGTGGTCGGTCCACTGTCTGGAGCCGCTTGGCCTGCGTCAAGAGCAGGCACCCGCGGCACCCCCTAGGAACAAGACCACCCCGCCGCGGCGGCCGGGCGCTGCCTCAGTGCCGCTTCAGCTCGGCACCACCGGTGTAGATGCGGTTCCACACCGGCGAGATCACCAGCTCGTTGATGCAGGCATGGGCCGGCATCTCGGCGATGAAGCGGAGGGTGCGGCCCAGGTCGGCCTCCTGCAGCATGCGCGCCTTCTCGTCGTCGCTGGGCTCCACCGGCCGGGTCTTGAGGATGGGCGTGGCCACCTCGCCCGGGCACAGCGCGGTGGCGCGCAGGCCGTGCACACACTCCTCGATGTTGAAGGAGTGCGACAGCGCGATCATGCCGGCCTTGCTGGCCATGTAGGCCGGGCCGGTGAGGTAGCTGAGGTACCAGCCGGCGAACGATGACACGTTGATCACCGTGCCCTGCCGCCGCGAACGCATGCCCGGCAGCACGGCCAGCGTGCAGTAGGCCGCGCCGTTGAGGTTGATGGCGGTCACCGCCGCGAAGGTGGCCGCGTCGGTATGGTCCCAGAAGCGCTTGGGCACGTTGACGCCGGCGCTGTTGACCAGGATGTCGACGCGGCCATGGCTGGCCTCGATCTGCTGCGCCACGGCCTGGACCGCGGCGGCGTCGGCCACGTCCAGCGCCAGCGCGCTGACGCTGCCGGCCGGTGCGCCCTGGGCCTCGGCCTGCTGCACCGCAGCGGCCAGCTTGGCGGCGTCACGGCCCGAGACCACCACCCGGGCACCGGCCTGGGCCAGCGCCACCGCACCGGCCAGGCCGATGCCGCTGCCACCACCGGTGATCCAGGCCACCTGCCCGGCGAGGCCGCTCATCGCAGCGCCCCGTCGAGCGCCGGGCCGCCCCAAGCCGACGGGGTACCCGCCCGGCGGGTGGCGGCCGTACCCGGGCGCCGGGTGCCGCTCATACCGTGCGGCCGCCGTCCACGGGGAACTCGACGCCGGTGATGAACTCGGCGTCGTCGCTGGCCAGGAACACCGCCGCCTTGGCGATGTCCAGCGGCGTGGACAGCCGGCCCATCGGGATGGTGCCGATGAACTTCTTGCGGTTCTCCGGCGTGTCGGGCATGCCCATGAACTGCTCCAGCAGGCCGGTGGCGCCCATCACCGGGCAGATGGCGTTGACGCGGATATTGTCCGGGCCCAGCTCGGCGGCCAGGCTCTTGCTCATCAGGTTGACCGCGCCCTTGGAGCTGTTGTACCAGGTCAGGCCCGGGCGCGGGCGGATGCCGGCGGTGGAGCCGACGTTGAGGATCACGCCCTTGCGCTTGCTGCGCATCAGCGGCACCACCGCGTGCACCATGTGAAAGATGCTCTTGACGTTGATGTCGTAGACACGGTCGAAGGTGGCCTCGTCCACGTCCAGCAGCGGGCCGTTCTTGTGCGTCCAGCCGGCGTTGTTGACGACGATGTCGACGGTGCCGAAGCGGTCCACCGTGGCCTTGACCAGGGCGTCGATGTCGGCGCGCTGGGTGACGTCGCAGGTCACGGCGAGGGCGTTGGCACCCAGCTCGGCGGCAACAGCCTGGGCACCGGCGCCGTTGATGTCGGCCACCGCCACCTTGGCGCCCTGGGCGATGTACTGGCGGGCGATTTCGGCGCCGAAGCCGCTGGCGGCGCCGGTGACGATGGCGACCTGGTCCTTGAGTCTCATGGGGTGCTCCTGTGGGGGGTTGGCGTCATTCGCCGTGGTATTGAACGATGGTCTTGACGGTGCAGAACTCTTCCAGCGCCATGAAGCCCTTCTCGCGGCCGTGGCCGCTCTTCTTCACGCCGCCGAAGGGCAGCTCGACACCGCCGCCGGCGCCGTAGGCGTTGATGTAGACCTGGCCACACTTCATGGCCTTGGCCACGCGCGTCTGGCGGCCGCCGTCGCGGGTCCAGATGCCGGCCAGCAGGCCGAATTCGGTGGCGTTGGCCAGCGCGATGGCGTCGGCCTCGGTGTCGAAGGGGATGGCCGCCAGCACCGGGCCGAAGACCTCGTCGCAGGCCAGCTGGTGGTCACGCGGCACCGGGCCGAACAGCGTGGGCGCCACGTAGTAGCCACCCGGGTGCACGCCCGCCGCCACCTGGCCCTGTGCCAGGATGGGGATGCCGGTGTCCTGGGCGCGGCGGATGAAGCCTTCGACCCGCGCCTTCTGTGCGGCATTGATCAGCGGGCCGCAGTCGCGGTCTTGCGTGGGCGTGCCGGCAGCGCTCTGTTTGAAGCGCTCGGCCACGGTGGCGACGAAACGGTCGTAGATGCTGCGCTGCACCAGCAGCCGGCTGCCAGCCGAGCAGGTCTGGCCGCCGTTCTGGGTGATGGCCTTGAGCACGAAGGTGGCCGCGCGCTCCAGGTCGGCATCCTCGAAGACGATCTGCGGGCTCTTGCCGCCCAGCTCCAGCACACACTTCAGCGTGCGCTCGGCGGCGGCCTTCTGCACCAGCGTGCCCACCTCGGGGCTGCCGGTGAAGGTGACGAAATCGATGTCGCCATGCGCCGTCAATGCGGCACCGGCTTCTTCGCCCAGGCCGGTGACGACGTTGAGCGCGCCGTCGGGCAGGCCGGCCTCCTTGGCGATGGCGCAGAAGGCCAGCGGTGTCATGCAGGCGTCTTCGGACGGCTTGAGCACCGCGGCATTGCCCATGGCCAGCGCCGGAACCACCGAGCGGCCGAACATCTGCGCCGGGTAGTTCCAGGGCAGGATGTGGGCGGTCACGCCATGAGGCTCACGCACCACCACGACGTGGAAGTCGTTCAGGTAGGGGATCTGCTGGCCGTGCAGCTTGTCGGCGGCGCCGCCGTAGAACTCGCAGTAGCGTGCGGCCACCACGATGTCGTTGCGCGCCTGGCTGATCGGCTTGCCGGTGTCGCGCGCTTCCAGCTGGGCCAGCGCTTCGGTGCGTTCGAGGATCAGCGCGCTCATCTTCAGCAGGATGCGGCCGCGGTCGGTGGCAGTCAGCTTGCCCCAGGGGCCGTTCAGCGCGGCGCGCGCGGCGGCCACAGCGCGGTCGATGTCGGCGGCGGTGCCACGCGCCAGCTGGTCGAACACCTCGCCGGTGCTGGGGTCGATGACCGGCAGGGTCTCGCCGTTGGACGCGGCCACCCACTGGCCGTTGATGAAGTGTTGGGCCATGGTCGGCGCTCCTTCGGAAGGGGGAAAAGTCAGTGGACCGCGGCGGCGGCGGCTTCGCCCGCCTGCAACTCGCCCCGCTCCAGCACCAGGGTGTGGGTGGGGATGTCCTTGAGCAGGCTGCGGTTGGATTCGGTGATCACCACGCAGAGCTCGGGCCGAGCCTGGTGCAGCCGGTGCAGCGAGGCCGAATACTGCTGGGCCAGCACCGGCGCCAGCCCCTGGAAGGGCTCGTCCAGCAGCACCAGGCGCTCACCGGCCATCACCGCGCGGCCCAGCGCGGCCATCTTGCCCTGGCCACCCGAGAGCGCGGCGCCCGAGCGCGCCAGCATCACCTTCAGCTCGGGCACGATGTCCATCGTCTCCGCCAGGCGCTCGTCCACCGCGCGCCTGGGCATGCCGATCACCTCGCAGGGAAAGCGCAGGTTCTCCTCGACGCTGAAGCTGGGGAACATCACCCGGTCCTCCGGCGCATAGCCGATGCCCAGCTTGGCGCGCAGGCGGGCCGGCACCCCGGCCAGGTCCTGGCCGTCCAGCAGCACACGGCCGCTGTGGCCCTCGCGGAAGCCCATGATCAGGCGCAGCAGCGTGGTCTTGCCGGCGCCATTGCGGCCGACCACGGCCACCGTGCTGCCGCGCATCAGCTGGGTGCTGATGCCACGCAGCACCGGGATGCCGGCGATGGTGGTGGAGACGTTTTCGAGCTGCAGCATCTCATTCACCGATCACGTTCTTGATCACGACGGGGTCGCGCAGCACCTCGTCGGGCGCCCCGTCGGCAGCGATCTTGCCGGCGATCCAGGCCGCAAGCCGGGTGGCGTAGCGGCGCACGATGTCGATGTCGTGCTCGACGAAGATGCTGGTGACCCGGCGCTCGTCCAGCGCGCGCATCAGCACCGCCATCAGCTGGTGTTTCTCGTCGCTGGACACGCCGCTGGTGGGCTCGTCCATGATCATCAGCTTGGGCCGCAGCACCAGGGCCATGGCCACGTCCAGCAGCTTGCGCTGGCCCTCGGGCAGCGCGCCGGACAGGTCGTGGGCGCGGCCTTGCAGTTGCAGCAGCTCCAGCGTGGCGTCCACCTCGTCGGCGTCCACCGCCTGGGCCAGCGGTGTCCACAGGCCGCCCTTGCGCTTGACCGCCGAGGCGGCCAGCAGCAGGCATTCACGCACCGTGTGTTCGGTGAACACCTGCGGCAGCTGGAACGAGCGGCCCAGGCCACGCCGGGTGATGGCACGCGGGCTCTGGCCGGTGACCTCGGTGCCGTCGAAAAACACCTGGCCGCCGTCGGCCTTCAGGTAGCCGGTGCAGATGTTGATGAAGGTGGTCTTGCCAGCGCCGTTCTGGCCGACCACCGCCAGGCGCTCACCGGGCATCAGGTCGAAGTCGATGGCATCGGCCGCGACCACGCCGCCGAATTTCAGCGACAGGCCGCGGGTGCTCAACAGTCCTCTCGGTGCCGTGCTCATGCGGCCACCCCCTTGGTGCGCAGCTTCTTCTCCATCAACCCGAAGATCCCGGTGGGCGCGACAAAGACCATCACGATCAGCACGATGCCCAGCACCATCTGCCAGGCGCCGGTGAGCAGGGCCGCGGCGTAGAGCTTGACGAACTCGAAGACGAAGGCGCCGATGAAGGCGCCCACGGCGTGGCCCGAGCCGCCCAGGATGGCGATGAACACCACCTCGCCCGAGCGCACCCAGTAGCCCATCTCCGGCGTCACCAGGCCCTGGGTCAGTGCGAACAGGCTGCCGCCCAGGCCGCACAGCGTGGCCGACAGCACGTAGCCGCCCCAGAACACCCGCTTGGCCGAGATGCCCAGGTATTCCAGCCGGGTCTCGTTGGTCTTGATGGCGGCCAGGGCCTGGCCGTTGACGCTGCCGAAGTAGCGCTGCACCGCCAGCCCGGCCAGCACGGCCAGGGCCAGGGCCAGCCACAGGAGCGCGCTCTCGAAGCTTTCGCGCTCCAGCGCCATGAAGCCGAAGCTGGGCCGGTCGAAGCGCAGGCCGTCGGTGCCGCCGGTGAGGCCACCGAACTTGCCCAGCACCGAAAACAACACCATCGAAAACGCCAGGTTGAGCATGCCGAAGAAGATGCCGCGGTAGCGCACCATGAACACGCCGATCAGCGCGCCGGCCAGCGCCGCGCCGGCCGTGCCCAGAGCCACCAGCAGCACGGCGTCCAGGTGCCAGGCGCGGCCGGCAAAGGCCACGCCATAAGCCGCCAGGCAGGCGAACATCGCATGGCCGAAGGACACCTGGCCGGCGCGGATCAGCACGATCACGCCCAGCACCGCCAGGCCGTTGGACAGCGCCAGCAGCACCGGCGTCTTCAGCCAAGGCAGGGCCAGCGTGAGGCCCAGCACGGCGGCGACCAGGACCACCACCAGGCCTTGCAGACGAAGCGAACCCATGGTCTAGATCCTCCGCGCCGCAACGGTCGAAAAGAGACCTTCGGGCCGCAGCAGCAGCACGCCGACCATGATCAGGTAAGGCATCAGCACTTCCACTTCCGGCAGCAGGTAGACGGCGAACGAGCGGGCCAGGCCGATCATCAGCGCGGCGATGGCGGCGCCGCCGATCTGGCCCAGACCGGCGGTGGCCACCACCGCAAAGGACAGCACCATCATGTCGGCGCCGATGCCCGGCGTGAACGAGGTGGTGGGCGAGGCCAGCGCGCCGCCCAGGGCGCCCAGCGCACCACCCAGGGCGATGGTCAGCCAGGTGACGCGGTGGGTGTTGACGCCCATGGCCGTGGCCACCTCGCGGTGGTGGGTGACGGCGGTGACCTGGCGGCCCAGCGCCGTCTTGCCCAGGAACCAGCGCAGGCCGAAGAAGGCGCCGGCGGCCACCGCCGGCAGCACCAGCAGCTGGTAGCGGGTGTAGGTGACGCCGGCCACCTCCAGCGTGCCGAGCTGGTTGACCACCTCGGAGACGAACACCGGCTGCACGCCCCAGATCAGGCGCTGCAGGTCCTCCAGCACCATGAAGGCGGCAAAGGTGACCAGCAGCTGCAGGATCGGGTCCTTGTCCAGGATGCGGCGCAGCAGTGCCCATTCCAGCACCGTGCCCAGCAGCCCGCCGATGACCAGCGCCGCGACAAACAGCGCCGGCAGCGCCAGCCAGGCCGGCAGCGCGAACTTGGTGATGGCCAGCCCCAACGTGGCCGCGAAGTAGCCGCCCCAGGCATACAGGCTGCCGTGGGCGATGTTGAGGATGCGCATGACGCCGAAGATCAGCGTCAGGCCCAGGGCGACGAGGAACAGCAGTGCCGCGTACGACACGCCGTCCATCAGCGCGAGGGTGATCAGGGAAGCGTCCATGGAGAGCTGGCCTGTTCAAAGGCACGGCAAGTAGTGCCGGGATTCCGTCGCGAGCGGGCCGAGGTCAGGTCGAGCACCGCAGCCGTACCCCCGTACGGCGAGGAGCGCAGGCCTGAGATCGGCCCGCGCAGCAGGAAGACCGGGATTACTTGAAGTCGTGGGTCTTGAACTGGTCGGTGGACAGCACCTTGGCCAAGGCCGGATTGATGCCCTTGATCCAGGTCAGCGACTGCTGGCCCACCGGCGGGGTGACCAGCTCGGCCGGCACCAGCACCATCTTGTCCATCACCGCAAACGGGTACTTCGGGGTGCGCTTGGTCACGCCCAGCAGCTGGGCCTCCAGGCCCTGGCCGTCCTCGCGCATCGAGATCTCGCGGCCATAGGCCTTGAAGGTCGACTTGCGCATG
>Ga0208398_100923_pt1 | contig 14059 bp, 9 predicted proteins | sample LakWasMe79_HOW10_2_FD_183905 | JGI IMG/M metagenome (GOLD analysis project Ga0208398, IMG submission 183905) | Freshwater sediment methanotrophic microbial communities from Lake Washington under simulated oxygen tension - Sediment Metagenome... | ecosystem: Environmental > Aquatic > Freshwater >...
TGTTCAGCCGCTGCGCCACGTCTTCCGGCGTGTTGCGCGGGACCTGCACGCCGGCCCAGGAGTCGAACTCGAAGCCCACGAGCCTGGGGTGCGCCGCCAGCGCGCCGATCTGCGGGAACTTGGGCAGCGGCTTGGCCGTGGCCAGCCCGATGGCCTTGAGCTTGCCGTCGGCAATGGTGGCCGGGATGGGGCCGGCGAAGATCGTGAACATCAGGTCCACCTGGCCACCCATCAGGTCGCCCATGGCGGGTGCGGAGCCGCGGTAGGGCACGTGGACGAACTCGGAGCCCGTGGCCTGGGCCAGCTTTTCGGCCACCAGGTGGAACATGCTGCCGGCGCCGGTGTTGGCCATGGTCAGCGGCTTGCCCTTGCGCTGGGCCGCGAGCGCCAGCAGTTCCTCAATGTTGCTGGCAGGCAGGTCCTTGCGCGCGAGCAGCACGAGCGGCGCCTTGACGAGCTGGGCCACCATGCGCAGGTCCGTCGGCTTGTACTTCACCGTGGCCAACGTCAGCGGCGGGATAATAAGTTCCAGCGGGCTGCCCAGCAGCAGCGTGTGGCCGTCGGTGCCGGTGAGCATCTTTTGCACGCCCATCGCGCCGCCGACGCCGCCGACGTTCTCCACGATCAGTGTCTGGCCCAGGGCCTTCTGGGTGTCGTTCTGGATCTGACGCGCGACGAAGTCGGACGGGCCACCGGCCGGCCAAGGCACGACCAGGCTGACCGGCTTGGTTGGCCAGGCCTGGGCAAGCGTGGCCGATGCGGCCAGGGTCAGGCCGGCCACGAGCGCCGTGCTACGCAGGAAGAGCTTGTTCATCGTGCATGTCCTTCAGGGGTTGGGTGCTGTCGCTCAGGAACCGTTCGGCCAACAGCGCCCAATAGGCGGCGCCCAGGGCCAGGTTGTCGTCGTTGAAGTCGTAGCCGGGGTTGTGGACCATGCAGCCGCCCGGTCCGTCACCATTGCCGATGAGCAGGTAGCTGCCAGGGCAGTGCTGCAGCATCACCGCGAAGTCTTCGCTACCGGTGAATGGCGGGCACTGCGGCACCACGTGCTCCGCTCCCACGAGCTCGATGGCCACGCCGCGGGCCAGTTGCGTGGCCGTCGGGTCGTTCACCAGGACGGGGTAGTCGCGCTGGTAGTCGATGCGCGCCTGCACACCGAAGCTTTCGGCCTGCAACTGCACCAGCGCGCGGATGCGCTGCTCCAGCAGGTCGCGCACGCTCGCGTCGAGCGCGCGCACGCTCAAGGACAGCCTGGCCGTTTGGGGGATCACGTTGTTGGCCTGGCCCGCGTTGAACGCACCCACCGTGACGATGGCGGTCTGCTGGGGGTCGACGTTGCGCGAGACGATGGTCTGCAGCGCCGACACGATGGCCGCGCCGGCCACGATCGGGTCGCTGGCCCGGTGCGGCATGGCACCGTGGCCGCCGACGCCCTCCAGCGTGATCACCACGTCGTCGGACGAGGCCATCATGGCGCCCTCCCGAAACGCAAACCGGCCTTGTGCGATGCCCGGCATGTTGTGCATCGCAAAGATCGCGTCGCACGGGAAGCGCTCGAACAGCCCCTGCTCGATCATCAGCTTCGCCCCGCCCGGGTGCTCTTCGGCGGGCTGGAAGATCAGGTGCAAGGTACCCGTGAAGGTACCGACCTCGGCCAGATGCCTGGCCGCGGCCAGCAGCATGGCGGTATGCCCGTCATGGCCGCAGGCATGCATGACCCCGGCATGGGCGCTGGTCCAGGGCTTGCCGGTGGCCTCCTGCAGCGGCAGGGCATCCATGTCGGCGCGCAGGCCCAGTCGCCGATGTCCAGTGCCGCGGCGCAATGTGCCGACGACGCCGGTGGTGGCCAGGCCACGATGGACTTCATAGCCCCAGCGTTGCAGGCAATCGGCGATGCGCTGCGAGGTGCGCACTTCGTTCAGCCCCAGTTCCGGGTGGCGATGCAGGTCGCGGCGCAGCGCCACGAATTCTTCGCCGTGGGCTTTCAGGGACTGGATGAGGCGATTGGGCATGGCAACGTCGATGTCGATGCCGAATCGTAGGAAGTTGCCAGGCAATCGAAAAGGCAATATCTTTTGAACACGAACACTTTTGGTTGTCACATGAACCGGCGCAGGAAACGCACAATCTGTTCGGATTTAACCGGTTAAACCCTGGGAGGTTCTCGATGTGCCAAGGCACTGGCAACAACCAAATATGTCGTCGTATCAGAATCATCGCTATTTGGTTGTCTTTTTGCCCGAGGCCATGAAACTCCACCAGTTCGAGGCCCTGGTCGCCGTCGTGGACCACGGTGGCATCCGCGCGGCATCCCGGGCCCTCAACGTGTCCCAGGCGGCGGTGACGAAGTCCATGCGCCTGCTGGAAGACGAGGCGGGAACGCCGCTGTTGATCCGCCGCACGCGGGGTGTGGCGCTCACCGAGGCAGGGCAGCGCCTGCTGAGCCGCGCGCGCGTGATCACGCGCCAGGTGGTTCTGGCGCGAGAGGACCTGCGTCAGGCCGTCGGTGAAGACGCCGGCACGCTTCGCGTGGGGCTGACACCGTTTCTCAACTTCACGGCGCTGGGCGAGACCTTCAGCTGGTTCCGACAGCGCTACCGCAACGTCGAGCTGCAGCTCATCGAAGGTTTGATGATGCGGGTGCTGCCCAAGCTGCGCGACGGCACGCTGGACATCGCGGCCGTCGCAGCCGACGTGGGCGAGATCGAGGGCGACGAGTTCATCGCCCGGCGACTGCTGCGCGCGCCGCAGCGAATCGTCGTGCGCGAAGGACACCCGGTGCTGCGCGACCCTGACGCGCGGGCGCTGACTGCGCTCGAATGGGTGCTGACGCAGCCGATCACCGGGTCGAGCCAGCCACGCATCGAGGCCATGTTCGCCCTCGCCGGCGTGGCGCCGCCCTCCCGTGTGGTGATCTGCGAGACGCTGGCGGCGATGTCCATCCTGCGCCACTCGGATGCGGTGAGCATTTTCCCCGAGCCGCTGCTGGGGCACCCCGAAACGCGCGGCATCGTGGCCGTGCCCGATGCGCCCTTCCGTCCCAGCGACATCGAGCTCCTGCTGCTGACGCAGCCCGACGTGCCGCTGACCCCCGCGGCCGAGCATTTTGCGCACTGCCTGGCCACGGTGTGCGGCGCCAGGGCCGGCGCGACGCCCTGACCGCGGGCATGTGCATCAGCCAAGCGTCATCAGGCTCGCATCGCCGCCGGCCGCAGCCGTGTTGCCGCTGGCCGAACGCTCGACCACCAGACCCGTGCGGTCGAAGGCGGCGGCGACGGGTTGACCACCATCGCGTCTGGCCGCCGGTCTCGGCGATCAGCGGCACCCGCTGCCGATTTGCGGTGAGGCGGCCAGCGTCAAATGCGACAGTGCCGGCGTCAGGTTGCAGCCCGAGGTCGATGTCGTCTGCGCGATTGGCGGGCGCGGTCGGTTCATGGCGATGTGCTGTGCGAGGCAGCCAACAGTGCGGGGTCCGCGCCGGACCGATCAGGCGGTTTGCGCCGCGTGCTGCGCCGGCGCGACGGTCGGGGCGGCGACGGGCCTGGGTTCGCCGCGCAGCACGCCGAACAGGTTCTTGGGGTCGGTGGCCTCGGGCACCAGCTCCACGATCTCGCCGATGCCCAGCTGGGCCGCCGCGTCGCGCATGAACGTCAGGGCCGAATAGTCCTCGAGCGCAAACCCCACCGAGTCGAACACCGTCACCTGCGCGGTGTCCGTGCGGCCGGGGGCCTGACCCGACAGCACACGCCAGAACTCGGTCACCATGAAGTCTGCAGGCATCTGCTGGATGTCACCCTCGATGCGGGTCTGCGGCTCGAACTCGACGAACACGCTGGCCGCTTCCAGCACACCGCGGTGCAGCTCGGTCTTGCCCGGGCAGTCGCCGCCCACCGCGTTGACATGCATGCCGGGCTCGATCATCCCGGGCATCAGGATGGTCGCGTTGGTCTTGTCGGCCGTAACGGTGGTGACGATGTCGGCGCCCTTCACGGCGTCGGCCGTACTGGTGCAGACCCGCACCTGTAGGCCCTGGCCCACGAGGTTGGCGACGAGCTTGGCGCTGGCCGCAGGGTCGGTATCGAACAGGCGCACTTCGCGGACGCCGACCAGGTCGCGAAAGGCCAACGCCTGGAACTCGCTCTGCGCGCCGTTACCGATCAGCGCCATGCGGGTGCTGTCCGGACGGGCCAGCACGCGGGCGGCCAGGGCCGACATGGCGGCGGTGCGGACCGCGGTGGTCAGCGTCAGTTCGGACAGCAAGCGCGGCGCGCCGGTTTCTACGTCTGCGAGCACGCCGAAAGCCATCACCGTGGGCAGGCCGTGGCGGTGGTTGCTGGGGTGGCCGTTGACGTACTTGAAAGCGAACTGCGCGGCGTCGGCGATCGGCATCAACTCGATGACGCCGACCTCGGAGTGGCTGGCGACGCGTGCGGTCTTGTCGAACTCGGTCCAGCGCAGGTAGTCGGCCTCGATGCGCGCGGCGACGCCGGCGATACAGGCTGGGAGGCCCATGCGCTGCACGAGCGTGATGAGGTCGCGGGCGCTCAGGTAGACAGTCTTGGGATAGCGGTTCTGGTGGGACACGGCAGGCTTTCTGGGTTCAGGGATGTCGCCAGTCTCTCGGGAGGTCGCGTCAAGGTATAGCCCGCAAGCTGTCGCGTTGTGCCGCACGGGCTGGCGATTCGCCAGCAAGCGCTGCCGCACCGCTCAAATGCGCCGGCGGTTACATTCGCGGCGTGTCCGCTTGCGCCGTGCGCCGGACCGCTCAGGGTCGAGTGCACCCGGTTGCGGGTTCAGCAGCCGATCGCGCTCCGGCGGATGAGCGGGAGACGCACCGCTGATGCGCCGCTGGCTCAATCGCTCAACGGGCGGCTGATTCCGAGCGCGAGGAGGTTTGTGCCGCCACCGCCAACGCACACGTCTAACGCCTGAACCGGTCAAACCGGCCGGCGCATCGCCCGACAGAACACCGGGCTCAACCGGGCTGACGCCGGCCGCGGCGCCGATCGGCCTTCGGCCAGGTCGACGCGCCCAACAACTGCGTGGCCTGCCGCTGCAACGCACCGAGCAGGCCGTCCAGCGCGGCCACCTCGTCGTCGTCCAGCAGCGCCAGCACGGCGCCGTTGATCGCCGCCACACGCGGCAATATGCGTGCATGCAATGCGCGGCCCTGCTCGGTGAGGCCGACGCGCGCGAGGCGGCGATCACTCGCGACCACGCGCCGTTCGACCAACCCCCTGGCCTGTAGGCCGGCCAGGGCCCGCGAGGTGCGCGTGCGGTCCAGCTCGGCGCGCGCCGCCAACTCCGACGGCTGCATTTCGCCGCCCTCGCCCAGCACCGCCAGCAGGCGCCATTCGCGCCGCGGGATGCCGAACTCGCCTTCGCAAACGCGCAGCGTCATGGCGCCAGCCGTCGCATACAGCCGCCCCAGGCGGTAGATCAACAGGTCCCCCAGGACCTTCGGATGGCGCAGCCGCTCGGGCTGGTCGACAGGCTGCATCGGGTCAACCCCAGGGACGATTGATTAGATCAATTGATTATGGGGCGCATAGATTGCGGTACCGCCTAATGGAGACCCCCGATGAACCGCCGCCAGCTGACCACCCTCGCCGCACTGCTGACCGCCACCCTCGCCAGCCTCGGCGGTGCCGCACAGGCGCAGGGCGACAAGACGATCCGCATTCTTGTCGGATTCCCGCCCGGCGGCTCCATCGACATCGTCGCGCGCCTGCTCGCCGACAAGATGAAGGATGAATTGAAGACCACGGTGATTGTCGAGAACCGCGCTGGCGCTGGCGGGCGGATTGCAGCCGAGCTGCTGAAGTCGGCACCGGCCGACGGCAGCACACTGATGATCACGCCGGTGGTCGTGCCGGTGCTGGCGCCACTCGTGTTCTCCAAGCTCAACTACAACGCTGCCACCGATTTCTCGCCAGTGGGCCATGTCTGCAACTTCAGCTTTGCGGTCACCGTTCCGACCGCGCTGCCTGTGAAGAATGTCGCAGAACTGGTGACCTGGCTGAAGGCCAACCCGCAGAAGGCCAACTTCGGTTCCCCGGCGGCGGGCAGCCTGCCGCACTTCTTCGGCGAGATGCTCAGCCGCGAGGCCAGGGCCGAACTCGTGCACGTGCCGTTCGCCGGCGGTGCCGCGCTGCTGGGCGCCCTGGTTGGCAACCAGGTCAGCGCCGGTGTCGACGTGGTGCTGGAGACGCTGGAAGCGCACAAGACGGGCAAGGTGCGCGTCATCGGCACCTCGGGCGGACAGCGCAGCAGTGTGCTGCCGGACGTGCCAACGCTGAAGGAGCAGGGTTATCCCAACATGGTGGCGCAAGGCTGGTTTGGCATGTATGCGCCGGCGAAGACGCCTCAGGCGGCGATCGACGCGGCCAACCGTGCGCTGAACAAGGCGCTGACCCAGCCGGAGGTGCGGGACCGCTTCGCCAAGCTGGGCCTGGAAGCCGCTGGCAGCAGCCCGGCCGACCTGACGGCGCTGGAGCGCAGCAGCACGGCCCGCTGGGCGCCGGTGGTCAAGGCCACCGGCTTCCGCGCCGATTGACCGCCGCCCGGAACGCTGCGCCATGAACGTACCGCACTACGCCGTCACCGGGGTCGCCTCCGGCATCGGCGCTGCCCTCGCTGCCCGGCTGCTGGCGGGCGGCTGCAGGGTCACCGGCTTCGACGTCCGTCCGTCCACCGATGCTGCCTTCCCATGCCACGTGGTGGACCTGGGCGATCTCGACGCCATCGCGCCGGCCCTCGCCGCCGCCGCCGGTCCGTTCGACGGCCTGTGCAACAACGCCGGCGTATCGCCCCGGCCGGGCCAGGAGATCGGGATCCTCAAAATCAACTACTTCGCGCAGCGGGCCGTCACCCGCGCGCTGCTGACGCGGCTGGCGCCGGGTGCGTCGATCGTCAACATGGCCTCGCGCGCCGGTGCGCGCTGGCGCGAGAACGTCGCGCAGGTGCAGCGCCTGGCGGCGCTGGATCCTCGCGACCTGGCCGACTTCGTGCGCGACGAGCGCATCGACGCGGTGCGTGCCTACAACCTGTCGAAGGAAGCGCTGATTGCCTGGACCGTGGGCGAGAGCGAGGCCATGACCGCGCGCGGTCTGCGCATCAACGCCGTGTGCCCGGGCGCGGTGGCCACGGGGCTCTTGACCGACTTCGCGGCCGCCTTCGGCGAGGCCATGGCGCGCAACGTCGCGCGTGCCGGGCGGCCCGGCCAGCCTGAAGAAATCGCCGCGATCGCTGACTTCCTGCTGAGCTCGGACAGCAGCTGGCTGCGTGGCGCCGAGATCGCACCCGACGGTGGCATGGGCGCATTTGCGGCCAGCGACGCGCTGGGACTGGCCGCACTGCGGCTCTGAAGCAGGACACGCCATGCCCATGCCCACGATGCAGGTTCCCGTGTACGGCGGAGACCTCTACGCCGACGCCGTCATCCGCGACCCCTACCCCATCTACGCGCAGCTGCGTGCGCTGGGGCCCGTGGTCTGGCTGTCGCAGCACCAGGTTTACGCGCTGCCCCGGTATGCCGAGGTAGCCAGTGTGCTGCGCCAACCCAGGCGCTTCATCAGCTCGCGCGGCGTGTCGCTGAACGAGCGCACCAACCGTCTGCTGGTGGGCAGCACGCTGAACTCCGATCCGCCGGAGCACGACGTGACGCGCAGCATCACGTCGGAACCGCTGCTACCTGGCGCGCTGGAGGCCATCGCGCCACGCATCCGAAGGGCGGCAGACGCCCTGGTGTCCGAGCTGACGGCACGTGGCCACTTCGATGCGGTGAGCGACTTCGCGCAGTACCTGCCGGTGACCATCGTCGCCGAGCTGGTGGGCCTGCCCGACGCGGCGCGGGCGAAGATGCTGACCTGGGCGTCGGCCACCTTCAACCTGTTCGGCCCCGAGAACGAGCGCGCCAAGGCGGCCTTCGACGACCTGCGCGACCTGAAGGCGTTTCTCGACGAATACGGCACGCCCGAGAAACTGAAGCCCGGCGGATGGGCGCAGCGGATCTTTCACGTGGGTGCCGAGCGTGGCATCCCGTTCGAGACCTGCGCGCAGCTGATGCGCGATTACATCAACCCGAGCCTGGACACGACCATCTCGTCCACCGGGCAGGCGATCAAGTTCTTCGCCGATGCGCCGGACCAATGGGCGCTGGTGCGCGAGCGGCCCGAGCTGATCCCGAACGCGGTGGAGGAGGTGGTGCGGCTGGCCTCGCCGATCCGCGCCTTCACGCGCTTCGTGGCCGAGGATTCCGAGATCGCCGGCGTGCCGATCCCGCAGGGCGCACGCGTGATGGTGATGTACGCGTCGGCCAACCGCGATGAGCGCAAGTTCGCCAACCCCGACCGCTTCGACGTCACGCGCGACGTGCACGATCACCTGGGCTTCGGCTCAGGCGTGCACATGTGCATGGGCATGCACCTGGCGCGGCTGGAGATCGTGAGCCTGCTGCAGTCGCTGGCGCAGCGCGTGAAGACCCTGGCGCTGGCCGGCGAGCCGGTGGTGGCGATGAACAACACGATCCGCGCCTACGCGTCGTTGCCGGTGGTGGTGGAGGCCGACCACAGCGCCATCGGGCCGGTCGACGAGCCGGCGCAGGCCGAGCACGAGACCCTCAACGCGCGGGTCGCCGCGCGCTGGGCGGCGGCACAGGACATCGTCGCCCTCGAGTTGGAGAGCGCCGACGGTATGCCGCTGCCACCCTTCGAGCCCGGCGCGCACGTCGACGTGCGGGTGGCGGACGGGCTGCTGCGCCAATACTCGCTGAGCAACGATCCGGCGGCCGCCGGGCGCTACCGGCTGGGTGTTCTGCTGGACCCGAAGTCGCGCGGCGGCTCGGCGGCAGTGCATGCCGGCTTTCAGGTCGGCCAGGCGGTCGAGATCGGCCGCCCGCGCAACAACTTCCCGCTGCGCCTGGACGCGACGCACTCGGTCTTGTTCGCCGGTGGGATCGGCATCACGCCGATCCTGGCGATGGCCCACGCACTGCAGGCCGCGGGCCGCAGCTTCGAGCTGCATTACTGCGGCCGCAGCGCGGCGCGGCTGGCCTTCCTGGACGAGCTTCAGCGCTTCGGCACGCGGCTGCAGCTGCACCTTGACGACGGGCCCGCGGCGCAGCATCTGGACACCGACGCCGTGCTGGCCGCGCCGGCGCCCGATCGCCACCTCTACGTCTGCGGGCCGAACGGCTTCATGGACTTCGTCACCCACGCCGCCCGGCGCCTGGGCTGGCAGGAGAGCACGGTGCACCTGGAGCGCTTTGGCGCCGAGGTCAACACCGACGGCGCACCGTTCACCGTGGTGGCGGCACGCAGCCAGGTGACGTTCGAGGTGCAGCCGGGAGAGCGCATCGCCGACCAGCTCATCGCCCATGGCATCGACGTCCGCATGTCCTGCCAGTCGGGCGTGTGCGGCACCTGCGTCACCCGCGTCATCGACGGCATGCCCGACCACCGCGACCACGTGCAGACCGCCAGCGAGAAGGCCAGCAACCGCACCATCACCGTATGCTGCTCACGCTCCAAGACGCGGCGGCTGGTGCTCGACATCTGAAGGACGCCCGATGAACGACTACCCGGATGTGCTGCTGCACATCGACGGCCAATGGCGCGGCGGCCGCGCCAGCGCCACGCTGCCAGTGCACGACCCCGCCACCGGCCAACGCATCGGCAGCGTGGCCGTGGCCGAGCGCGAGGATCTGGACGACGCGCTCGCGGCCGCCGCCCGCGGCTTCGCGCAGTGGCGCCGCGTGCCGGCGGTGGAACGCGCCCAGCGCATGCAGGCCGCCGCGCGTCTGCTGCGCGAACGCGCCGATCCCATCGCCCGACTGCTGACGCTGGAGAACGGCAAGCCGCTGGCCGAGGCGCAGGCCGAGCTGCGCTTCGGCGCCGACATCATCGACTGGTTCGCAGCCGAAGGCACGCGTATCGGCGGCCGCATTGTCGCGCCACGCGGCGAGGGCCAGATCGCCCAGGTGTTCAAGGAGCCGGTGGGCCCGGTGGCCGCGTTCACGCCGTGGAACTTTCCGATCAACCAACTGGTGCGCAAGCTCTGCGGCGCGCTGGCCACCGGCTGTTCGGTCATTGCGAAGGCGCCCGAGGAGACGCCGGCGTCGCCGGCAGAGTTGGTGCGCGCCTTCGTCGACGCCGGCATCCCGGCTGGCGTGCTGGGTCTGGTCTACGGCCGGCCCGACATGATCAGCAACCATCTGATCCCGCATCCGGTGATCCGCAAGGTCACGTTCACCGGCTCCACCGCGGTGGGCAAGCAGCTGGCGGCCTTGGCGGGCGCACACATGAAGCGGGTGACGATGGAGCTGGGCGGCCATGCGCCGGTGATCGTGGCCGAGGACTGCGACGTCGACCGCGCGGCGAAGATCGCGGCTGGCGCGAAGTTCCGCAACGCCGGCCAGGTGTGCATCTCGCCGACACGCTTCCTGGTCGCCCGGCCGGTGCGCGAGCGCTTTGTTGCCGGGCTGGCTGCCGCAGCCGGCGCGCTGAAGCTCGGCCACGGCCTGGCGCAGGACACGGTGATGGGGCCACTGGCCAATTCCCGCCGGGTGGACGCGGTGCAACGCCTGGTGTGCGATGCCGTCGAACGTGGCGCCAGGCTGGCCGCCGGCGGTGAACGGCGCGGCGGCGCCGGCAACTTCTTCGCGCCCACGGTGCTCGACGACGTCACGCGCGACTGCCGGGTCTTCAACGAGGAGCCTTTCGGCCCCGTCGCTGCGGTGCAGGCCTTCGACACGCTGGACGAGGCCATTGCCGAGGCCAACCGCCTGCCCTACGGCCTGGCCGCCTATGCCTTCACCAACAGTCTGCGCACCGCGCATGCCCTCAGCCAGCAGTTGGAGGTCGGCATGCTGTGGATCAACCAGCCGGCGCCCGCGTGGCCTGAGCTGCCGTTCGGCGGCGTGAAGGACTCCGGCCACGGCAGCGAGGGCGGGCCCGAGGCGCTGGAGGGCTACCTGAACACCAAGTCGGTCTCCACCCTGGTCGTCTGACATGAACATCCTCTTCATCATGGCCGACCAGCTGCGCTGGGACCACCTGTCCTGCACCGGCCACCCCTACCTGCACACGCCGAACATCGACGCGCTGGCGGGGCGCGGCGTGCGTTTCTCGCAAGCCTTCGTCAACAGCGGTGTCTGCGGCCCCAGCCGCATGAGCTACTACACCGGCCGCTATCCCATCAGCCATGGCGCCACCTGGAACCGTGTGCCGCTGGGCGTGGGCGAACGCACGCTGGGCGAGTACATCCGCGCCGGCGGCCGAGGCCACGACCTGTGGCTGGCCGGCAAGACCCATGTGATGCCCGACGACGAGGGGTTGGCGCGCCTGGCCATCGAAGCCGAGGGTGAGCTGGGCCATCTGCTGCGCCACGGCGGCTTCCGCGAGATCGACCGCCACGACGGTCACCACGAAACGCACGACGCCGACGGCTATTCCGGCTGGCTGCGCCGGCAGGGCTACGACAGCCCGGCGCCGTGGTCGGACTACGTGATCTCGGCGTTGGACGAGCACGGCAGCGTGGTCAGCGGCTGGAACATGCGCAACGTGCACCTACCGGCACGCGTGGCCGAGCCGCATTCCGAGACCGCCTACACCACCGACCGCGCCATCGAGTTCATGCACGAGCGCGGCGACCGGCCATGGGTGCTGCACCTGAGCTACGTGAAACCGCACTGGCCCTATATGGCACCAGCGCCCTATCACGCCAAGTACACATCTGACCAGTGCCTGCCGGTCGTCAAGCATGCTGACGAGCTGCGCAACGCCCATCCGGCCGTGGCCGCCTACCGCCAGCACGAGGAGAGCCGGAACTTCGGGCGTGACGAAGTGGCACGCCACGTCAGGCCCGCCTACCAGGGCCTGATCGCCCAGCTCGACGACCACCTTGGCCGGCTGTTCGAATTCATGGACCAGCAGGGCCTGACGCGCGACACACTGGTGATCTTCTGCGCCGACCACGGCGACTTCCTGGGCGACCACTGGCTCGGAGAGAAGGAGCTTTTCTACGACACCGTGCAGCGCGTGCCCTTCATCGTGGCCGATCCACGCGCCGAAGCGGACGCCACCCGCGGCACGGTCGACGATCGCTTCGTCGAATGCGTAGACGTGGTGCCGACAGTGCTGGAGGCGCTGGGCGTGCCGGTGCCCGGCCACCGCGTCGAAGGCCGCAGCCTGCTGCCATTGCTGCGCGGCGAGTCGCCTGCCTGGCGCGACTTCGTCTACAGCGAGCTGGACTACGGCTTCAAGGGTGCCCGGCTCACACTGGGCCGCACGCCGCAGGAATCGCGCGCGTTCTCGATCCGCACCACCACGCACCGCTACGTGAACTGGCTGGATCTGCCCGAGCAGTTGTTCGACCTGCGTGCCGACCCCGACGAACTGCAGGACCTGGGGCGCGATGCCATGAGCGCTGCGCTGCGCGCGCAGATGCGGGACCGCCTGCTCGACTTCCTGGCGCGCCGCAAGCACCGCACCTCGGTCAGCGACGAGTTCGTCGCCAGCCGCACGGACACGCACAAGAAGGCCGGCGTGTTCTTCGGACAGTGGTGAGGTGCCAACGGCGATGTCGCAACCGGCATGCTGTGGCCTATCGGCAGCGACGCGGCAACAAGATTGCGATGCGGCACGCCCGGCCCGCCGCCCAGCGTCGCGATCCTGCTGCTGACAGCCCTATTGCAGGTGGTGCCCGCTGCCATGGTCGCGGCGAGGGAATGGGCATGAGCCCGATCAGTGCCACTTGCCCGCACCATCACGCGACGCAACCGGGTCAGCAGCTTTGGGCTCCGTCGGCGCCGTGGAGCCGCCGGCCACCGCGGGCGATGTGTCGGCCACCACGCGAGGCAACTCGGAACTCAAAATAATTATCGGCCGCCCCCACCAGGGCTGCGAGGCGACCACATCGGCCACACGAGCTCTAGCAAGACTCGCCGCGCTCAGCCCGCTGTCCTCAGGCGCACGAACAACGCGTCTGCTGAACTCCTGCCGCGCAGACTCCTAGTCGAGGGCGCGCCGGATGGTCAAGGCCTCCGGGTGCTCACTGGATCAAGGTGGGTATTCGCACCTCAACCCTATCCGGAATCACGGTGACCACCCAACACAGCGCGGTCGCCGCCGTGCGGCCAGCCGCTTCGGGCTACGCCCTACACGCCTGTCCGCACGGATGAAGACTTACACCACTCGCTGGGACGCGGCCTGCGAGCACTGGTGCGCAGTCGCATCCTGGCGATTGGACGGATCCAGCTTGAGCCACTCACCTTACTTGCACATAAATCTATCAACATTGTCGCGAATATTGCTTCTAAAATTGCTAGAATTCCGTGTAAATGTTCAATACGTGTACCCTCCAGCTCCATGCCGCAGGTGCTTGGCACGACGTGGCGAGCGTCAGCTTGCTTGGGCCAGAGGTTGAGGGCTGGAAGGCGACGACATACGCCGGCTATGACGTCGACTGGGCCTTCGCACACGCCGGTGCAACCGACGCCCATGCGATGTGCGCGGGCTGGCCAGTAGGATTGGAACCACTGCAGTCGCCTCACTGGCCGGTGTTCGTCATCGACATGCTTCCGCAAGGCTATGGACGCCAGGAACTGCTGCGTCGCATCGGGCAGGCGCCTACCGCCGGCATAGCAGCCGACTGGAAACTGCTCTTGGCGGGAGCTGGCAACCCCATCGGCAACCTTCGCGTCAAGGAGGCAGCGGATTGGCTCGCCACACAGTCCAGCACTCTGCGCGGCTTCACTGATGACGAGGTCGCCGAGCGCGGTGATGAGTTCGCCGAGTACCTGGCCACCCATGGGCTCTTCGTCGCCGGCTCCTCGGGAGTCCAAGGTGAGTGGCCAAAGGTTCTACTGACCCGAGCCGAAGATGGCCTGCTCTACCTCGACCACACGCTGCCGGACGCCAGGGCTGTCGAGCACTTCATCGTCAAGTTCGGTCGCGGCCAAGACACGCAACTGGCGAGCATCCTTCGGCACGAAGCGCCGTACATGGACATCGCCCAGCATCTGGGCCTGCGTGTCCACGCTCCCTTGGCCCTGCGCAGG
>Ga0208398_100925_pt1 | contig 14006 bp, 12 predicted proteins | sample LakWasMe79_HOW10_2_FD_183905 | JGI IMG/M metagenome (GOLD analysis project Ga0208398, IMG submission 183905) | Freshwater sediment methanotrophic microbial communities from Lake Washington under simulated oxygen tension - Sediment Metagenome... | ecosystem: Environmental > Aquatic > Freshwater >...
TGACATGACCAAATTTGTCTTCGTCACCGGCGGTGTGGTGTCCTCCCTTGGCAAGGGAATCGCCTCAGCCTCCCTCGCTGCGATACTGGAATCGCGGGGCCTGACAGTCACCCTCATCAAGCTCGATCCCTACCTGAATGTGGATCCGGGCACCATGTCCCCGCTGCAACACGGCGAAGTCTTCGTCACCGACGACGGCGCGGAAACCGATCTGGACCTGGGCCATTACGAGCGCTTCATCGAAACCCGCATGCGCCGGGCCAACAACTTCACCACCGGCCAGATCTACAAAAGCGTGCTCGACAAGGAACGCCGTGGCGACTACCTGGGCAAGACCGTGCAGGTCATTCCCCACGTCACCAACGAGATCCAGGAATTTGTCAAACGCGGCGCGCGCTTTGGCGAGCCCGACGCGGTGGATGTGGCGATTGTGGAAATTGGCGGCACCGTGGGTGACATCGAGTCCCTGCCCTTCCTCGAAGCCGTGCGCCAGATGAGCCTCAAGCTCGGCCCCAACAACAGCGCCTTCGTGCACCTGAGTTATGTGCCGTGGATTGCCGCCGCTGGTGAACTCAAGACCAAACCCACACAGCACACGGCCAAGCAATTGCGCGAAATCGGCATCCAGGCCGACGCCTTGCTGTGCCGCGCGGACCGCCCGATTCCGCAGGAAGAACGATCCAAAATCTCACTGTTCTCCAACGTACCCGAGTGGGGCGTCATCAGCATGTGGGACGTGGACACCATCTACAAGGTTCCGCGCATGCTGCACGAACAGGGCCTGGATGGCCTGATCTGCGACAAGCTGCGCCTGAACACCCCACCGGCCAACCTCAAACGTTGGGACGATCTGGTGTACGAGACCGAGCACCCGCAGGCTGAAGTCAGCATCGCCATGGTCGGCAAGTACGTGGACCTTTCGGACAGCTACAAGTCGCTGAATGAGGCCTTGCGCCACGCGGGCATGAAGAACCATGCCAAGGTCAAGATCGAGTACATCGACTCCGAAACCATCACGCCCGACAGCGTGTCGCGCCTGGCCAAGTTCGATGCCGTGCTGGTGCCCGGTGGCTTTGGCAAGCGCGGCATTGAAGGCAAGATTTGCGCGGCCCGATTTGCACGCGAACGCAAGGTCCCCTACCTGGGTATTTGTCTCGGGATGCAAGTGGCCACTATCGAATTTGCCCGCCATGTCGCGGGACTCAAGGACGCCAACAGCACCGAATTTGAGCCGGACTGCCCCAATCCGGTCATCGCGCTGATCACCGAATGGAAAGACGCGGACGGCACCATCAAGACCCGCAACAAAAACTCGGACCTGGGCGGCACCATGCGTTTGGGCGCCCAAAGCTCCGATGTGGCCAAGAACACGCTGGCACACCAGATTTATGGTGACGTCGTGACCGAACGCCACCGCCACCGCTATGAAGCCAACGTCAACTACCTGGACCAGTTGCGCACAGCCGGTCTGGTCATCTCCGCACTCACGCAGCGCGAACAGCTGACGGAAATGGTCGAATTGCCGCAGGCCGTCCACCCCTGGTTTATTGGTGTGCAATTCCACCCCGAGTTCAAGTCCACGCCCTGGAACGGCCACCCGCTGTTCAATGCCTTCGTCAAGGCCGCACTGGACCACCAGACCGCGGGCAAGAACCTGAAGGCGGTGGCCTAGCATGAAGCTTTGTGGATTTGACGTTGGATTGGAGCACCGCTTCTTTTTAATTGCAGGACCTTGCGTCGTCGAATCCGAGCAATTGCAAATGGATACAGCCGGGACACTAAAGGAAATCACCTCCAGTCTGGGCATTCCGTTCATTTTTAAGAGCAGTTTCGACAAAGCAAACCGAACCAGCGAAACGGCATACCGGGGCCTGGGGATGGACAAGGGGCTTGAGATTCTTGCGAAGGTCAGGCGCGAGATAGGTGTCCCCGTTCTCACGGACATCCATCGCGAAGACCAGATCGCTCACGTCGCGCCGGTAGTTGACGTGCTGCAAACACCGGCCCTGCTTTGCCGTCAGACCGATTTCATCCACGCGGTGGCCTTGTCCGGCAAGCCCGTGAACATCAAAAAGGGGCAATTCATGGCCCCCGGCGACATGAAGAACGTCATCGTCAAAGCCCGCGCCGCTGCAAAGGCAGCAGGCTTAAGCGAAGACAACTTCATGGCCTGCGAACGCGGTGCCAGCTTTGGCTACAACAACTTGGTCAGCGACATGCGCGCACTGGCCATCATGCGCGACACCGGAGCGCCCATCGTGTTTGATGCAACCCATTCGGTGCAATTGCCCGGTGGCCAAGGTACTAGCAGCGGCGGCGTTCGCGAAATGGTGCCGGTGTTGGCACGTGCAGCCGTTGCAGTAGGCGTCGCAGGTCTGTTCATGGAAACCCACCCCGACCCCGCCAATGCGCTGTGTGACGGCCCCAACGCAGTACCTTTGAAACACATGAAAGCGTTGCTGGAAACCCTGGTAGCGCTGGATCAGGTGACCAAGAAGAATGGCTTTCTGGAAGACCATTTTTCTGCCTGACCTGAATGGTTACAAGCTGAGAACAATCGGCCCAACCGCACGCCCCAGGTCACCAAGCCATGCAAAAATCGCCCGCAACCGTTTTTTTAACTTAGGAAAATTAGCATGAGTGCAATTGTTGATATCGTAGGCCGCGAGATTCTGGATTCGCGCGGTAACCCCACCGTCGAATGCGACGTGTTGCTGGAATCCGGCACCATGGGTCGTGCGGCCGTGCCGTCGGGCGCGTCCACCGGTTCGCGCGAAGCCATCGAGCTGCGCGACGGCGACAAGAAACGCTACCTGGGTAAGGGCGTGCTCAAGGCCGTCGAACACATCAACACCGAAATTTCCGAAGCCGTGCTGGGCCTGGACGCCTCCGAGCAGGCCTTCCTGGACAAGACCCTGATCGACCTGGATGGCACCGACAACAAGAGCCGCCTGGGCGCCAACGCCATGCTGGCCGTTTCGATGGCCGTGGCCCGTGCCGCCGCCGAAGAGTCCGGCCTGCCGCTGTACCGCTACTTCGGCGGCATGGGTCGCATGTCCATGCCTGTGCCCATGATGAACGTCATCAACGGCGGCGAGCACGCCAACAACAACCTGGACATCCAGGAATTCATGATCATCCCGGTGGGCGCGCCCAGCTTCCGTGAAGCCCTGCGCTATGGCGCCGAAGTGTTCCACGCGCTGAAGAAAATCCTGCACGACAAGGGCATCAGCACGGCCGTGGGCGATGAAGGCGGCTTTGCCCCCAACGTGGCCAACCACGAAGCGGCCATCCAGATGATTCTGGAAGCCATCGACAAGGCGGGTTTTGTGGCCGGTGAACAAATCGCCCTGGGCCTGGATTGCGCAGCTTCCGAGTTCTACAAGGACGGCAAGTATGTATTGGCCGGCGAGGGCCTGACGCTGAATGCCGAAGAGTGGACCAACATCCTGGCCACCTGGGTCGACAAATACCCCATCATCAGCATCGAAGACGGCATGAGCGAGGGCGACTGGGATGGCTGGAAGCTGCTGACCGACCGCCTGGGCAAGAAAGTGCAAATCGTCGGCGACGACCTGTTTGTCACCAATACCAAGATCCTGAAAGAAGGCATTGACAAGGGCATTGCCAATTCCATCCTGATCAAGATCAACCAGATCGGCACGCTGACCGAAACGTTTGAAGCCATCGAGATGGCCAAGCGCGCGGGCTACACCGCCGTCATCAGCCACCGCTCGGGCGAGACCGAAGACTCCACCATTGCCGACATCGCCGTGGGCTGCAACGCAGGCCAGATCAAGACCGGTTCCCTGAGCCGCTCCGACCGCATGGCCAAGTACAACCAGTTGCTACGCATCGAAGAGGATTTGGGCGATGTGGCCAGCTACCCCGGCCGCGCCGCCTTCTACAACCTGAAGTAGCGGTCGGCGTGGGCAATCGCGTTGTTCCTGCTGCATTGATCGCCTTGCTGGTGATCCTGCACGGCCAGCTCTGGTTTGGCAGGGGCAGCGTGCCCAATGTGTCGCTGCTCGTGCGCCAGCTCGACGAGCAGCACGCGAACAATGCCGTAGCGGCCCGCAACAACGAACGCCTGGCGGCCGAAATCAGCGACCTGCGCGAGGGGCTTGAAATCGTGGAAGAAAAAGCCCGCTCGGAACTCGGCATGGTCAAGGCCAACGAGATTTTTGTCCAGATCGCCAAATAACACGGGCTAGCAGGCCGCCATGCAGATTGCGATTGTGGGTGCCACCGGCACCGGTAAGTCGACCCTGGCAGGCGCGCTGGGCATCGCCAGAGCGTCCAGCGCTGGTGTGCCCGCCAAATGGGTCGCCGCCGAAGCCCCGGCGTTAACCGAGGCGCTGACACGCGACCTGCTGTTCCAGGACACGTCGTTCTATCCCCAGGCGCTGCGCCTGCACCGCCAGTTCAGCCTGACATTGTTGACCGGTCTGGATCTGCCGTCGGCATCCCTGCCGGACGGGCGTGTGCAGCCCGCGTTGTTTGACCAGCGACTGCGCCAGGTCATGGATGGTCAGGCCATCCCCTATGCGGTGGTATACGGCCGCGGGCAGGACCGGACCGACTGCGCGCTACAGGCCATTGCACACCACAACTCACGCGCACCCACCCGGCCAAGATCCACCGCCACACCATGGCATTGGAACTGCGACACCTGCTCCGACGCCGATTGCGAACACCGGCTCTTCAGGGCGTTGCTGAAATCCGCCTCAGTGCGGACCTGACCCACCCGGAACCTGGAGCACCGGCGCCGTGAACAACTGCGCTGCATCAACAGGATCAAAGCGGTACTGCACGCCGCAGAACTCGCACCCCACCTCAATGTCGTGCCGCTCCGCCAGAATGCTTTCGACCTCTTCCCGGCCCAGACTGACGATCATGCGGCCCACCCGTTCGCGGCTGCAGGAGCAGGCAAAGCGTGGCGCCGTCTCTCCCTGCAAGGGCTCGAACCGGGTGATCTGCTCCTCCCAGAACAGCCGGCGCAAAATGGTTTCCACATCCAGTGTCAACAGCTCTTCGCGCTTCAGGCTGCTGGCCAGGATGGCAATGCGGTTGTAGTGCTCATTGAGGCCGATCTCGTCCTCGTTTTCCTTGCTCACCAGGCTGCCCGCCAGGTTACCCGTACCCTGCATGGGCAGGCGCTGGATCAGCAGGCCAGCGGCCACCTGGTCATTGGCGGCCAGCACCAGCGTGGTGTCGAGCTGCTCGCTTTGCAGCATGTAGTGCTCCAGCACCGCGCTGATTTTCTCGATCTTGTGGCGCCGGTCGTCAAACAACGGCACCACGCCCTGGTAGGGCTGCTGCCCCGGAAACTTGGTGTTGGGGTCCAGCGTGATCGCGCAGCGCCCTTCATTGCCGACATTGACCAGCTGGCTGAGCGTGGCATCCATCGCAACATCCCCGACCACGGTAGCCGTAGCCCGCAAGGCCAGATCGGGCTGCACTTCCACCACGGCCAGCTTGACCGGACCGTCACCAAAGATCTGCAATACCAGAGACCCGTCAAACTTGATGTTGGCCTGCATCAATGCGGCAGCGGCGACCATTTCGCCCAGCATGTCGCGCACTGGTGGGGCATAGGCCCCGGTCCCCGTATTGGATGCACGCCGGCGCAGGATTTCGGTCCAGGTATCGGTCAACCGGACCACCATACCGCGCACCGGCAAGCCGTCAAACAGAAATTTATGAAGTTCAGACATGTGTGATTTTCTTCAGCCCGCGCTCGAAACGCCTGGCATTCTCGATGTAGTGGACGGCACTCATCTTCAGCGCATCCTGTTGTTCCGCAGTGAGCTCGCGCACCGCTTTGGCGGGGCTGCCGAGAATCATGGACCCGTCGGCAAACTCCTTGCCCTCGGTCACCAGGGCGCCTGCGCCCACGATGCAGCCCTTGCCAATTTTGGCGCCATTGAGCACCACGGCGCCAATGCCGATCAAGGAGCCATCGCCAATGGTGCAACCATGCAACATGACCTTGTGCCCCACGGTCACATACTCCCCGACCGTGAGTGGTTTGCCGATATCGGCGTGCAGCACACTGGCGTCCTGGATGTTGGAGCCGCGCCCGATGCGGATGACCTCGGTGTCGCCCCGGATGATGGCGCCAAACCAGATGCTGGTGTCTTCTGCCAGTTCCACATTGCCCATGACTTGGGCGCTGTCGGCAACCCAGGCGGAGGTCGCCAAACGGGGTGCGACGCTGTCAAGTTCGTATAAAGCCATAGATTTCGCTTGCATAAGGAGCAGCGACCGGTGCGCTGCATTGCCTAGAATTGTAAGGATGGAACTCCGACAGCACTGTCTTACGGTCTTTTGCCAAAGCGACCCCGCGCTCAAAGTAGCCGCCCTGCGCGCGCTGGATCGCCACGGCGACCATTCCATTGACAGCCAGGCCCGCTTTGCCCACCCCGACCAGCCGGGCCGCCCTGCCCGGCCGGAACTGGTCCATCCGCAGCAGGTACCCCGGCGTTCACCGTTCACGGCCGAGGGCCACTGCGCGCTGATGCATTCCATTGCGCACATTGAATTCAACGCCATCAACCTGGCGCTGGATGCCGTCTGGCGGTTTGCCGACATGCCGCAGCAGTACTACCTGGACTGGCTGGGTGTGGCCCAGGAAGAAGCCAAGCACTTTGACCTGCTGCGCGCGCATTTGCGGACTGAAGGCCATGACTATGGCGATTTTGTTGCCCACGATGGTCTGTGGACCATGTGCGAAGCCACCCGCCTGGACGTGGTGGCCCGCATGGCGCTGGTGCCCCGCACCCTGGAGGCGCGCGGACTGGATGCGACACCCATCATCCAGGCCAAGCTGCGCAAGGTCGGCACGCCCCGTGCACTGGCCGCGGTGGGTATTCTGGACATCATCCTGGCCGAAGAAGTGGGCCACGTTGCCATTGGCAACCATTGGTACCACTGGTTGTGCCAGCGCGATGGACTGGACCCGATCACCTTTTATGCGCAGGTGGCACAGCAGCACGGCGCCCCCCGGTTGAAGCCACCCTTCAATCTCACGGCCCGCAAACTGGCCGGGTTTTCGGATGCCGAGATTGAAGCATTGCCCGTCGTTTTTACCGATTGACGCTATCAATACAATAGCGTATGGTGCTTATTCCACGAGGGCTAGAGGCCATTTTTTATTTCGCTACACAGGCCGGTGCGGCGCAGGCACAATCCCCAACGACTCTTTACTGCCCAACCTGACCCTGCAATGATCCAACGGGACCCCACCACTGAGACCAGCAGCCACCGCCGACCACTGGCCGTGGCGTGGACCGTCTTCGTGGTGGCGGCACTGGCCAGCGCCGGAGTCATCTGGAAACTCGAACAACGCAGCCTGGCGACCGACCGCCTGCGCATGGAGGCACTGGCCAGCGACCACGCCCATGCCATCCAGTCCACCATGGAGCGGGCCCTGTCGGCGACCTACTCCATCGCCGCCATGGTGCGCCAGGGCAAGGGCAATGTGCCCGACTTCGAAGGCGTGGCCAACGAAATGCTGCCCTGGTACCCCGGGGTTTCCATTTTGGGGCTGAGCCCGGGTGGCGTCATCCAGCGCGTGGCGCCACTGGCCGGCAATGAAAAGTCCATTGGCTTTGACCAGCTGAAAGACCCGGTACAAGGTCGCGAAGCCCGCCTGGCCCGCGACACCGGCAAGCTCACGCTGGCGGGCCCGCTGAAGCTGGTTCAGGGCGGATTGGGCGCTGTCGGGCGCATGCCCATCTTTCTGGACGGACCCGACGGCAAGCCCGAATTCTGGGGCCTGACCTATGCCGTGATCCGGTTTCCCCAGGCACTCAACAATGTGCGCCTGACCCAGCTGACCGAAGGGGGCGTCGCCTATTCCCTGTGGCGCATCAACCCCGATACGGGTGCGCGGGAAACCATCGCGGCGTCGGCGATGGAGCCCGTTGCGCCGGTCGAGCGCAGCCTGACAGTGCCCAACGGACAGTGGACACTCAGCGTGGCCCCGGTGGGGGGCTGGGGCAGCACCTCGGATCTGGCGTTCAAGACCTTGCTGGGCCTGATCTTCAGCGTCATGCTGGCCTACGCCAGCAAACTGCTGATGGAACTCCAAGCCCATGAAAGAGGCCGGGAAGCCCTGATTGCGCAGCGCACCCAGGAAATTGCCGCCTCGCAGAGCAAGCTGCAGGCCACCCTCGAAGCCATTCCGGACGTGCTGCTGGAAATGGGTCTGGACGGCACCTACCACGACTACCACGCGCCTCGGTCCAACACATCGTTCCCGCCGGCCGAGTTCTTTCTTGGCAAGAAGGTCAACGATGTCTTGCCCCCTGACGCAGCCGACGCGGTGATGGCTGCGCTGCACGAAGCCAATCAGCTGGGCCACTCCGATGGGCGTGAATTCCCGTTGCAGACCTCCAAGGGCAACTTCTGGTTTGAAATTTCCCTGACCCGCAAGCGCGACACCCAAGACGGCGAGCCGCGCTTCATCGTCCTGTCACGCAACGTCACGCAACGCAAGACCTCCGAGGAAGAAATCAACAAGCTGGCGTTCTTCGATCCCCTGACCCAGTTGCCCAACCGTCGGCTCATGGTCGACCGGCTGCGCCAGGCGCTGGCAGTCAGCACCCGCAGCGGCCGCCTGGGCGCGCTGCAGTTCATCGACCTGGACAATTTCAAGACCCTGAACGACACCCAGGGGCACGATATGGGAGACCTGTTGCTGCAACAGGTGGCCACCCGCCTGACCTCATGTGTGCGCCAGGGTGACACGGTGGCGCGCCTGGGCGGCGACGAGTTTGTGGTGATGATCGAAGAGCTCAGCGACAACCACGAAGAAGCTGCGGCGCTGGCCGAGACCATAGGTGAAAAACTGCTGGCCGCCATCAGCGTGCCCTACCGGCTGGCAGGGCTGGAATACCAGATCACCCCCAGCATTGGTATCACGCTGTACTCCGACCACGAGCAATCGACGGATGAACTGCTCAAGCAGGCCGACCTGGCCATGTACCAGTCCAAGGCCGCCGGGCGCAATACGCTGCGCTTTTTTGACCCGGCCATGCAGGCTGTCATCACAACCAGGGTCAGCCTGGAGAAAGACATTCGCCAGGGCATTCTGAAGGACCAGTTTGTTCTCTACTACCAGCCCCAGATCAACCGGGACGGCCGCACAGTGGGCGCAGAAGTGCTGCTGCGCTGGCCCCACCCCGAGCGCGGCATGGTGTCCCCGGTTGACTTCATACCGCTTGCCGAAGACACCGGACTCATCCTTCCGCTGGGCAACTGGGTCATGGAAACCGCCTGCACCCAATTGGCACTGTGGGCCCAGAACCCGCACCTGCAAGACCTGACCCTGGCGGTCAACGTCAGCGCGCGGCAATTCAGGCAGCCCGATTTTGTGCCCTATGTGATCGACCTCATCAGCTACACCGGCGTCAATCCGAAGCGCCTCAAACTCGAGCTGACCGAAAGCCTGCTGGTCAACGACGTGGAAGAAACCAAAGCCAAGATGACCGCACTCAAGCAGCATGGCGTGGGCTTCTCGCTGGACGACTTCGGTACCGGCTATTCGTCGCTGTCCTACCTCAAGCGCCTGCCGCTGGACCAGCTGAAAATTGACCAGTCGTTCGTGCGCGACCTGATGACCGACCCCAACGACGCAGCCATCGCTCTGGCCGTCATCACACTGGGCCACGCACTGGGCTTGACCGTCATCGCCGAAGGTGTCGAAACCCAGGCCCAACGCGACCATCTGCACAGCCAGGGCTGCGACGCCTACCAGGGCTACCTGGTGGGGCGTCCGATGCCGCTGGCGGATTTTGAAAACCGCTTGACCACGTGAGCCGCTACACCCGCCTATGACCGAACCCTCCTCAGAGCCATCGTCACCGCCATCACCGTCTGGCGCCATCGCCGCCGTCGCGTTTGCCCACCAGGCCATTCTGGACCAGCACCGCGCCGTGATCGGCTACGAGCTGTTCGACCGCTCGGCCCTGGCCCACGGGCATACCGCGGCCAGCGACGCGCAACTGCTGTTCAACGTGCTCAGTGCCGTGGACAGTGACTCTCCCATCGGCAACAAAACCATTTTCATCAATTGCACCCACGACAGCCTGGCTGGCGGCCACCTGGACCTGATAGCGCCGCAGCGGGTAGTGCTGGAAGTCCCTCCCTTGCCGGTGTCGGAGAGCGACCAGGTGCAGAACCGCCTGCCCAACCTGCAGGACATCCAGCGCCGCGGCTTCCGTCTGGCGTTTGACTATTCGGTGCTTACCCAGCCCTACGCCGCCTGGCTGGAGCTGGCCTCGTTTATCAAGTTTGACCTGTCCGTCATTCGCCCGCAGTCGTTGGGCTCGTTCGTGAAACTGGCGCGGGCCAAGTCCACGGCCCAGCTGATTGCCGAAAAGGTGGAAACGCCTGGGCAATACGCCATGCTGTCCGATCTGGGGGTGACGCTGTTTCAGGGCTACTGGTTTGCCAAGCCGGTGCTGGTGCAGGGGCAGTCGGTGCGGCCGGCTCAGGCCACCATCCTGCAGCTCATCAACCTGGTGCGCAAACAGGCCAGCACGTCAGAGATTGAAGAGGTGTTGAAGCGTGACCCCACGCTGTCCTTCAACCTGCTGCGCTTTATCAACTCGGCCGGGTTCGGCATGCGCACCGAGGTCACGTCGTTCAAGCACGCAGTCATGCTGCTGGGTTTGAACCGCCTGTTCAAGTGGGCGGCCCTGCTGCTGACCACCTCGCATAACGGCGACATGCCACCCGCGGTCGGCACCACCGCCGTGGCGCGCGGGCGGCTGATGGAATTGCTGGCGACCGAATTGCTGCCGCCCGAGGACTGTGACAACGCCTTTGTGGTTGGCGTCTTCTCGTTGCTGGACACCATGCTGGGCATGAGCATGGAGGCCGCCCTGGCCACCATCGCCTTGCCCGAATCCATCACCCAGGCACTGCTGCACCGCACAGGCCCGCTGGCACCCTTTCTGGAGCTGACCATCGCCTGCGAAACCGGCGACGACGAAGCGTTTGCCCGCACCGCCAACCAGCTGGGCCTGAATAACGCCCAGGTCAACTGGGCCCATGTGCAGGCCCTGGTCTGGGCGGAGACCATGGGCGTGTAGGGCACGCGAGCCGTTCAGTCGCGCGTGCTCTGCGGCGGCAGAATTTGGGGCCGAGGCCCGCGCCTCATACTGTCAAAGGCCCAGAAATCGGCGCGGACCCCGACCCCAAATTCTGCCTGGGGAGGTGGTTTGCAGTAGGTTGTGGAAGTCAGGTGTGGGCTGGAAGCCGTAGTAGCCATTGCCGATCACTCTCCTGCAAACCGGGCATTTGCGGAGCCAATCGCATCACTGTCAAAAGCCAACTGGATCTTCTAGAACCCGCATCCAAGTCTGGAGTTTTTGCGAAAGGCGTATATTGAACTCTTGTACCAATCCAATCCCAAATAAGCTGCCATGACAACCGATCCCGTGACTTTGGAAAGTCAACTATCCAAAAGATCCATCGATGCGCCCTATGAGGAGCGCTACACCGACGCAGATTTGGTCTCTATCATCGAGCAAGGCCTTATTTACATGTGCGCCTGCCCGGCCCAGCTGGCTGAAGCATTGCTCAAACTTCGCTCTCTGCTCCAATACCAGATGCGCTGCTTGACGGATCCTTTGAATGACGCCGCGGTGCATGCCGCTATTGCCAAGAGCACGGTCCAGTCTCACCACATCATGCAAGACTGTCTCGACACCGTCATCGCATTGGAAAAGTGGGACCGTGCCACATTGCAAATGCCTGAAGGCTTGCGTAAGCGCCAAATGCAGGAATTGCTGGCTGATAATTGATTCGGCGCAAATTGTCGGCAGACGTTGGCTTACCCGGAAGCGGCCCCTGGAGATCGGCAATTACCGCGGCATACCCGTGTTGCAAAAGTTCATCGTGGACGGCAGCAATGCATCTGAACCGGGCATCGAATCCCCGTCAGAAAATTGCAACAGAAGGCGATGATGTGGCTTACGCGACACGCAGGCCATCACCCCCGCGGGTGGTGCTGCGCATGCAGCGTAGCCAGCCGCTCCCGGGCTATATGCGTATAGATGGTCGTCGTGGAAATATCCGCGTGGCCCAGCAACAACTGAACGGCACGTAAATCTGCTCCGTGGTTGAGCAGGTGCGTGGCAAACGCATGGCGTAACGTATGGGGTGACAGCGGCACCCGGATGCCGGCGGCTGCGGCGTGCTTCTTGACCACCATCCAGAACATCACGCGCGACATGGCTGAACCGGCAGTCGCGCCTCGCGCCGTGACGAACAGGTCGTCCGTCTGCTTGCCCGCCAGCAGCTCGGGCCGGGCCGAGCCCAGGTACTGGCGCAGCCACTGGCTGGCCACCTGGCCGAAGGGCACCAGACGCTCCTTGCTGCCTTTGCCCAGCACGCGCAGCACGTTGTCATTCAGGCTCAGGTTGAAGGTTTTGAGGGTCACCAACTCGGACACCCGCAGGCCGCTGGCGTACATCAGCTCCAGCATGGTGCGGTCGCGCACGCCCAGAGCCTGCGCTGTGTCGGGCGCGGCCAGCAGGGCCTCCACCTGGGCTTCGGTCAGCGTCTTGGGAACGCGCAAGGCCTGCTTGGCGGATTGCAGCTTCAGCGTGGGGTCGGTCTGCAATAGGCCTTCACGCAAGGCCCAGCGAAAGTAGCGCTTGAAGACCGTCAGGCGCCGGTTGGCGGTGGTGGCTTTGGTGGCAGCGTGCTGTTCGGAAAAGTAGGCCTGCAAATCCAGCTCGGTGGTCTGGTGCAGGCTGCGAGCGTGGGCTTGCAGCCAGGTGGCATACAGCGTCAGGTCACGCCGGTAGGCTGCCAGCGTATTGGGCGACAGGCCTTCTTCGAGCCACAGGGCGTCGATGAAGGTGTCAATGTCGCTCATTCCAGGCGTAGTTTGGCGGAGTCCACCACCTTCTTGTACACCTCGTACTCCGCCTTGATCTGGGCACCAAATTGCTCGGGCGTGTTGCCCAGCACGATGGAGCCGGTGTCTTCAATGCGCTTCTTCACGGCAGGGTCTTCCAGTACCTTGCGCACCGCGGCGTTGATCTTGTCCACCACATCCTTGGGCATACCTTTGGGACCATAGATGCCGTAGAAGGCCATGCGGTTCGCGGGCTCCAGGCCCACTTCCTTGAACGTGGGCACGTTCGGGAATTGCGTCAGACGCTGCGGCGCCGCCACCACGATGGGCACCAGCTTGTTGGAATTGAAGAACGGCAAAGCCGAGGGCATGTTGTCGAAAATCATCGGCACCTGGCCGGCCACGGTGTCATTGAGCGCAGGACCAGCGCCCCGGTACGGAATGTGGGTGATGAACGTGGTGGTGAGGTTCTTGAACAGTTCCATCTGCAGGTGGCCAATGCCACCGGTGCCCGAAGTGGCATACGAATACTTGCCCGGGTTGCCCTTCACCTCTGCCAGAAAACTCTTGAAGTCCTTGGCGGGAAAACTGGGGTGGACAGCAATCACGTTGGGGGTGGCGGCCACGTTGATGATGGGGGTGAAATCGGTCAACGGGTTGTAGGGGTTCTTGGGATTGATGGCCGGATTGGCGGCGACCGTGGATACCGTGGCCATGCCCAGCGAGTAGCCGTCCGGCGCGGCCTTGGCAGTTTCGTTGGCACCCACCACACCACCACCACCGGCCTTGTTTTCCACAATCACACTTTGTCCCAGTGCCTTGCCCAGCGGGTCAGCGATGGTGCGGGCAATGATGTCGGTCGTGCCACCGGGTGCAAACGGCACCTGCAGCTTGATGACCTTGTTGGGGTAGCCTTGCGCCAGCACGGCGCCAGCGGCAAGGGAAAGACTCAGGGCAATGAACTGATGGGTTCGCATGTTCGCTGTTCTCCGGGTAGTTGTAATGGTTACCAGGGGCAAATAGTAACCGCAGCGCTGCGGGGTAGCGCCGCGCGTTCGCTGGTATTCTCGACCGGTGAACTATGCCCAACTGCTCTTCCCCGATTTTTCCCTGATCCTGTGCGGCTACC